>Ga0302246_1000527_pt1 | contig 33243 bp, 25 predicted proteins | sample AAG_UR_Trp_MG_FD_193533 | JGI IMG/M metagenome (GOLD analysis project Ga0302246, IMG submission 193533) | Enriched activated sludge microbial communities from anaerobic digester in WTTP, New Holstein, Wisconsin, United States - AAG_UR_Trp | ecosystem: Engineered > Bioreactor > Anaerobic >... | reverse complement strand
CGCCGGCGCGCGAGACCAGCACGTCGACGATGCCGACGATCTCGCCGCGCACCGAGAAAGGGAAGGCTATCTCGTAGAACGGCTCCTTGGGGACCTGGCGCGTCTTGGGCATCTTGGAGAGGTAGGCCTGCGTTATCGCGTCGGTCGGGGGCGGCACCTGCTTCTGGAACTCGTCCCAGGGCATGCCCAGGAAGCGGGGCTCCTTGTACCAGCGGATGGCGCCCTGGCGGCTGATGTAGACCAGCGAGCTGATGCGCTCGTCCTTGGCCAGGGACTGCATGATGTCGTATTCCTCGAAGGTTATGGCGCGCGGGTTCCTGAGCAGGCCGTTGCGCAGCGTGGGGGCGTAGACCTTGACGGTCTCGACGATGTCCTGCTTGAGCTTCTCGTCGAAGGTCCACTTGAAGAGGTTGTAATAGAAGACCCCGCCCAGCACCATCACGTAGGCGCCGATCATCACGAACCACAGCAGCCATTTGCCGGTGAGTCTCATAGTTATAATATACTACGCCGGGATTGCGGAAATATTACGCCCCGCGCGGCGCGCGGGGCCCGCCCGGGGCGTCTCCGGAGCGCCTTCGCGGCGTTCCTAGCGCCCCCCGGAAAGCAGTTGTTCTATGCGCTTGAGGCCGGCCTCCGCGTCGGCGTTGCCGGGATCGAGCTGCCGCGCTATCGTCCATTCGTCGCGGGCCTTCTCGTAGTTCGCGCTCTGGAAGTGCTTGATGCCCTCCATGTAATGGCGCTGCGCCGACACCCGGTTCTCCTCGGTCACGACCTGGGGCTTCTTCTCCACCGGGCCGGAGGCCAGGCCCTTGCGCCTAGCTTCCTCCTCGGCCTTCCGCCGCTCCTCCTCCTCCTTCGCGCGGCGCTCCTCCTCCTCCCGCGCCCGGCGGGCGGCCTCCTCGGCGCGGCGACGGCGGGCGTCCTCCTCCAGTTTCATCTGCTGCTTCGCCCGGGAGACGAGCTGGGCGAGGTACTTGGGATTCTCCGAGTAAGGCTTCGCCTTGTCCCATTCGCCGATGGCTTCGGTGTACTTGCGCCTGCCGTAAAGCTGTTTTCCCCTCTCCAGGAACCCCTGCTCTATCTCGCCGCGCACGTCGCTGAAGAGCTTCCCGGCCTTGGCGTCGCCCGGCTGTATCTCCAGGACCCGGCGGAGCCCGTCGTGGGCGCCTTTCAGGTCGCCGCGGGCGTAGGCCTCGAGGGCGGTCTTAAGGCCGTCCGTGGCGCGCTCGCGCCGCAGCTCCTCCTCGGAGCGGGCTATGCGCTCGATTATCGCGTTGTCGCGGGGCTTTATCAGCAGGGCGTTGTAGTAATTGTCCAGCGCCCCTTTCAGGTCGCGCCGGGCGTAGTCCTCCTCGCCCTTGGCCACGTAGTAATCCTTGAGATTGTCCTTCATGCGGCCCAGCCAGTACCGGGCCTTTATGTTGTTGGGGGCGAGCTTGGAGACCTCCTCCATCGCCCGGTGGGCCTCCACGATGCGGCCCTCCTGGTAAAGGGAAAGAGCGGCCTTGAAGCGGTCCTCTATCATCACGCGCTCCGAGAGCGCGGGGCGGGCGCTGCCGCGCAGCTGGTCGGAGGCCTCGAGGATCATCGCGGCGTCCTGGAAGTTGGGGTCGATGGCGAGGATGCGGGCCGCCATGTCCCTGGCGCTTTCGTAATCGCCGGAGCGGTAGAGCTCGTAGGCGTTGTCGTAGACGCCCTGCAGCATCTTGTACTGGATCTTCTGTTTCTCCAGCTTCACGGTGTCCAGGAACTTCTTCTTCTCCTCGGCGTCGTCCAGGGCGCCCAGGCCGATCTTCTGCATGTTCAGGAAGAGGGACTCCTCGGTGTGGACCGATTGTACCGGGACACCATGCCGCATGGTGTCCCCCGCCGATGCCTGGCCGAAGACCGGGGCGGCGGCGGCCAGGAGCAGCAGGGACAGGAAGTTGTTTTTCATAAAAGCGGCCTCGCTTCGCCGGACCGGCCCCGGCGCGTCAGAACGGCAGCGCCCCGCCCATCAGCAGGTCGGTGATCATGGGCGCGAGCATCAGGATGAACACCGTGGGAAAGATGAAGATGAACAGCGGGATGAGCATCTTGGTCGAGGCCTGCGCCGCCAGTTTCTCGGCCTTGTTCAGGCGGCGGAAACGCATGTCCGCGGAGAAGTTCCGCAGCAGCTCGACCAGGCTGGTGCCCAGTTCGTCCGACTGGATGATCAGGCCGACGAAGGAACGGATCTCCTGCAGTCCGGTGCGCAGCGCCAGGTTGCGCAGCGCGTCCCGGCGGGAATAGCCGAGCTGGATCTCGTTTATCATGCGCTCCACTTCCAGTTCCAGCCCCGTCTTCTGGGTCGAGATCTTGACGATCCTGTCGAAGGCCGTCATGTAGTCCAGGCCCGATTCTATCATCAGGGCCGACAGGTCCACGAAGGTAGGGAAGTTGCGGATTATGTCGTCCTGCCTGGCGCGGATGCGGCGCGAATAGATGAGCCCGTCCGGCAGGAAGAAGCCGAGCGGCAGGAAGATGAGCGAGGCGAAGGAGTCGCTGAGCAGGAACATCCCGGCCGACAGCCCTATCGCCGTGAGTTCCTTGGCGTGGAGCATCTTGAGCGGGTCGCTGCTCGCCGGCTTGCCGAGGAGCATGTAGGTCTCCTCCAGCTTGCGCTCCAGCCCCAGGCCGCGGGCCAGGAACAGGTCCACCCGCTCCAGCCAGCTGCGGTTGGGGTCGAGCCTGGAGAAGACCGAGACCTCCTTGCCCTCCATGTCGCTGATATCGCCCACGGGGGAAGGGCCCATGTCGGGCGGACGCAGGAAGCGCTGCACCGCCGTGAAGGCGGCCATGGAGCCCGCGAACAGCAGGGCGAGCATCAGCAGGTTCACGAATTGTTCCATAAAGCGCCGGCTAGACCCTTATCTTCCCGAGGCTGGAGACGACCTTCATGCCTATGCCTATCCAGATAGCGCAGAAAATGAAGGTCATCATGCCCAGCGGGGAACCGTAGAACTTTATCATCGTCTCCGGCTGGAACATGAACATGACGGAGACCATGATCCAGGGCATGATGCCCACGACTATGGACTGGATCTTCTGCTGCGCCGTCATGGCCTTGGTCTTCTCCTCCAGCTTGGACTCCTCGCGGATATCGACCACGATGCGCTCGAAGACCTTGGTCAGGTTGCCGCCCATCTGCCGCTGCAGCACGATGGCGCGTATCATGTAGGAGAGCATCTTGGACTCCACGCGCTCCTCCATGACGCCCAGCGCCTTCTCGAAAGGCATGCCGAGCTGGTAATTCTTGATGACGAGGGAGAATTCGTCGGCGATCGGGGGCAGCAGGTCCTTGGACACCATCTCGAAGCCCTGCACGACGTCCAGGCCCGAGCGCAGACAGTTGGACATCAGGATCAGCGCGTCCATCAGCTGCGTGTCTATCTTCCGGCCGCGGCCGCGTTTCATGCTGTTGAGCACCATCGTGGGCGTGCGCAGGCCGACGTACATGCCCAGCGCGGACATGAGCAGGAATATCGGCAGGTTGAAGCTGAGCAGGCCCAGCAGCGCGAAGACGGCGGCCGGCGCGAATACCAGGTAATGGACCTTTACCGTCATGAACTGCCGGGAGAAGTCGTCGGTCCACCGGTTCACGCGGCCGGCGTAATCCTGGACGAGGCGGTCCGTCTCCTTCTCGTTGAGCATGAAGAAGAGGCGCACCGCGGTGAAGACCAAGATTATGCCGATGACCGTGGCCCCCACGAAAACGAGCTCCTCGGCGCGCGAGAAGACCTTGGGCGCCTCGTACTTGCGCGGGGGCTCGAAGACCTGGAAGAAGGCGTCCTGGGAGAGCACGGCCGAGGCCGTGACCGCCTCGGCGTAGGCCTTGGAGTCCGCGCTGGAGATCGCGTCCGCGATGCTCTCCATCTGCTTGAGTATGAGGGAGAAGGTGGCCAGCAGGCTCCGGCCGCGGCCGCCCAGGGAATCGTTGAGACGGGCCCGGTAGAGGCGGTCCAGCGACATCTGGAAGCGGATGCGCATGTCCGAATACTCTTTGACGAGCAGGGCCGGCGCTATGGCCGCCCCGCCCTGGTCCGGCGGGAAGGTCTTGCGGCTGATCTCCATGAACTCGTAGAGGATCGAGACGGTGTGCTGCCAGAGCATGGCCTCGGAGAGCTCGCCCTCCTCGGGATCGCGCCAGGCGGGCTTCCCGGACATGGCGGCCACTTCGTCGATCATCCACTGCGGCATGACCAGCCGGCTGTCGCGGCCGCGGCACTTGAACGTATGGTCCAGGATCTTCTGCTCCCGGCCGGGGTCCAGGTAATAGTAGAAGAGCTGCAGCTTGAGGGCGGCGCAGGAGACCTCGTCCATTTCGGCCCCGGTAAAAACGGAGGCCCCGGCCCGGGGGACGGCCAGGCAGGACGCCGCGATCGCTATCAGAAGTATCCTTTTCATGGCTCCGCTATTGCCTCTGCCCCCCGGCCCTGGCCCGCTTCTGCTCCTCGGTCCAGAAGAGGTCCACCGGCAGGGGGATGCCGTGGGTCTCGAAATCCTTGAAGAACTTGGGAGGCTCGCCGGTGGCCGTGAAATAGCCGGAGACCTTGCCGGTCGCGTGGTCTATGGCCGTCTGGTGGTACTTGAAGAGGTCGTGCGTCAGGATCGTATTCTCGTCGCGGCCGGTGATCTCGGTGACGGCCGTGATCTTGCGCGTGCCGTCGGAGAAGCGGGTCAGCTGCACTATCATGTGGACGGCCGACGAGATCATCTCGCGCAGCGCCCAGATCGGCAGGTCGGCGCCGGCCATGAGGCACATGGCCTCCATGCGGGTCAGCGCGTCGCGGGGGGTGTTGGCGTGGATCGTGGCCAGCGAGCCCTCGTGGCCGGTGTTCATGGCCTGGAGCATGTCCAGGGCCTCGGCGGAGCGGACTTCGCCCACCACGATGCGGTCGGGGCGCATGCGGAGGCAGTTCTTGACCAGGTCGCGGATCGTGACCTCGTTCTTGCCTTCGATGTTCGGGGGACGGGACTCCAGGCGCACCCAGTGGTCCTGCTGCAGCCGGAGTTCGGCCGTGTCCTCTACGGTCACGATGCGCTCGTCCTCGGGGATATAGCTCGACAGCATGTTCAGGAAGGTCGTCTTACCGGTGCCGGTGCCGCCGGAGATGATGATGTCCTTGCGCAGCTTGACGCAGGCCTTGAGGAAATCGACGCAGTTCTGCGAGATGGAGCCTTTCTTGATCAGGTCGGCGTCCGTGAACGGCTTGGCCGAGAACCGCCTTATGGTGAGCGTCGGGCCCGAGACGGCCAGCGGCGCGATGATGGCGTTGACGCGCGAGCCGTCCTTGAGGCGGGCGTCCACCAGCGGCACGGATTCGTCGATGCGCCGGCCGAGCGGGGCCACGATGCGCTTCATGACCTGGACGATCTGCTCGTCGTTGCGGAACTTGTACTTGGTCAGGATCAGCTTGCCGGCGCGCTCTATGTAGACGCGGTCGGGCGCGTTGACCATGATCTCGGTCACGGCCGGGTCGCGCATCAGCTCTTCCAGCGGGCCGAGGCCCAGGATCTCGTCGAGCAGCTCGTTGATGAACTTCACGCGCTGCTCGCGGGTAAGGGGGTAGGCCGTCTCCTTCTGGAGCAGGCCGTTGATGATGCCGTCCACCTTCTTGCGCGTCTCCTGGTTGCCCGCCGCGTCGTCGGTCAGCTTTATGCGCTCTATCTCCAGCGCCGCCACCACCAGGCCGTGCATCTTCATCTTGAGCTCGTCCCAGAAGGGCGGGACGTCCGTGCGGACCCCGGTCGCGGAGATCGGCGGCTTGCCGCCGCCCTGGCCGCTGTCGGCCGCGGGCAGCTGTTCGCGCTCCACGGCGCGCCAGAGCATGTCGGAGCCGTGGGAGAACTCCGCCGCCGAGACGCTGGAGACCCACTGCTTCTCGGTCGGAGGGACTTCGGCCATGCGGCCCAGCAGCACCCGCAGGATCCGGACCCACTGGCTGTTGGGCTGCTCCACTATGAGGAGCTTGTTCTGGTTGGCGGCCGCCGGCAGCGCGTCCTCCCAGGGCATGAAGGCCAGGATCTCGCGGCCGAGCTGCTTGAAGAACTTCTCCACCTCCTTGGGGCCCAGCGCGCCGGGCATGTCGTAGAGGTTGGAGACGATCTCGAACTTGTTGAGGTTGAAATGCAGTTCGTTGACCTCGCGGAAGATCCCGGCCGTGGCGTTGAGGCTGGCGGCGTTGGAGTTGGTGACCCAGAAGACCATGTCCGAGATGTCGAAGGCGAAGACCTGCATCGGGAAATAGGGGTCCACGTCGAGGAAGATATCGAAGGAATTGGAGAGCTTGGAGAGCACCGGCATGATGAGGTCCGGCGAGAGCTTGGACGCCTCGGTGCGGCGCTTGGAAAGGGGCAGCACGCCCACCCCCCACTGCGAGACCGGGACCTTGCCCTTTATGAGCGAGCCCAGCGCGCCTATCGATTCTCGCCCGAGCATGCGGACCAGTTCGGCCAGGGACGGCGGGTTGAGGCCCAGCAGCTGGGCGTGCTCCTGCCGGCACATGTGGTCCATCGGCACGATGAGCACGTTGCGCTTCTGGTAATTGGCCCACGCCAGCGCCATGTTGAGCGCCAGCGACGTGGACCCGACCCCTTCCCTGGGGCCGGTGAACGTTATCACCCTGGGGAGGGCGACCTCTTCCGCCATCTTTAACCGCCTTGCCGGACCGCCGTTGCGGGCGCCGGCCTACCTTATGATCTCGAACGTCACGAAAAGGAACAACGAACTCTGGTCCTCCACTATGTCGGTGGAGCTGAACAGCTTGCCGATGAGCGGGATATGGCCCAGGATCGGCACGCGGTTCCGGGAGACGTTGCGGCTGCTCTTCTTGAGGCCGCCTATGACGAGCGTCTCCCCGCTCTTGAGCTCGACCTCGGTCTGCACCTGCCTGGTGATCATCGAGGGGATGGTGGTCCCGCCCACGACCACCGGCTTGGAATAGTCGGGGTTGGAGACCTCCAGCGCGATCTGCACGTCCACGGTGTCCTTCTTCTCGGCCAGGATGACCGGCAGCACCTGCAGGATGACGCCGTGCTTCTTGAACTCGGCGCCGACGCCCTGGTTGTTGGAATAGGGGACCGGGACCTCGCCGCCGACCGTGAAATTGGCCTGCGAGCCGCTCTTGGCTATGACCTTGGGATTGGAGAGGAGCTGGGCCTTGCCCTCGGTCTCCAGGAGCTTGAGCGAGGTGCTCAGCTGGGTCTTGCGCTCGAACTCGCCGAGGCGGATGATGCCGGGCACCGACTTCTCGCCGAACTCGAAGAGCTGGCTCCAGGAGAAGCCGCGCGTCTTCTGTATCGAGCCGCTTATCTCCACGATGTCCGCGCTGACGGCCACCATCTCCGCCTTCTGGGCCAGCGCCGGCGCCGCCAGGAAGGCGGCCGCGGCGAAGGTCAGTATCGTTCGTTTCATCCAGATCCTCCCGGGTGACGGGGCTACTTTATCAGTTTCCTGAAGCTCGCGATCTCCATCGGGTGCAGTTCTATGTCGCCCAGGCCGCGGACGACCACGGAGACGTCGCCGGTCTTGGCCGAAAGCGAGAGGTACTGGGCCTCGTTGGGGTTGAGCGCCAGGCTCAGCACGCCCTTGTCGGAGAAGGCCTGGTCGGCGGCCTCCTTGCCGGCCTTGGCCTTGGCCATGTCGCCCGACATGCCCTGGCCGAGGTTGGTGCCGACGCCGAGCACCAGCACGTTCTGCAGTATCGTGGCCGTGACCTTCTCCTTGCGGCTGTCGCCCATGACGGCGTCGAAGGTGACCAGCACGTCGACGCGGTCGCCGGGCTTGACCAGGCGCAGCAGCTCGTTCTCCATGGGCAGGATGCAGCCGCGGTAGCCGGGCGGCACCTTGACGCTGAGGCCCGCCTCGGGGCTCAGCGAGACCAGCGCGCCCTGGGTGACCTGGTTGCCCTTGGGGATGCGCACCGCGGTGACGAGATTGGCGACGTGCTTTATATCGGAAGGGCTGCGCACCTCGTAGGCGTCCTGCTGCATGTATTTGCGCGGGACCTGTATGACCTCCACGAGGTCCTCCTTTATGACCGTGCGGGCCGGGAGGTCGAACCTGGCCACCAGCACCTGGCCGGTCTCGTAGGCGCGCGCCAGGTTCTTCTCCTTCTGGGAGAGTATCCACCAGTAGATCATAGCGGCGCCTAGGGCCAGCAGCAGCGGGAGGAGGAATCCTTTCTTTTCCATAATCGGGGGCACCTCTGGTTATAGTTTACGGGGCTCGGGTTACAACCTTGTTAAATCGCTGTTAAATCCGTGCTACTGGATGAACGGCTTCTCCACCGGCATGCGCATCATGACCTTGAGGGTCTTGGCCCGCTTCTGCCGCGGCGGGTCGGAGAGTATGAAGCTCGATCCCGGGAAGACGAGCCGCGCCGGGTAGAACATCGTGACCTCCAGGTCGTGGTTGCTGTGGCTGCGGCCCGTGTCCTGCACCTGCCTGTCGCTCCCGGTCCAGATGCACTCCGCGGTCACCGACATGTTGTTGCAGTTGGCGAACATCTGGCAGAGGACCTCCCGCATCTTTATCTCGGCGTTGCCCTTGTCGCAGTAGTTCTTGTCCTCGCCGCCCTTGGGGCCGGCCACCAGCGCCCCTATGCGGGCCAGTTCGTAGGCGCTGTGATGGGCCAGTATGGTCTGGAAGGCCAGGTTGCCGAGCTCCATGATGAGGAAGAGCATCAGCATGAAGACCGGGAGCACCAGAAGGAGCTCCACGGTCACTTGTCCTTTTTTCCGGGGCGGCTGTCCCATAAGGCGGCCTTTCCCGTTCCCGGCCGTTCCTCCTGAACGGTCCGCGCCGGCCGGCCCTTCCGGGGAAGGGACGGCCGGCGGCGGGGGCGGGGCGGGACTCCTTACCTGTTGCCGCCGCTGGCCCCGAGGGAACTGGCGGCGCCGCTGATCATGCCCTGTATGCTCTGGAAGAGACCGGGCATATAGTTCTTGAGAGCCATGCCGGCTATCAGCACAACGCCCACCACGACCGCGAGCATCAGCAGGTATTCCACCGTGTTCTGACCTTTCCTGTTCTTGAGCAGTTTCATTTTTTGGGACCCTCCGCTATAGTGTTCAGAGAATTATATATTATTTCGGGCTCCGCGACGGCTCAGGGCAGCGCCTCGTATTTCCTCATGATTATCAGGCCGCCGGCCCTGAACTGGCCGGTCAGGTACCATTGCATGACCCTGTAGATCATCACGAAGGCCATCAGCAGGGCCAGCGTGACCAGGATGTACTCCACCGCGGTCTGGCCGCGCCGGCGCGGGGAACGCTCTTTTCCGGCTGAAGCGGGCATATCCCGGAGATTATATACTATTTTCAGAACTGCATCTTGACCGAGATCTGGTTGGCCTTGCCCAGCGCGCCGTAAGGCACCAGGGCGTAGTCCAGCGCGATGCCGTAACCCAGCGACTGAGCGCTGTAGATGCCTATGCCGAAGCTCCAGCCGCTGGCCTCCTCCAGGCCCAGCTTGTCCAGCGTCGAGTCGTAGCTGCGCCCGAAGTCGCTGGTGTCGGTGTAGCCCGCCCGGAAGGAGACCTTGCCGACCTGCAGGACCTCCTCGGGGATGTTCAGTTCCACCCCTCCGCCGTAGACGGCCTCGTCCTGGTCGCTGGCCTTCTTGTTCTCCACCGTGAGGGTCAGGAAGGGATTGGGGCTGAACGAGGCGCCGAGGCGGCTGAGCTTGACGACCTCTTTCTCGCCGCCGGAATAGTTCTGCCCGCTCCAGCCGAAGGACAGCTTGCGGCCGAGGCGCAGCCGCGCGCCGAGGTCGAAGACGTAGTTCTGGTAGGACTCGGAATAATTGTCCTCGAGCACGCTCTTGACCGAGGCGCCGAGCGCGAAACGCTCCAGGAAGAAGGACTTGGCCAGCGTCAGGGAGGCGTAGGCGTTGCGGACCTCTATGTCCTGCGAATACTGGGGAATGCCCTGTTCGTCGCGGACGTCGAAGCCGTCCACGCTGTAATAGGCCAGGTTGAAGCCGATCACCGACTGGCCTATGGGATGCACGTAGGCCAGGTACTGGCCGCCGTAGCCGCCGAACCAGCCGAGGTAGGCGAAATTGAGCTCCCTGAGCTGCGCCGAGGCGACGCCGGCCGGGTTTATGCTCATGGCCTCCGACCCCTCCATCAGCGAGGCGCCCGTATTGCCCAGCGCCTGCGCGCGCGGCGAGCCGGTAGGCAGCTTCATGAACACCGCGCCGTAGGTGCCGGCGCTCTCGTCGGCGGCCTTCAGGGGCAGCGCGGGGGAGCAGAGCGCCGCCGCCAGCAGCGCCGCCCAGACCCTTTCGGAACCTTTCTTTGTCTTCATAAATTCCACCTTTTAAGCCCCGGCTTCAGGGTATCAGGATCTTCTTGACGGTCTGGCACACCTCGCGGGTGCCCTGGGTGGCCTCGAACCGCAGCACGGCCAGGTAAACGCCCGGCGCCACCGTTTTGCCCTGCTGATTGGTCCTGGGCCAGAGATGTTCGGCCTGGTTGTCGCCCGGCTGGTCGCCGAAATCGTACTTATAGACCAGGTCGCCGGCCAGGTTGTAGAGCCTCATCGTGATCTTGCCGCCGAACGGGGCCTTCACCCGGAACCTGCCCGAGGTCCCCGTGTAGGGATTGGGGAAGAAGAAGGACCCGGCCTCGAACTCGCCGCAGAGATCGACGACCCCTCCCTTGGTCAGCGGGATATTGGCCGTCACCACGTCGTCGGCGCGCACGTAGTTGTGGGTCAGGCTGCCGGTCAGCGTGTTCAGGTTGTCGGTGTCGGTGGTGCCGTAGATCTGGAAGACGTAGCTGCCGTCCGGCACGCGCGTGAGCGTCAGGTCGGTGCCGTCCCAGTACTCGGTGATCTGGGTCCTGGCCGGCCGGACGCCTATGATGCGCTTGACGATGGTGCCGGGGACCTCGACGCCGGGGTCGCTCTGCAGGCTGCGGTTGGTGCCCGGCTTGTAGATCTTGGTGGCCACTTTCATGGCCTCCGAGACCTGGTAGGAGATGATGGCCGGGTTCTCCTGGGTCAGCGGGACGATGGAGACGTCGTAGATGCGCAGCGGGCAGGCGTCTATCGTCATCTGCACGGTCGTGCGCTGCGTCAGCAGGGCGGAGATGTCCTCCGCTATGATCCGGACATTGTAGGTGTCGCAGGGCACGAAGTTGCCGTGGTTGTCCTTGCCGTCCCAGAAGTCCTGGTAGAGGATGTCGCCGTCCCTGAAGCCGCTGGCGATATGCGCCACCTCCCGCGGCGGGATCTCCAGCGTCATGACCTGCACCGTGACCGTGCTCTGGCGGTTGAGCGAATAGGTTATCTCGTAGGGCGGCAGCTTGACCGAATCGCTGGAGTTGTACATCGTCGGAATGGACGGGATCACGTCGAAACCGGCGAAGATGATCTGCCCGCGCGTGATGTCGATGTAGCCGCTGACCTTGTCGGTGGCGTACATCATCTGGCCGCCGGCGGTGCCGCTGGTCTTGGCCACCAGCGTGAAGGGATAACGCCCGTCGGGCATCAGCCTGCCGTCCGAGTCGCGCCCGTCCCAGTACTCGGTGATGCGGAAGCGGCCCGGCCTTATCCCCGAGATGCTGTAGACCGGCGTCAGCGTCACCGAGTCCTCCCAGGGCCACATGCCGGCCGCGGTCTGGGTGGAGCCGGCCGCGTAGATCTTTATGTCCATCCACATGGTCTGCGACAGCTCGAAGCCTATCGTGGCCATCGAGGAGGTGCCGCCGAGCAGGGAGGTGGTGCGCACGTCCACGATGCGGAACATGTCCACCGGGATCAGCGCCGTCACGGTGGAGGTCTTGACGGTGGCGCAGAGCAGCGGGTCGGTCACGGCCAGCTCGGCCAGGTAGGTGCCGCTGGCGACGTAGTTGCCGAACTCGTCCCGGCCGTCCCAGAGGTCGCGGTTGGAGAAGTTGGCGGCGCGCGGCTCGTTGCGCACGAGCCGCCGGACGACCGTGGAGCCGTCCATGCTCTTTATGGTCAGGTTGACCAGCGCGTCGCGCTGGGGCGTGTAACGGAAATAGAAGGGGTCCAGCATCGCCGCCGTCGGGCTGGAGCCGATGACCGTGGAGGAAGGGTTCAGCAGGGCGACCGGCAGGCCCCTGGCTACGGGCACGGCGCCGACCATCACCTTGTTGGTGCGCACGACCCAGTCCCCGGAGGGCAGCTCGGCCCAGATGGCGTAGACGTAGTCGCCGTCGCAGACCGGATTCCCGGAGGAATCGCGGCCGTCCCAGATCGTCGTCACCGTCGTACGCCGGTCCTTCTGCTCGCTTATCAGCCTCAGCGGCGTTATGGAGGCGCTGACCGAGGAGGCGTTGACCTCGATCGCCGTCCCCGGCGGGTAGATGCCGACATGGACCGTGGCCGCCTCGGTCAGCATGTAGCTGATGGTCGCCAGGTCCGTGGACGAGGCGCCGAGCGGCTTTATGGCCACGTCGGTCACCTGCAGCGGGTCCAGGCCTATCTGCACCGTGACGGGCCTGGCGAGGTCCCTGAATTCCCCCGGCGCGAAGTCCCACATGTCGGCCGACTCGGCCTCGATCCTGGCCAGGTAGAGGCCCGCCGGCAGTATGCGGCCGTTATTGTCGCGGCCGTCCCAGAAATCGCCGTTGGTCAGCGTGCCGTCGGGCGTGCCTTCGCCGACCCTGGGCAGCCGGTCCACCAGGGTCCGCACCAGCGGCAGCGTGCCCGTGCTGCCCGTCGCCGCGAAGATGTTTATGGTGGTGGTGGCGTCCTTGGAGAGGCGGTAGAGGATATTATAGGGCTGTGCGGCCACGCCGGTGATCTTGCCCACTACCGTCGGGGTGGATTTGACGGAATGGATATTGGTGACGTTGACCTGTATCGGGACCTGGTTCTCGCCGGGATAAGCCGAGGTCTGCTGTATGGAGATATTGCCGGCCGTGGCGGAGACCTGGTTGGTCTTGACCGTGGCGCGGAAGCCGTACTGACCGTTGGTCTTGCCGAACATTCCGTTGATGTTGTACATCCCGTCCCAGGCCGTGCAGTAGTAATGGCCCTCCCCGCCGATGATCTGTCGTTGTGGAGCATCGGACTGCTGATTGCACTGGCCGATATTGTAGAGGTTGATCGTCCGTATCGGCGGGGTGGAGGCGGGGTCCAGCGGATTGCCGCCGGGGCCGAACTTGAAGATCTCGAAAGAGAGTTCGTCGACGCCGAACAGGGTCGGGGTGCTGGGCACCACGCATTCTATCTGCACGCAGAGGGACAGGCAGCCGCCGGGGTAGTCGGCCCTGGGCCGCTCGAACTCGATAAGGGCGGAATCGTTCCAGGGATCGCCGGTCCGGGAGGTCTCGAAGGACCTGTCGGTACCCAGGCCGGCGTCGCAGTAGGTCCATCCGCCGTCCCCTACCACTATTTTGGAGACGTAAAGCTGCTGGGCCGAGGCCGGCGCGGCCGGGAGGAAAGCCGCCGCCGCGAAGATCGCCGCCAGTATCCTGTTTTTCATATTCGAAAGCTCCGTTCTTTTATTTCCGTCCATTACGGCTCAAAGCGACCGCACCGCGCTCTTGCGCAGTTCCAGCCGGGAGGAATCCCGCGCCTTCTCCAGCGTCCAGAACTCCTTCCCGTCCAGCCAGAAACCCTCCGCGCCCGGACCCAGGTCCGCGCCGGAAGTTCTCCTGAAACCGCCGTGGGTGAAATCGTATATGCCGAGCGAGCCGGAGCCGTCCAGGACCCAGAACTTCCCCCCGGCCCACTGCATGGCCTTGACGGTCTTGACGCCCTTTATCTCGTAACTGGCCAGCGCGCCGTGGGCCGGGTCGGGGCCGTGGCGGTAGAACAGGCCCGACGCCGCGTCGAAGGACCAGAGGCTGTGGCCGTCGTGCGCCAGGCCCTGCGGCGCGGGACCGGGGGTGCGGACGCCGCCGAGCTCGCGGCCGGAGACCGTCTCCTTGCGCACCAGCCGCAGCTGGGCCAGGTCCAGCGCCCAGACCGAACCGGGGACCGGGGCCGCGGCGGCCGCGCGCAACGGGACGCCGGCATTGCCGTCTATCCTGCGAAGCGTGGCCATATCCTTGCGGTCCTTGAGCACCAGGCCCTGCTCCCAGTCGGCCAGCCAGAGGCCCTCCTCGGAGCCGGCTACATAAGATACTCCTTTAAGGTCCAGCGGCCAGGACTGCAGCAGTTCGAAACGGGGCCTGGAGCGGTAATCGTGTATATAGAAGGCGGTTCCGGCCAGCAGCACCAGCGCGGCGCCGGCCAGCATGAAGGCGCGGCGCAGGCCGCGGGGCCGTTCCACCGCGCCGAAAGGGGTCGAAACGAAGACCTTGGGGAGTTCCACGCCCTTGAGCGCGTAGAGCTGCAGCACCTGGGTGACCTTCTGCGACCACTCGGAGGAGTCTTTAAGCACCCTGGAAAGGCCCTCGGCGTAGCCCAGGCCCCTCTCCTCCTCGCCGCGCAGCTTCTCGAGCCAGCTCTGGCGCTCGGAGCGCAGGCGCTCCTCCCAGACGGCGAATTCCTGGCGGTGGGTCTCCCAGACCGAGCGCTCGCGCTCCCAGAGCTCCTTCCACTGGGTCCGCTCGGCGTCCCAGGCCGCCCTGGCGGCGGACAGCTCTTCGGCCATCTCGGAATTCTTCCGCTCGAGTTCCTTGAGCCGGCGGCCGGCCTCGGCGCGCTCCTTGCGCTCGGCCAGCAGTTCGGAGAGGGTGGATTCGACGGCGGCCTTGGCGTCGGCGAGCCTCTTTTCGAGGGCCGCGGCGGCGTCGCGCAGGTCGGCGGACCCGGTATTGGCCTCGCCGTACTTGCGGCGGTACTCGTCGCGCTCGCGGGCCAGCGCCTCCACGCGGGCGCCCAGTTCGCGCAGCTCGTTCTTCCCCCGCTCCAAGACCTCCTGCAGCAGGCGGACCTCCTTCTGATGGGCGTCCTTCTGCCCGCGGAGCGCCTTGCGGGTCTCCTCCAGGTTCAGGGCGGTGTTGAGCTGCTCGGTGACCAGCTTCTCGCGGGCCTCGGTGTAATGCTGCTTAAGCTCGGCCAGGTGCGCGCGCGTCTCCTCGAGCTGGAAGGAGAGGTCGCGGACATTGAGTTCCTTGGCCGAGAGCAGGCGCTCCCATTCGGCCTGGGCCTTGCCGTAATTGTCCTTGAGGAACCGGACGGTCTCGACCGAGGATTCGCGCATCTCCGGCATGGGCGGCGGCGCGGGAGGCAGGTCCTCCCCCGAAACGCGCTTCCACACCTCGGCTATCCTCTTGTCCAGCTCGGAATTTTCCATAAAGGACCGCGGGCCACGGGCCCGGCGGTCACTTTATTTTACCAGGGAGGGCGTTAAGGGACGGTGAAATAATTGTTAACAAAAGATTACGGGCTCACCTGCCGACCAGGGACTGCAGTTCGGAGGCGGCGCGGCTGATGTCTATGCCCGAATCCTGGTACTGGCCGATGATGCGGCCGAGCGCGGCCCGGAGGCTTTCCGGCGGCGCCCCGCCCGCCTTCATCTTCAGGTAGGCCTGGAAATCCACGCTGAACTGGTAGGCCAGCTGGTTGAGCCTGTCCGCGCGCCGCTTCTCGGCCAGGGCTTTCAGCTCGGCCTCGGCGCGGCGCTGGCGCGCGATCGCCTCCTCCAGGCGGCGTTTCTCCCTCCCCGCCGCCGCGGCGCGGTCGGATTCGGAGGCGAACATCTCGTTGAGCGAGACGTACTCGCGGCGCAGGAAATCCAGCTCGTCCTTGAGGGCCCGCTCGCGCAGCGAGGCCTCGTCGAGCGCCGTCAGCAGGTCCTTGCGGTACTTCATCTCCCTGCGCAGCAGGTTCTCCCATTCGCCGGCGGCGTCCCGGTCGCCGAAGCGCAGGTTCAGCGTCAGCGCGTGCCCGACGCCCTGTCCGTCGCTGAGCGGCAGCATGAAGGCGTAGGCGAAGTCGGATTCGGCCAGCCGCCAGCCGGCGCCCAGCGCCAGCAGCGAGGAGGCGTCGCCGAGATGAAGGCCGGCCCTGCCCAGCAGCGTGCCGCGCCTGAGGGGGCTCCAGGAGCGCTCGACCCCGGAACTGAGAGTGTAGCCGGGCTCCTGCAGCAGGGAACCGGAGCGGCGCGTGAAATCCATGGCCAGCCTGTACTGCCTGGTCTCCTGAGCGACGCCGAGCTTGTAGGCGCGGGGAGCCTTGTCCTCGAGAGGGCCGGCCTCGAACGAGGAGGCGACCATGTTCAGCAGCGAGAACCCCCAGGCGAGGCCGCCGTCCGACCTGTAGAGCGCGCCCAGGTCCAGTCCGGGAGCGCCCGCCGCGGACCCGGTAGGGATATGCGTCAGCCGCTGATGTCTGAAATTGAAACCGAAGTCCAGCGAACCGCCGGCGAGCCGCAGCAGCTGCCAGCTGGACCAGCCCAGGACCAGGTCGCGCTGGCGGGCCAGCGAACCGTCGGTGCGGTAGCGCACGGCGCCGCTGACGGTCCCCGGCCGGTCCTCGAGCATCAGGGGGGCGCGGAGATCGAAGGACTGGTCCCTGAAGTCATAGGGGCCGCCCGGCAGCCTGAACGAGGAGAGGTAATGCGCGCCCGCCGCGATCTTGCGGGAAGCGCCGGCCGCGGCGGGGTTGAGCAGGCCGTGGCCGTCGAGGGCGGAACCCGCCCAGGCCATCGCGGCCCGGTCCGCGCCCGGGCCCGCGTCCTCGAAAGCGGCGCGGGCCGGGGAGACCGCCAGCAGGAGCGCCGGCAGGAGCGGGACGAAGAGCTTACTTCGCATCGGGGGAGCCCTCCTTCTCCGCCGGCGGGCAGGCGCAGTCCCGCGCCGGCGGCTGGGCCTCGGCGGCCTTCTCGTCGTAGAGCATGATGAAGCCGCGGCCGGCCGACTTGACCCGGTAGAGGGTCTCGTCGGCCTTGCGCAGCAGCTCGTCGGTGGACGAGGCGTCCTGCGGGAACACCGAGATGCCCACGCTGAGCGAGACCTGCAGTTCGCGGTTGCGCGAGAACGGCACCGGGATCTTGAGGTCCCGTATCTCGGCCGCGAGGCGCTCGCAGAGCTTCTTGGCGTCGAGGGCCGTGGTCTCGGGCAGCAGTATCAGTATCTCGTCGCCGCCGTAGCGGCACGGGAAGTCTATCTTGCGCAGGTTGGAGAGGATCACGCGGCCGACCTCCTTGAGGACCTTGTCCCCGATCTGGTGGCCGTAAGTGTCGTTGATCTCCTTGAAATAGTCCAGGTCTATCCAGACCAGCGCCATCGGCTTGCGCGAGCGCTCGGCGCGGTAGAACTCCTCCTGGAAGCGCTGCATGAAGTAGCGGCGCAGCGGCAGCTTGGTCAGCTCGTCGTGCAGCGAAAGCTCCTCGACCTTGTCGAAGAGCTTGACGTTGTCGACGGCCAGCGCGATCTGGCCGGCGAAGGACTTGAGCATGGCCAGGTCGTCCGGGTCTATCTTGTGCTGCGAGAGGATATTGTCGACTATCAGCAGGCCGATCGTGGCGCCCTGCACGACCAGCGGCAGGTACAGGACGCATTCGCGGTAGCGGTCCATGAAGGCGCCGGTGCTCTTGCCCAGCACGATGTCGGCGAAACGGTGCGCGCCGGGCTCCAGCGGGATCTCGTCGTAGGAGATGCTCTTGACCTGGCCGCGGATGTCGGCGCTGTACTCGCCCTTGAGCTTGTTGGCGCCTTTGTCGATGAGGTAGAGGCGCACGCGGTCGAAGCCGAAATACTTCTGCACGCCGGTCAGGATATGCTTGAAGCTCTCGCGCACGCGTATGGAGGTGGCGAAGATCTCGGTCAGCTCGGCCACGGCGGCCATGCCGCGCTCGTGGCGGCGCACCAGCTCGGCGTACTCGGCCCGGTAGTAGTGGCGCACCAGGCTCCGCACCATGGACAGCGCCCCCTGCCGCTCGCGGTCGCGGAAGCCGCGCTTGCCGTGCAGCCGCTCGGCGCGTATGACCCCGGTGCGGTGCGGGCCGGGGGCGCCGGACTGGCCCTCCAGCGAGAAGGGGATGTAGAGATGATGCATGCCGGGCAGGCGCGCGGCGTGGGAGCGGCCGCGCAGTATGGCCTGGCCCAGCGGCGAGGCCTGGTCCAGGCGGATGTTCTCCTCGTGCTCGAACACGAGGCCGTGCTTGTAGCGCAGCCTGAGGCTCAGCAGCGAGCGTTTAAGGTCCGGTTCGAAGAAGCACACGCCGTCGAGGGAATAGGCCGCCGCCAGTTCCCGGAGCAGGTGGCCGAAGAAGGCGTTGGGCCCGGTCAGCACCGCCTTCTCCAGCTCCTCGTAGATATCGTGTTCCTTCTTTTTCATCGCGTCAGTAGATGGAAAGCAGGTAGTCTATCTCGCCCTGCAGTTTTATGAGTTCGCGCCGCAGGTCGTCCCCGTCGTAATCCCCCTCTGCCGAGCGCAGGGCCGCCGCGGCCAGGGCGGAGTCGAGCAGGATCTCGCAGGTCGGGTAGGCCGTGACGCCGGGCCGGAGCCTGGCGTTCTCCAGCAGCTTCCGGTACATGGCCCCGTGGCGCGTGGAGTCCAGCGCGTCCTCGAGCGGCTGCCTGTGGCAGGGGAAAGCGCCGAAAGCGCCGGTGAAATAGCGGGCCTGGCGCGGATCCAGCAGCCACTTGAGGAGTTCGACCGGGGCCTCCTCGCCCGCGGCGCAGCTGCAGAGCGCCAGCGAATTGACGAAGCAGGGCGAAACGGGCCTGCCGGAGGACGGGTACGGGACCGGCCGCATGTGGACGGCGCGGGAGCCCGATCTCACCTGTATCGGCTGCCGCCCGGAGAAGACTAGGTCGCTCAGGCCGGAGACCAGGAAACCGCTCTCGTGGAAGTTCTCCTCGAAAAGGGGCATGTATCCCCTTGCCGCCAGCGACAGGTAGTCCTCCATGCCGCGCACGGTCTCGTCGCGGGTCACGGCGCAGCGGCTGAAGCCCTCGCTGAAAAGGTCCCCCCCGCGCCCCCAGACGCAGGGAAGCACGTCCACTGCGCTGACGGCGCCGGAGGGGTTGGAGTTCTCCACCGGATAATAGTCCTTCTTCCTGCAGGCGGACTTCAGGGCGGCGCAGGTCTTCAGCAGGCCGTCCCAGGAGGCCAGGTCGGCCTGCGGGTCCTTCGAGACCTTTTTAAGCGAATCGGCCCTGTAATGCAGGCAGACGATCTCGGCCCACCAGGGCATGGCGTAGACGGAACCGCCCTCGGCTGGCAGGCAGGTCCGCCGGATGAAATCGGGATAACGCGCGGCCGGCCCCTCTATCAGGCCGGACAGGTCCGAGAGCAGGCCCAGCTTGGCGAAGAGCGGGGTCCAGGACTGGGGCAGCTCGATCAGCCCGGCGGCGGGAGAGCCCTTGGGGTCGCGCAGATGGGCGAAAAGCGCGTCCCAGAGGGAGCGCCGGGTCAGGACCTCGAATTCGGCCTTATGACCGGGGAACTCGGCGTGGAAACGGGCCAGCAGGTTCTTCACCGCCAGGTTCTTGCGGGAATCGTAATCGGACAGTATCCAGATCTTCATGTTCGCGCTATAATCTATAACAGAGCGTTGTTAAGTTAATGTTACGGGACGCTGATTACTAAATGCCTGATTATCAACGGCGGGGTTCACGTCCTGGCCGGCAAGACTCCAATTAGGCATTTAGGAATCAGCGTCCCCAACTTTCTATCTCCAGGTCCGGGTCCACCTCGGCGCTGTGCTTCAGCCGCCGTCCGCTCTCCAGCCGGCGCTGCGCGGCCAGCGCTATCATCGCGGCGTTGTCGGTGCAGTATTTCTTCTCCGAGAAAACGGCCCGCGCGCCGGCTTCCGCGCAGGCCCTCTCCATCCTCGCGCGCAGCAGGGAATTGGCCGAGACCCCGCCGCCGGCCGCGGCCGTCCTCAGGCCGTATTTCCGGCAGGCCAGCGCGGCCTTGGCGGCCAGCGTGTCCGCCACGGCCTCCTGGAAGGCGGCGCAGACGGCCGCCCTGGCGGCGGCGCCGGGACGCGGGTTGTCGCGCAGGTAATAGGCCACGGCCGTCTTGAGCCCGCTGAAGGAGAAATCCAGTCCGCCGTCCATGAAGGGCCTGGGGAAAGACGGCCTCTTCCCGCCCGCTTTCAGGGCCAGCCTCTCCACTTCCGGTCCGCCCGGATAGGCCAGCCCGAGCAGGCGGGCGACCTTGTCGAAAGCCTCGCCGGCGGCGTCGTCGCGGGTCCGGCCGAGGAGTTCGTATTCCCCGTAGCCGTCGGCGCGCCAGAGTTCCGTATGACCGCCGGATACTATCAGCGCGGCCAACGGGAATTCCAGCCGGGCGTCGGCGCGTCCCTTGCGGAACTCGCAGGCCAGCAGATGTCCCTCCAGGTGGTTCACCCCTATCAGCGGCGCCCCGAAGACCTTCGCCGCGGTCTGGGCGGCGACGCGGCCGACCAGTATCGCGCCCGGCAGGCCGGGGCCGCGCGAGAAGGCGACGGCGTCGAAGAGTTTTTTAACTTTTTTACCGCCGGCCGGCAGTTCTATGCCGGCGCCCTCCAGGGCGGCGCGCACCACGTGGTTTATCTTCTCCAGGTGGGCGCGGCTGGCCAGTTCGGGCACGACGCCGCTGTAGCGGCGGTGCAGGGCGATCTGCGAGAACACCGTCTCGGAGACTATCCTGCCGTCGCGCAGCACGCAGGCCGCGGTCTCGTCGCAGGTGGTCTCGATGGCGAGCGTCAGCACTTTATTACTTGGCCGCCCTCAGGTTCCCCAGCACCTCGCGGGCCTTGAGCAGTTCCATGCCGCGCTCGAGCATCTCGTCGCGCACCTTGGACTTGTCCTTCCCGTTCTTCTCCCCTTCCTTGCCGGGGTAGAAAAGCTCCTCGCCCTGCTTTATGAGCGCCGTCTCGGTCTCGCGGTCCACCTTGATCTCGATATCGGGGGTGATGCCGCCGTTCTCGCCCTTGGCGTCGCGGGGTATCGACTTGCCGCTGGGGGTGTAGTACTTCGCTATGGTAAGGCGCAGGGCCGACTTGTCGGAGAGCGGGATCATCGACTGGACGCTGGCCTTGCCGAAGGTGCGCTCCCCTATGATCACGGCGCGCTTGTTGTCCTGCAGCGCGCCGGCCAGGATCTCGCTGGCCGAGGCGGAATAACGGTTGACCAGCACCACCACCGGCAGGTCGGGGTACTGGGCCCTGGACCCGGCGCGGAATTCCTGGTAATTCTCCGGCCTGCGGCCCTTGGTATAGACTATCATCCTGCTGCCGTCGAGGAAGAACTTGGCGATATCCACCGAGGCCGAGAGCAGGCCGCCCGGATCGTAGCGCAGGTCTATGACCAGGGCCTCCATGCCCTCCGCCTTCAGCGCGCCCAGCGCCCTTCCGACGTCGTCCACGACGTGGCCGGTGAAGTCTATGAGCTTCACGTAGCCGATCTTGCCGTCGAGCATCTTATAACGCACGGCCTCGGTCTTGATCAGCTCGCGCACCAGCGTCACGTCCCGCTGCACCCAGTCGGCGTCCGCGTCCTTGCCCTCCGGTTCGCGGGCCGTCGTGATATTGACCTTGGTCCCGGGCGTGCCGCGCAGGCGCTTGATCGCCTCGTCTATGATCATGTCCCTGGTGCTCTCGCCCTCTATCTTTATTATCTTGTCGCCTGGGTAAAGCCCGGCCCGGTAGGCGGGAGTATTGGGCAGGGGCGTGACTATGGTCAGCCAGCCCTCGCGCACGTCCACCCGGATGCCGATGCCGCCGAACTCGCCCTCGGTATCGCTCTTCACCCTCTTGTAGAGGTCCGGCTCCATGAACTGCGAGAAATCGTCGAGCTGCTGCACCATGCCGGCCGCGGCGCCGTAGATGAGCTTCTGCGAGTCGATCTCCTCGACATAGTTCTCTTTTATCAGTTCCAGCACGTCCACTATGGTCTTGAGCTGCTGGTAGGTCTGGTCCACCGCCGAGTTGGCGTAAGGGAAGACCAGGCCCATCAGGGCCGCCGTCCCCGCTATGAAAATGACTTTCCGTGGGATCTTCATGCTTTTCTCCTTGAAAAACAAAGAAAAAACGGTCGAAGCCGCCGGCGCGCGCCGGGCTCCGGACTCCAGATTATACCTTTTCCGCGGCCTCAGCGCGGGCCGGACAGCCAGGGCAGGGGATCTATCGAGTCCGCGCCCGAGCGTATCTCGAAATAAACGGTCCCGCCCTCTTCCTTCCCGGCCCCGGAGATGGCCTGGGTGTCCACGCCCGCGAAACCCAGCCTGGAGCCGGCGGAGACGCGGTCGCCCTTGGAGACCGCAACTGAGTCCAGGAGGCCGTAAACGGTGAAAAAACCCTTCTCATGGTCCACTATCACGACATTGCCGTAGGTGCGGAAAGGTCCGGAATAGATGACCCTGCCCGGCAGCACCGGCGAGACGGGGGCCCGGTCCTCCGTGCGTATGCGTATCCCTTCCCTGACTATCCAGGTCTTGAGCTCCGGCACCTGCTCCCGGCCGTATTTGCTTATCACGCGGCCGGCGGCGGGCCAGGGCAGGGAACCTTTATCTATGGGCAGGTCGCCCGGCTGACGGGTCCTGTAAGGCGCCTGTTTCTCGAGTTTCTTGACCAGCGTATCGAGGCCGGCCGCCGCGTTCCTGAGGTCCTCCAGTTCGCGGCGCAGGGCCTTCTCCCTTTCCCTGGCCCTGGAAAGTTCCTGCTGCTTGCTGCGCACGCTGCGCTGGCTGATGGTGCTCTCGCGGGCGAGGGTCGCCTTGCGTTCGGCCAGCGACAGCTGGCGCCTGGCCATGGTCTGCATGTCGGCCGAGAGGCGCTTCTTCTCCCCCTTCAGCGTGGCCGCCAGCGCGTACTTGTTCATGATGGCCTGCCGCAGGAAAACGTCGCGCATGAGGTCCCGCCGGCCGTAGTACGGCGAATAGAAGAGCCGGTCCATCGAATAGGCGGCGACCTCGGAGGAAGCGGCGCCGGCCAGGTCGTCCTGGGCGCGCTCCAGAGAGGCTAGCTTCTCCCTGGCCTCCTCGCCTTTCCTGCGCGAGGAGCTCAGTTGGCCTTCCAGTTCCCGCTGGCGGCTCTTGGTCAGCCGGTCCTGGCGCCTCAGGCTGTCGATCTCCGCCGAGATCTTTTTCTGCTCGGCCTGGTAACGCTCCAGTTCCGACTGCTTCTCGGAAAGCTGCCTGTTTATCTCTTCCAGCTTCTCCTTGCGGTCGCGCAGCCCGGCGGCCGCCTGCGGGAAAGCGGGAGGCGCCGTCAGCAGCAGGAGGAGCGCGGCTATCGCGAATTTTTCCATTGGACCAGCGTCCAGGCCAGGAAACCCGAGACGAGTATGCCGGCCAGGTGCCAGAGCGGGTTGGGCCAGGCCCAGACCGGGCTGAGGTAGCGCACCGGATAGACTATCAGGTAGCAGGCCAGCACGGCGGTCCCGGCGCCGCCGGCGCCGGAGAGGAACCAGCGGCTGTCCCGCCTGATGCCCTCCATGAGCCCGGCGGGCGAGAAGCGGTAGAGCAGCACGGTGAGGGCCAGCAGCGCGGCCCCGAGCAGCGACAGGCCGAAGACCAGCGTGACGAAACTTTCGTAAAAGAAGAAATGCAGGAGGGCGTAGGCCTCGAGCTGCTTGTAGCGCACTTCCGCCACGCCGTCCAGCGCCCAGAGCAGCTCCGTCCAGGTGTTGAGCGAGCTCATGACGGACTGGTCCACGGCTATCTCGTAGGAATCGGGCAGCGGGTTGGGGCCGAGCGAGAGGGCTCCCTTTATCAGGTCCGGGTCCTCGTCGCGCATGCGCGCCAGCCGCTCGTCCCTGGGGATGAAGACGGCGCTCCTGACCCCCGGCAGCGACCTTATCGAGTCCCAGAGCGCGTCGCGCTCCCGCCGCCCGCCGTCCTTGAGCAGGACCACGACGCGGAAATCGTCCTCGAGCAGGGAGAGGATCTCCCTGACCTGGGTGTGCAGGAAAAGCAGCGCCTCGAAAAGGACCGCCGAGGAGAAAGCGAGGAGAAAGACCACCCTGTAGCCTTTGCGCCGGGAGGTCTCGGGGGACGGAACGGGTACTCCGGGATGTTCCTGCATATCATTATTATATAACACAAGGCCCCGCCTTCAAAGGGCGGGGCCTTCTCGCGGAACGGGACCTCAGCTCTTTACCGAGACGCCGGTCACGAAAGGGGAACCGATAAGGTCGTTGACCCTGTCGGCCTGCACTTCGCCGGAAAGGTCGTACGGCGTGAAACTGGTGCGGCCGGGCCTGGCCCAGGCCGAGGGGGAGGAGGAAACCAGCGAGAAGCCCGCGCTTTCGGCCATGGCCGAAGAGAACGAAGCGATGAACTCGTCCGGTTTCACGCCGGCCGGCACCTTCAGCGTGAAAGCGACGGGCGTCCGCACCGGCAGCGAGGGGCGGCCGCGCTCCAGCCCCGTCCTGGCCACGGCGGGATGCGCGTAGACCGAGCGGAGCGAGGAGGCCGGGAGCAGCCCGTAGACCTTGACCCGCGCGGTGGCGACCGGTGAATACCCGAGTTCGCGCTCGCCGGTGTAAAGAAAGCCGGCGGAAGAGGCGAGCTCCTTTATCAGCGGCGTAAAATCCTCCGCTACCGGGACGAAACTTATGTAGACGAGGTCCCTGTGGCCGGACCAGCGGGCGGAACCGGGGAAGGGGACGAACGAAGCCACGGGACCGCGGCGCAGCGCCGAACGGACCCGGTAGAGCATATGCGGCCAGCCGGCGGGCACGTCGGGAGGCGGCGTCTGTCCGGCGGCTTCCGCGCCGGCGGGACCGCCCCCGGGGGACGACGGCGCGGGCGGCGTCATGGCGGACAGGCCGGCGGCCGGGGAGGCACCGACCGCGTCGCGCAGATCGGACGGAGGGGCCGGGGCGCGGCGCGGCTGTTTATAACCGTAGGCCAGCTCGTTGAAGTTCTGGAAGGAGGGGTCCGTGAAAACGTTGGGCCCGCCGGCGAAGGCCGGCGCGGCGGAGAGGAGCATCGCGATAAGGACTTTTTTCATCTTTTATCCACCCGGGGAACAAAAAATAAGAAAACAGGAATAACCGTTCATCCTGTTTTCCCCTGGTGAACCGCCATTCGCAGGTGGCGGCGTGGATACTCCCCCGCCTTTCGGGGGATTACAAAGGAAACGACCTGATAAATGTTAACTTAAACCGGGCGTCCGCCCAAGGGCCCGTAAGCCCAGCCGGCCCCGGAAAAAGGGCCTACGCCTTTCTGGGCCTTTGGACCCCCGGGTTTGACGGCCCGCCGCCGGCGCTGATATAATCGTTCCTGTCTCCCCATGAAAAAGGACCGCAACAGCAGGCCCACCAAGGGCGAAGCCACTCGCGAGAAGATACTGCGCGCGGCCATACGCATGATCTCGGACCAGGGGCCGGACGCGGTGTCCATGGAGAGCATCGCCGCGGAGCTGGGCCTCACCAAACCGCTCCTCTACTACTATTTCAGGAACAAGGAAGCGCTGATAGAGCGGGTCTTCGAGGAGACCTCGCGCGAGTCCGGCGGCGACTGGGCCGCCGCGCTGGACCCGTCCGTCACGCTGGAGACGCTGGTGCGGGACATGCTGCGGAGCCGCATGAAGTTCTTCCTCTCCAATCCCGAGGCGGCCAAGTGCCTGCTCAAGCTCTACGCGGCGCCGGAGAACTCCCCCCTGAGCCGCATGGCGGACGGGCGCATAGCCCGGCACGCCGGCGCGCTCAAAAAGGTCATGGCCGCGATGGAGAAGGACGGCCGCCTGCCGCCCGGCTCCGCCGACGACGCCCGCCTCCTGGTGCGCGGCGTCATGACGCTGACCATCTTCGAGTTCCAGCACAGCCGCTTCGCCGATTTCCCCCCGGACTTCGCCGACCGCATGGCCCGGCGCGTGGCCGCCGCCGTCTCCGCCCGCTGAGCGCCCGGTTCCCCGGCGTCTTGACAGCGGACCGCCGGTTCTGGTAAACTTACCTACCGGTAAGTATACACAGCGACGGAGAACGGCATGACCCCTCCCCGACAGAAGCGCGCCAGAGAGATCCGGCGCAGGATACTCGAGACGGCCTCGGAGATGATGGCCGAGCGCGGCCCGGACGCGGTGTCCATGCGCGAGATCTCGGCCAGGCTGAAGATCACCAAGCCCGTCCTCTACTACTATTTCAGGGACAAGGAGGCGCTGATAAAGGCGGCCTTCGAGGAAGGGACCAAGCATTTCAGCGACCTGCAGGTGGAGATGGACCAGCCCGGCCTGGACCTGGAAGGCAAGCTCGAGAAGATCTTCGCCAGCCACCTCAAGTTCATAAACCGCTACCCCGAGATGCCCAAGTGCGCTCTCAAGATCATGGCCTCGCCGGCCGGCGGGACCCTGGCCGGACTCGCGCGCGGGCTCAAGGAGCGCAACCGCGCCGCCCTGCGCGCGATGCTGAAAAAGGAAAGCTTCTCCCCGCGGGCGGCGGAGGACATAGTCCACATGATAAGCTCGGTGATAACCTATTTCATGGCGGAGGCGCGCGAGAAAGGCGCGGCCGCCATCGACCGGAGCCTGCCGCGCCGCCTGGCCCGCATCATCTGCGCCGGCGCCCGTTCCCTCAAGTCCGCGGCCGCCGTACTGCTGCTGCTCCCCTCCCTGGCCGCGGCGGAGCCGCTCCGGCTGGGCGTGGACCAGGCGGTGGAACTGGCCCTGGAGAGGAATACGGACGTCGTCAACGCGGAACACGGCCGCCTCATCTATAAGGAGAAGATCCGCGAATACTGGGGCACGCTCTACCCGCAGCTGAGCGCCGCGGCCTCCTACACCCGCAACATAGAGAAACCCTCGATGTTCTTCGGCGGCAACAAGATAGAGATAGGCTCCGACAACGCCTACGCCGCCTCGCTGGACCTGGCCCAGGTATTGTGGGCCGGCGGCAAGGTGGCCACCGGTATCAGGATGGCCGGCATCTACTCCGATTCCAGCGCCGAGCGGCTGCGCGCCGCGCGGAACACGGTGCGCAAGGCCGTCACGCAGATGTATTACTCGGTGCTGCTCTCCAGGGCCATGGCCGATATACAGGAGGAGACGCTGGAGCTTTCCCGCCAGCACCTCTCGGTCATAGAGACCCGGTACAGGCAGGGGCTGGCCAGCGACCTGGCCCTGCTGCGCCAGCGCGTGGAGGTCTCCAACAACGAGCCGGCCGTCACGCAGAACCTGAACTATTACGAGGCCGGTTTGCTGGCGCTCAAGGACCTGCTGGGCCTGAGCCCCGACGCGGAGCTCGAACTTACCGGCGCGATGGGCTGCTCCCCGGCCGAGCCGGCCCCGCTCGACGAACTCTACCGCGCCGCGATGGCCGCCAGGCCCGAGTACCGGCTGGCCGACCTGGAGAAAAGGCTGGCCGCGCAGAACGTGACGCTGGAGAAGGCCGGCCATTACCCCTATCTCAACGCCTTCGCCTCGCGCAGCTTCCAGGGCCAGACCGACGACTCCTTCCCCGGCTCCGACGAGCGCAGCTGGGCGCTGACGGCCGGCGTCAGGCTGAACCTGCCGCTGTTCTCGGGCGGCTCGGTCTCCTCGCGCGTGAAGCAGGCCGACCTGGCGCTGCGCACCGCCGAAGAGAACCTGGCCAGCGCCGAGCGCGGCCTGAAGATCACCGTCAAGAAGGCCTGGCTGGAGCTCAGGGAGGCCTCGCAGCGCCTCGCCTCCCAGGCCGCGGCGGTGGAGACCGCCCGCAAGGCGCTGGCCGCCACCGAGCTGCGCTTCAAGAGCGGCCTGGCGGGCCAGCTCGACCTCAACGACGCCACGCTCGCCCTCAACAGGGCGCAGACCCTTTACACCCAGGCCCAGCACGACGTCTGTTCCGCCTCCGCGGAGCTGGACTGGGCCACGGGAAAGTGAACTTACAAAGGAAGACCACATGAACAAGAACAAGACGATCTCCTTGCTCCTGGCCTGCGCCGCGCTGGCGGCGGCCGGCTGCGGCAGCCGCGCCCGGGAGGCGCTGGATTCGCTGGAGAAGGACCGCTTCCTGGTAAAGACCGAGAAGGCGGAAATGCGCCCTCTCGAGGAATACATCCTCCTGACCGGGTCCGTGCGGGCCCTGGACGAGGCGACGCTCTACCCGCGGGCGGCCGGCAAGCTGCTGCGCAACCTGCTAAAGGAAGGCGACCCCGTGAGGAAGGACGAGGCGGTCGCCCTGGTAGAGCGCGACGAGGTGGGCGTGGTCTACGAACCCGCCCCCGTGCCCTCCACGCTGAGCGGCGTCGTCGGCCGCGTCTACCAGGACACCGGCGCCAACGTCACCCCGCAGACCCCGATAGCGCTGGTCGTGGACCAGTCCAAGGTCCGCGTGGAGGTGGACGTTCCCGAGAAATATATCGGCAAAGTGTTCCGCGACCAGGCCGCCAGGATAAAGGTGGACGCCTTCCCGGACCGCTACTTCAACGGCCGGGTCTACCGCGTCAGCCCCGTGGTGGACGCGCGCTCGCGCAGCACCGTCGTCGAGGTGCTGCTGGACAACGCCGACGGGCGCCTCAAATCCGGCATGTTCGCCGAGGTCAGGCTCATCGTCGCCTCGCGCGGCTCCGCCGTCTCGGTGCCCTCCGGCGCGGTCCTGCGCGATAACGGCTCGGCCTGGGTCTTCGTCCCGGCCGGCGAAGCGGCGCGCCGGGTCCCGGTGAAGACCGGCATCGCGACCGCCGAATACACGCAGGTGGAAGGCGTGAAGGCCGGCGACGAGGTCATCACCTTCGGCCTCTACGGCCTCAAGGACGGCAGCAAAATAAAGGTCCACTAAAGCCATGAAGATCACCGATCTCTCCATAAAGCGCCCCGTACTGACGACGATGATGATCCTCACCGTCCTGGTGCTGGGCGCGTTCTCCTATCTCCGCCTGGGCATCGACCTGATGCCGGACGTGGAATTCCCCTTCGTGATGATACAGACCACGCTGCGCGGCGCCGGCCCCGAGGAGATGGAGTCCTCCGTCACCAAGACCATAGAGGAGGCCGTCAACACCATCTCGGGCATCGAGGACCTCAACTCCACCAGCTACGAGGGCCTCTCGCTGGTCATGATAAAGTTCGCGCTGGAGAAGAACGGCGACGTGGCCGCGCAGGAGGTGCGCGACAAGGTCAACTCCGTGCTGGCGCAGCTGCCGCAGGGCACCGACCCGCCGGTCATAGGCAAGTTCGACATAGGCGCGATGGCCGTGCTCAACGTGGTGGTCTACGGCGACCGGGACCTCATCGAGCTCACCCGCATCGCCAGGGAGAACATCAAGGAGAACATCGAGACGGTCAGCGGCGTGGGCGCCGCCGACATAGTCGGCGGCCGCGAACGCGAGATCCACATCGTGGTGAACCCGCTCAAGCTCTCGGCCCTCAACCTCCCCATCAGCCGGGTCAAGGACGCCATCGTCCAGCAGAACATCGAGATCCCCGGCGGCAAGGTCGAGCAGAGGGACAAGGAATACGTCCTGCGCACGCTCGGCCGCATAGGCGACGCCCGGGAGTTCGGCGGCATCGTCGTCGCCAACATCGACGGCTCCCAGGTCCGCGTCTCGGATATCGGCCGGGTCGAGGATACAGGCGAGCGCATGGGCACGGCCTCGTTCTACAACGGCCGCCCGTCCGTGACCGTCGTGATAAAGAAACAGTCGGGCACCAACACCGTCGCCGTGGTGGAGAAGATAAAGGAGCGCCTCGCCGAGATAGAGAGCACGCTGCCGCCGGGGGTGAAGACCACCGTGGTCGGCGACCAGAGCGTCTTCATCAGGGAATCGGTGCACAGCGTGACCGAGCACCTGGTGCTGGGCGCGATCTTCGCCGCGCTGATGGTGCTGGTCTTCCTGGGCGACTACCGCTCCACGCTGATCTCCTCGCTGGCGATACCGACCTCGCTGATAGGCACCTTCTTCTTCATGCAGGCGGCGGGTTTCACGATAAACGTCATGACCCTGCTCGGCCTGACCATAGCGGTGGGCATCGTGGTCGACGACGCCATCGTCATGCTCGAGAACATCTACCGGCACATGGAGGAGCACAAGATGAGCCCGCTCAAGGCGGCGCTCGACGGCTCAAGGGAGATCGCCTTCGCGGTCGTGGCCATGTCGGCCGCGCTGCTGGTCATCTTCGTGCCGCTGGCCTACATGGGCGGCATCATCGGCCGCTTCCTCAAGAGCTACGGCCTGACCATAGCCTTCGCCGTAGCTTTGAGCGTCTTCGTCGCGCTGACGCTGACCCCCATGCTCTGCTCGCTGTTCCTGAAGGTCAGGCCCGGCGCCAAGAACCGCCTGGAGCGGTTCACCGACCGCGTCAACGAGGCTCTGGCCTCGCGCTACATCGCCATGCTCGAATGGGCGCTGGCGCACAGGCGCCGCATGGTCGTCTTCGCGGGCGCGGTGATAATCTCGATGATACCGCTGTTCCTGTTCCTGGGCAAGGACTTCATGCCGGCCGACGACACGGGCATGTACCAGATCAACGTGACCGCGCCCGAGGGCACGAGCCTGGGCAGGATGAAGGAGCTCTTCGCCCAGATCGAGACCGAAACGCGCCAGCTGCCGCACGTAAAGAGCATACTCTCCTCGATAGGCACCGGCACCGGCGGCCATTTCGGCGGCTCGTCCGCCAACGAGGGCTATATCCTGGTCGAGCTCGACGACCTGGACGACCGCGACCTGCCGATGACGGACCTCATGCTGGCCTCGCGCGAGATGATGTCCAAGTACACGGGGCTGCGCGTGTCGGTCATGCCGGCCGGCGGCTTCGGCGGCGGCGACGCGGAACTGATGTTCAACATCTCCGGGCCGGACCTCGGGAAGCTGGAGGAATATTCCAACGCCGTGGCCGCCCGCCTGCGGGAAATTAAAGGCGCGGTGGACGTGGACACCAGCTTCTCCTACGCCAAGCCCGAGTACCGGGTGGAGATAGACCGCGGCCGCGCGCACGACCTGGGCGTCAAGGTGCAGGACATAGCGACCTCGCTGCGCACGCTGGTCGGCGGCGAGGAGGACATCACCAAGTTCAAGGAGGGCGACGACCTCTACCAGGTGCGGCTGCGCGCGGAGGAGGACTTCCGCGACCGCAAGGAGGCCATCGAGGCGCTGATGGTGCCGGCCGGAGACGGCCGCGTCACGCGCCTCGACAACGTGGCGCGCGTGAACGAGGGCGTCGGCCCCACGCAGATAGCGCGCTACAACCGCCAGCGCAACGTGCAGGTCACGGCGAACGTGGACGGCATCCCGGTCAACCGGCTGCTGGCCGAGGCGCAGAAGGCGTTCGACGCACTGGGCGCGCCGCCGGAGTACAAGGCCGGCGTCTACGGCCGGGCCAAGGAACTGGGCAACATGTTAAAGGAGTTCGGCGTCGCCTTCGCGCTGGCCTTCGTCTTCATCTACATCGTGCTGGCCAGCCAGTTCGAGAGTTTCGTCTACCCGGTGTCCATCATGATCGTGCTGCCGCTGACCATCCCGTTCGCGATCATCTCGCTGTTCCTGACCGGACAGAACCTGACGCTGTTCAGCATCATGGGCATGTTCATGCTCTTCGGCATCGTGACCAAGAACTCCATCCTGCAGGTGGACTACACCAACACGCTGCGCGCCAAGGGCATGCCCCGCCACCAGGCGATGATAGAGGCCAACCGCACCCGGCTGCGCCCTATCCTCATGACCACGCTGACGCTGATCGCGGGCATGGTCCCGACGGCGCTGGGCACGGGCGCGGGCTCGGGCACCCGCCGCACGATGGCGATGGTCATCATAGGCGGCCAGACGCTGTCGCTGCTCATCACGCTGCTGATGACGCCCGTCACCTACGCTTATATGGACGACTTCCAGGAATGGGCCCGCGGGAAACTGGGGCTCAAGGCCCGGGAAACGGCCTGACCTTATTCCTCTTCCTGCGGGGGCTGCGCCGAGAACGAGGCCATCTCCTCGGCGGTGGGGACCAGCGCGGCGCCGAAGACCTCGTCGAAATGACCGGAGAACGCGGAAACGTATTCCGGGGCCGCGGTATAGTACATGTTCTCGAAATTATTGGCCTGGGCGTTGACGGACCAGTTGAAGGAACCGGTCATCAGCAGCTTGCCGTCGAAGACCGCGTACTTGTGATGCATGACGCCGCGGCCGTCCTGGCCGCGCGACCAGCGGAACTTCACGCCGTTCTCCGCCAGGTAGGAGGTCATATCGGACTGGCTGGCCTGCACGCGGTCGGTGACGACCTCCACTTCCACGCCCCGCTTCCTCGCCTCCACGAGGGCCTCGCCTATCGAGGACGAATAAAAACTGAACACGGCGGCCTTTATGCTGCGCCTGGCGAAGCGCGCGGCCGTTATGATGTCCGCCTCGGTGCGGCCGGACGGCGAGAAGGAATAGCCGGGCAGCATGGCGCCGTTGAAGTAAACGGGCCTGGAACGGTCCTCCGGCGGCGGGCCGAAATGGTCCTGTGAATAGTTAGGGCCGGGACCTTCCGAGGGAGCGCGGGTGAACCGCCACATCCAGTCGAAGTACCTGACGTAGCCGTCCACGGCGCTTTCGTCCCTTATGAAAACTATGTTCTCGTGATTGGCGCCGTCGGCCGTAAGCGCCCAGTTGAAGGAACCGGCCGAGACCAGCTTCCCGTCGTATACGCCCAGCTTGTTGTGCATGATGCCGTAGGAGCCGGCGCCGCGCAGCGTGCGCACCTCCACCCCTCCGTCCATCAGCGCCCTGAGCTCCTCGCTGACCTTGGTGCCCAGCGCGTGAGTCTCGTTGGAAATGACGCGCACTTTCACCCCGCGCTTATGGGCGTCGAGCAGCGCCGCCGCCACGCGCGGCAGCGTGAACCCGTACACGGCGACGTCCGCGGTCTCGCGGCAGGAATAGACCGCGGAAGCGAGGAGGGCCTCCACGTCGGCGGAGACGGAGAAAGCGAAGGACGGTATGGCGGCGACGGGGATGGTCGAGGCCTGCGGCGCCGGCGCGGAAGGCGGCTGGGCCGGCTGGAGGGGTTGCGGCGCGGCCGGCGGGACCTGGGGCGGCTGCGCGGGCTGCAGCGGTATGGCCGGGGCCGGGACGGGGCCGCCCGTTATCTGCGGGGGCGCCGGGACGGCGGGCGGCGGCGGCAACTGGCCCATATCGCCGGGCGTCGGCATGGGCGGCAGTTCCGGCAACGCCCGCTGCGCGAAGACCGTCAGGGGGAGCGCGGCCAGCAGCAACGCGAAAACGGGGCCCTTAAGGTATCTTATACCCATCGGTATATTATCGGTCATGGCGCCCTGCGCCGCCAGAAGCGAAAGGCCTATCCCGGCACTAGGCCCCCGGCCCGCCATTTGAGCGATTTATAGGGGGACAATGGGGGTGGCGGCGGATTCGCGGAGAAAAACCGTCCGGAGCCGCGAGCTTGCGTAAGCGCGAGCGGCGAGAGTCGGAAGGGCGAGCACGGTGTGCGAGACCCTGTTTTTTCGG
>Ga0302246_1000515_pt1 | contig 33697 bp, 27 predicted proteins | sample AAG_UR_Trp_MG_FD_193533 | JGI IMG/M metagenome (GOLD analysis project Ga0302246, IMG submission 193533) | Enriched activated sludge microbial communities from anaerobic digester in WTTP, New Holstein, Wisconsin, United States - AAG_UR_Trp | ecosystem: Engineered > Bioreactor > Anaerobic >... | reverse complement strand
CAGGGACTCGAAGAAGTACGAGCGCCTCGGCGAGTGGATTCAGCGAATAGGATGGGAGCGTTTCTTTGCGCTTACAAACATCCCGTTCACCGAACAGCATATAGACGATTTCACCTACGCTACGGAGACATTCAGGGCCACTACTCAATTCAAGTGGTAAGCACCGGAGGAGAATTATGAGCGATCAGGCCAGTACCGAGCTTAAACAGAAGATAGTCGACTATTTGAAGAGCCAGGGGAAGGCCAAGAACAGGGACGTCGCCAAGGCCCTTGGCGAGGAAAAGAAACTCGTCGACAAGGCGATCGGCGAACTAGGCAACGAGGGAACGATCGAGTACCTGTACCTCGACGGTTCCTATGTCAAACTTAAAGACTGATCGCGCTAAAGCGCTTACGCCGGGCCCGGGCGGGTCGAAACCGCCCGGGTCGCGGCCTCATCCCGACCGGCGTAAGCCCGGCGATTTCTTCCGTAACGCCGCTATTTCCACAAGCCTTTGGGGCCAGCGGACGTTTTCGCTCGCGGCATGAGTATGACAGAACGTTGCCAGGACATTTTTAAACAGCGCCCCGTCGCGCCTTCCGGCAATTCCGGCGCCTCTCCGCATAGCGAATACCGTGGACAGGCCGCCTGGTCCTCCGTCGTTCAGGATGCGCGCGTATCGAAATTCATGTCCTCTTAGCAGCTCGCCTTTCGCGTAAAACGGATTGTCGAGATCTACCTCGAAAATGGTGTATCCATGCCCCTGTGGAGAGCGCGCCATGTCGAAATCCATCGGGAATATACCGATCATCGGATGCCGCACCCCGTCTATCATTATCGAATCCGAAAGGTAGACCAGTCCCCCGCCTTCCGCGTATACCGGAAGTCCTTCCTCAATGCGCGCCCGCAGTTCCGATTTGAACGATGTGTTATCGGAAAGCTCCTTCGCATGCGTCTCCGGAAAGCCCCCTCCTATATATAGCGCGTCGATCTCGGGAAGCGACCTGTCCCCGATTGGGCTGATCTCCACAATACTCCCGCCGGCGCGGACTATGGCCTCGATGTTCTCCCGGTAATAGAAATTGAAGGCGGAATCACGCGCGATTCCTATCCTGGGCTTGTCCCGGCTTATTTCTATTTTTTTTGGGCCACCGGTGGAAATTCCGTTGAAGGGGCCGATGGTTAATTTCGTCCTAACAGTATCCGGCGCTTCCGGCGCACCCGCGATTTCGGCGATTTTTTCCAGATCCACCGACTTTTCGACAATATCCCCCAGGCTGTCTATCAGGCCCTCGGGCCCTTCGTGCTCGAATACTGGAACAAGCCCCAGATGCCTTTCATTGGGAAGCATCGAGCGAATCCTTGGGATGGAACCGAGGACGGGCAGGCCCGTGTATCTTTCCACGGCCTCCGTTATTAGCGCCCGATGCCGCTCACCTGCCAGATTGTTTAAAATCACCCCCTCGAGCCTTAACCCCGGGTCGAACATTTTAACCCCAAGCACGATGGCCGCAACGGTCCGGCTGGTCTTGTTGCACTCCACGACGAGGACTACGGGAATATCGAGAAGTTTGCTTAGCTCGGCGAAGCTGTGGGTGCCTTCGACATTATACCCGTCATAGAGCCCCCGGTTTCCCTCGAGCACGCAAAGATGCGCGTCGGGATGAGCATCGAGGTAAATGTTACGGTTGGTTTCATCTTCAATAAGAAAAGTATCGAGATTGTGACAATACCTGCCGGCCGCCAGTGAGAGCCAGGCAGGATCGATATAATCGGGCCCTTTTTTGAATGGGGCCACGGAATAACCCAGTCTACACAGCGAGCGGATCAGTCCAAGCGAAACGATCGTCTTGCCCATTCCTCCGCGGACACCCGCAATGGCTATGGCGTTTCTTTTACGCGCCGGTTTTAGGATCTCTTTTTTCATACGATAACGCGTCCGGGATAAAGCATAGTCCGCGCGCCCGATTCCTGCCGGATGGGTCTTCCCATCGGTTTCGCGCCCATTCCGGTAGGGCGTTTAGAAAAAATGGGCTTCGATACCGCAAGCCGGAAGGTATGCCCGCACAAGAAAAGCCAGATCGTTACCTCGGACCTGGCCTCTCCCGGGGCATACGTATTATGCTACTTTTATTATACGCATCCGGTGGGTTTGGGAAGTCCGGCCCATTTACACGCCGAGTTCGCCGGTCCCTGCGGAAAGAGCTCGTACATTTCCTTCAGATTGACCCCCGTATCCTTGGTCAATTTGCGCACCATTGGCGCTATTCCGTTCTGCTTGAAATAATCGCGCAGATAGTTCATTACCTTCCAGTGGGTTTCGTTAAGATCGGTGATACCCTCCATTTCGGCCATGGCTTTGGCCACATCCTCCGTCCATTTATCGGGTTCCTGAAGAAAGCCATCCTCATCGACCTCGTAAGAATTGCCATGTAAATTGATGCTCGCCATCGCTCCTCCTCCTATTGGAATAATCGATCATCCCTCGCAAGGGCCGCTAAGGTCGCCTAACTCCACCGATCGCAGCCCCCATTTAGCGCATCCGTTCAGCACCATGCCCCTGCCATATATCGACCAAGGGCCATTTTATCGAGGTTGTAATGTTATTACGAATACTAACTCTATCATTATCGAGTGTCAACAGAAATATCCGGGCGTAAAAATAATTTTACATATCCCACGATTTATACATATTATGAATTGCGTTCATAAAAAACACATGGTTCACTATATAGATTGGATTTCCGGTCATTCCCAGACTTCCTCTTTCACGTTATTCAACATGACCTCTTTAACCGGGTAAAGCTTTTCCACAATCTCCCGCGGCTTGAACCAGAGCTTGATCTCCTTTTCGGCGTCTTCGCGGCTCGATGAAGCGTGAACTATATTTTCGAAAACACCCGATGTGGTAATTCTTCCGTATGCCCCCCGTATCGAAACCGGATTGGCCTCCTCCGGGTTGGTGGAACCGACAAGGTCTCTGATCCTCTGTATGGCGTCTTCCCCGTGGTAAACGAAGGCTATCACCCTTCGGATATTGTGAATTTCGCCCGTCAGATAGCGCACCAGCTCGGGGAAAAATGGCTTTTCCTTCAGGTGTTCATAATGTCCCATGGCCAGTTCGGGGGTTACATGCACCACCTTCGCTCCTATTATGACAAGCTTCGCCTCCGAAAGCCTCGTTAAAATATTGCCCGTAAGCGATTTCTTCAGACCGTCGGGTTTGATCAGTACAAGAGTTGATTCAATTGCCATAATCGCTCCTTTTAATTAACTGTTTTTCCACAGGGACATTCAGAGAACGGGCCATGGCGGACCGGCGATGTCACACATCCCTAAAAACAGCCGCATACTAGTTATATGCCTTAAAAAATCCACATTAATTTAAATATTCACTCTATCATTAATTTGGAGAGGCCGCCCCTGTCTTCCATAACATACACGTCTTCGGGTGCAAACTTATTGTCCATCAACAGCCTGTATGTTCTCTTGGCCTCTTCCCTGCCCGAGAACCCCAGAACGACCCCGCAGCGCCTGGTAATTTCCGAAGGGACCGGCAGCGCGACATGCCCCCGCTTGCCCTGGGAATCGAGCCAGCGGTCGGCCCTCAAGCCCTCCGGAATCGAGACGAAGGTGATCAGGTATCGTATTTTTTTTATCGGAACAATCGAAAGGACCGCCTTTCTGACGTGAAGCCGTACCCCCAGTAATATGAACTTTATGCGACCGATCGCCCCCTCCTGCCTGAAGCCGGCCCCTTTCCCTATGGTCACCCTCAGGACTCCTCCTTCGATCGAGTGCTCCAGAAAGGCGTTTCCCGTTTCCGCGCACCAGATCTCGAGTTCCCTTCTAAAACCCGCGTCATCCGAGATGATCACCGCGGATTCGCCTTCGTCCATCCCGTTCATTTTTCTGGACACCATCGCCAGCGGAATGGGACATGTATATCCACGCGTATCTATGACGGCCCGATCCACCCTCCATACCTCTCTCTTAGGAATGATCTATTCGCCCCAAGGCGCACTTCTTCCACCCGAACAATTCTACACGTAATCCGTCTCAAGTAAAGTTTTCTTTATTGTTTTTTAAGATCTTTTATCCCAAAAAATATTTTCCATTGACCCGCATAGCGGGCTTCGAAAAATCCCCTGACGCCAGCGCGGCATATCCGATTGAATTGGCGGCCTTGGGTCGCAAAGATGCGTCCCCATTTTTTCCACCTGGCAATGAGAGCCCAGCCATTAAAAAAGTCGCGCCACAGGCCGAAAGGCGGACTTCATCGCCTCCATTGTGTTTTCCCTCCGGCCCATATCCGAATACTTGACTTATGCCAAAGACAGGCCCATTATGTCTCCGCGGGGTTGTTCAAGCTCTACCAGACCATTGTTCACCGGAGAATTCACAATGACAAATCATCTGCACCATGTGCATATTTTCGCTTCGGATATGGCCGCGTCCATTAAATACTACAAGGACTTCTTCAAAGGCAAAGTGATGATGGACATGGATATCGCCGGAAACCGAAATGTCTTCATGCAGATTGGCAACGGTCGCATCCACCTGTATGACAGGCCGCCCCACGAGGGCAGAAGGGGCGCGATCCATCACATCGGTATTCAGACCGACGATCTCGACGGCCTTGTCAGCAAGATGAAGTCGCGCGGAATCGAATTCAGAAAGGAAATCACCGATTTTGGCTTCTGGAAGTACATCATGACCATGGGACCCGACGAGGTCCTTATCGAGATATTCGAGGTGGACAAGTCCAAGGCGCCAGTGGAATATCAGGCCTACTTCGAGTAGGCCGCGCTACTCCGGCACCCAGCTTGCGATATACTCAGTTTTCTCCGAAAGCCCGGAAAAACAGGGCGGGCGTTCGTCCCATCTTCCAGGAGCGGCCGTATCGCGCTTGCTCATTTCGAAATGGCACATCGCGATCCCCATGTCGATGCGCTGAAGGTCGACCGCCCGTATGATCCTGTCATACCCGCGTGACCTGACGAGAAAAAAATGGACTATACCGGTGTTCTCCTCGAGCACCAGACGCCATGGCTGCAGGTTCGAAGCCGATGGCGCCATGCGAACCGCCTCGAGGGCTTCCGCGTGGGGCTTTATTTCGGCTTTTTCCGCCGGTCGGGAAAAGTCGGAAACGAAGAACAGTTCCTCCATCGCCCTGCGTTTTTTTGACCCCGCGGACCACCGGATGATCCTGTCTGTAATTCCGCGATTTGCCGCGGGGTACCCCACGGGAGTTATGGCCGGAACCACCTCTTCATCCGTCGCTCCTATGCTTCGGGCAAACTCACTCCTGTAGAAAGTGCCGCCGAGCCAGCATGTCCCCAGGCCAAGATCGGTCAGGCCGAGAATGACCGCTTCCATCAGATAACCGAAATCTTCCATCGCGCGCGGAGCCTTTCGGACCGCCCCCACAATAAAACAGCGCGCCCCCCTTATCACTCCATATGTGCCGAGCCTCCTCGGCGCTCCGTCAAAATGGCCCGCGGCGTCCACCAGGTCGAATCTCACATTACCGGAAAATGGCGGGAATGGAAGATTTTTCAGCATGGCACCGATCCTCTCCATAAGCGCCTTGTCGAGCGGCCTGGACGAGAAGCTCCTGTGCGATGAGCGCATGGCCGCAAGCTCGGTTATCGGTCGGGAAAATTTCATGGCAGGGGGATGGCCGAAGCCGGTCAGGAACCGCGTGAGAAAAGAGCCCTGAGCGCCTTGAAACATCTTCGCAGAAGAAACCACAGCCGCTTCAGACCGCGCGCCGAAAGCTCCTCCCTGGAGGCTGCGACACGCTCCATCTCATCGGCCGTAAAGGCCTTGCGAAGGATGTTCTCCTCGGTCTCTATTTCGAATTTGGCGAGCCTGGTCCTGGCGTTAATCAGATGGCAGTCTATCTCACGCCATCCGAGCTCCTTGGCAGCCTGAAGCCGCCTGTATCCGGCCAGAAGCTCATGGTTCTGCGTAAGCGTTATTGGGCTGATCAATCCGTGTTTTCGCATCGATTCACGAAGATCGTGCATGTTGCCAAGATCCGATCTCATTCGCCGCTTAACTTTTATTTTGTCGATGGATATTTTCACTTTGCCCTCGCCGGAAGATCCGATTGCGGCGATACCCGCCGCATTAGCGTGTAAGCCCGATTTATGAGTTTTTCATTTCCAGCCGAAAAGTCAACATCTAAACACGCCAGCATGCCGGGGAGGATGGTTTTTTAATTGACTTTTATCATGGCCTGAAGCGGCAATAGTGTACATTTCAATTTCCGGGGGAGCGGCCATGGATCATGTTTACAGGGTGATAGAGTTGATCGGAACCAGCACCAAGTCCTGGGAGGACGCGGCAAAAAACGCCGTCGAAAGTCACGCCAAAACGCTTCGCGACCTGCGAATCGCCGAGGTCCGGCAGCTCGACATGAAGGTGGAAGAGGGTAAAGTGGTGCTGTACCGCGCGAAAGTGAGCGTTTCTTTTAAATATAACCAGTGAGAAAGCGCGTATTCGGCCCGCAATTTGGAGAATCCCTCGTTTTATCTTTCAGGGCGATGGAACGATAAGGTATAGACCTTGCCAACAAATGGCTGAGCCAATTATCCGCGACCGTTGTAGTAAAAGACTCAGAATGAACAGCCATTAAATTATGATTAAATATTGAAAGCGCTCGGAAATGAGCGTTTTTTATTGACAATATTACTGTATCAATATATACTGATACAGTAATATGAAAGTTCAACAATATTTCAAAGCGCTATCCGACGAGACACGAATTCGAATCGTGAAACTCCTGGAACACAGGGAGCTAAGCGTAAACGAGATAATGGCCGTTCTGGGGATGGGGCAGTCTCGAGTATCCCGTCATCTGCGCGTTCTTGCCGATTCCGGCCTGCTGAAATCCAGGAGGGATGGGTTATGGGTCTTCTATTCGGCCGTGGACGAGGGTGAGGGACGCGCTTTTCTAACTTCAGTGGAATCTCTGCTTCGGGGTGGGATTTTCGACATCGACAGGAACCGCGCGTACGAAATCGCCGCTGCGAGGCTTCGGGAAACCAGAAATTTTTTCAATTCGATAGCTCCCGAATGGGAAAACATCAGGAGCGAACTTCTGGCGGGCTTCGACCCCACTGTACATGTAGTTTCCACCGAGGGCCGTGTATCTACTGCCGTCGACCTCGGTTGCGGCACCGGCGATCTAATCGCCACATTATCGAAAATGGCCGACAGGGTCATAGGAATCGACAATTCCCCCGCCATGATCGAACTGGCGCGAAAGCGCTTCCTGGGGGCCAACGGCCATGTAGACCTAAGGCTTGGGGAACTCGAACATCTTCCCCTGCCGGACAACGAGGCCGATCTCGTAGTTCTCAACATGGTGATGCATCACCTCGCCTCACCCGCGGCGTGTTTCGTGGAAAGCCGCCGAATCCTAAAAAATGCCGGCGTCTTCAAGATAATCGAATTCGACAAGCATTCAAACGAGCGCCTGCGCGCCGATTTCGGCGACCGCCACCTCGGGTTCAGCGAACACGAGGTAGTGAGATTTCTCGAAACAGCCCGCTTCGGAGGCATCGGAGTGGAGGAGGTTCCGCTTAAAAACGGTCTTGTCGTTAAAATTTACACTTCCCGGGCCCTTTGAATCATATTGGAGACTTCTATATTACGCCGAACACATTAAATCAGGAGGAAGTTCGATGAAAACGCTCGAACTCGAGAAATCGCTTGCATACAAGGTTGCGGATATTTCCCTCGCGGACTGGGGGCGCAGGGAGATGGAGCTCTCGGAAAACGAGATGCCCGGACTTATGGCCATCAGAAGGAAATACGGCCCCGCAAAACCCCTCAAGGGCTACAAGCTCACGGGCAGCCTGCACATGACCATACAGACAGCCATGCTCATCGAGACTCTGCACGAGCTTGGGGCGGATATAAGGTGGGCGTCCTGCAACATCTTTTCCACCCAGGACCATGCGGCCGCCGCCATAGCCAAGGCCGGAACCGCGGCCGTTTTCGCCTGGAAGGGCGAAACCCTTGAGGAATACTGGTGGTGCACCGAACAGGCCCTCACCTGGCCCGACGGCAGCGGTCCGGATCTAATAGTCGATGACGGCGGGGACGCCACCCTAATGGTCCACCAGGGGGTCAAGGTGGAGAAGGACCCGTCGCTTTTCGATAAGCCCTGTGACAACAGAGAATTCGCGATAATAATGGAAAGGCTCCGCCTAAGCTACGAAAAGGACCAGGGACGCTGGACGAAGGTGGCGTCCGCGATAAGGGGCGTGTCCGAGGAGACCACCACCGGGGTTCACCGCCTGTATCAGATGCACCAGTCGGGAGAACTGCTCTTCCCCGCCATCAATGTAAACGACTCCGTCACCAAGTCCAAGTTCGATAATCTTTACGGATGCAGGGAGTCCCTCGCCGACGGAATCAAGCGCGCCACCGACATCATGGTGGCCGGCAAGGTCGTGGTTGTCTGCGGTTACGGCGACGTCGGCAAGGGCTGCGCCCAGTCCATGCGGGGCTTCGGCGCCCGTGTGCTCGTAACCGAAATCGACCCCATATGCGCCCTTCAGGCCGCCATGGAGGGATACGAGGTGACGACGCTCGAAGACGCTCTTCCCGAGGGCGACATCTTCGTCACCGCCACTGGCTGCTGCGACGTCATTACCGGAAAGCACATGGAGACGATGAAGAACGAGGCCATAGTCTGCAACATCGGCCATTTCGACAGTGAAATCGAAATGCACTATCTGGAGACCACCGAAGGCTGTCGCAAGATAACCATCAAGCCCCAGGTAGACCGCTGGATACTCAGATCCGGCCGCTCCATAATAGTTCTTGCCGAGGGAAGGCTTGTAAATCTCGGCTGCGCGACCGGGCATCCGAGCTTCGTCATGAGCAACAGTTTCACGAACCAGTGCCTCGCGCAGATCGAACTGGTATCGAGCAGGCTCGAACCGCGGGTCTATACCCTTCCCAAAAAACTCGACGAGGAGGTGGCCCGTCTGCATCTCGAACGCCTCGGCGTAAAACTCTCCACCCTCAACAAGAAGCAGGCGGAATATCTCGGCGTACCGGTGGAGGGACCGTACAAGCCGGAACACTACCGTTACTGAGAAGGCCCGATATGGAGAGGCCGCCCCAAAAGGACGGCCTCTCTTCGTACTTTTCCGGGTTCCGCCGTTAGGCCCACCCGGTCGTGGCGCCGGAATCGGTTTAACTCAATCCTTGTCCTCTCCGACATACATGCTGTCTATCTCTTTGGCGTACTTCTCGGATACAATTTTCCTCTTGACTTTCAGGGTCGGGGTGAGCTCACCGGTTGCCTGGGTCCATTCCGCGTCGAGCAGGCGGAATTTTTTGATCTTCTCGACCCGACCGAGTTCCTTGGTGTATTCGGCTATTTCGTCTTCTATTAACTTGATTACCTCGGGTTTCTTGATCAGATCGCTGTTCGACGAAAAGCTTATCTGGTTCCTTTTCGCCCATTTCGAAAGCTCTTCAAACGCCGGAATCACCAGCGCGGAGAGGTATTTCCTCTTGTCGCCGATAATCGCCGCCTGCTCGATAAACTTGGATTCCTTGAGACTGTTCTCGATGTTCTGAGGCGAGATGTTCTTGCCTCCGGCCGTAACGATGATGTCCTTGATACGCCCGACGATGGCGAGCCTGCCCTTTTCGTCGATTACCCCGACGTCGCCGGTACGGAAGAACCCATCCTTGGTCATAACCTCCCTGGTGGCTTCCTTGTTCTTGTAATAGCCAAGCATAACCTGGGGCCCCTTTACGAGTATCTCTCCTTCGTCGGAGATCTTGATCGTGGTGTCCTTCAAGGCCGGCCCCACCGTTCCGGGTTTGATAATTCCGGGCATGTTGGCGTTGGTGACCGGGGTAGTTTCGGTCAGACCGAAGCCCTCGAGAATGACGATCCCCATACCGAGGAAGAATTCGGCGTCGGAGACGGAAAGCGGCGCTCCCCCGGAGACCGCGAATTTAAGGCGATTGAGTCCGAGCGTTTCCTTCAGTTTGGAGAAAACGAGCTTGTCGGCGATATTGTATTTTTTCGCGAACAGGCCCTTGCGCTCCTTCCCGGAGCAAATATATGGAAGATTCTTCGCCGCGGTCTTGATCGCGAAATTGAAGATCGCCTTTTTGATTCCAGGCGCATCCGCAACCTTGGCGAGTATTCCTGCATGGACCTTTTCATAAATACGGGGCACACTGACCATTACCGTAGGCTGTACCTCCGTCAGGTTCTGCTGCAGCTTGGAGACGTCCTCCGCGAAGGCGACCTTTGCCCCGAGCGCGACGGCCATATAATATCCGGCGGTTCTTTCAAGCGAATGTGAGAGCGGCAGAAAAGAGAGAAAAACCTCGTTTTCGTCGAAGAATTTTCTATATCCGGTCATTATCTGGTTGACGTTGGAAATGAAATTGCTGTGCGAGAGCATTACCCCCTTGGGGTTGCCAGTCGTTCCCGAGGTGTAAATGATGGTAGCCAGGTCGTTCAGCTTTATCGAGACCAGGCGCTTGTCGAATTCGCCCTTATTACGATATCCCTCGCCCTTTTTAAACGCCTCCACGAGCGTAAGGACCCCGGCCTTCTTCTTCGACATATCGTCGAAAATTATGAAGGATTTCAGTTTGGGCGCCTTTTTCCTTACGCTTAGGACCTTGTCGAGATGATCTTCCGAGCCACAAAGGCACGCCTTGGATTCCGAATGCGCGAGCACATACAGCGCTTCTTCCGCGGAATTGGTGGCGTAGATTGGAACGTTTACGGCGCCGATTGAAAGAATGGCCTGGTCCGCCACCCACCATTCGTATCTGTTCGGCGAAAATATGGCCACCTTGTCGCCCTTTTTGATCCCGATGGACATCAGATACCAGCCGAGTTTTCGTATCATGACGTCCATTTCGTTCCACGATATGTCGGTATACCGGCCGCCCTTCTTGTAGGCGACACAGCCTTTGGAGCCAAGTTTCGCGACCTGGTTCTGGAAAAGGGCGGCTACCGACGTTTCCTTATATTTAGCCATTTAATCCTCCGTAATGATTTATAATAAGTATCAGACCTTTGCCCTTCACTCGCCCCCGGTATGCGGAACCCGTCTGGCGCCGCGCCTGTCGCATGTCGGGCGCCCCAACCGGCGGCGAAGAATATATTTATTTGAATATTCTATATTATATTGATATTATGTAATAATTTAACATTATATCGTTTGAGTACAATTATTTTTGATTACAATCAGCTTTTATTGTCAACCAACTTATTGTTCGAGCGAAGAATTTTATGGAGTCCGGAGTGTTTAACGAACCCGTCCGTCGGGTCCGGGCAGACGTCGAGGCGAACGCCATGCTCACCAATAGTCGGCATGGTGTTCATAACGATCGCGGGCCGCTTTCAGGAATCGGTATTTTCGGGAAAATAGACCGTGAATCGCGTCCCACCGCCATCACCCGAGGCGACGGTAATATCACCGTTGTAAGACTTGACGATGGAGTAGGAGATGGAAAGCCCCAGTCCGGTTCCCTCGCTCTTTTTCGTAGTGAAGAAAGGTTCGAAAATCCTCTGCGTGTTCTCCGGGGCCACCCCCGTACCGTTATCGATAACGGAGATGTACACCGTCGGGACGTCGCGCACTATCCTTCCGGTTTCAATCGTGATGAGACCCTCCTCCTTGTCCTCGATGGAATCGTCCGCATTGGAAAAGAGGTTCATCAGCACCTGTATCAATCGGTTTCGCGGAATGAGAATACAGGCCCTGCCCGCCGTTAGTTTCATGTTTATTGAAATGCCTTTTTTCAGAAGATTTTTCAGATAGATCTTGATTGGAAAATTCTTCAATAGTTCATCGATCTGTACGGTGTCAATCGCCACGCTCGCTGGATTGGCGTAATCCTTAAGTTGGGTAACGATCCCGGAAATCCGGCTTATTTCCTCCTGGAGCGAGCGCATTAGCTCCACCGTGGATTCCCGCCCCTCGCCGCCGAGACAGTTGTCCTCCATCAGCGCCCTGAGTTCATCCAGGTCGAGCTGCATGATCGACAGCGGATTGTTTATCTCGTGCGCTACGCCCGCTATGATACGGCCCATGGCGGTCAGACGCTCGTACCGGTCAAGGGCGTTTCTCATCAGCGCCTGTTCGTCGATTGAGCGTATCTTCTCCAGGGTGATCGAGGCCAGGTTCGAAATGCCCATCAGTATATTGAGTACGATGGTGTCCAGACCGTAAACGGAGGAAGAGAACGCGAGAAGGATGATGGCCACTATCTCGCTCTTGACCGCGAGCGGAATGAACATGGCCGAGCTGCTTGAAAGTATCCCCGGAAAATTCTGCAGGTCCTCGTCGTTGAGCTCCGTATGCAGGTTCCCTATCATCATGGGGACACGTTTGTTCACGAGCATACGGACCGTCAGGGATGTTTTCTCATCGAGCTCCGAGTCGGGCGCTTGCAGCATGGTTTTTTCCGGTTGTATCGATTTGAATCCCGTCCCCTCCCTGTAATATATTTCCATTCCGTCCGGCTTCATCATCGATTCGATGGATTCTCCGGTCGCCTGGAAGACCTCCCTTACGCTCTCGCATTTCAGAAAGCGCGCGGATATGGTGTTGTAGATATCGATAAGCGACTGGAAGCGCCTGTTCTGGTCCTTGAGTTCCCTCTCTATGCTCTTTTGGTCGGAAATGTCTCTAATGAAGGCGAAATTTCCAATGCTTTTACCATCGCTGTCCTTCAAGCGGGACATCGATACGAGCACGGGGACCCTCGATCCGTCTTTATGTATAAATTCCTTCTCGTATATGAACGATTTCCCGGTCTTCTTCATCTCCTCCATCAACCGCTTCTGCGCCTCCCTGTACTCCGGCGCGGTGAAATCATAGAAGGTCATGCCCTGGAGGTCCCGTGGAGCCCTTCCCGTGATCGAGAGATACTCGTTATTGAAATCGAGGTATTCGTTATCGTCGTTAACGAAAACGAACCCCAGGTTTACGTTTTCAATGATGCTCCTGTTGTAATTTTTTTCAGTTTCAAGCTGGTGTTGCAGGTTCTTTATTTCGCTTATGTCCTTCACGAATCCGTAAATATGCCCTCCGGCCGACTGCAGTGGGTTCAGGCTAATAAGGCAGAATCGCATTCCATTTTTTGAGTGTACCTCTATCTCCACCGAGTCGGAAACGCCCTCCTTTTTGACCGTTTCGAGCTTTTTTAAAAGGTGTTTTTTTGAGTTACGCCCGGAAATCTTGAGCAGCGAAACACCGGCTTTCGGGATATCGGCGCTGTCTAAAAGCCTGGAGAAGGATTCGTTGCAGTGGACCAACATGAATTTTTCATCGATGACGAAAAATCCATCGATTGAATCGTCAATAATCCGTTTGAAGAAGTCCGGATCGAGCCCGGGACTGTCTTTGCACGGCGGTTCCCCTCTCATAAGCATGCCATTTATTACTACATTCCCCTTCCCATTTGCAAGATAATTTTGGAAAAACGAAAATACTTGACATACCTGCGCGTTTTTTATCACGATCACTGGAATCGCGCTCTGGAATCGCGCCAGCGTCGATAACGAGGCCATTGGGCCGCGGGCAAGGAATTGCCTCGCCGAGTGGCGATGAATAGCTAATTTATCCGGCCCGTCGATTCGGTCTCGGCGAAGGGCCGTGTTACTGTGAGGAATACATCGTGTCGAAAAAAACACCCTCCGGCGCGGAAAAACCGGCTCCCGGAAAGAGGCGAAAAAAATCCCCCGCCGCTGCCTCCTCCGGAAAGACCGCCACTAAGCGCGGTGAATCAAAATCCGGAGCCGCAAAGACTGCCGGCAAGCCTCCGCGCGGGCCGAAAGCCGCCTTGGCCCCCCGCCGGGGGAAGGGAAGCACTCTCCCCGCCAAATCCCTGGAGGCAATGGTACCCGTCCCAGCCGCCGAGGACAACGACATCGACCCGGCTGCAAGGGAGAGGGGCGATATCCCGATGAGCCTCGTCGCTCATCTCGATGAGTTCCGCAGCCGCTTTCTCGTTTCGCTTCTAACCATTTTTATCCTCATGCTGGCCAGCTTCGTCTTTTCCGACTATATTCTCGCCGTAATCAACAGGCCCTATCTCGAAACGGGCCTCAAGCTAAACGTGTTCAACCTGATAGAGGGCTTTCTGCTGCGGCTTAAGGCCTCCATGCTTGCAGGGGTCCTAATAGGTTTTCCTGTAATTGTGTACGAGATCTGGAAATACATCTCACCGGCCATATCGGTTGATGACAGGACATTCGCGCGGCTCTCCGTCGTGGCCGCCCTCTTCCTATTCTACCTGGGGATTACGTTGACCTACCTCACGCTGCCCTTCGCCATCAAGGCCCTCATAAGCTTTACCCCGGACGACATGACGACTCTGATAAACGCTGGGCAGTATCTTAACTTCGTCATGCTCTTCTGTCTGGCCATAGGGGCCGTATTTGAGCTTCCGATCGTCATAATGATCCTTACGAAGATCGGCATTATAACCCCGTCATTTCTCATCAGCAAGCGTAAATACGCCATCGTGCTCATCTGGATACTCGCCGCGGTCATAACGCCGACGGTGGACCCGCTTACCCAGTCCCTGGTCGCGCTTCCACTCATGCTCCTCTACGAGATTTCCATCTTTATCTCGAAGATTATGGTCAAGCGCAAAAAGCGGAAAGAGTTGGCCGCATCGCAATAAATATATCTTGACTGGCCCAAGGAAACGGGCCGTATAATGTCGCCGTCGTCCGGAACGCGGACCTACGTGCGTTTAGCGGCGCCGCCTTCGGAGCGCCGGAGACGGATGCGTTTAAAATCTATTTTACCTGGAAATATCCTTACATGGGGGTGGCGGAATGGCCATAAAATATCTCAAATCTCTCGATCTTGCCGGGAAGCGTGCGTTCGTGCGCGTCGATTTCAACGTACCCTACGACAAATCCATGGCTATAACCGACGACACCCGGATAACCGCCACGCTGCCCACCATACGCCACTGCATCGAAAACGGCGCACGCACCATACTCGTCTCGCACCTGGGCCGCCCCGACGGAAAGGCGGTACCCTCGATGAGCCTCGCGCCGGTTGCAGAACGGCTATCCGCCCTCCTCGGCATTAAGGTCATGTTCGTGGACAAGCCGATTGGCCAGGGGGCCTCCGAAATGCTCGCCGGTCTTAAAAATGGCGAGGTCGCCCTGCTCGAGAATATCCGGTTTTATCCCGAAGAGGAGAAAAATGACCGCGAATTCGGAAAGAAACTCGCGGAACTCGCGGACGTCTATATAAACGACGCCTTCGCCGCGGCTCATCGCGGGCACGCCTCGAACGAAGCCATTACCCACTTCATCGCTGAATGCGCTGCCGGATTCCTGCTGGAAAACGAGATAGAGTATTTTAAGAAGGCCATGGTCAACCCGGCAAAGCCCACCACCGCCATCATCGGCGGGGTAAAGATCTCCACCAAAATCGCCGCTCTAAAGAACATACTCGACAAGGTCGACAACCTTATAATCGGCGGCGGGATGGCCTATACCTTCTTAAAAGCGAAAGGTTACGACGTGGGCAGATCGATACTCGAGGCCGACCATGTGTCCACGGCGAAAACCATAATCGAGCTCGCCGAAAAGAACAGGGTGAACCTTCTGCTGCCGGTCGATATAGTCGTCGCGCCGGACCTGGACAGCGCCGATAAAAAGAAGCTCGCACGCTTCGACTCTATGCCCGCCGACATGGAGGGCGTGGACATAGGCCCCGAAACCATCCGCCTTTATGAGGGCGTAATCCGCGGCTCGAAAACGGTGGTGTGGAACGGCCCACTCGGGGCTTTCGAAAACCCCGCTTTCGCAGCCGGCACGAACGCGGTCGCCGGTATAGTCGCGGAATCGGGATGCCTTAGCGTTATAGGCGGCGGCGACAGCGTTTCCGCGATCAACCAGTCCGGCTATGCCGACAAGATGTCGTACATCTCGACCGGCGGGGGCGCCTTCCTCGAGCTTCTCGAGGGCAAGACCCTGCCGGCCATCAAAGCGCTGGACAGATAAGGCCCGGTTTTAGACTTCGGGCCTCCATCACTTCTTGACCCGCTCCCTGCGCGAGAGTATCCTGCGCGGATCGATCTCGCCTATATCGTTGAAAATATAGTCGGGCCTATACGGAAACCTGTCGGCCATTTTGCGCGTGGTAACCCCGGTAAGAACCAGACAGCTTGTCATTCCCGCCTCGAGCCCTCCGACGATGTCCGTATCCATCCTGTCGCCTATCATGAAGCAGTTGGCCGAATGCACCTTGATGTGCTTGCGCGCCCAATACATCATTGCGGGATTCGGTTTTCCGATAAAATAGGCCCTCATTCCGGTAACCCGCTCTATGGGAGCAACGAGCGCCCCGCAAGCCGGGACCGGGCCCCTGGGGGTCGGGCCGGTGATGTCGGGATTTGTGGCGATGAACCGCGCCCCCTCCTGAATTAAAAGCGTGGCCTCGGTTATTTTGGCGTAATCGTATTCATCGGTTTCACCTATGATTACGTAATCGGGGTTTTTTCTGGTTATACGGATGTTATGCCTCTCCAATTCCTCTTTCAGTCCCGGCCCTCCAATGACATAGGCCGAACCTCCGGTCTTCTGATATTCAATGAATGTTGCCGTGGCCATGGCCGAAGTATAGAAGTGGCTTTCATCGACATCGATGCCCATTCGATTTAGCCTGTGTTTAAGGTCTTTGGGCGTGTGGTAAGAATTGTTGGTGATGAACAGATATGGATACCTGCTCCTTTTAAGGCGGTCCACGAATTCCCTGGCCCCCGGTATGAGCGTGTTGCCTTTATTGATCACCCCGTCCATATCGATGAGAAAGGCCTTTTTGTAACTGTCATCCCGCTGTTGGCGTTTCACTGCCCGGTCCTCTCAATATATCCTTACGTATTTTTCGCGGCCCCGGTTCCCATGGCGGCGGATGCCGCCGGCCCGTTCCACGAGCCAGGTCAGGGCATTTAGTCACATGGAGTTCCAGCTCATTCATTGACGCACAGAGGGTGGGAATAGGCAACGATAATTCGGCTGACAACGGCATGTATCTCGAACTTTCACTTGTCTGGCGGATGTCATTCATGCTTTTCCTTGAATGACGGCCTAAATCCATTTTTTATAAAACGCGATAAATTTCGAACAATATGCCGACATGGCTGTAAAAGATATATATACTCTAAGAGTAGAGATTACGGCAGTACGGGAGGGTCCGACGAGGCAGTGCCGGATATCCGGCGGACTTAAGACAAAGCTTCGCCATCCATTCGGCCATGGAGCTTATATCAACGGAGGAAAACCATGAATACGATGACAATAAGCGCTGACGCGGTTCTGGAATATAATGATAATTTAAAAAACTATCCGCGGGTGGGCGATATCGTCTCCCCGATTGGATGCCATGAAAATTATCGCGTTGTGGAGACGCATTACGATGACAATAACCACAATATAACGATCGAAAGACTATAGAATGGGCCTTTCCTCGGGGCCTCATTCCGCGTCCGAAGTTTTTGGAAGTCCGGGGTCATCCCGTTATGGGTGGATGACGGGGCTCGAACCCGCAACCACTGGAGCCACAGTCCAGGGCTCTGCCATTGAGCTACATCCACCGTAATTCACGGAAGTGCATGGATGCGCCTCCGTGGCGCTTATACTAAAAAGCGCCGATGGACTGTCAAGTTTTTTTCCCGGGGGCCAGTCCTGCAATCGTGGGCCCAATTTATAAATATGTCTTTTCTTGAGCGCGGAAAGCGTTTATAATGTCCGACACAATCTAAAATGGACCCCAACGCATCAATCCGCGTTTCCGGTTTCCGATTGGTAGATGCGGCCTGCGAGGATCCCATGAATACCGGCCTGTTTGCGGCGGCCTTCCAGCGAGGAAGAAACCGATGAAAACGTATCTGGCAATCTACATATTCGCGGCAATCGCCCTTTGCCGGCCTTCGATTTGCCTGGCCGATTGTGAAAAAGGAGACTGTACCAACGGCCACGGGATCTATGTCTGGGTTGATGGAACCGAATACACCGGGGAATGGAAAAACGACACCCAGAACGGGCGCGGCGTTATGAAGTGGCCGAACGGCGACCGCTACGAAGGCGAGTGGCGGAACGGCCGCAGGCATGGAAACGGCACATACACCAAAAAGGACGGTTCTCGCTACGAGGGGACCTGGAACGAAGGCGCCCCCCACGGGAAAGGCACCATGCGCTGGCCTAACGGAGACACCTACAGGGGACAGTGGAAAAAGGGCCTGCGCCATGGCATTGGGTCCTATACGCTCCGAAACGGGAAAAGCGTTACAGGAGAATGGAGGGACGACAGGTTCCTCGAGCGATGAGCCGGAGTCCCTAAGAAAGTCTACCGGGGAACCGCATACATCAGGCTGATCGGATCGACATACACACCGTCTATCGTAACCGATACGTGCAGATGTGCCGCGGTGGAAAGGCCCGTGCTCCCGACATGGCCTATCAACTCCCCGGCCCGCACGGTTCGGCCCTCCTCTACGGCTAATCCGTCGAGATGCATATATAAAGAAAAAATCCCCGAGCCGTGATCTATGGCTATAAAATTTCCTTCGTAGTACATGCCTTCGGCTATCACCACTCTTCCCGAAGCCATCGCGAAAACAGGGTCTCCCTTTCCCCCTCTGAGGTCAACGCCGGAATGCGCGTTGACCGAAGGTTTCAGGTAAACCCTCCTGCCCTTTTCCATCCGATAGCGCAGGTATTTTCGTCCGGCCCAAAAAGGGGAAGTGATAAAATGCGCGTCACGGGGATGGTTTACCGGCCCCGTCAACATGCCGGAGGATCGCCTTTCGAACACCTCGCGTTTCTTCGCCGCACAAGCCTCGATAAAGGCCACGACCTCCGGCGGCGGGACAATGCTGATATTTGAATATCGTCCCAGGTCAAGGGGCCTTGGATACTGTTTAAATGCCGTCCGGGCTACATTAAATTCAAAGTGATGATTGATCTGCCTTCCAGTTTCCTGTCGGCGCAGGACGATGGCTTTTTTCCCGGGCCTTTCGTCCGGGGCTATGGCGAACAGGCCCTCGTAATCATCGCCATTCCTGGAGATGGCGACCCTGCGGCCTTCATACTCCAGCTCTGGGTCTTTCATCCCGGCAGCGCCAGCGGAGCGTTGTATTCGGACCCACACCGCATTTCCCTGCGAGAAGCTTCGTGCCCTCAGCACAAGCTTGAAGTCTCCGCGGTCCCAGGCAAGGCGCGAAAAATTCTTTACCGGATACTCGAAAGGGCCCCTTTCGTCTTCCCGCCCCCTGTCGGGGTTTACCTCTCCCCTTGCGCCTTCCGGAAGTAATATAAGCGTCAACGCCATAAGCGAAGAAACTATGAGTGGAAAATGACTAACCGACTTTTTCATATTGGATACCATCACCGGGGATTCATTCCCCGTTCTCGGCGAGCATGGAACAGGCTATCGCACAGAGCATTGCCTTTGGCACAAATGATGGGATGAGCGCATATTCCTGGTCTTTGCCGTCCTCGGCGTTCCGCTCCGAACAGTGGGAGTTTTCGCCATCCGGCCCGAGGCCGTCGATGGTCGGAACCGCGCTCCAGGTAAAATTGCCGTCGCTCAGCCCGCCCCTGGCTTCCGCCTCGGCCCTCATGCCCATACTATCGGCCGCCCGCTCGAAGCACTTGAAAAGCCTCTTGCTCGCCGCGTTCTCGGACCATGCCGGATTCCGCCTGAGCACCCTTACGACCGCCCTGCATCGGTAGGAGCCGTCGGCCGATTCGATGGTGGAAAGCCCGTTGAGCGCCCTGAGTCCCGCCAGTCCCCTCTCCAGCACCTCGGTATCGTAAGCGCGCATCTCCCCTTCCGCCTCGGCGTAATGGGAAACGCGGTTTATCGCTATTCCTCCGGTAACGCGGCCGATGTTTACGGTGAGCCCGTTTTCGTAGTCGGTGAGTTTCGATATGCGCATTATGATCTCGGCGAGCTGCACGATCGCGCTCGCCCCCTCCCTGTGGCCAACTCCCGCATGGGCCGCCTTGCCCCTGGCGAGTATCTTGAAGACCGCTCTGCCCTTTCGCGAGGTTACCAGCCTGAAAGCGCCGTCCCGGATAACGCCCCCCTCGAAGACGAGGCAGGCAAGGCCGCCCGGCCCTATTCGCTCCAGGCAGAGCGCCCCAAAATCGTCCGATTCGGTCTCCTCTGTGGCGTCGAAGAGGAGCACCCATGTTACGGCCTCGAAGGCGCGCGGCGCAAACTCGCTCATCGCCTCCAGCATCATCAGCATCACGACGGTACCGCCCTTGATATCGTTTGTGCCCGGCCCGTACGCCCTGTCCGCCTGGATTCGATAACCGAAATTGTTATACTTCTCCTCCTTGTCGGTAAAGACCGTATCGAGATGCGAAACGCACCCTATCCTCGCCTCCGAGGCGCCTGCTCTCGTTAGTACGAGGTGACTTCCGGCGCGCTCGCCCTGAACGGAATCGACATGCTCCGCCGCAAAGCCAAGGTGCGCGAATACCTCCGCCGTGTACGACGCAAGCCTGTTCACCCCTTTGGGGTTTCCGGTAAAGCTGTTGATTCGAACCATCTCTTCCAGAATGGAGAGATAGCGCGGCATTCGCTCTTCGAGAAAAACGCGCATACTCGCAATATCGGCGGCGGAAAGGCCCATCGTGTCACTCCATTCGAGACGTAATTATATCGCCGTCGCCGGTAAAACGGCCCTTAAAAAGACTGCGGCGATAGTAGTACAACAGGCCGGTCGATGTAAGAAGGACGCCCAGCATCGATGGAACGAATGCCGTTATCAGAGTGACCGCCATATACGCCAGATAGAAGGCCACGACCACGATGATGCCGAACGGATAAAGCCAGGCCCTGTACGGCCTGGGGGCATCCGGATATTTCCTCCTCAGTACCACAACCGACCACACAGTCATTATATTGAACACCGTACCCGTAAAACTGAAAAAATCGATGATCGTTTCGTACGAATGCCGGGCCGATGCCGCGAACAACAAAAGGACGGCCGCCCACAGGCCCTGGAACAGCATGGAATAGTTGGGCGTTTTGTATTTTGGATGTATTTTTGCGAACTGCCTGAAAAAAAGGCCGTCACGCGCCATCGCCTGCCAGGTGCGGGCCTTGCAGAGTATCTGAGTGCTTACGTTGCCGAAGGTGTTTACCATAACCGCGACCGAAATGAGCGCCCCGCCGATTCCTCCAATCGCCGCCTTCATGGCGTCGACCGCTATCCAGCTCGATTCCTTTACGGCTCCCACCGGTAACTGATACAGGTATGCCGAGTTCGCACCGGCATATAGCAGAAGCACTCCGGCGATGCCGATAAAGAGGGACAGCGGAAGATTTTTGCGCGGATTGCGAACCTCCTCGGCTACGTAAGTAGCCCCCTCCCAGCCGCTGAACGCGAAAAACGAATATCGGAGCGCAGCGCCCACCGCGAGCACCGTCCCCCACCCCCATTCCCTGGGCCATAATGGCGCGGAGAAATGCGAAAAGCTGCCCTGGGCCGTAAAGCAAATTCCAATGACGGCGCCGATTGCGGCCACCTTGATGAAACTGAAGACGTCCTGCACCACGCCGCTCAGAAAGACCCCAAAGCAGTTGACCGCGGTGAGAAGCGCGATTGTCGAGAGGGCAAGAGCGATTACCGCGGTCCATGGCATCGGATGCCCGGTCGCGATCTGCCAGAGGGCCGCGCCGTATTCCGCGAAGACGAGGGCCACCGCGGCGATGGAGGCCGTTTCCGAAACGAAGAACATGGCCCAGCCGCGGAGAAAGGTGAAGATCGGCGGATAGGCCGCGCGGAGGAAGACGTATGGGCCGCCCGATCTGGGGATCATCGCAACGAGCTCCGCGTAGCACATGGCCGCGAAGATGGTTATAAGGCCCGCTATAATCCACGAAAGGGCGAAGAGCGATGTGCAGCCGACGAGCGCCATTATGGGTCCGGGAGTGCGGAAAATCCCGGAGCCAATTATCCGGCCTATTACGATCGACACGGTCTCGAGAAAACCGAGCTCCCGCTTGAGCTCGGTCTCTTCGGAAAAGATGGAATTGCATCGGTCATTCGCGCATGAAGTGTCCACGCTGTCGATTGGCCTCTTGAGGATGAAATTAATCAACCACTATTTACCGTGGAGGCTCGGGCTTAAGCCAAGCCGAAACTCAGTTTTCGGCGGACTGTGCCCGGTCGGGGTAGATGTGGTTTAGGTAATCGGTCCGCGTGATTATCCCCACCAGCTTTCCGTCGTCGATTATGGGTATCTGCCCCACTCCACGCCTGAAGAAGTATTCCTCCAGTTCGCGGACCGTGGTGTGAAGCGAGCCGGTTACGATTTTACGGGTCATGTAGGCCTTTACCGGGGCGTGCATCTGGGAGGCCCTTCTTCCCTTCATAATGTCCCTCAGGGTTATGATCCCCGCGAGTTTTCCGTCCTTGTCCACTACAGGCGCTCCGGTCAGGTTGGAGGACTCGAGGAACATGGAGGCCTCGATCAGGCTCCAATCCTGCTGGATGATCCGGACCTCGCGAGTCATGAGCGAGGTGGCCATGGCCGCCGGCACGAGCGAAGAATCTATATGCTTCATGAACTCCCGAAATACCTCGCCGCCCGTTCGACCCTTGACCAGCGCGGACGAAGCCCTCGCGTGGCCTCCGCCGCCGAATGATTGCATGATCCCGTTTACGGCTATACGGTCATGCCTGCTTCGGGCGACTATAAGGACGCTTTTTTCCTCGGAAAACGAGAACACGGAGAAAAGGGCGTCGATGTCCTCCACGTCGAAAACCTTTTCAACGACGGCCGCAAGACCGCCCGCCTGCCTGTCCATTACAACGTAGCTAAGGGCCACCAGGTTTCCGTGTATGTCCTGGTATACCATCTCGTTAAGAATCTGGTGGAAGAGCGACATCTGGTGCTCCTCCTGGAGGGGCTTCAGTATGCGCGACACCATGGCCGGCGAGGCCCTCTGCTCCAGGAGAAAGGATGCGGCGAGAAAATCCTCGGCGGTGACGCTTCCGTGCGTGAAGTTGCCGGTATCGGCGAATATACCGGCGAGCGCTATTGTGGCCTCGTCGGGGTCGAGCGTCATTCCCCGGCGCATTAGTTCGATCGCGAAATAGGTGGTGTTCGCGCCGAAGGAGTTGCCTCTAACCTCGGCGCCGGGAATGTCCGAGGAATCGTCCGGGTGATGGTCGTAAACGGTAAGGCCGCCTGTTCTGGATTCTATGAGCGGCGCGAACTCCCTGATCCTTCCCAGCGAACGGGTATCGACAACGATTACGTTCCCGATCTCGCCGCGCATCGCCTCCTCGATCTTTATGAAATCGACGACGGGGTTGTAGATGTTGTACAGGTTCTGAGCCACCGGGTGTATCAGCCTGCTACGGACCGCAGCATATCCGGGATTGAGCCGGCGCGCAAGCACCATGGAGCCAATGCAGTCCAGGTCCATATTGGTATGCCCGATGATGATGTTCATCCGCGGCACGGCCCGGCTCCATGGGCATCATCACCGCTCATGCGCCCTGTCGTTTCGCGGCCGCGCCGGTACATCACCCGCTTCCTTAAAGCGCACCGCGCGAGCGAAAGGCCCCATCGCCCCGCGAGATTGTACAGCGGAAGCCCCGCCGGGAGTATACGCTCGACGAGAGGCGTCATGTAGCAGACGCGAATCAGCGTGCGATAGAGATCGTCGAAGCCCGAGGTCCGAAACAGGAGCGTGTCGCCTCTTCGGCCAAGCCCCCATCGCGCGGCGAGCACGGACGCCTCCCCCTCCCCGTCACGCCAGACGAGCTCGACCTCGAAGGGCCCCTTCATTTCGTATGGGAGCGCAGCCTCGTTGTCCAGGGAGCTAACCGCCGCCTCCGCCAGGCTCTTTCGCCAGTCCGCGGCGTCCGCAAGCGTCCCGTCGGTCCGTTTGATTATGGCATAAACCTGCAGGTTCGGTATGGAAGCGGCCGCCTGCTCGCAGGCCACCGGACAGCCGGAGAAAAAAATAGGACGAAAGCCGAAGGGGGCCAGGGAGGCCGAAAAGAGCTGGGCCTCGGAGACCAAAGAACCGTTGACCGAAAGGCGGGATATCCGCGATGTCAGAGTGTGGGCGAGAAAGCCCCCGCTGCCGGACGGGGCATGCATGCCCGTCATCATGAGAGCGCCGGCAGGGCCCGGCTTACCCATGCCCGGTACGGGGCCCATAATGTAGCCGGATACAAGTCGTACCCTGGGGTCTAACATCTCCCGAAAGATGTTGTACCCGGTACGATGGAAGTCCTTGACCGTTATCCGCCCAACGCCGGCCTCCAGAAGCGCATCCGTCACCGCCGCGACATCCTTCGTCATGGCGAGGCAGGCCTCGGGCCAGGTCGCCGTAAGGTAAGACGAGGCCTCGTAATCGGCGCAGCCGGAAGAGCCCTCGATGTCGGCGATGATGAACACATGGTCGAAAATCCGGCCCACCCATACCTCCGTTATCGCGGGACGCCTTAAAGCTTTCGGCGTTTCTCGATCGTGGATGATGGTAGCGGAGGAAGGCCGCCTTGTCAACCCAAAGGGCTTATGCCTCTTTGCCCCACATGCTTATATCCGGGCGACCAGGCTTTTAAGCGGCCTTTCGGGCGAGGAGCGCGCAAGGTTCTCGACAATTCTTATTATATATGGGCCGTTGAAGGTCTTGCCGTTGGGGCCTGCATTGTAATACTGCGCCGCCAGAAGCAGATTGCCCCTGGCCATCTCCAGGTAGTGCTTGAGTATGGCGCTCCCGGTCATGACGTTCAGGTATGGGGCGTAGAGGTCATCGGCGTTTCCGCGATACCAGAACGGCATTACCTGCATCAGGCCGCGCGCGCCTGATACGGAGATTGCCTTGGGGTTGAATTGCGACTCCGCGTCCATAAAGGCGAGAATTACCCTCTCGTCGATATCGTAGACCAGGCCCGCCCGGTACACCAGAGCATAGATCTCCAGCGTCAGCTCCGGGTACTGTTCGGAGTAGGCGCGAAAACGCCTCTCGAAATCGCCATCGGTAAACGCGAAGGTCGACATAAACGACATCCGAACGAATAGAAAAACGAGCGTCAGCAGGCCGTAGCGCCTGAATTTTGCAATCATTACAACCTCATTACTACGCTTATATCCCGGTGCGGCACCCGCCGCAAAAATCAATGCACAAAGCTTTTAATGAATGGCCAATGTACATCCGGTGAAGGGTTTACGGCGGAGCCGCCTTTTATAAACGAAACCGGCTTAATCAAATATAGCGGATAAGATTGAAAGGTCGATCTTTTTTACAACTATTTTTATTTATTGTTAGATAATTTATCTACACTAAAAACCGTCCGTTCGGTTTCTTTTGATGCGCCGCAGATCAGGCGGGCATCACGCTTTCGGGCTACTACGAATATACCATGGCAGCGGTCGCCTGACGTTATGCGACACCATCCGGGAGATCGCAAGCGCTCGGCCCGGGGCGAGAGGCGTCTTCTCCGCTCGCCCCGAACGATTATGAGCAAGGCCGCCGGTTTACCGGGCCGGGTCCATCCTCATCGAGTACTTGACCGCCTCGTCCTCCATGCAGAAATACTCATGCGCCAGCCACGCGTCCACCATGTCCGTACTGTGCCTGCTCATAAAATGCTCGTTATCTCCCGTTATCAGCATCATGTAGGCTTTTGGCTTCGGATCGAACTTTACAATTATACGCGGCGCGGACGCAAGGTTCGCCGTAAACGGCGGCTCCATCTCGGCAAAGCGGGCGCGGTTGTTGGTCTCCCCGTCACCCTCAAATGGGAACGGCCCATAATTTACGAGCGGCCGGAACAGGGCCGACTTGCCGAGTACGTGCTCAAAGCGGATGACATGCATTCTGCCCCATTTCCAGCGCGCCGGATCTGACGAGCCGAAATATTTTTTAAGCAGTGAGCACGTCTCGACGAAGGAGCGTGTGGCGATAGCCCCAACGTCCTCCTTTTCCGGAGTGCGCAGATCGTCGAAGAATACGCTCCCCTTCGTAACCATCTCAAGGAAGCGCTCCATGCTGATGTAGCGCTCGCCTACATACTCGGCCGCGAGATTCTCGCCAAGTTCGTCCACAAAGGTCTGGTAGGCGAAGCGCACATAAAAAGTATTGTAGATGGAGGCGCCCGCCGAATCTTTCGAGCTGTTACCGTCCCAGGCCAGCATGAGTTCGTACGCCTTTTGGGCCATCTCGTCCAGGGCATCCGGCTTTACATGCTTTTTGAGCACGGCCTGGATTTTTTGCGCCAGTACTGTGTTGGTGTCCGTCTGGACCTTTTTCATATACTCCACATCGATGTCTTTTCTGCCGCGCAGCATGCGGGCGATATTCTCATAGCGGTATCCCGGCGCGTATGTGCCGTTGAGCTCGTAGGGATAGTTGTCCACGTTTTTATTGTTGGCGGTGGCCACAAAGCCCCTGGCCGGGTTTTTAATCATGGGATAGGCGTCGTCCGGTATATTCCCCTTCCAGTTGCGGTGCGTTTTTGAACCGTCCTGTATAATGTTACCGGCGCCTTTTTCGCGAACGGGCAGCGAGCCTATAACCCTGAATGCGTAATTGCCTCTGTCGTCCGCATAGACGAGGTTCTGCGGGGATATCCGGATGAGCTTTGCGCCCTCCATGAATTCCTCGTAATTTTTGGCCGAGTTGATTCTAAAGAACCCGAGGTAATCTATTCGATCGAAGCCGGTCCAGTCCAGGCTTATGTCGAAACCCAGGTCATTGAACACCTCGGTAAGGACCGGTTTCTCTCCGGCATAGTAGATGGTCTTTTCCACCCGGCCCTTTCCTTTTACCGTAAAGGCCTCCTTCTTCTCGGAGAGCGGGATATCCTTCCCGGCGAAACGATATGTCTTTTTATTCCAGTCTATGGCCTCCCGGAAAAGATCCACCATGTCCGCGCCCTGATTGGTCAGTCCCCAGGCGCAATTTTTATTGTAGCCGGAGGCGATAAATGGAACGCCCACCACCTGCGCGCCGGCCACATCGAAATCGCCGGCCCGAACCCGGATGAGATAGAAATCGTTCGGCAGCTTCGATTCGTGCACCTGCATATCGCTGCAGAGTATGGCCCCGCCGTGCTTGGTTAAGGCCGGGCCGACGGCCCAGTTATTGGAGGCGGAGCGGCATCCCAAAAGCCAGTCGAGTCCCGCAAGTGCCGACGCGAGCTTGCCGTCGTCTAAGCCCATTGCGGCCAAGTCGCCCACCACCGTGGGCGTTCCGGCCGGTACAAGGCCCAGAAGCAGGGAGCCCTTTTCCTTTCCTATCTTTTTGATTATCCGATGATATAGCAGCTCGTGTTTCATGTTATAGGCAAGGCTCCAGTTTAGCATCATGCCCACCATGGCGGTGTCCGATACCTCCCACTTCTCCTTTTTCATGCCGAGGAGTTTCATGTATGAGTTGGGGCCTTTAGTATCGAGGTAATAATTTATCCCGTCTACGTAGCGCTGGGAGAGGGAGCGGAATCGAGGATCGAGCTTTTCGGCATACTTTTTGGCCCTGTCCGCGAAACCCACCCCGCGCAGAAAGATGTCTTTGGAGAGCTCCTTTTCGCCGGCGAACTCCGCTATTCGGCCCTGCGCCACCCTGCGCGTAAACTCCATCTGGAACATGCGGTCCTGGGCGTTCACATAGCCCCAGGCGAAGAAGAGGTCCTCCATTGTTTTGGCGGTGACGGTTGGAACCGCAAAGCGGTTGCGCTCCACGCTTACCGGATGGGAAAGCCCGGGTGCGGTGATATTTGTGGTGTAATCAGGCAGTCCCTTTCTAAGGAATATATAGGCCCCGGCTATGATAAATAAGAGTACGAGTGCGACGATGATTGCTGTTTTTTTCATTGGTCCACCTCCTGGCTGGATGCCGCAGTGTACAGCAACAAATGAGTTTTGTCAAGATACGTTATGGAGGCAGGCGGTCTCGTTGTTTTTGCACGCCGGTGCCCTATTCGCCTGGGATTTTTGGCTGTTTTTTAGCGGTAATGAGCCCTTTAAACCTTAGTGGATTATGATTTGGCCCTCATCTTCCATTTTAGCGGAAATTCAACCTGCCGGTAAACCCGGGATCCTTACTGCCGCCTATCGGCCGCTTAAGATGCGACGTCAATAAGAGTCGTAACTTTCCCCCATGCACCCTGGCGCTCTAAACTCGCCGGAGCGCTTTTACCGGAAACGGCTTCTTTCGCCCCCGGCGCTGTGCGCCACCCCCCGGAGGGGGTTTTGCTCCCAATAACACAGGCTCCGATTCCTTTAACTATATCGCCGTTCACGGCATCACTGCAACCGCAACCTGGAAATGACGCGTTTCAGTGTTGCGTAACCTCCACCAGCGCCCCGGGGGCGCTTAACATCCTTCTGTATGCGACTTTACCGTTCAGGCTATCATAATCCGCTGCGCCATCCAGCACCGCCTGAATGATGGACGAATAATCGGTCCCCCGCGTATACGAACCCTTACTGTTTTTATAATGCTGTACGCACAGGGCCGCCACGCCTGCCACGTGCGGCGCGGCCATGGACGTTCCGTCCGAGAACATGCAGGCGGCGGAATTGTGGTACAGGCGCGTCATATCGAACCATGCGATTCCGGCGCCCCGACCGTTTTTACTGTAATCGCTTTTCAACTGAAATCCAAGGTTCACGATATCGCCGATAAGCGGCGTAATATCATACGACAGATAAAACGCTGTGGTTCCCGTAAACTCATCGATAAGCGTGGTCGGCCTGAGTCTCTTCGGGCCAACCACGAAACGAAGGTAGTCATAATTCTCTTCCACATCGATCAGCGAGAGAAAGGACACTACGGCGGAATCGGCCCCGTACGCACCGGGATCGAAGGGGTGGTATGCCGTGCTGTCCAGATTGTTCTCATATAAGTACTGGTCTCCGAATACCGGCGGATTGGTCAGCATTATAATCGGGACGCCCGGGATTATATCCGAATAGGTGCCTCTGCCCCATCCGCGCTCCATAGTCCATCCGGTGAAAGATTCCTCCGTAAGCACCGTCTGCCCAGGCCATGTGCTGAGTATGTTCACGCCCGGCGCGGCGATATCGACCCAGGCGGCGCCGTAATTCGAAAATGAGGCCAGCTTGCCCTCCTGGTCGATCGCGGCGACCGAGATTACATTGTCACAATTATAAGGCCCCGTACCATACGCGGCCGGATACGAATTGGTGTAATAATCTGTTTCTTCATTCCCAGCCGCAGCGACTATAATTACTCCATTATCCCGCGCATCTAACACCGCGTCCCGCAACATCTTACTTTCAGGCCCGCCCAGACTCGCGTTTATTATATGCGCACCTTGAGCAATCGCGAATTCTATGCCCTGCGCGACGTCGGAAAGCGCACCGTTTCCCGATGCGTCGAGTACACGGACAGCCATAAGCTTTACACTCCAGCAGACGCCCGCCAGGCCTTTAGCGTCATTGCCCCGCGCCCCTATGATACCCGCACAGTGGGTGCCGTGCCCGTTAAGGTCCATGGGATCCTTGTCATCGTCAACAAAGTCGCAGCCGTGTTTGGGGTACATGGCCCCTCCGTCCCACATATTTGTGTAGAGGTCGCGGTGATTGTAGTTGATGCCGGTATCGAGCAGCGCGACGACAACGCCGCCGCAGTCGGTCAACGTGTCCCATGCGGTCTCGACCCCTATGTCTTTTCCCGACGTTCCGGTCACGCCGTTAACCTCCTGGCCGGTATTTTTCATGGCCCATTGCCGCGCGTAGCTCGCGTCGTTCGGAGCCATGCTCGCTCGATAGATGTAATTCGGTTCGGCGTATTCCACCTCGGGATGCCTCGAAAACTCCTTCACCGCGCCCTCGACCGATTGGGAAGTCGAAAGTGTTATCTTTTTCAGCGTGGAGGCATATCCCGTCCTGCGTGTATATAATGCTTTCATGCCGACCGCGCCTTTGCCGCCTATAATGCGGGCCGCGCGCGCCGGGCTGGTGCCCTCCCTGAACTTTACGATCAGCTCACCCGTAACATACGACGCCCGGCGAGTGGAGGGGAAGAGCTTTTTCGCGGAGTTCAACGTCATGCCAGCTCCAGCCTCGTTCTTCCCCCCGCATCCGCAGTCGTCGCCCGTGTGAACGGGGTCGGGCTCGATCGCATAGGTCGACGGTCCGCCTTCCGAGCCTCCATCTCCCCCGCATCCGGAGGAAAACGACACCGCTATCATCACTACAAGCGTAAAAACGCGCACCGAAACAAGAGCCCTTAAAAACATATGACGCTCCTATACATAGATATATCTGTGTGTATTATTTATGGGTGCGCGGTTTTTCACGGCCCGCGGAAGGTTCTCGGAAGGAAGCCGGTCCGGTGGAAACGACATGCGAACCCCTGCGGAAGAACCTCGATCATCCTACTCAAAAAAACCGCTGTGCGTCAAGCGGAATAATGGGCCGGCTGTCGTTAAGCGGTTTTCCCGGCCAAGTCCTGTACACACGACCAAGCGCACGGCCATACCGAAAAATCACCGACTAAACCCGAAGAAGCCCGAATGACACCGGACGGATGAGGGGGAATGAAAACGAGCCAAGCACGCCCGCCCCGACTCGAACGGGGGACCCACAGCTTAGAAGGCTGTTGCTCTGTCCAGCTGAGCTACGGGCGCGTATTCGGGGTGATAGGATTTGAACCTACGACACCCTGGTCCCAAACCAGGTGCGCTACCGGACTGCGCTACACCCCGGGTGTTCCTTTCCTGTTATAATCGGCCGCGGTATGTGTCAACAGTATTTTTCGACCTTGCAGCATAGAATCAGGTGTACCTTCCCCACTCCTTCTCTATAAGCCCGCGAATATGGCCTAAAAATTCGTCCTTTGGCACGCGTTTCGCTTCGCTTTCCGAGCGGAGCTTTACCTCGATCTCGCCGTCTTTAAAGTAGCTTTTCCCAACGGTCACCCTGATGGGCATTCCTATTAGGTCGGCATCGGCGAACTTAACGCCGGCGCTCGCCCTGCGGTCGTCGTAGAGCACATCTATCCCGGCGCCAGAAAGCATATCGTAGATCTCGTCGACGGCGGCGGTTTCCTCATCGGTTTTCGCAATAGCCACAAGGTGCGCCTGAAAGGGCGCCACCGTCATGGGCCACACGATTCCCTTTTCGTCGTTGTGCTGTTCTATGACCGCTGCCATGGTGCGGTTTACCCCTATGCCGTAACAGCCCATTATTGGATGAACCGCCTTTCCGCTCTCGTCGAGCACCGTTAGATTCATTGACTTTGTGTACTTATAACCCAGCTTGAAGATATGGCCAACCTCGATCCCCTTGCGCTCGTTCATGGCCGCGCCGCAGCGGGGGCAGGCGTCGCCCTTTACGGCGGAGGTGATGTCGGCCTGTTCCGTAATCTGGAAGTCCCTCTCCGGGTTCACGCCGGCGAAATGGCGGTCCCTCTCGTTGGCCCCCGTGATCGCGTTATGCGCATTGCTTATGGCCGGGTCGAAAATCGCGCGGATTTTCTTTTTCGTCACCGGCCCGGCGAATCCCACGGGCGCCCCGGTAACATCCTCCACGACCGAATCGGGCGCAAGCTCCACCTCGAGCGCCCCGAGGGCGTTTTTAAGCTTCACCTCGTTTATCTCCCTGTCTCCGGGGACCACCGCCATCACAGGCTTTCCGTCGGCCAGATATATAAGGCTTTTAAGGAAGCGTTCGGCCCCGCATTTGAAGAATGCCGCAAGCTCGTCGATGGTCTTTACGTTCGGCGTGTCGACCACGCGAAGCTCCTCCGCAGGCCCCCCGCCCTTGGGCTCCGTCCGTTTGTACTCCGCGCGCTCCTGGTTGGCCTTGTAAGCGCAATCGGGGCATAGCAGAAGCACCTCCTCGCCCACCTCGGAGGCCACCATGAACTCCTCGGAGTCGCTTCCTCCCATGGAGCCCGTGTCGGCCTCCACCGGAATGGTATCGATACCGCAGCGGCTGAAGATATTGCGATAGGCCCTTCGCATGGCCTGGTACGAGCGCTCCAGGCCCTCCTCGTCCATATCGAAGGAATAGGCGTCCTTCATTATGAATTCCTTGCTGCGCATAACGCCGTAGCGGGGCCGGATCTCGTCGCGGAACTTGGTGTTTATCTGATAGGCGTTAAGCGGCAGGTCGCGGTACGACGACACTATAGACCGAACGGCGGCCGTAAAGGCCTCCTCGTGGGTTGGGGCGAGCGCGTACTCCTGGCCGTTCCGATCCTTTATGCGGATCATCTCCCTTCCCATGGCCTCCCAGCGCCCGGACTCCCTCCAGAGATCGGCGCTTGTAAGCTCGGGCATAAGGAATTCGAGCGCCCCCGCGCGCTCCATCTCCTCGCGGACTATATCAATTATTTTTCTGAGCGCCCGAAAGCCAAGCGGAAGGTACAGGTACATGCCTGCGGATTCCTTTCGTATTAGGCCCGCCCTTAGCATAAGGCGGTGGCTTGTAACCGCCGCGTCCGAGGGGTCTTCCCGAAGGGTGGGTACGAGGTATCGTGTGAATCTCATGGTTCTGGTTCGAGCTCCTGATTGTTTTATATGCGTTCCGGTATTGCCTACCCGCACTGGATATACGGGGCCCTTCCGCTTGACAAGAATAAATTGATACGGGGGTTTCCCCAGGTAGGATATCCGCGGGCGATTCAGCGAACCAGTGTGTATGCAAGCGCCGAAATGGCCGCGGCGCAGGGGATGGTGAGGATCCAGGCCCATACTATCCGCCCGGCCACGCCCCAGCGGACCGCCGAGAGCCTGCGGAGCGAGCCTACCCCCATAATCGAGCCCGTGATCGTATGAGTAGTGCTTACCGGCACACCTAACGCCGACGCAATAAACAGGCTTACGGCAGCGCTGGTCTCGGCGCAGAAGCCGTCCACAGGGCGTAGTCTTGTCACCTTCTGCCCCATTGTTTTTACGATGCGCCATCCCCCGAAGATCGTCCCCACGGCCATGGCCGCGTGGCATGATAGCACCACCCACAGCGGCACATGGAAGGTATCTCCAAGCATGCCTGTGCTGAACAACAGGACGGTTATAATGCCCATCGTCTTCTGCGCGTCGTTCCCACCGTGTCCCAGACTGTACATGGCCGCAGAGAGAAGCTGGCCCTTTCTGAACAGGTGATCCACCTGCATGGGGGCAAAATTCTTGAAGACACGGTACACGGCCACGCCTATGAGGGCGCCAAGCAGCATCCCCATGACCGGGGAGATGAAGATGAACGCCACAGTTTTTCCGATTCCGGACAGAATAAGTGACCCCCATCCAGCCTTGACCACTGAAGCGCCTATCAATCCGCCCATCAGAGCATGCGACGAGCTTGTTGGCAGACCGAAGTACCAGGTTATAATGTCCCAGGCGCACGCACCGAAGAGAGTGCCAAAAATTATTGCTGGATCTACCACTGATGCGTCGACTATTCCCTTGCCCACAGTGTTCGCTACATGCAGACCAAAAAAGAGAAATGCGATGAAATTGAAAAACGCCGCCCATATTACAGCGTACCGCGGCGAGAGGACTCGAGTCGATACGATAGTAGCTATCGAATTCGCGGCATCGTGGAATCCGTTGAGAAAATCGAAGAAGAGCGCGAGAAGGATAAGCAGGACCAGCGTTACCGTCATGATCAGGCCTGTTTTACAAGGATGGTCTCGACGATGTTCGCCACATCCTCGCACTTGT
>Ga0302246_1000511_pt1 | contig 33835 bp, 25 predicted proteins | sample AAG_UR_Trp_MG_FD_193533 | JGI IMG/M metagenome (GOLD analysis project Ga0302246, IMG submission 193533) | Enriched activated sludge microbial communities from anaerobic digester in WTTP, New Holstein, Wisconsin, United States - AAG_UR_Trp | ecosystem: Engineered > Bioreactor > Anaerobic >... | reverse complement strand
TCCTCCTTGAGCAGGAGATACTTTATCATGTCAATATGGCCGTGCAATAAGCTTTTTGCTCTTCCACTCTTTTCTAATATTCTTTTGTCAAAGAACCCTCTATCGCTTAATTACGACACAGTCTCCGACGGGGGAGGGTCAGGGTGGGGGTGAGAGGGTGATATGATAGACAGCAGGCTGATATCGCTTGGAAAGACTCTCCGGAAAAAGCCGACAAAGGCAGAGCAACTGCTATGGAGGCATTTAAGAATGAAGCAAATGGAAGGCCTGAGGTTCAGGAGACAACAGCCTATAGATATGTACATTGTCGACTTCGTTTGCTTCGAAAAACGACTCGTTATTGAAGTAGACGGCGGACAGCATGCGACGGCCGGGGTCTATGACAAAGGGAGAGACGAATACCTTCGACAAGCCGGATTTCAGGTTCTCAGATTCTGGAACAATGAGGTCATGCGAAACACGGAAGGTGTTTTAACCATGATCAGGGCGGCCTGCTTTGATGCCCCCTCCCCTTGATCCCCTCCCGCGAGGGGCGGGAAAAAGGGACTTTTTGCAGGGCCGTCAGATCATTCTTAACTAAAAAAAGTGTTAACGATGTAGCCGGTTTAAATTGCAAACGAAGTGTCAGTTACAAACGTTCCCTTCCCCTTGACGGGCGGGAAAAACAGACTTTAATTTCCTTCTCCTCGATCGTTGAGGAACCCGGCCTTCAATTCCCTCCCCCGTGATGGCCGATGGCTAGGCCTTTAATCCCCTTCCCCTTGACGGGGGAGGGTCAGGGTGGGGGTGATAAGGCGGTTTATTTCTGACGTGATGCCCCCCTCCCCTTGATCCCCTCCCGCGAGGGGAGGGGAAAACGGGGTTTTAATTCCCTCCCGCGGGGGGACTGTTTCGTAATACCCGATTGACGTTTGAGGTCATTCTGAACGAAGTGAAGAATCTAATCATAACAGGATGTTAAAAAACGAGATTCTTCGCCTGACGGCTCAGAATGACATTACGACACAGCCTTGGGGGGGAGGGGAAACCGGGCTTCGATTCCCTCACCTCCGACCGTGGAGGAAGCGGACTTTTCGAGGGCATCAATTTTTCCGTTGATCCGGAATGGGACAGGGCGTAAAATATCCAACTTGACGGTCACCGGTGCAGGCTCGTGATCGTGCTTTATGTGATTGCCGGTGAGGTGTTGATAAGGGCATCGGGGTTCGATCATGCATAAAAGCGAAATTTTCAATACCGTCAGTCATGCCGTCGGCTCCGTTGTTGCCGTGGCGGGACTGGTGGTCCTCGTGATTGTCGCTACCCTTCAGGGCGATCCCTGGAAGATCGTCAGTTTCAGCGTCTATGGGGCGACCCTGGTTCTGCTGTATTTTTTCTCCTCGTGCTATCACGGTTTGAATGGACGGGTAAAAAAGATCTTCCGCTACTTCGATCATTCGGCCATTTTTCTCCTCATTGCCGGCACCTATACCCCCTTTACCCTGGTCACCCTGCGGGGAGCCTGGGGCTGGTCCATTTTCGGTGCGATCTGGGGGCTTGCGGTTATCGGGATCATTCTGGATTCCTTCTATCACCATGGAAGGAGATTTTTACCGATAACCGTTTACATTCTCATGGGATGGCTCATCCTTTTCGCCCTGGGGCCCCTGCTGCGGGCATTGCCCGTTCCGGGATTTATCTGGCTTCTGGCCGGGGGTATCTTTTACACGGGGGGCCTCGCCTTCTACGCCCTGGACAAGAAACTGTGGCATGCCCATGGTGTTTGGCATCTGTTTGTTCTGGGAGGAAGCGTTTGCCACTATGTGACGGTTCTGGTTTATGTCGCCTGAGGGAATCGGGTCAAGTTTTCCAACCAGGATGAAGCGGTAAAAAGTCGAAAATTCCTCCCCCTTGACGGTGGAGGAAATGGACTTTAATCCCCCTCCCCCTTAACGGTTGAGGAACCCGGACTTTAATTCCCCCCCCCCTTGACGGGGGAGGGCCAGGGTGGGGGTGATAAGGCGGTTTATTTCTGACGTGATGTCCCCCTCCCCTTAATCCCCTCCCGCGAGGGGAGGGGAAACCGGGGTTTTAATTCCCTCCCGCGGGGAGACTGTGTCGTAATACCCGATTGACGTTTGAGGTCATTCTGAACGAAGTGAAGAATCTAATTATAACAGGATGTTAAAACGCGAGATTCTTCGCCTAACGGCTCAGAATGACATTACGATACAGTCTCCGAGGGGAGGGGAAAGTGGCGTTTTTACGGTGTCAACAATTTCGATGGTCCCGAAAAAACGTGGGTCAGGCATGACGTTTTGAATATTTGCCTGCCGATATAATCATTGTATCCAATCCGTCGCACCCGCTCGAATGACAACTGGGCAGGCACTGCCATGGAGCGCCGCCGACGAAAAAGCCATCCCCTCATGTCATTCTGAGGCGTCAGCCGAAGAATCTCTTGACAGGAACATGCCGGGATGATGAGATTCTTCGCTTCGCTCAGAATGACACCGCACAGTATATTGCGAATTATGACATAGCCTTTTTTAATTAAACACGAAGAAAAGAATCCGTCATGACCACGAACGAGATCATCAGAATTCTTGAGGAAATTTCCCTGCTGCTGGAGCTCAAGGGTGAAAATCCCTTCAAGGCGCGGTCCTACCTGGTGGCGGCGAGAAGCCTGGAAACGCTGGAAGAGGATCTTCCGGACCTGGTCCGGGAAAACAGGCTTGATTCCGTCAGGGGGATTGGGGAGGCCCTGAGCAAAAAAATCGGGGAACTCGTCCTGACGGGGCGTCTCGCTTATTATGAAAACCTGAAGGCCTCGATTCCGCCCGGCCATTTGGAGATGCTCAAAATTCCCGGGCTGGGGCCGAAAAAAATCAATGCCCTCTATGACCGCCTGGGCATCGAGACCGTCGGGGAGCTGGAATACGCCTGCCACGAGAACCACCTGACGGAACTTCCCGGTTTCGGCCGGAAGACCCAGGACAAGATCCTGGACGGGATCAAGCAAATACTGCGTTACCGGGAACGGCGGCTCTACGCGGAGGTGATCGGCGAGGCCGAGGGCCTGCTGAATTTGCTGAAGGGCTGGAAAGACGTGATGGAGGTCCGCCTGGGCGGATCGTTGCGGCGGGGTTACGAAACGGTCAAGGATATCGACCTCCTGGCGGCGACAAGGGATCCGGGGTCCCTGGGCGATTCCTTCGCCGCCCTTCCGGTTGTGGAATCGATTATCGCCAAGGGCGAGACGAAGATCAGCGTGGCCCTCGAATCAGGGATCAACTGCGATCTGCGGCTGGTTACCCCCGAGGAATTTCCCTATGCCCTTCACCACTTCACGGGAAGCCGTGAACACAACACGGCCATGCGCGGCCGGGCGAAGCACCGGGGACTCAAAATGAACGAGTACGGCCTCTTCCGGGACGATCAAAATATTCTCTGCCGGAATGAAGAGGAGCTTTTTCAGGCCCTGGGGCTGGCCTATATTCCCCCGGAGTTGAGGGAAAACATGGGGGAGATCGAGGCGGCGGAAAAGGGAACACTGCCGCGGCTGATCGAAGAACGGGACATCCGGGGCCTCTTTCACGTTCATACCCAGGCCAGCGACGGCGCCGATTCCCTGGAAACCCTGGCACACCATGCCCGGGAGAAGGGGTTTTTCTATATCGGGATCAGCGATCACAGCCGTTCGGCCTTTTATGCGGGAGGGCTTTCCGTGGAGGCCATCCGGGTGCAGCACGCCAGAATTGACGAGCTGAACGCCAGGGATTCGTCATTTCGTATCTTCAAGGGGATCGAGTCGGACATTCTGCCCGACGGCCGTCTCGACTACGACGACGAGGTCCTGGCCCGGTTCGATTTCGTCATCGCCGCCGTCCATTCCCAGTTCGGCATGTCCGAAGCGGACATGACCAGGCGGGTCGTCGCCGCCCTGTCCAATCCTTTCACCACGATTCTCGCCCATCCCACGGGACGGCTGCTCCTCGCCCGGGAAGCCTACCGGCTGAATATCCAGGAGGTGATCGACGTTGCGGCGGCGGAGGGAAAGGTGCTTGAATTGAATATCAATCCCCAGCGCCTGGATCTGGACTGGAGAAACTGCATCCTCGCCAAGCGGAAAGGGATCAAGATCGTCCTGGGGCCCGATATCCATAACCGGGAGGCCTTCGATTACCTGCCCCTGGGAGTGAAAATCGCCCGGAAAGGCTGGATCGAGCCGGACGACTGCATCAACACCCTTTCCCGGGAGGAGGCGATCCGTTTTCTCGAGCAGCGGAGAATTCGGTGCCCTGGTGCGTAGCGCTTCCTTATATTATTACTTTGGCAACTGGACAGGTCCTTCCAAGGGACGACCTCGGTTTCTGAAAAGCGAGATTCTTCGCTTCGCTCAGAATGACAGCCGGCAGGCCCATTCGAGGAACACCGCCGCCGAAAAAGCCATACCTTCATGTCCTTCTGAGACGTGAGCCGGAAAATCTCTTCCTTTTAACAGACCGTGATGATTCGATTCTTCGCGGAGTTTATCCTTGAGCGAAGCGAAGGACTCAGAATGACAGCCGGCAGGCCCATTCGAGGAACGCCGCCGACGAGAAAGCCATGCCCTTAATGTCCTTCTGAGGCGCCAGCCGAAGAATCTCTTCGTCCGGCATGACGTTTTGAATATTTGCTTGCCGATGTAATATGTTACCGTCAATCATTCCGGCTTCCCGGCCGGAGGGGGTGTATCTGTCTGTAATCCGGTCAAACCTTTTTTTGACGCGGGCGCTTTTCCTTTTTATCCATGCTGCGCCAGCAAAGCTCCAGGCTGCTCAGAATGGCATTTCTGGCGACCTCGTCGCCCGACTCCAGGATCTCCTGAAGTTTCATGCATCCTTCCCTTACTTCCGAAGACAAGCCTTCGCATGTGGGGTATGTCCTCTTCTGCGAAACGCCGGCATCTTCTTTATCGGCAATGAGCCATTGATCGATGCCCAGGCCTCTCTGGAGGCAATAATCGACCAAGAAATTTTTGATCGTTCCGCTTTTGGCGCGATTATTCAAATCCGATGGTGAAATTCCCAAATCGACGGCCAACGCTTTTTGGGTTTTATATCCAAAAGTGTTCATAAATCGTCTTAGAATATTTTTCCCGTCATTCATTTTAAAATGTATTTTTTAGCTTGACAAGATTCATTGTATTGTGTATTGCTTGCTTCCATCGAATGACGTTTAAAGTAACAACGACTGGGGGACAGCGTCATGCTGAACAACATTTCAACGATCATTTCCGAAAAAGGCAAAAAGGTTCCAGCCGATACCTGCCGCAAATCGGACCTTTCCTGCAAAATCGCTGACTACTCTCCTTCCGCCAAAGTGATCGCCAAATACGTTGCGGATCACCCGGAGTCTGTGAAGAGGTTACCCGCCTCGTCATCATCGCGATTCCCGGCCTTAAGGAATGTTGATAACGCCCTTCTCAGGGCGGCTGGCCCATCTTCCTCCACTCACTCAACGTTATTACGGGATGACCGGCCGATTTTTCCCTGTCCAGTTCCGGTTGCAAAGCAAGATGATCAGCCGCGGCCTCTTCCGGTGAGGAACACCGGGACACTTCGCGGTAATCGATACAGGAACACCGTTTGTCCTTGCGGTCTGCATCCGGCTCGATCGAAATGGTTCCAAGGCCGGTGGTTAATTTTAAAAAATATCTCGACGGATTCGACCCATAGCGAGGCGACGAAAAGGGGCTCCCGGTCAAGATCACGGGCAAATCCCGTTCAAGTCTCGTATATTACAATAAATACAATAACATACAAATCAGACAAATGAATGCTGACTCAATTTTAACGGCCCTGTAACAAGTCGGTCAGGCTGTCATGCCGGACTCGGGGGCTGTGTTGCAATATCATTCCGGGGTGTCAGCCACCGGAAACGCAGTGTTCTGGAAAAAGATCACTCAAAATTACGTCATTTGAGGGGGGAATTTACCTCAAAAACAGGACGCTTCCTGCTCATTGAAAAACAGGGATTTTTATTGATTTCCTTTATATTTCAGTTCGTGTCTCTCTCCGGGATGGTGGAAACCCCTCGCCTTCAGGCGAAGCGTATTTTTGCGAAATCCCGAAGAGATGAGCACCTTGAATTCTTCGATAAAGCGGCCGCAAAGGAGTCGAATTGATTCGACGCGGCTGCTGAACCCATCGGTTATAGCCGATGGTCGCCCAGTTTGGGCTCCTTCTGAATATGGGACACCGCCATTGAACAGGAGGGGCCAGGCATGTTCGATTTCCGGCTTCCACTTCCGGGACTTGCCCATGATTCCATTCCCTGTTTTTCCACCATCGGCGTGGATTCCATCTCGCCGGTATCGGTCCGAAAGGAGACCTGCTTTGATTGTTCCGGCGCGATTCATCCAAACCAGGGAGCGTATTCTGTCGGATCGGCGGTGAACGAAAAGAGCCCGGGAAGAATGACGGCTTCGTAAACAGGGGTGGCCTCTCCCAAGCGACTGTGTCGCAACGGGTATTTTGTCATTTCGACCGCAGGGAGAAATCTTTAAGTGAAGTTATATCAACCTATCAAGATTTTTCGCGTTCGCTCGAAACGACCATTTGTGTCATGATGGCACAGCCCCGATGCAGTGACGCGATCCGGTACATAAAGATTTCCCGGTCTTCATCCCGAAGTTTTTGTGAAAGAACGCAACGGACAATCCGGATCCTGCGCTGCAGTTTCTTCAGCCTCCGCATGAGATCCATCATTCAAAACCATTACAAAAACGCGAAACTTCCGCGCATATCCCACACCGCCGAGCGGAACCGGTCGATACGACAACCCGCCGCATGTGGGCTAAAATGTTTATGATACAGCTGATGCTGAAAGTGCTTCTATATACACAATAACGCCGCACAGGCAATGATAAATTGAACCCCCTTCCTTTGACACCATTGAATCCATGATCATTATGGGGGATAGCAACAGCCCTTACCCACGGCCCTCTGATCGACTTTGGGTCAAGTCACCGTTTCTCCACCCTCGACGGGAATCCTGAAAGATCATTACATTACTTTCCCCTCCCCCTGCGGGAGGGGATGAAGGGGAGGGGGAGAATACCATCGGCAATGCGGGCACTGAACACCGCCACCCCGGCCCTCCCCCGTCAGAGGCTGTGTCGCAATGTCATTCTGAGCCGTCAGGCGAAGAATCTCGTTTTTTAACATCCTGTTATGATTAGATTCTTCACTTCGTTCAGAATGACCTCAAACGTCAATCGGGTATTACGACACAGTCTCTCAAGGGGGAGGGAACTCAAGTACGGGTTCTGCCACCGTCGAGGCGAAAGGGATTTTAAGTCCGTTTTCCCCTCGCGGGAGGGGATGAAGGGGAGGGGGAGAATACCATCGGTAAGACGGGCACTTAACAACCCATACGCTGACCATCCCCGTCAATGGTGAGGGGATTTGGAGGGTTTTTCCTACGGTTTTAATAGTCTGGTTAGAGACAGATCATTGGTTAATGCAATCCATAACGACGAGTAAAGGAGGACATGATGCTTATGAAATCCAGCCACCACATGATGTTTAAAAAACAAATGGCATACCTGGTGATCATCGCCTGGGGATGTCTGATATCCGGCCCTGTGTGGGCGGCACCCCAGGGCGGCGTGGTCACATCCGGTACGGCAACGATCAACCAATCCGGCCATGTCACCAACATCAACCAGGCAACGCAGAAGGCAGCGATCAACTGGCAGAGCTTCAGCACCAGGCCTCAGGAAACAGTCAACTTCCACCAGCCGAACGCCGCCGCCATCGCCTTGAACCGGGTGATCGGGAATGAGAGGAGCATACTGGAAGGTGCGCTTAATGCTACCGGCAGGGTCTTCCTTATCAACTCCAACGGCATCCTCTTCGCTAAAGGCTCCACCGTCAATACCGCCGGGTTCATAGCGAGTACCTTAAACCTTACGGACAAGGACTTCAATGCCGGGAGCTATGTCTTCAAGAAAAACAATTCCACCGGCTCGGTGATCAACATGGGGACCATCACCGCCAAAGAGGGCGGCTACGTGGCCCTCCTCGGTCCAGCCGTCTCCAACCAGGGGGTCATTGCCGCCACCAAGGGGAGCGTAGCGCTTGCCTCCGGTGACAAGGTCACCCTCAACTTCAACGGCGACTCCCTCGTGAACGTCACGGTCGATCAAGGTACCTTAAACGCTCTCGTTGAGAATAAAGAGGCCGTCTACGCCGACGGGGGCAAGGTCATCCTCACTGCGAAGGCAGCCGATGATCTCCTTGGTGCCCAGGTCAATAACTCCGGCATCATCCAGGCACGAACCATCAATGACCTGAAAGGCTCCATCACGCTCTACGCCCACGGCGGCACCGCCGCAATCGACGGCACCCTCGACGCCTCCGCTCCGATCACCGGTGACGGCGGCTTCATCGAGACCTCCGGCGACCGGGTGAAGATCGCCGATCGTGCAAATATAACCACAGCTTCTGCTAAAGGAGCTAACGGCATCTGGCTGATCGACCCGGATGGGTTTGCCATCACTCGTACCGGCGATATGACTGGGAACACCCTCACCAACGCCCTAAAGTCAGGCAACGTCACCATCGCCTCGACCTCCGGCAAGGGCATAAACGGCAACATCGACATCTACGATCCGGTGGACTGGTCGGCCAATACCCTGACGTTGAACGCCACCAACAACATCTATGTCTACAGGGAGATGAACGCCACCGGCACGGCGAGCTTCGCCGCCAGTTACGGCCATCTCCTGGACGCCAACGGCAACCCCACGACCATGGTGTCGGGTGCAGGCAATGCCGACGGTACGCCATACGGTCTCTATACATATGCGGGCCCGCCAGACAGGGATAATTATCGCACGGTGTTTTTCAGCCGGGTCAATTTCAGCGGCAGCGGCAGCGTGATTTTAAACGGCAAGCCCTACACGGTGATCAACAAAGCATCCGATTTGCTGAACGTCAAGGATAATTTGGATGGAAACTATGTGCTGGGCAGCGACATCGGTGGGTTAAAAGATTCCATCACGGGTATGGACGCTTTTACCGGTAATTTCAATGGTCTCGGTCATAGGATCAGAAGCTCCGGAGTGACGGCAACAGGGCTTTTCGGCACCATTGGCGCGAACGCAACGCTCAGCAACCTCGGTATCGTCGAGAGTTGGTTTCCGGCCGCTGCCGACCCGTCCGTTGCTGTTCCGGCGGTGGGGATGCTCGCGAATGTCAACCACGGCACCATCATCAACAGCTTTATTGGCAACGATGGAAATTACGGTAGCCTGGAGAACTCGAATATCATCGTTGTCGGTGGTCTGGTGGGCAAGAATTCCGGCCTGATTGCACAATGCCATAATTACTCATCTTATGTCCATGCAAAGGACATTGCGGGCGGATTGGTCGGTATCAACGAGGCGTCCGGACGGATTATCGACAGCTCCGCGACACGTTACAGCGGACAATATAATTCATGTATCCGCGTGAGCGGACAGAACCCCAACGGCATTACGTACGTGGGCGGCCTGGTAGGAAAGAATTACGGACATATCGAGCGGTCCTTTGCGAGTATCCCCCTGTCCTTGACGGACTCTAATTCGCTGTCTGGCGCCTTTGCCGGGCTGAACGCGGGCACGATCGACCAGTGCTATGCAGCAGCGCCATGGGCCCCCCCCCACAAAGCCCCTCATCTCGCCGGGTTCGTCTGGGAAAACACGGGAACCATCACCAACTCCTATACCACCGCCCTCAGAAATGCGGAGAAGTGGGATGCCGGATTTGCCTACAACAATTCAGGTATTATCCGCCACGCCTACACCACGGTATATTCGGGGAACACTCAAAACAGCGTCAGATACGGTTTCATCTACAACAACACGGGCACGATCGATGACGCCTACTGGCAAGCGGACACGGGTTCAGGGGCGACGCCGGTTACCGACACGTCGGGGGCGACGCAGCTCGATGCCAAGCAGTTTTCAACCTTCTCAAACTATACGGGTTTCGACACGGATGTCTGGGGGGCGGACGGCCGCCCGTCCGGACGCCCTGTTCTCAGAAACCTTCCGATCTACGTTATGACCCGGTTGGACAGAATTCCTACCTATGGCGACGTCGTTCCGTATGACGCCGCTCCGAATTTCGTTTTTTATTCATTGAAGCTATTAGATTACGGTGTGCAGGGATGGGGAGACATCATCACCATAGCAGGCAGTAACGGCTATGTGGATGCAGGCAACCGGGCCGCAGCCGATGTCCTGGCGTCTTCGGTCTATAAGAACTTCAAGGGGGTCGTCATCATTCTGCCCAAGAGCCTGACCATCGTACCGTCGAGCAAGCTGGTTGCGGACAAGACCTACGACGGCACCATCGCGGGCACTGTAAACGACGGGGTGACCTTAACCTACAGGGGGGGCTTTGTGGGCAGCCAGACCCTGGACATCCACTTTAACAAGGCGACTTTTCCCGACAAGAATGTCGGTCAGGACAAAACCGTCACACTGGAATATGACTGGACAGGCACCAATGGCGGCAAGCCGAGCAACTATGATTTTTCGACCACGGGCACGGCGAGCATTACACCGAGGCCAATCAGTACCGTCCATGTCACGGCGGGAAACGATAAGGTCTACGACGGCACCACCACCGACACCGTGAGCTATCAACTGCCCGACAAGGCGGCAGGAGACGACCTCGTCCTGAACTATACCGCCGCCTTCACCGACAAGAACGTCGGTCAGGACAAGACCGTCACCGTCATTCCTCTTTCCCTTTCCGGAACGGATGCCTCCAACTACACGTTCGCGGCCACCTCTTCGCTCAAGACGACAGCCTCCATCACTCCTCTGACCCTCAGACTCTTTGGGACGAAGGCATCGGATGACGGCAATACTACCATCCCCGCAGAGAATATCTCTGCAACCAACCTCGCGGCCGGAGATGCGGTCACCTTCGGGGGATCCGTCAAGATCGCCGCCACGACGACCGGTCTGCAGGAGATGACGGACATAAGCGGTCTGGCGATCGACAATCCCAACTACACCCTGGCTGGCAGCAGCGGTTGCGCCATCGTCGGGAACGCAAGCATGATGCTCGACAAGGTGGCCTCCGGTACGGCTGTGATCAATACAGTCGGCACCACGACCACGATCACCACCTCCGACAAGGCCGTGCTCGACTGGCTGCGTTTCAAGATAGGGGCCAACGAGACTGTCAATTTTGTCCAGCCCGCCGTCACTTCCATTGTCTTAAACCGGGTGGTCGGTGGCGAAGCCACGGTGATCAAGGGAGTACTGAATGCGAACGGCAGGGTTTTCATCATCAACTCCAACGGCGTGCTTTTCTCCGCGGGTTCCAGTGTGAATACGGCCGGCCTTGTTGCCAGCGCCCTCCATCTCGACAACAGCGATTTCCTTGCCAACAACTACGTATTCACCGCCTCCACCGGCAACGGCTCGGTGATAGCCGAAGGCGACATTTTCATCGTGGAGGGCGGGTTCCTGGCCCTGGTTGCCAGGCAGGGCATCACCAATTCGGGCGTCATTACAGCCCACGGCGGCGATGCCCTGCTCATATCGGCCGGCCAATTGACCCTCACCCTGAATGACAGCGGGCTTACCGGCTATGCCATCGAGAACCTGAATGGGACGACCCAAGTAGGCGGCCACGTGAATCTGGGATCGGCCAGCGGTAACGGTGGCCTCCTCGAAACGGCGGGTAAGGACGTAAAACTTTCCGGCGCCTTTGCCCTCAACACCGGCACCAATGGGACTTGGTCATGGACCCAAGACGCCATCACAATCGGCGTCGCTGGAAGCCTCAGCGGTAATTCAGTCGGAAACAATTTGGATTTGCGCAATCTTATTCTCAACGCGCACAATAGCGGTATCACCGTCAATGATGCGGTGGCTTGGTCGGGTGACACGGCTTTGACCATGAACGCTAAGACCGGCATCACCGTCAACAATCCCATTGCTTCAGCCGGAACCCAAGCTTCCTTAACCCTTACAGCAGCGAGCGAAGATGTCTCGATCAATGCACCAGTCACCGCCACGGGTTCGAATGCAAACATGGCATTTAATGCCGCGGGCGACATTAACATCAACAATGCCGTCGTCCTCTCCGGCGACAACGCCGCACTCACTATGAACTACGGCGGCGACTACAACATCCGCACCAGGGCCACCTACAGCGGCGCAGTCCTCGATGCAAAAGGCAAACCCATACCGAAGAAGGACACGAGCGGAGGTGTATACGGCAGTATCACTTTAAACGGGGAGAAATCCACCCTCACCATAAACGGCACTCCCTACACGCTCATCCACAGCATGAACCACTTGGATTTGCTTGACAAGAACTATGGTGTCAACGGGATGTATTACAACCCGAGAAGAGGTGCATATGATGCGGCGGCAAATGCATCCATAGGAAACGCTATAAGGAATTTTACTGATGCTGGCGGCAGCGAGACCTTTTACAATCCTACGACAGGCAAAAAAGACATACCGGCAACAAAGAAAACGGGTGATGTAATTTACTACTATAACCCGGAAACGAAGTCATATGATCTCACCGTTGCATATACCGGTAAAATTGACAGGTACTATTACAATCCGGCTACCGAAAAGTACGATATCCCAAACTACGATCCTGTGAGCGCAAAATACTATGACCCGTCAAGTTCTTTACCGTTCACGCAACGGTATAATCTGACTGCTCTTTATACCGGACGGAAATATTATTACAATCCGAGTACCGGAAAGTTCGACAAGGCGGACTATGATACGACGAGCAATACATACTACGACCCGTCAACGGGGACATATCATCTATCTGACAGTTACAGCGGCAAGGATTACTATTACAATCTCTCTACAGCAAAGTACGACAAGACAGACTACGATACGACAAGTGGGAAATGGTATGATCCGGTAACCGAGCTTTATGCGGCAAGTTCCAATCAGGGCTCCAAATACTTCAATCCAACAACAGGATACTACGACAGAACCTCTCCTTACGTCGTCTCCGGCTACTACGCACTGGCGCAGAATCTCGACGCTTCCGGGACTACTTACGTAATGTCTCCGATCGGTGCTTTCTCCGGCACGCTTGCAGGATTGGGTCATACGGTCAATAGCCTGACGATGTCGAGTTTAGAACGTTACAGCGGTTTGATCGGAGAGATGACTGGAGGAAGTGTCATAAGGGATATCGGTGTGGTTAATGCCAATGTTTCCATTTCCCCGCAGAGTCACCACGGAAGCGGCGCATGGACCGCACTGGCCGGCAAGATCAGCAACGCTACCGTTAGCCATGCATACAGCACGGGCATCGTGCCGAGTGCCGGGCTCATTGGGATTGCCGATAGATCGATTATCTCGGATTCGTTTTCCGATGCATATATATCCGGCGTCGGAGGAGGGTTGATAAGGATAGCGCGTTACTCGACCGTGATGCGCTCACACGCCACCGGAGACGTCTCCAGCGGGGGTGGTTTGATCGAGAGGTCTTCGGCCACCGACATCGCCTATTGCTATGCCACGGGCAACGTAGGCTCCGAGGGTGCAGTGTCTCTGGGACAGGGCGGATTGGTCGGTCAGTATTACGATGCCACGGATCACTTTGTTGTCAACTCCTTCGCAACGGGAAACGTCACGGGCATAGGGAGCATTGGGGGCCTGCTCGGACAAACCGGTGGAACCCTCACTATCGACAACACCTATGCGACTGGGAATGTGACACTTACGGTCGGAGGCTTATACGGTGCAGGCATCGGCGGATTGATTGGAAACGGAAGTGGCACCATCAGCAACTCTCATGCTACCGGAAATGTCATCGTCTATGGCAGTAATCGGGATCACGATTGCTTTACTACGGGCGCGGGCGGATTGATCGGCTCAGGGGGAGGCACCCTTACCAACGTCTATACCACAGGCAAAGTATACGCTTCCGGCGTAAGCTATGTCGGCGGTCTGATCGGTCTGGGGGGAGGCATTCTCACCAACGTCCATTCCACGGGGGATGTCGTGGGCGGCAGAAGAGTGGGCGGCCTGATAGGATGGGGCGAGGCTGCGATCTATGATTCTTATGCGTCAGGCACGGTGACAGGAACCAATGCCAGTGCCTGGGACTTGAGCGTCGGAGGACTGCTCGGATTTGGCGGAATCACGGAGATGGAAAATACCTATTGGAATGCCGACCATACAGCTGGGGGTATTTTCTCGGGCGTAGGATCGAGCACCAAAAGTCAGGGCCTGACCCAAAAACAGTTCAAGGATCTCCAGTACTACCGTGATGGAACGATCGACCAGGTCCTGGCCGACCGCGCAGCCCGCCAGGCCGCCTTCGAGGCCGACGCCGGCAGCGTTGCCGCCGGGACGACCGGCCGGATCCTGCAGCGTGACACCAACCCGTCAAGCGGGGCCGCCACCCTCGGCGAAGGGCAGCGGCAACCATCCCTCGACGACCACATCGTCTTCGCCGATTCGACCGACTACGGCGCCCACATCAGGGCCATCAGCGCCGACGGGGTTTACTTCGACCTCGACCTGGGAGACGATTCCGACGAGAGGAAGAAGCGGAAAAACGAGTGACGCAAATCCCGATAGCCTGGCAAACGGTCAAAATCCCCTCCCGCGAGGGGACGGCCGGCGGCCAAGGAGTTGAATTCCCTCCCGCGTGAGAGGGCAAAACGGGTCCTTGATCCCCTCCCCCTTGACGGGGGAGGGCCAGGGTGGGGGTGATAAGGGGTTCTATTTCTGACGTTATTTCCCCCCTCCCCTTAATCCCCTCCCGCCAGGGGAGGGGAGAGCGAGGTTTAAATTCTTCCCGCGAGGGGAGGGGAAAACAAGGACGACCAAAGGACAAATCTTTCCAGGCTTAGTTGGGCAACAGCCCGTTTCATCTTGACAATTGGAGCAGGGTGCCCGGCATTTTGCATCCTGCTCCCAGAATCGACATGCCCGGTAGCGGTCCGCACTCCGGGGTTTTTCTCCCCGGGCCGTTACCGTGATTTATACAGCAAACGAAAGGAAAACATTGACATGAACAACGTAATGAAACGCCTTGCGGCCCTGGCCGCAGGGATCTTCCTGCTCTGCATGTTCATTATTCCTCCAACCGTTTTCTCCCAGGCCCCCGATATCGGCGATGTCCTCAAGGGAGCGACCCCTCCCCCGGCGGAGACCCCCGCCAAGAAGGAGGCGCCCGCCGCACCGGTCATCATTCAGGAAGAGGAGAAACCCTTTTCCCTGCCCGAGGGCGAAAAGATATTCGTAAAGGATTTCAAACTGGAAGGCGCCGAGCCGGGCGACGAGGCGGCGCTTGGGGCTATTCTGGAGCCGTACAGAAACAGGGAACTCTCCATGACGGAAATTACCGAAGCGGCCAACAAGCTGACCCTTTTCTACCGGGACAAGGGATACATGGTGGCAAAGGCCTACGTGCCGAAGCAGGACGCAAGCGGCGGCATCCTGACGATCCGGATCATTTTGGGCAAATACGGACGGTTTTCCCTGACGAACGATTCCCCGGTCCAGGATTGGCTTGTGCAGGGTGTATTCGAAAAAATCCGTGATACGTCGCCCGTTGTCAGCCGGGATGGTTTGGAGCGGGCCATGCTCCTGGTCAAAGAAATGCCTGGATGCGCCATCCCCACGGTCACCATCGCTCCGGGCGCGGTACCCGAAACATCGGACTTTGATGTGAAGGTGAATGCGGCTGGGCGCATCGGCGGCTATGTCATGGGGGACAACCAGGGTTCGCGCCATACCGGGAGAAACCGGCTGTACGGCGGCATCGATGTCAATTCCCCCTTTGAAATCGCCGACAAGTTCTCCCTCAGTGCCATGACCAGCGAATACGAGGGACTGCAGAACATCCGGGCGTCCTATGGCTTTCCCCTGGCATACAACGGTCTGCGTGCCGAATTGGCCGCAGCGCGGACCAACTACGAGCTTGGCGGCATCTATTCGGAACTGGATGCGACGGGGTCGGCCGATATTTTTGAAGGCACGATCTCCTACCCGGTCAAACGAAGCCGCGATGGAACCATCGATCTGTTCCTGAACTTGGCCTACAAAGACCTGGAAGATGATCTTTCGGCGGTGCATTCAAAGAATCCGAGGAACCTTGCCGTCGCGACGCTGACCCTGCAGCGGGGGATGTACGGCGCCCTCTTCGGACGCAATGTCTTTGCCGTGGCTTCAGGCAGTGTCAACCTCGGCCGCCTGGATATTGAGGATCGGCAGCAGCGGATCCTCAACAAGGCGGGGGCGGACACGGACGGGACCTTTTCGAAACTCAACCTGGCCTTTTCCGGGGATTTGGCCCTGACGGAGAAGTTCTCCATCCGGGGGTCCCTCAAACTGCAGAAGGTTCTGACGGGGAATAATCTGGATTCAACCGAGCAATTGTTCATCACGGGCCCTGGGGGCGTAAGGGTCTATGACGTGAGTTACGGGTTCGATAACGGCTATCTGCTGAACGGGGAGCTGCGCTATTCCCTGCCCGAACTGTTCGGCGTCAGGCACGCATTGGGCCTGTTTGCCGATAACGGCTGGGTCTGCGCGGAAGACGGCGACTACACCGATCATGACGAAATCATGCTGAGCGATGCGGGCCTGGGGTATTACGCCGGTTACAAACAGTTTTTCGGCAGCGTCCAGTTGGTTCATCCCCTGGGGAGCAGCAGCGGCGTGGACGACGATCCCGGAACGCGCATTCTTGTGCAGGGCGGTATCTCATTTTGAGGTGTGGGAATCACAGTTTTTACGAAACCATGAATGATTGTCATTCCGACCGCAGGGAGAAATCTTCAGGAATCCCTCCCCCTTGAGAGGCTGTGTCGTAATACCCGATTGACGTTTGAGGTCATTCTGAACGAAGTGAAGAATCTAATCATAACAGGATGTTAAAAAACGAGATTCTTCGCCTGACGGCTCAGAATGACATTACGACACAGCCTCGAGGGGAGGGGAAAGCGGATTTGAATTCCCTCCCCCGGGGGAAACGGGGCCTTCATTCCCTCCCCCTTGATGGGGGAGGGCCAGGGTGGGGGTGATGAGGGAACGGACTTTTTGCAAGGACATCAATACAATATTCGGACTCAGGAGAAAGAGTAATGAAAGTGGAATGGCTGTCAGGCATCGTGGATTACGGCATCATCGGCATGCTGGTGATCCTGAGTATCCTCATCGTGGCAATCTCGCTGGAACGGTATGCCCTTTACAGGAAGGTAAGCATCGCCTCCTTCGAGGACATCAAATCCCTGGAATTGACGCTGACACGGAAATTGCCCGTGATCGCCATGGTCGGCACCAATGCCCCCTATCTGGGGCTTCTGGGCACCGTTTTGGGGATCATGCTGACCTTCTTCAACATGGGGCAGGATGCGGCTCTGGATACCGGAAGGATCATGACGGGCCTGGCCCTGGCGCTCAAGGCGACAGCCGTCGGGCTGGTGGTGGCCCTGGTGGCGGTGGTCCTGTACAACTCGCTGTGGAGCAAAGTCAAGGTCCTGATGCTGGAATGGGAGATTGCCAATGGAAGAAAAACCCTTTGAGAGCATGAATGTCATTCCCTTTGTGGACATCATGCTGGTGCTTTTGACCATCGTCTTGACTACGTCGAGCTTTATCGCCAGCGGGAGGATTCCCGTCAACCTGCCGCAGGCCACCAAAAACGTGACGGAGGCGGACAAGGCCACGATCATTGAACTGGACGCCGCGGGTGCGGTTTATTTCAACGGGCAGGAGGTGGTGATGGAATCCCTCGGAACCCTGCTGGGGCACATCGGCCGGGATACGAGCTTCATTATCCGGGCCGACCGGGACATCACCTTGCAGCGTTTTATCGATGTGGCCGACCTGCTGAAGCAACTCGGCTTCACGAAGGTCGCCGTTCAGACCAAAACACGCAGTTAACGACCTGCAATTTTGGGGGAGGATGATCCGATGCTGTCTTGTCACAAACCGTTTGGTTTTTACCATTGGCTGGGGGTTTCCTGGCTTCTGCACTGCGGCCTTATTCTGCCGTGTGTCCTGATCGGCCTGTATAACCCTTCTCATCAGAACCACAGTAAACTCGTCATCGAGCTCTTCGGCATGGTTGCCGACAGGCAACAGGAAGCGAGGATGGAAAAGGTTATGCCGCCGCCCAGGAAGGTGCCGCAACTCATTCCGCAAATGCCGAAGAAGGCATCCGAGGCGCATGAGACGGTTGCCGCGGATATGCCGGTGTATGAAGAAAAAATCGACGAGACGCCGGTGCCGGACCCGTCGCCGGTTGTCGCCGTGGCCGATGAAGCGGTTGAGCGGCAAAGGCAGCAATCCATCGCCCATGAAAAGCAGGATGCGGATAAGACCAGGGAGTATCTGGAAAGGTTGGGAAAAAGGCTTCAGGCAAACCTCGTCTATCCCGAAGAAATGAGGAAAAAGGGGATGGAAGGTGTTTCCTGGATCAGCTTTACCATTATGCAATCCGGGGAGATCAGGGAAGGTTCCTTGCGGGTGCATAAGAGCAGCGGACACGCCGTTTTTGATTCCGGTGCCGTGAAGTCGGCCCGTGTCAGTGCCCCCTTTGAAAAACCACCGAAAGAACTCTCCGTCAATATCGGCGTATCGTTTGACGTCAAGACGGCGCGGGCACAACGAGTCTCGTTGAATTAAAAAAGGAAACACACGGAAACACGATATCTTTGTCTCGTGAGCGTATCATGCAAGAGAATGTCCGAAAGAAAAAGGAGTAGCGTATGCATTTCCGAAAGAGAGTAATCGTCGCAACGTTAATCGCTTTCCTGTCATTGCCTGCGCTTTCCTGTGGGGCTGAAAATTCGGCACGTGTAGAAAAGCCCACTCAAACAGAGGCGGCATACTGAACCGGATGGGTGGCTGTTTTAAGTCAGAATTTAAATCTTATTTTGGGAGGTATCTCATGAAACATTTGCGACTATGTCTGATTATGACAATTTTCTTTTTACTGTTCATTGCCTGTCCGGCGGTTGCGGCTAAAGGAGAAGGGCTGAAAATTGGAGTTGTTGATATCCAGAAGGTCATGCAGACGGCCAAAGCCGCGAAAACTGCCCAGACGACACTTGAAAAGGAATTCCTGTCCGCGAAGAAAACCCTGGATGCTAAGGGAGAAGAAATAAAAGCCCTGGAAGAAGAGCTGAAGGAATCGTCACCGCAACTTTCTCCGAAAGAACGTCAGGAAAAACAGGATAAGCTATCCGCAGCAACACGGGATTATAAACGATTGGATAGTGATCTGGGAGAGGAATTTCAGCGAAAAGTCGCTCAGAGCAATCAAAGTTTGCTGGGCGAGATCCGCGAAGTCATCAATACATTGAGGAAACAGGACCATTACACGTTAATTTTCGGAAAGGACACTCTTTTATCTCATGACGGTACCGTTGACGTCACGGAACAGATTATCCGGATGTACGACCAGGTGACGAAGTAACATCCAGGTTTGAGGGGGAAATGGCCTTTCGGCTGGCAGAAGTGCGACGCATTGGAAATGGATTCCGGGTCGCGCTGCGCTTGCCCAGAATGACAAAATAGACGTTTTTACGGCTTCGTCAACAACCGGAACCAGAATATCCATAGAAAGGAGATTTTTTTGATGAAACGAGTTCTTGTAATGGCAACGTTCACTTTTGGGGTTGTGTGTCTCTTATTGATGACAGGCAGCCCCGCTTTTGCCGCCGAGGCGCCCAAAGCAGCGAAGGCTTCGGCATCTTCGGGTCTGATTCCCTCTTCTTATAAGGAATTCAATATCGGCGATGTGAAGATCAAGTTTGGAGCGGATGACCGTCTCCGCTATGAAAAAAGGGAGAATTTCAAATTCGGTGACTCGACCAAACCCGGCAACGACGACGGCCTCTGGTATAACCGCTTCCGGATTAACATGAATGTAGCCTACCAGAATTTTAGCGCTTTCGTGGAGGGGCTGCAAAGTGACGAGTGGGAATCGGAGGCAAGACCGAGGAAGCAGCGGGACGAATTGGATCTTCACCAGGGGTATATCCAGATATCCAAGCCAGGCAACCTGCCTGTGAGCCTGAAAGTCGGAAGGCAGGAATTGAAATACGGCGCCCAGCGATTGATTGCCGCGCCCGTCTGGTCCAATAACATCCGCTCCTTCGATGCCATCAAGGTCAGCTATAACAAAGCTCCCTTCGACATCGATTTCTTCGTCGGGGACGAAGTGATCTATACGGACCATAACCAAAAATTCAATGATGCCAGATGGGGGAAATATCTTTACGGCGTTTATGCCACTTACAAGGGGGTTCCCGGTCATGTCTTCGATCTTTACAGTATCAATATCAGCGATGAACATGATGACCTGCAAAGCCAGACCGATTCAAAGACATATTACGGGGATATCAAACAATACACCGTCGGCACCAGGGGTGAGGGAAAGATCGCTTCCACCAATTTCGGCTACGGATATGAAATCGCCTACCAGTTCGGAAACCGGGACGCCGTTACCAAGGGCAAAGGGAAATCACAGGACATTCGCGCCTGGGCCGTCCATGCGGATGTGAATTATGCTTTCAAGGACATTTTTTCTCAGCCGGTGATCAAGCTCGAATACAACTACGCCACCGGCGACGATGACCCCGCCGACGGAACCTGCAAGACCTTTAACCCCATTTACCAGGCCACGCACGGCCCTTACGGGATCATTGACTTTATCAAGTGGCAGAACATGGAGGAGTTTGCCGTGTTTGTAGATTTTGCACCGGTAAAAAACCGCATGAAAGGTTCTCTCCAGTACCACCGGTTTTACCTGGATGAAACGAACGACGCCTGGTACGGCACCAGCGGGAACAAGATGCGTTATAACGCCAAGAGTAAAAATGCATCCGATCATGTGGGGGATGAAGTGGACTTTGTCCTGAGTTATAAAGTGTTCAGCTTCATGAATATCGAAGGCGGTTATGCCCACTTTTTCTGCGGAGACTATATCAAGGATACCGGAAAGTCTTTTGATGCCGATTTCTTTTATCTGCAGACGATGATTACTTTTTAACCTGGATGCAACAATGGAAGCATAACGATAAAGGAGGAAGTACGATGAAGATGAAGCATTTTGTCAGCAGCATGATCCTGTTTTTTGTCACCCTTACGCTGTTCGCTATGCCTGCTCATTCCGCCGGAATCAACGTATCCGCCGCGGCCAGTCTCAAGGAGGTCGTCACCGAGCTAACCGACACCTTTGCCAGGCAAAATCCCGGCATCGTTTTTCAGAATAATTTCGGAGGCTCTGGAGCTCTTGCCAAGCAAATCGAAAACGGCGCTCCGGCTGACCTTTTCTTGTCCGCCAACCTGGAGTGGATGGATTATTTAAAAGAGAAGAAGATGATCGACGAAAAGAGCATCTCCACTTTTGCCTACAATGAGCTGGTGTTTGTCGGCAAGCCCGAGTTGAAGGTAAGAAAGCTGCGGGATGTGGTCAAGCTGGAAAAAATCGCCATCGGCAGTCCCAAGAGTGTACCGGCCGGCCAGTACGCGATGGAGGCGTTGAAGAAGGAAGGAATGGACAAGCAGCTGGAGAACAAACTGGTTATGGCAAGGGATGTTCGTGAATGTCTCCTGTATGCCGACCGGGGTGAAGTGGACGGTGCCTTCGTCTATAAGACCGATGCGGAACAGATGGCCAAAAACGTTCAAATCCTCTTCGCCGTGCCGCGGGATCTCTACCCCCGGGTAACCTACCCCATGGCCATAACAAAAGAGGGCAGTCATAAGGCTGAAGCGGCTGGTTTCTTCAAGTTCCTCCGGTCCGGCGCGGCAAAGGCGGTGCTTGCGAAATATGGTTTTGCCGTAAAATAAGCGACCGGAAGTTTTCCGGTACAAATATCCCCTCTGCCTGTGACGGTGGAGGAAGCCGGACTTTGATTCCCTCCCGCGGGGGACGGGAAAAACAGCCTTTAATTCCCTCCCCCTTGACGGGGGAGGGCCAGGGTGGGGGTGATAAGGGGCCGTATTTCTGAAGTGATTTCCCCCTCCCCTTAATCCCCTCCCGCGAGGAGGCTGTGTCGTAATGTCATTCTGAGCCGTCAGGCAAAGAATCTCGTTACTTCGTTCAGAATGACCTCAAACGTCAATCGGGTATTACGACACAGTCTCCGAGGGGAGGGGAAAACGGTTTTATCGTCGGTTCAAGAGAGTGGTTGAAAATGATTCTGAAGCTTATCTGCAAGGTATGGTATGAAAATGACAATGGAATCGTGTTTGGGCAAGGTGCCTACTGCCTACTGCGGGGCATTGAAAAAACAGGTTCGTTAAGACAGGCGGCATTCGCCGTGGGGATGGCATACAGCAAGGCCTGGCACATTATCAAGATATGTGAGTGCAATCTTGGATCGTCCTTGACTCACGCCAGGAGAGGAGGAATTTCGCGAGGTGGTTCAGAAGTAACGGATAAAGCCATGGAGCTTATGAGGATGCATGAATTGTTTTGCAGGGAAATAGAAAATACGATCGGTAAAATATACGAGAAGCACTTTGGACAATCAGTCCCTGTCCTCTTCCATGCAGGGAAAAGGTATAGACGACAATTGAAAATCGAGACGGTAAATGAAGCCGAATTCCGGGGACAGGATACTTAACTAGGCATTCCTGCCCCCAGAATTCAGCTTCTGCGAGTGATTATTCCGTTGACATATATCGCTGTTCTTTTTATATTCCCCGCGTAAAATTCCAAGTCGACAAATTCCTGTCAAATGTCTAACGGGGGGACATGCATTTAATCAGATTCCATTCAAATATGGCCCAGGACCGCATGAGGCGAGTTCCGGGGACAGGATACTTAATTAGGCATTCCCCTGCTTTTTCGGTCCCCGTTTCTGAGGAGACAGCAGACGTTCTAACTGATTTTCAAGCGTTTTTATAAATGTAGCACCTCCCAAGGGTCTTCCCGTCTTTTCATGCAGATGCAAGGATTGAATCTCCGATTCATCGGAAAGTCTCAGATAATCGCGCCAATTACCTACCAGCTCGATCAACGGCGCAATCTCGACCAGTCGATCCTCTTTTCCCTCCACATGTGCCCTGGCACTGCTCCAACGATACTTTTCCGGATCGTCCACCAGTCCCGCTGCGACTGGGTTCATTTCAACATACCTGACTGCGGCAAGAAGATGTTTCTCATCCATGGGAAATGACGCAAACCGCTCCTGCCATAAATGGCCCCGCCATCCCTCTCTGAAATTGATGCGCCTCGTATAGCGACGGTGGGCTTCTCCTATGGCGCGAGCCAACCCATCCTGGGTTTCCGGTACGGCAATCAGGTGAACATGATTCGGCATCAGGCAGTAAGCCCATACCGCCACATTGTGCTTGCGGGTCCACTCAGACAGCAATTCCAGATAGACGGCATAGTCTTCGTCATTGAAGAAAGTCTGCTGCCTCCGGTTGCCCCGTTGGGTAACGTGATGGGGATATCCCGCTGCGATGACGCGTGCGATTCTGGCCATGGCAATAAGCTACCACTATCAAAAAACATTTCAATAATTAAGTATCCTGTCCCCGGAATTCCCCCCACCCTGGCCCTCCCCCGTCAAGGGGGAGGGGATTAAAGTACAGGGAATTCCCCGGAATTCGGCGACGGATCAGATCGCTTCGATCGTGGAAGGCGGTTTCGTCGCAATGTTATAGGTGACGCTCACCACGCCGGGTACATCGCGGATGATCTCCCTGGCCAGTTCGTCCAGAATTTCATAGGGAAGGCGTGTCGGCGTTGCCGTGCGTGCGTCGATACTGTCCCAGCAGCGGATTTCAATCTGCAGACCGAAGTCGCGTTTCCCGTTTCGCATACCCGTCACGCGGTCTTCGTGAAGAATGGCCATGTACTGGAAGGCATCGGTTCCCTTGAGAATCTTTTCGACGACAACGTTGGCTTTCCGGACGATTTCGATGCGTTCCGGGGTGACTTCTCCGATGATCCGTGCCGCCAGTGCCGGACCGGGGAAGGGAATACGGGCAAACAGTTCGGCCGGAAGCCCCAGGGCACGGCCGACCTCGCGGACGCTTTCCTTCCGCAGTTGAATCAGAGGTTCGATGATTTTATAGCCGAAGGTTTCCTGAGGATCGATGCCGAGCTGCTCGAATACGTTGTGTTGACGCTTGATCCCCGCTACGGTTTCATCTACATCGGTCAGGATCGTTCCCTGGAGAAGGTGTTTTGCACCGCTTTCCCTGACAAGACGGCCGAAGACCTTCTTGTAGAAAGTCTGGGTGATCGCCTCCCGCTTTTCCTCGGGATCGGTCAGACCCTTGAGGGCTGCAAAAAACTCCTCCCTGGCGTCATAGACCTCGACGGGGACTCCCAGGTCCCGAAAGAACTCGACCACCTGTTGGGCTTCTCCTTCTCTCAGGATGCCGTTTTCGACGAGGACGGTTCTTAAACGCGGGCCCAGTGCCCGGTGTCCCAGCATCGTGACCACCGACGAATCGACACCGCCCGAGAGGGCGTTGATGGCTGTACCGTCACCGACGGCGTCCCTGATTTCCTTGGCCCGTTCGTTGATAAATCGTTCCGTGTTCAGCGCCTGCAGGGTGATTTCTTGAATCATGCGGTTACCTCCGCTTAGAGTATTTTATAAAAACGGCTCGCCCGGCTGGTTTGGCGGGCGGAGCCTTTGAGACAAAAACAGAGTGATTATCCCTTCTTGTTGGAAAAATCGAAAGACGAAGGGGGCGGCCATGCCGCTGAAACCGCTCGTCCCCTTGTTCGCTTTTCAACCTGATTCTGCCGGAGAGCGCGATATCAGGGTGTTGCAGAAGATGGCTCGATTTGCTTATCGGGGGATATTCTTTCCGCGAATCCGTCCAGCTGAAGTTGCACTTCCTCCAGAATCAGGTCATACAGACCGTCGATGCGGCGATAGCATTCCGCAACCTTTTCTTTAAGAGGACCCAGGGTGGAGTCCAGAAGGGGCGTGCTTTCATCCCGCCGCCAGGAACGGACAAAGACCTCCGTATTCCAGGGATATTCCTGAAGGAGGTTCTTCACTTCCTGTGCCGTGGAGCAGATTTTCGGGGAAATGGGGGTTTTTTCGTCCAGGAGAATATCCAGGATGGTGTCCGTATAGTTTTTTAGACGTTTCATCTGCTCAAGACGATCCCGTGCCTTGATTCCCGATTCAAGCGTATTCTGCAGGTCGCGGCAGCACTTTCGGGCTCGGTCCACCAGGGACAGGGTCGTTTTGAACACTTCGAAACGGCGGTCCAGGGATGTCAAACGCCGCTGGGCCTCCTCCTTGATTTCCGCCAGGGCGCGCTCGGCAAGCTGGGAGCACTTCGAATCGATGGACCGGTCGACGATCCGTTTGATCGTGTAACCGATCCCGGCCGCGACGGATCCGGCGCTGGTGATCGCCGTAAGTACGGTTTCTATGTCCACAGAGCACCTCTTCGTTTGATAAATGACCGGAATAATGAGAAAAAGACCAAGATATGAATCGCTTACAATTATCCGGATCGTTGAAAACCTATAAGGCAATTGCACGGTTGTGTCAAGCAGTTCTCCGTGCCAATGGCGGTCTTAAACCGTCATTTTTGATTACATCGGCAGGCAAAGATTCAAAACGTCATACCGGGCTTGGAGACGGTGCCGTAATGCCCGATTTACATACGAGGTCATTCTGAGTCCTTCGCTTCGCTCAAGGATAAACTCCGCGAAGAATCTCGCTTTTCAAAGGCCGGGGTTTTTCGTTGTCGGCTTCGCTCCGGGATCAACTCCGCGAAAGATCGAATCATCCCGGTCTGTTAAGAAGAAGAGATTCTTCGGCTGCCGCCTCAGAATGACATTTGCGACACAGGTTACGCAAGGAATGTTCCGGGGAAGAGATTCTTCGGCTGCCGCCCGGGAATGAATCGTCAGTAAAGATCGTATCGTACCAGTCTGCCGTCCAGGCCGCCGTTGCTCAACTCCTTTTTCCAGGCGGGTTTCAGGCCGATCTTCTTGATGTATTCCCGTTCGCCGACATAGACATAGGCCGTCGAGCCTGTGCACCGCTGCTTGAAGAAATCGCCGAGTTTGCGGTAGAACTCCGGCAGATCGACGGCTTTTCCCATCCTGATGCCGTAAGGGGGGTTACACACGATGGTTTTTCCCCGTAGCTCTTCGATCGTGAAAACATCCCGCTGTTCGATGCGGATACGGTGACCCGGATCGATGAGATGGCTGTTGCGGCGGGCCGCCTCCACCGCGTCGAAGGCGATATCGCTCCCGGCGATGATCCCCGGTGCCACGGGGACAAGCTCGTTTTTCCCTTCCCTGACGACATTTTTCCAGAGTGCGGCATCGAAATCGGGTAAATTTTCGAAACCGAACGTCTTTCTGAGAAATCCCGCGGGCATATGCGAGGCGTGCATGTAGGCTTCGCAAAGCAATGTTCCCGATCCGCAGAAGGGATCATACAGGGGTGTTTTGCCCGACCAGCCGGAATAGCGGATGATCGCCGCCGCCAGGGTCTCGATCATGGGGGCGGATACGGATTCCAGCCGATAGCCCCGCCGGTGCAGCGATCCGCCGGAGGTGTCCAGGCTGATCGTGGCCCGGTTGTGGTCGATGTGAAGATTGAACCAGACGCCGGGGTTTCTCGTGTCGATGGATGGGCGTCTCCCCTGGCGGGAGCGAAAATAATCGACGATCGCATCTTTCAGACGCAGAGCGGCGAACTGGGAGTGGGTGATGTTGCTGTGCGAGACGGTTGCAAAGACGGCGAATGTACCTGCCGTGGTCAGGAAATCCTCCCAGGGAATCTGGAGTGCCTGCTTGTAAAGATACCGATCGGAATGGCAGTCGAAAGTGACCAGCGGGGCAAGGACACGATTTGCCAGACGGCAGTGATAATTAACCCGGTAAAGGGTCTTTCTGTCCGCCGTAAAATGAATGCCCCGGTAGGTCTGCCGCGTCTGTCCGGCCCCCAGTCCGCGCAGTTCGCTTTCGGCGATATCCTTGATTTCATCGGGCAACTGGGCAAAATAGCTTTGGGTTTTCTGGTAAAGATAAGTCATGGATTATAAACGTTTCTTCTGAATTAATGTGGGGGGCGGTCCTGCGCCGTTTCAGTTTTGATCGTCATGCCCGATGCTTCCGTAAAAAGACCGTTTTTGTCATTCTGAGGAGCGCCGGCGACGAAGAATCTCTCCTGTTATTGGATCCATCTCCTTCGCTCAAGATGGCAAATCGGGCATTTTTCGACTTTTCCCTGCCATACTTCGGTATCGTGATTTTTCCGATCAGGACCGGTTTTCACGCCAGAGCAGCCAGGCCAGGGCCGCCGTAGCGAGGCATCCGGGCAAGCTGACCCAGACCGGAATGGAGAGATCCCCGGCCCGGACGGGAACCCGGTAGATCAGCCTTAAAAAATGGCCGATTGAAATCAGGACGAAGAAAATGACGGCGAGCCATGTCCCCGGTTTTTCCGCGAACCGGTTTTTCATAGCAACTTTTCCTTTCTCAGGGTCTGTACGATTTTGATGGCCGAGTCGCTCCGGTCCATGGAATAGAGGTGGATTCCGGGCACCCCCGCCTGAAGCAGTTCCCGGCATTGCCCGATCGCAAACTCGATTCCGAAGTCAGACAGGGCCTCTTTGTCGTCTTCCGGCAGGGCATCGAGTCCCTTGCGTAATTTGGAGGGAATGGTCGCCCCGCAGATTTCGGCCAGCATATCCATCATCCTGATGTTGTAGATGGGCATCACCCCGGGCAGAATGGGAAGATCGATCTTCCACGCCCGGCAGCGATCGAGGAAATCGAAAAAGAACCGGTTGTCGTAGACGTAATTGGTAATGATGTATTCGGCTCCCAGGTCCATCTTCCGTTTCAGGTAATCCAGGTCTTTATCACGGTTCGGTGCTTCCCGGTGTCCCTCGGGATAACCGGCCACCCCCACGCAGAAATTGTAACGCGGCCGGATGAAAGCCAGCAGGTCGGAGGCGTGGGGAAAACTTTCCGGGTGGGGAAGGAATCCTTCCTCCTGGGGCGGATCGCCCCTGACGACGAGAATATTTTCAACCCCCGTCTCCTGGTTTTTGTCCAAGACGTCGACGATTTCCTCCGGTCCCAGGCCGTAGCCTGCGAAATAGGCGATCACGTCCAGGTCTTTTTCCTGTCTGAGTTTTTTCAGCAGATCCAGAGATCCTTCCTTCGTCGATCCCCCGGCGCCGAAGGTTACGGAAAAGAAATCGGGCTCCAGAGTGATCAGCTCGTTGATGACTCTCACCAGGTTTTCCATTCCCTTCAGAGTTCTGGCCGGAAAAATTTCAAAGGAAAGGCTCGGTTTTTTGTTCCCTTTCCAGCGTTCGGTCACTCTCATCGTCTTTACTCCTTGTCTGTGGCATCTCCCTTTGCGTGAGATGTCGGTAAAAACCTGCCTGCCGGCGATGCCGAAAATTAAAGCGACTTTACAATGATGTCGTCAAGGAGATCAAATCATTTCCTTAACCTTGGCGCCTTTGATTTCAGCCGTTCCCGGCGACGGTGCCGTTACAGGTGGAGCCTGTTTTTACGGATAAACTCCGGCCATGATCCATGGCCGACCTGATATTGTCTGGGGCAGGATTGTTCATCCGGTGTCTCAGTCCGATACGACGGCACTGCCTCCTGCACGGTCGGAGGACAAAGTTTGCTTCCTTGTATAACCGATTGAAAGCGTGTTTTAAATGCTTTTCATCTGTCCGGGGGAGAAGGCATTATTCGCTTTTTGTATGTTGGTGCAATATTTGTTGTAGTGATAAATTTTCGTTCGTTTTCGGATTTCTTATAGGATTGTGACAAACAAAAATTGCTGCCGATATTTTCCGGTAACAATTAATACTTTCGTAAAAAGACCATTTTGCTCATTCTGAAGAGCACCTGCGACGAAAAACCCCGGTTTCTGCAAAGCGAGATTCTTCGCTTCGCTCAGAATGACAACCGGGCAGGCCCTTTCCAGGAGCGCCTCCGGCGAAAAGGCCATATCTTGATGTCATTCTGAGGCGCCAGCCGAAGAATCTCTTCGCACCCTCCCGGATGACAAATCGATCATTTTTACCTTTTTACGGTTTCATCACACTTGACTTCTATCGGTTTATTGGTATTAGCATAATCGTTGTCGCCGCGACGGCAAGGTTTCTCTGGCAAACAGAGGCGGATGGACAGGGGTAAAATCGTGATGGAATGGGTCATCGCCCTTAGGGCTGCCGTTGTCGCCGGGATTATCGCGGAAGCTGACGGTCTGCGCCGAAATCACGATGCCGATCGCAGACCGATTTGAATTGAAAAGAGACATCCAGGAAATGAAGGAAAACCTCTCGCAAAAAAACGTCCGGATGCTGGACGTGAATCTTCTGCTTTTCGCGCAACATGCCGATTCAGAGACGACCGCCGTTCAGGTGAAGGGGGCGGTAAAAATTCCCCTGTCTTTGTCTCTGAATGATCTGCGGAAAATGGCTCCGTTCCATGTCAACGGTCTTGTCCGGGTCGAGGAAAAGGAGACGGCGAAGTGCCCGGATCGAGAAAACGGGACGGACGGATATCGGGGTGTGCTGCTCAGAGATATCCTGGAAGATGCGGAGATGGAATTCGTCCGGAAATGGGAACCGGGGGTCTGCATCCGTGTCAAGGGTGCGGGAAATCGGGAGGTCGTTTTTTCTTTCGGAGAGATCTTTTACGGCAGCGCCGGCCGAAGCATCCTGTTGGCCTATGAAAAAAGCGGCCGCCGGATCGACTCGGAAGAAGGTGTGGGGGAATTGGCGGTTGCCACGGATGTCAGGGCGGGCCGGTTTGTCAAAGGCGTACGGGAAATCACCGTGGAGCGGGTGGAAATTCCCCTGAGCGCCTACGATGACAGGAGGAAAAACATCGTTCGTCCCCCGACGACATCGCTTTCGATGATCGACCGCCAAACCGGAATAATCCGTCAATTTGACCGCAAAGCTCTCGATTCGCTACCCCAGGTGCATATTCGAAATGCCCTGATGGCGGGTGACTGTGAAGGATTCAACGGCATTTACGCCTATGAGGGACCTCTTTTGAGATCGGTTCTGGAATGGTTCGGCCTGTCCTGGGAAAAACGGGATTATGCGAGATACGTGGTCGTTTCCAGTGAAGACGGATTCAGCGCCGTCTTTTCCATGGGGGAGATTTTCAATTCCCGGCTGGATAACAATATTATCATTGCCGGAAAGAAAAACGGCGAAGTTCTGGGGGCGAAAGCGGGTTTCGCCGCTTCCGTGGTCGGAGAGGACAGTGCCGGGGGGCGCTCTGTAAAGCGGATTTCCAGGATCGAAGTACGTTAGAAACATCCTATCCACGCGCACCGTTCTGGTGGCATAAAAAGCAATCTTTACATTCGCATCCCATTTCATGGATGAAGGCCCCTTCATTTCCTCCAGTCTATAGCACAACGATAACCATTGATATATTGAATTTGATTTATTCATAAACATCCTATAACCAGGAAAGCGGATTTTCACCAAAAACAGGAAGAGAACGTAATTGGTGCGCCGTGATCCGAACAATCATCTCATTTCAGTAAGATCGGAAATGAACCGGATGAATGCCGGTTTCAAATATCGATTATGCAGGATTTACGATGTGAAGGGGGAAAATACCACTTTACTTCTGGAAACTGTCCGGGGATGACCGCCATCGCCGGGGGAAATAAGCGGAGAAAGGAAGGAATCATGCAAAACAAGTACGATGGGATTGACAGAAGGAAGTTCCTGAAGACGGCGGCGGTCTCGGCTTTGGCTGCCGCAGCGGTTCCCGGCCGGTTAACTGCAGCATCATTCCAGGCCGATTCCTTACAAGTCTGGTCGTGCGGGGGGCTGGCCGAGGCGTTCAACAAGGCCAACGAGGTTTTCGAAAAGCGGACCGGTATCCGGATCGACTATACGGGGGCGTTTGCGGCGGCCCTGGGAAAGTCCCTGCTGGGCGGGGCCAAAACAGAGGTCTTCGCCGGCCGGGTCCTCAAATTGACCCAAAAGTTGAGGAAAGAAAAGAAAATGATCTATTTTCGCCCTCTCTGCTTCACGGAATACGTATTGGTCACCCCTAAGGGGAATCCCGCAGGTATTCAGTCCATCGAAGATTTGGCACGGCCCGGGCTTCCCGTCATCCTGCCTTTGGGTGCATCACCTCCCGGTGGGGATGCCGTCATGGGCATCCTCAAAAAAGCCCGCATCGAAAAAGCGGTTCTCAAGAACACCGTTGAAAAGGAAACCTGCGTGATTAAAACGATGCCCAAGATCATCAATGGGCAGGGTCAGGCTTCCATCGTGGAAAAACGTCTCACCCGAATGGCCGATTTCGAGGGCCGGGTGGAGGTCATTCCCATACCGGAGACCCTTTTCCCGCCGGGGCCCCTTACCTTTACGATCGGCGTGATGAAATATGCCGGGGATCGTGCCCTGGCCGATCACTATGTCGATTTCATCTGTTCCCGGGAGGCGCAGGAGCTCTTTGCACGGCAAAGTTTCATTCCCGCATTTTCCGAACGGGGCCGGACACTGGTCGAGAAGCTGGGGGTGGAAGATGCCTGAGAACAATCAAACCAGGATCATGTCCACACCCCTGACCTGGCTTCGCCGGGCGATACAGGCGGGAATGCTCTTCGTTCTGGGTCAATGGTCTTTTTACGGAATTTTCCGGTGTCCCTATCCCGTTCCCTTTGTAGACTGCCAAGTCTGTCCCGTCATCACATGCTGGGGAAGGATCACCACCCTTTTCTGGGGTTTCTGGCTTTTCATCCCCCTTTCCGTCATCCTTTTCGGACGGGTCTTCTGCGGCTGGTTTTGTCCCGGTGGTTTTATCAACCAGTTGATCGGTAAGGCGTCGTTCTTTAAACTGCGTGTCCGGAACCGGATGACCAAAATGGCCCCGTTCGCGCTCCTGGCAGGTTTGGGGGTCGCTCTGCTGCTGTGGCTGGGTCTCGGTAACCCCCGGTGGATGGTTCCCATCCGCATCGGAGAATTCTGGCCCGCCATCGGCCTCTCCTTTGAGCATGCATCCCCCTTCTGGCTGGTGCGGACCTTCGTCGTTCTCGGTCTGGTTGCCGCCGGCTTGGCTGTAGCCAACCTCTGGTGCCGGTTTGCCTGCCCGGCGGGCGGCCTGTTGGAATGGATCAAGCGCATTGCCCTGTTCCGGATTTACAAGACGCCGGACTGCAATGACTGCGATAACTGTCTGAAGATCTGCGAAATGGGAACACGTCCCGACGAGGCCAATTGCACCAACTGCGGGGATTGCCTCAGATCCTGTCCCGTGAATGCCATCAAGATCGGCAGAAAGCGGGGGTGAGATGCCAAATGCAGCAATAAGCCTCCGGCGGGCCGTTTCGGATCACCCCTGTTTCCACGGCTCTGCCCGGGGCAGATGGGGGCGTCTTCACCTTCCCGTGGCCCCCGGGTGTAACATTCAATGCAATTTCTGTAACCGTAAATACGACTGCGCCAATGAAAGCCGTCCCGCCGTGACGAATCACGTTCTCAAGCCGGGTGAAATCGTTCCCTACCTGGATGTTTTTCTGAAGACCCGGTCCGATATTTCCGTCGTGGGCATTGCCGGTCCGGGTGATCCGCTGTGCGACCCGCAACGGACCCTCAATGCGATCCGCGCGGTGCGCAGGGCCTATCCCGGCCTTCTCCTTTGTCTGTCCACGAACGGCCTGGATCTTCCGGGGCATATCGATGAACTGGCGGAGTCCGGGGTGACCCATGTCACCGTTACGGTGAATGCCGTCGATCCGGATATCGGTCGCCGAATCTATGCCTGGATCCATGTGGACGGGAAAATCTATCGGGACCGTGAGGCTGCCGAGCTGCTGCTTTCCCGTCAGCGCGAGGCGATCGTCAAGTCAAAGGCCCGGGGATTGACGGTCAAGATCAACACGGTTTTTCTTCCCGGGATCAACACGGATCATATCCCGGACATCGCCGCCGAGGTCGCCGTCCTGGGTGCGGATGTCATGAACTGTATCCCCCTGATCCCCCTTCCCCAAACACCTTTTGAATATTTCGGGACGCCTGCGAGGGAAGAAGTGGAGCGTATTCGCAAGGCGGCTTCCCTATACCTGCCGCAGATGTCCCACTGCCGCCGGTGCCGGGCGGATGCCGTCGGTCTTCTATAATGAACCGTGATTCTTGAAGATTTTACACGGGATGCGGAGTAAAAGCATCCTTATGATGCCTCCGCAGGAGGATAAGGAATCACCCCTGACGATCAAAGGGGACAGCAACAAAACAAAGATTGCAAAACGGCGACATACCCGCATCGAGAAGATACAAACCATTGGACGGGAGCCGCTTTCCGGGAAGGGATGACGTCCTGTCGTTGAATTCCGGAACCGGAACTCTTGCTTTCAGTTGCATAAACGAGTCCGTATTTACCCCCATTTGTCTCAATTTCGAGACTTTTTTTCTGATCTCCGGGATTTCTCCTTTTGTAACCTTCCTTAATTGCTCATCATTATTACGGCTGGGATCTGGCATGTCTTTTGACCTGTTTGATAGATCGTATAATCAAGAGGGATCGGGATCTTTATTCCTTTCAGGGGGTAGAGAAAGAAAACAAGGAGGAAAGGACATTGAGAGAGAAACTGAGGGTGGAAAACCAGGCCAGAGCGAATTCGATGAAGCCTGGAAAATGGGTCAACAGTACGTGCAAAATGTGTATTCACACCTGTGCGATCCGGTGCCATATCACACCGGAGGGAGTCATCAACAAGATCGAGGGGAATCCGACGTCGCCTTCCAACCGGGGCAAGGTGTGCGTCAAGGCGATCACGGGTATCATGCGGACCTACGATCCCTATCGGTTGAAGAACCCCGTGAAGCGGA
>Ga0302246_1000509_pt1 | contig 33907 bp, 28 predicted proteins | sample AAG_UR_Trp_MG_FD_193533 | JGI IMG/M metagenome (GOLD analysis project Ga0302246, IMG submission 193533) | Enriched activated sludge microbial communities from anaerobic digester in WTTP, New Holstein, Wisconsin, United States - AAG_UR_Trp | ecosystem: Engineered > Bioreactor > Anaerobic >... | reverse complement strand
CCGGCAGGCCCACTTCGCAGCACTGGAGCAGAACTAAAGACAGAGCAGGCAGATCCGAACCTCCGCCCCTGGGCACTTGCCCCAATTAAAAACTTCCTTAACCAGCCTCTTTTTTGCTGCTTCGCCCTGGGCAGTATTGATAAAAACAGATGTCAATTTTTCTGGCTGCTGCAGGCCATCCGGCAGGCCCACTTCGCAGCACTGGAGCAGAACTAAAGACAGAGCAGGCAGATCCGAACCTCCGCCCCTGGGCACTTGCCCCAATTAAAAACTTCCTTAACCAGCCTCTTTTTTGCTGCTTCGCCCCTGGGCAGTGATGATAAAAACAGATGTCAATTTTTCTGGCACTGCTGCCGCCCATCCGCCGGGCCCACTGCTATAGCACTGGAACAAAACTAAAGACAGAGCCGGGGAGAGCCAGACCTCCGCCCCTGGGAAGTTACCCCAATTAAAAACACTCTTATTTAGCCTCTTTTTTGCTGCTTCGGCCAGGAGGGCACGAAGGTTAAAAAAATAGCTGAAAGGGTTAACGCCTGTTACTATGACGTCTAGATCTGCAGGCAATTTATAAAATTCCTTATTTTTCGCCATTTTTTACCGCCTTTTTTTTGCTCCCTCGCCCATCCGTCGGGCCTCACCGCTGCAGACCTGGAACAGGGTTAAAGATAGAGCCGGGAGAGCTGCAGCAGATTCAAACCTTCGGCCTTGCTTCGCCCTGGGCACTTGCCACATACTTAAAGCATTCTTAACCAGCTTCTTTTATTCAGTTCGGTCAGCATGGCACGAAAGTTAAAAAAAATATTATAGCGTTTTGCAGTCTTTGCTTTTTTGCCTTCTTAACTAGCCTTCTTAAGGGTGGGGAAAAGTCAATTTGGAGATAAAAAATTTTTTACTGAAAATTTTTTATACTATATTGATTTTTTCGGGTGGGAAATGATGATCAAAGAAGGCAAAAAAGCTCCCGGTCAATATTCGAATTTCGTCTTTAAAGTCTGTTGTTATATCGGCTTTGATGCAAACTATCAGTTTTTCAGCTTTGCGGGAGGGTGGGGATCGGGTCACTATTCTTAAACTTCCTTAACTGCAAATCAGCGTTTATTTGCGGGCTTTTGCTTGAGCTATTCATGATGGGTTTCGATGAACGAACTGACAACAAAGAGAAGATCGGTTAAGAGGGTGGGGCAAAAAGCGGGCAAAAAAGCCTACTGGCTTTTTTTTTGCCGTGAAGGGGTGCAAGGGGCGTGGGAAGGCACGGCAAGTCAAATTGCGATTAGCAATTTGACGCCCGCTTTTTGCAGGGTGGGTTGCTAGCTATAACAGCTGTGCTGCTCACCCCGGATATCTCCTGCAGCAAAAGTTAAAGCATAGCTACTCCCAGCTCCGCCTGCAGCATTTCTTTTAACATGCTCTGCATGCTGCTCTACACTGCACTGCCTCTGCTCTTTTGCCTGCGTGCTATAGAAGATTTACCCTATTTGTTTATTTATACCCAACAATTTCTTAATTTTTTTACTCCCAAAAAAATGGGAAGTAAAATTATCTTAAAAATTCTTATTTATTCAATTTTTCTTCAATTTTATAAGAAACATTCTCCCTGTTTAGACCGAAATACTCCCTTAGAAGCTTTTGTCTTGGAGGACTATATTTGCCACTTTCTTAAAGACTCCTTAACATCCTCTGGCCATTTAGAAAAATTATCATTCTTTTTTATCAAATCCGTAATTTCGTTTTTTTGTTTATTATCAAGGTTGTTAAATATTTTTTCAATTATCTTTATACCAAGAAAATTTTCATCTGCTTCCTGATTTTTTTCTAAACATTTTTGTGCAATAGAATATACTAACTTTGTTGATTCCTTTGGTATTATATCAATTAATTCGGCAATATTTTTAAAATTATTAACCGCTTCTGCTGCTTCTAGTTGTGATTTAATAAAATTTAAAATTGATTTTATTATATTATCATATAATTCGTTATAGGTTAATATAGGCTTGATTGCCTTGAGAATATTAATTCCAATTGATGGATTTTCCTTATAGTAGTCAAGTATCTTGTTTTTATTTTCTATGATTATTTTCCTATGAGCGTTTAGATCATATTTTTTATTTAGATGGTTTAATTTGTTTGAAATATCTATTTTATTTTCAATAAATTCCTTGATAACCTTTTCAAGTAAATATTCTGATAATTTATCTATTGCAACATCTTTTCCGTATTTTTCCTTTAAGATGCTATCTAAGTTATCTATATGCACTATTTCGATGGGATATGATAAAAGTAAGTCAAAATCAGAGAAATACTTATCATCTAATTTTTTGTAAATAGCAATTTGCAATTCAGGTTTTGTAGTGAAAAGTGTTTGCTTTGTTAAATTTAGATTCAATAATTTTTTTGGATATCTTATAGCTTCTTTAAATGTAATAGGTTTTCCAGTTTTAATATATTTGTTATAAATATCAGTAAGGCTTGTATCTGCAAATTTATTATCAAAGTCTGCAAAATGTACAATCTCAAACCAAAAGTTAATAGCTAAAGCTAAATCAAATTGAAAAAGCTTAGGTGTAATATAAATAATTCTTCTTAAAAAAGAGTTTTTATTTTCTGTTTTTACGAATGAAATATCTATTAAGGATAACAAAGTGTAATCTTCTTTAATGAAAGGTATTTGCGGCTGAATTTGTTGTGGATGCTCTAAATCTTTATTATTCAGCCTACTAAATAAATTCGAAAATAATTTTTCCCCTAAATCTTGAGGAATATTTTCATTATTCCAGTTCTGTAATAATTCTAATGATTTTGCATCTATATTATTTTCAACAAGCCATTCAATTACATTTCTCGGTAAATATTCATTCTTATTATTTTGCCTAATAATATATAAGAGAGAATTCAAATATTCATTATCTTTTTTCCAATTTTCAAATATTTTTTTTGTATCATCTGGCATAAAACCAGCATATGATTTTAATATTGCTTCAAATGTTTTTTCTTCTTCTTCCGATTTTACTTTTTTACTAATAGGTTCCTCAAAAAATTTAGTAAAAAACTTTTTTATTTCATCGTTAAGCTCTTTTATCTTATCACTGTTTAAAGTATTAATTATGTTATCTAAGATATTTTCGGACAATAATTCCTTAAAAATAGATTTTACTTGACTAAGGTCTACATTAAAAAGACTAATCCAAAATGTTTTCATTAAAATTAATTCTTTATTCCTTATTATCAAATATGCAAGAGTTATGAAGCTATTTAAAGAAAAGGCACCTTCTTTTTTTATATTATTTTTAAATTCTTTGAGTATAATTTTTATAACTTCCTGATTTAATTCAATTTTTTCGTACTGTTTAGTTTTTAAACACTCTGCTATTTCAAAGATTTTTTCACTTTTTTTCAAATAAATATATGAACTAATATTTTCATTTTTGATTTGTGGTATATAAAATCCAGAAATATTATCTAAAAAAATATCTAAGCCATCATTAAGTTCTTCTTGTTTTTTTTCATAATCTTTAAAAAAGGTTGGATTTAAAAGCAATTGTTTTTCAAATAGATGCCACTTTTGTTTTATTGATATCATTATAGTAAAGAGAGTAATATTTTTTAGCAAATCGGGATAAGTTTTTTGTGCCAATTGGAAATACGTTGAATAATCATTAATAAATCTAATAATATTTCTCGGACTCTCCCCTTTATAGGCAAAATAGAGAATTTCTTTTATGGTTTCAATATCAGGCGGGGTAATTTTATTTTGAAAATCTATTTTTTCTAGCAATTCTTCTATATATACATCTCTTTCTACTTCTTTTAGATATGGTATTCTAATATATGTTTGAAAAATTTTATCTATAAACTCTTTTGCAAATTCTCCTTCAAAATCATTTTCTTTTAAGTATAAGTTAGATAAATATTTTTTTATTGCCTCATCATCAATAGGAATTATATAAAAACAATTTTCAATATCCATAAAAGTTTTTATAGTAGAAAGTGTCTCGTATGCTATATTCGGTGGGCATCTATCGAGATTATCAAAAACAATAATGAATTTTTCCTTTTCCTCTGTCTTTTTCTTTCCATTTTGCAATTGCAATAGCATATCTTTAAAAATTTTCTCAAATTGTTCAGGTGAGAAATTTGCTTTTTCGGTGAAATGCTTAATAGTGTTTCTTAAAAATATTAAATCTCCTATATTTTTTTGGAGTGGTTCTAAAATTTTAAGGTAAAATGCAGTACAAGCAAAAATACTAGATATTGTGACAATTGGTGCATATATTGGTTTAAGTATTGGATAAATTTTTTTAAGGCAGTCAATTCCTTCCCAATCAATAGGTAGCATAGGTACAACAATAAATAAGACCAGAATTATTGTCGGTATTATACAAAAATTGAGGAATTTTTTTATCGTATTAATATATCCTTTTATAGTGAATTTTGTTTCACTTTCTAAGACTTCATCACAATATAGTATATCTTTTAAACTTTTTCTATCTGAATTTTTGTATCCATCTTTAAAATTCTTATACTTTTCATTATTTTTTTCATAAAGAGATTTAAGTGTATTGTCAATGTTAAATAATATACTTCTTAATAAAGGATATCCTGAATATTTCCATACATCTATATTTATAAGAGTAAAATTCTTGCTTTCTTTTTTAATTTGTTCAAGTAATTTGTTAATTATGTATGATTTACCAGAGCCCCATGCTCCAAAAAGACCGATAGTAAAAGCTTTTGTACTAATATCATAGTTTTCTATTATATCAAATAAAGTTTTAGCAATATTCGTATGAATTTGAAAGGAGTCTTTTTCAATATTTGGAGTATCACTTATATATATTGTTTTTTTACTCTCTTTCATAGTTGATTCCAATTTTTTAAAATTTTTCGATTTTATATAACTTTTTTAATATTTGTATTTTTTAGGTGAATTATCTTTTTATGATGTGGCAAATGTCTATTTCAATTGATTATTAAATATTTTTATATCTATAAGTAAGTTCTATAAACATTCTGATATATCCTTTAAGATTTTTGTAGTAACAGGATCATGATGTTTCTGTTATACAGGCTCTATTATGCAAGTGCCAGTGCATGTTTTATGTGCTAAATTCTTCAGTGCTGTTTCTCCTAGCTCTGCTGCAAAATGCTAATTAAACAGATTTTATCCCGGTCTGGCATTTATAGTCTCTACAGGATTGGGATCTGCTGTGCTGCTTGCTGTGAGCAGATTTATTGCCAGATCTTTTGTAGTTGCCGGCAAAACGGCTCGATAAGCTCTGCCTGGTTTAGGGCAGGAGAGCCAGGCAGATTGTTTATGGACACATTTCGAGCCATTTGCTGTTGATAATAATTTTCTACTTACTTGATTAAGAAAAGGAGAGAAACAATTCCGGGAGGGCAAAAAGCGGGCTCAAATTGCAGTAGCAATTTGATTGCCGTGCCTACCCCATTTCCCGCCCTTCATGGCAAAAAAAGCCAGTAGGCTTTTTTGCCCGTTTTTTGCAGGGTGGGTTCCCCCGGTCTCGGACTGACTTCATTAAAAGTATCATACTTCGGTTCAGAGGGTAGGCATGGGGCGGGTTGCCAGCTATAACGGCCTTGTTGCTCACCCTGGATATCTCCTGCAATAAAAGTTAAAGCATAGCTGCTCCCGGCTTCGCCTGCAGCATTTCTTTTAACATGCTCTGCATGCTACTTTGCACTGCTTCTGCTCTTTTGTCTGCGTGCTATTTTCAATTCTGCATGCTGCATCTCCTATCTTTGCAAAGCTCGGCTCTGCGGGGCTGTGCAGGTAGAACCTGTTACCCTGGGACTTGCCGGACCGGTGCAAGCAGTCTATAACGGCCTCGGTTCAGGGAGAAGTCTCGCATCGGCTTGCTTGTTCTAACTGGAAAGCTTTATGTAGCAAGTCTTTGAGCTACTGCTCAAAGATTTGCGTCAGTCTTAGAGGGAAGATCTGGAAAGCGAGTAACAGCGAGTCTTCTCCCTGAGTTTGGCTGGAGCGAGATCGCCGGGTTTATCATCTGGAGTTGTTGGGTCTGTCTGCAAAGTACCGGTAAAATCGGCAATCAAAAGTGTACCACTATGAGATATCAAAGTCGGACATTTTGACTTATTTTCTTCTTCTGCATAATGACAAACTAATACTGCATTAGTTATTCATTACGTTAAAAGTGTTGCTATAGCTTGCTTTTTTCATTGTGCAGTTTGAAAAATTGTATCACTTTTCAAAAAATCAAAGGTGACATAAACTTTTTTACAATTATATGAAAATTTATAAAGCCAGGGGCGTAATAGAATAAGATTTTCTTCCGGCTCACCTGCTCTGCTAAATTCAGATCTGCTTTCCCGGCTGCTGCAAAAGCTATACTGCTTTAAGCAGTGCATCTTTGCTGTTTTCTGCTTGCAATGCTATTTAAGTTTTTTCTGCTGGTTGGGAGCAAAACGGCTCGATAAGCTCTGCCTGGCTCCGGGTGGGGAGGGGGCAGGAGCCAGGCAGATTGTTTATGGACACAGCTTAAGCCACTGAGCGATTCATTATCGGTTTCGATGAACGAACTGACAACAAAGAGAAGATCGGTTAAGAGGGGACAGGGAGCGAAGTTTGTGGCCGCGTCACAAGCTCGCTCCGGGGTGGGCTGCACGCACTAACAATTATCAGCGAACTTCATTTAGAACATAAACAGAACGGTTTGGAGGGGACAGGTGGCGAAGTTTGTGGCTGCGTCACAAGCTCGCCACGGGGCGGGTTGCACGCACTAACGGTTATCGGCAAACTTCAGTAAAAGCCTGACAGAACGATTTTAAAGGGTGGGAAGAGGATTTGATTTTCAAGGGCGGTATAGGGGCGGGCAGAAAATCAAATCCGGGTGGGTTGGTGGCACTAACGGTTGTCAGCAAACTTCAGTAAAAGTATGACAGAACGATTCTAAAGGGTGGGAAGAGGATTTGATTTTCAAGGGCGGTTTAGGGCTGCGAGTCGTTTTCATACAATCCGGTTAGTAATAACCGGGTAAAAATGAAGCAGTCAGTATAACTGACTGACAACTTTACACTTGAGAATGCAGGTGAAAATCCTGCTCAAAGGAGATGATGGTAACTTTGCCCTGATACTCCGGCAAGCGTCTTATGACTTTAACGTAAGAGGTTTGAAGCCCGGTAAAGTCGGCGAAAAGCAGACCTGTGAAGCGGTTAGCGAAGTAGTCGGGGGGCTATAAAAATCCTATGGTTAGTATGTGTTGGAATGAACACTGACAAACACTTGAATGTACGGGTCGTAACCGCCGTTAGATACGAATAAGAAGTTCTAACAGCCAATGTGCTCGCTATCGAGGATAATATTATCCCTGAAATATTATCTTCATTTATCCAGTAAAGGATATTTGTTCTGACCCCATCCATCTAAAGGGGAAAAGAATGATAGACGGCCTACAGAGTGAACCTAAGGGATTATATGTAAAGCTGAAGTGTAAGGAACGATTGAGACAGGAAAGGTGTAGCCTGGTAAAGCAGGCATTGAGACCTCAACGGTAGGAAATGACCGTTTAATTCCTGGGTCGGCTGCGCGTAGTAGCGATGAAATTATCGAAAGATAATGGAGCGAAGGCGCATAGTCTATATTATTCTGTATTATTATTTCGGCTCTGCGGGATGCCGATGTGCAAACCTGATTAATTATATTGGGAATATGAATATAGGCCATATGACCAGTATATACAACAATCGCAGTTTGTAGAGTAGGAGAAAAAGCCTATTAGAAATCCTAAGCGGTAGGAAATGACTGCTGAAACTTTGCAAGAACCTATAAGGGACAACCGAAAATAATAATATGGGAAATCTAGATGGAGAGCTGGATGAGGTGAAAGTCTCACGTCCAGTTTGAGGTGGGGGAAAAGAGCTATCCGACTGTCCAGTAATGGATAAAGGATAGTCTCTTACCTATCACCGCGCGGGTAGAAAATCAAATCCGGGTGGGTTGGTGGCACTAACGGTTGTCAGCAAACTTCAGTAAAAGTCTGACAGAACGGTTTAAAGGGCGGGGATGGGGGGCATGCCGGTTATAACGGCTGTGCTGCTCTTTCTGGATATCTCCTGCAGTAAAAGTTAAGTATAGCCGGCCCTGGCTCCGCCTGCAGCAGGTTTTTATCATGCTCTGCACGCTGCAAAGCTCAGCTTATGCTATTTTTTTTCTGCAGCAGCTCCTATTTTTGCATAGCTCGGATCTGCGGAGCTGTGCCGGGAAAACTTGCTTCTCCTGGGTTATACCGGACCAGTGCAGGCAGGCTGTAATGGCCACAGAGCAGGGAGAAGTCTCGCGTAGGTTTGCCTTTTGTACGTAGAACGTCTTGTGCAGCAAGTCTTTGAGCTACTGCTCAAAGATTTGCGTCAGTCTTAGAGGTAAGATATTAAAAGAAAGCAACAGCGAGTCTTCTCCCTGAGTTTGGCTGGAGCGAGTTAGCCGGGTTTAAGCAGCTGGAGATGTCGGGTCTGTCTGCAATGGCCGGTAAATAAGATGTCGCCGGGGGCTTCCGGGCGAGTCTTCTCATTCGCCGATCACAGATAAACTCTGGGTTTAGACGAACAGCGAATGAGAAGTCTCGCCTCCCATGTCTGTTCCCCGGTCTGCGATGAACTAAGAAGGGATTTGCTTCCCCCGTAAAACCTGATTGCTCCGGCTACAGGTGCAATATGGCACATGTGATTTAAAACATTTTTGTTGAAGCAAATCTCTTCGTCTCAAAATCCTGCTCCCTTGCTTTGCTTTGCCTGCTCTGAGGGTAAGTGCTATTCATTTGCGTTACTGCTCATTCCCCTGGATTCCCCTCCGGAGAGGCCCACCATTCAAGTGCCAGGCTTTCAAGATCTGCTCTTCCCGGCTCTGCTGCAGAGCTGCTATTTACTCTTTGCCTGCTCTGCTGCTGCACTGATCTTTTTTGTCCTTTTCCGCTGGTTCTGGATCTGCTCTTGCCTGGTTTCGTTGCAAAATGCTAATTCACCAGATTCATTGCCGGCCTTACCTCTGGCAAAATTTCGGTTATCCTGCTCTGCTGATTGCTGCAGTGGACTTGTCGCCGGGTCTCCTGCATATTGCCGGTTAAAACAGTTCTTTTGAAGGGAAAAGAACGGCTCGATAAGCGTCTGCCTGGCTCCGGGTGGGGGCAGGGTGGGAGAGCCAGGCAGATTGTTTATGGACACAGCTTAAGCCACTGAGCGATTCATGATCGGTTTTGATGAACGAACTGACAACAAAGAAAAGAACAATTAAAAAGGGGACAGGGAGCGAAGTTTGTGGCCGCGTCACAAGCTCGCTCCGGGGTGGGCTGCACGCACTAACAATTATCAGCAAACTTCATTTAGAACATAAACAGAACGGTTTGGAGGGGACAGGTGGCGAAGTTTGTGGCCGCGTCACAAGCTCGCCACGGGGCGGGTTGGTGGGAATAACGACTTGCCGCAAACTTCAGTAAAAGCATGACAAAACGTTTCAGAGGGTGGGTTGCTGGGACTAACGGTTGCCTGCAAAGCTCAGTAAGAATCTGACAGAAGGGTTATGATGGGTGGGGAGGGGGGCTGCCGGCTATAACGGCTGTGCTGCTCTTCCTGGATATCTCCTGCAGTAAAAGTTAACGTATAGCCGGCCCTGGCTCCGCTGCAGCAGATTTTTATCATGCTCTGCACGCTGCACAGCATAGCCTCTGCTATTTTGCCTGCAGCAGCTCCTATTTTTGCAATGGCTCAGATCTGCGGAGCTGTGCCGGGAAAACTTGCTTTTCCTGGGTTATACTGGACCAGTGCAGGCAGGCTGTAACGGACATGGAGCAGGGAGAAGTCTCGCGTCAAATTATCGTGTTATAAATAAAAAGCCTTATGTAGCAAGTCTTTGAGCTACTGCGAAAAGTCTTGCGTCGGTCTTAGATGGAAGATATTAAAAGCGGGTGCTGCAGCGAGTCTTCTCCTTGAAGATGGATGGAGTGAGATTGCCGGGGTTAGCGGCTATAGATAGAGTACCAGGGAGATTGATGTAAAAATGTACGCTAAGGTAGGATTCCATTGTCCATAAGATATTCTAGTTCTTACTATTTTAGAAATTATTTTAATGACTTAATAGCATATTGCAAAAAACGAACATTTCTTGCAGTGATATTTTTACACTTTATAGTTATTGATTTTTCTCGGTTTGTAAACTGCAAAAACTCACACGAAAATCAAACTTCAGAAAGTCAAAATTAAAGTTGAGTTGATGCAGAAAATGGTTTTACCGTACATTTTTACATAGTTCTGCGTATTACCCTCCCTTCAGACATTACAAGTCTTTCAGTATAATATAAAGAAATAGCTTCCTCTGTCAGGTCTACAGTAGGACTTATCATTACAGATATAGAATTTTTATAAAAATCAATAAAATGGAAAATCAGAAAAAGGGAGATGAAAAATGAAAGATAAAATTTTAAAGATTGTTACAAGATTTTATTTAAATTCTGATGATTTTAATGGTATCGGAATACATAATTTAACAAATAAAATTAAAAAGGTGAATAAAATTTTACAGAATTATGGAAACCACAGAATTTAAAGTGCCCTTTGCTCATAATATAAATAAAATAAGAGTAGACCCCGATAAGGCGGAGAAGGGACAAAAATATTATTGTCCTGACTGTAAGGGCGAACTTATTTTCAAATCAGGATCAATCAAAAGAGCACATTTTGCTCATAAATATGATCCACAGTGTTGTGATTTTCATCCCCATCCTGAAACAGAAAATCATCTAATGGCAAAATGGAAAGTCAGGGATCTAGTAAATCAACATAAAAACCTCCATATTAATAGAACATGCAGTGAATGCAAGCAAAGTTTTCCTCAAACAATACCAACTCATGGGTTACATGCATCCCTTGAATATTTTTTAACTCCCGGATTTCGTGCAGATGTTGCAATTTTGGATAACAATGATAATATAAAAGCTGTTATAGAAATAAAAGAAACTCACTCTGTTGGGGAAGAAAAAAAGCAATTATTAAATAAAATTCCTGTAGGCGAATTTTTAGCTACAGATATTTTAAATAATAATATATGGAATCCAATCTATCATAATTTCAAACCTGTTAAATGCAAAGAATGTAAAAACAAATTAAATAATGCTATTCAAAATATTGCTGATATGATAAATAAAGGTAAAAGGATTGATGTAATCAGGGAAAAATGTATGCGTTGTGGCCAAGAATATAAACAAATCATACCTCTAAAAAACAAAAAGGCAGTTACTCATTATGAATTATCAAATAATGTCACTGTTGATATTGCTATTGTGGATGAAAATAAACAATTAAAGGCTGCTATTTTATTGAAAGAAGTTACTGAAGAACAGAAAAATTTATTAAAAGATATTTCATGGATCAGCCTATTCATTGATGCTTTTTTAAGAGATAAAGAATTAGTTCCTGATTGCGATAATTTTAAACCTTCGAAGTGTAATCATTGTAAATATGTCCATAAAGAATATAATTTCACCGGGCAATATAAAAACTCAGTGGTTTGTCCTGTTTCAAAGAAATCCTTAAATGTATTAGATGATTGTCTTCTATGTAAAAATTTCGTAGATTTAAATGAACATTCCGTCATATGTATTGGAGAGAAAGAAGTTAATGGATGATTATCAATCTGTAAAAAAGAAATTTATAAAATTTTCTAATATAATAAAAAAATATGGATATAACGAATCGTCAAATAAACCTTTTTTATACAGTTACAAATATAAAATTATAATATTTTACTTCGATTTGCGTATAACAAAATGGAATCTCACTGAACCTGTTCTATATTGGCATTGGAAGAAATTTTCACCGGAAGATTTAAAACAAAAAGCTATTTATTTTGAATTTAATAGATTATCCGAGTTATCTTTTAGAATATCTTGTGAAGAAGAAAGAGAAGTAAGTCTTATAAAAAATTTTGATAAATATGATGTTTTGTACGCTTCAGAAATAGAAAGAGATTTCAATAAATACAATAATTTTAACATTAAAAAATCAGAAAAAATTCTTGAGGATACTCTCCCGGCTCATAATAATGTCGATTTACAAACTCTTTTATTTAAATCCATCGATACTATAAGAAAAGATCCATCTTCATTAAACGAGCAATATAAAATAATGACACAGGTCATGCAAAAAGCTCTTATGTTTAAGGCTTTCTGTGAGGACTATAAGAAGTATAGACATTCAAGTTTTTTAGAAGATTTAATTAAAACAGAGAAAGATTCAAATGTTTTAAATTTCTTAAGATTAATATCAAATTATTTAAAAATGGCAGTTTTATATAAATGAAAACCGACACCAAGCAAGGAACAGGCTTTCTTCAGAGCATCAGATCCGGCACTTTTAAGATCATCAACAACAGAAAATGGCTTTTTTCCTATGAAGGGTACCAAGAAGGGGTACGGAAACGATTCGTGCAGAAAACAGCCACAAGGTAGAAACGCCTTATACTGCCTTTAAAAGAATATTCTATTATTTACTACTGTCACAAAAGGTAAGGTTATTGTGACATAGATAAATAGTATCACAAAAGTCCTACATTTACATTTTGTGATGTCACAAAAGTCGATTAGGTATTTATGTGACAAATATGAGGTAGGATCGTTTCATCAAATTTGATAGTGAAAATTTCTATGGCTATTTTTTACATTAATCGTTTCCGTACCCCAAGAAGATTGATGTAAAAATATACGCTAAGGTAGGATTCCATCGTACCATTAAAATTGCCCACCTGCACAGATTTTTTTTTGATTTTGATCTGTAGTGCTGGATTCTGTAAAAAATTTCTCTTTACTATCTACTCGCAGCAGATTGTTACCGGGCCTTCTGAGGTTGCCACTAAAACGGATCGATAAGCGTCTGCCTGGCTCTGGGTGGGGAGGGGGCAGGAGAGCCAGGCAGATTGTTTATGGACACAGCTTAAGCCATTGAGCGATTCATGATCGGTTTCGATGAACGAACTGACAACAACGAGAAAAACAATTTTAGAGGGGACAGGTGGCGAAGTTTGAGACGCGTCGAAAGCTCGCCACGGGGCGGGCTGCACGTAATAACAATTACCAGCGAACTTCATTTAGAACATAAACAAAACGGTTGAAAGGGGACAGGTGGCGATGTCTGTGACCGCGTCACAGGCTGAGCCACGGGGCGGGTTGGTGGGAATATCGGCTTTCAGCAAACTTTGTTAAAAGCCTGACAGAACGGTTCTAAGGAGTAGAAAATCAAATCCGGGTGGGTTGCCGGGAATAACGGCTATCTGCAAAATTCAGTAAGAATCTGACATAAGGGTTCTGATGGGTGGGGAAGGGGCGGCTGCCGGCTATAACGGTTTTGCTGCTCATCCTGGATATCTCTTGCAGCAAAAGTTAAAGCATAGCCGGCCCTGGGCTTTCGCCTGCAGCAGATTTTTATCATGCTCTGCAAGCTGCACAACACATCTTATGCTCTTTTATCTGCAGCAGCTCTTATTTGTGCATGGATCGGGCTCTGCGGAGCTATGCCGGGAAAACCTGCTTCTCCTGGTTATACCGGACCGGTGCAAGCAGTATATAACGGCCTCATATCAGGGAGAAGTCTCGCTGCGGTTTGCTTTTTATAACTGGAAAGCTCTATGCAGCAAGTCTTTGAGCTACTGCGAAAAGATTTGCGTCAGTCTTAGAGGTAATATCTGGAAAGCGAGTAACAACGAGTCTTCTCCCTGAGTTTGGCTGGAGCGAGATCGCCGGGGTTAGCACATGGAGGGCTGTCTGCAAAAGGCTGGTAAATGGAAATTCGGCAAACAAAAATGTACCACCCTGAGATATCCAAAAGTTGGGCATTGAGTTATTTTTTTTCTTTTATCTTCTACATAAAGATATATTTTATATTATTAGGAAAGTTGAGATTAACTGAGAGGAATTGATGAAATTAAAAAAGAATAAGAGAAAAAGCTTTAGTAGTTACTCTACTTAGGGCAACTTCTAATAGAAAAAATGAGAAGGAATAAAAATGCCTTTAAGAGCTAAACTGAATGGGACAGACATAATTGCTTCTTTAATTGATGATACTACATGGGAAAAAATAAAAGAAGATATATATTTAGATAAAAATTTACTTTTACTCCCATGTTGTGGAAAATCAGCCTATCTTCGTAAAAGTGCATTCGGTACAAAACACTTTGTCCATAGAAAATCTTCATGTAAATTATATTCCTATTCAGATAACAATGAATCTTTAAAAATTAAAACTGATATTGTTCTAGCCTGTGATAGTTGTGGATATAAAGTTTTAACTGAAGTTATTACTCCAGAATGGTCTGCTGATGTATTGGCTGAAAAAGGTAAAGTAAAAATTGCTTTTCACGTAACACAAAAATATTTCTATAAAGCCTTAGAGCTTCAAGGAATTTATGAAAAAAATAATATAAGAGGTTGTTGGTTCTTTAAAGACAAGATTAGTGACAGAGTAGTGCCCAGGGAATACTTACCTATTTTTTATTTCTCACTAGATAAAAATAAGAATACGCAAGTCTTGTTTAACGATGAACAGATCCCTATCAAAAATTTTGTGAAAATTTTATTATCCGGTCAAATTAAATTTTCAAACAAATTAATATCAAAACCTTATCAAGAAATTACTATTATCTTTTTTGAAATTACCTGTTTTAAATGTAGTAAACAATCTCATGCTTACTATGTAGATAAACCTTTATATAATAAGTCTACCTGCGGTATAAAAATGTCCCGGAAACAAAACAGATTCATACCATATACATTCAACCCATCAAGGTTTATAGAAAAAGAATTTGAAAGTGAGATTATTTCTTTATTACAAAAATATTTAGAAACGGAAAAAGGTAAAAAATTAAAGGTAAATATTAAAAATATAAATCGCATATCTGAAGAAAAAGATTATAAATTTGGTTGTTATTGGTGTGATAATATTTTTGCTAAATCCTTTTTAGATAGAGAAAGTATACCAGTAAAAGCTAAATTTGCTATGCAGAAGGAATATATTTTAGGTAATTTGCATAATCCTATAGTTAATGAATCATTAACAATTATCTCAGCAATTTTGAAATCTAAAGTAAAATTAAATGAAGCAATAATAATAGAACAACCTCATTGGTGTTATTCTGAAAGTAAAGAATTTTGTGACGATATTTCTTCTAAAGAGGAAGAAGCTATTTCTAAAAGATTACTCAAAGAGTCAGTAAATCCTGATGATCTTTTTTATGACTGTCAGTAAGTTGTTAGTAAAATGTTATTGACTTTCACTTTTATTTTTTGTATAATAATGAATAACTAATATAGGATTAGTTCTTCATAGGAGATGATATTATGGAAAGTGAAAAAATCAAAAGTGAGAAATGGCAACGGTTTCACGATTATTACAGACTCAGTATGAGTCCAAAAACATTGAAAGAATATTCAGCCATTATTAAATTAATTGAAGAAGGCAGACTTCAGATAAAATCTAAGAGCAGATATCTTCAGACTCTGGCTGCTATAAAAAAGGCGGGAAGTGCCGGTATAGAAATAGATTATAAGCCGGAATGGCATAAAAGGGAAAAAAGAAGGGTAAAAACTGTTCAGGATAAACTCATTACACGGGAACAGTTAAAGCAGATTCTTCAGAGTGTCCCTGGAACAACTAAAGGCAAGGAATTGAGATTTGCCATTGAACTGAGTTTTTATTCCGGATTACGGTTATCGGAAATTTTAAATCTGAATAAGTCAGACATAAAATGTAACGATAGTATAAAATTATCGGTAAAGGGTAAGGGTACGGGAAGAATAGCTTTTTTACCTATGAACTTTAAAAATAAAATTGAAGGTTTTGAAGGGTTTACTATTACTATCCCTTATGTGGAACAGGCATTTACAAGGATCGTGAAGAAGCTGAAGATAAAGACCACTTTCCATGGATTAAGACATTCTTTTGCTACTCACATGCTGGAAAGAGGAGTGTCTATTACGAAAGTGCAAAAACTCCTGGGACATGCAGATATCACTACCACTGCCATATACCTGCACTGCACTGAAGAGGTGGATGAAAATATGAGAGCACTGGGATATTAAAATTAGAAATCCGTAGTAAAATTCTTTTTATAGTGCTTATGCCGCCATAGTAACCGACTATTTTTGTTACATGTTGTTACGGTTGTATATGTAAATTTTCAAACCCCAAATATATTCACACATCCATAACTCCAACAAGAGAAACTGGCTATTCCTGCTTACAGTTCCAGCTCTCCTTGTTCAATTATTGTATTTTGAGTATCCATGCTGGATTCCTAATTTTAATAATATTGCCAATCCCTTACAAATACTAAAGGAATCGACTTAGAGTAAAAAATTGTCAAAATGTTGGAGTCATACATGAAGGAATATTAAAATAGAATATAGAATTTCATGTTTGCCTTAGGTTTGCTATGAAGTTGAATTGAGTGGCAAAAGATAAGAATAGGAAAAAGTGGTAAAAACAAATTCAGCCCCTCGCGAGGGGGCAGAGCTTGCGATACTGGCGGTATCTGAGACAGCAATCAGAACGTAAGTATTATATCACTCCTAGTTTCATTTTGTCAATATTTACTAAGAAGGAGTGTATTATTTGCTATGAATATTATCAACGGTCACGTCCCATTACCAAACAGTTTTGTCGCCAGAGCAATAAACGAAAAACTTACACATAGAGAGTTCAGGCTCTATATAATAATAGGAACTGAGATATACAGGTTCCCCGAAACAAGGTCAACTCTCTCAAAGGAATTATCTTCACGATATCTACAGTCGCTTACAGGAATTCATCACTCACATATCACAAGAATGATGAATAAATTTGAAAAGAAAGGTTTACTCAAGATTGTAAAATCCCACATTAAAGGAACTGGCAGTTTAGTTATTCTGGTATTGCCTGATAATAATATAGCTGGTGCTGTAATAGCACCTAATAAAAGTAAATTAGCTGCCACTATAGCACCTGATGAGTCAAAATCAGGTGCCACTATAGCACCAAATCCAATAAATCTATCAAAAAAAGATCATCAAGAATCAGATCTGACTGATTCCAATATAAATATAGATCAAAAAGAAAAAAAGCAACCAGAGAGAAAAGATATAGAAACCTCTCTTAATAGCAGTTCTTCCATAAAAGATAGATTTATAAGCTCCAAAAAAAGTAACTTGAATATGCCTGCTGTTAATTTACTATGCCCCGCCGGCGAAGCTGGCAATAGTGATTTTTCTGCCCTGGGAAGTGTCCTTGCTAATGTTATACCTAACAATACACATACCTTTCCAGAACAATCATCTTCTACTCCTGCAACAGTTATATCAATACCGGTAATTAATAAAGGTAAAGAAATACTTCAAAGTAAAGGCTTTAATGCCTCTAACATCCAGGCAATTACCGAAAGAATTATAAATGGTATTAAGAAGAATAGCCCTGAAAAGCCTGTTCCCTATTTCATAGCTGCTTGCAATAATGAGAAGATAAAGACTACTTCCGAATTTGTTACCTCATCTACAGTTACACAGGTTTCACCTGTTGTCCGTCCATCTATTGCCAGTGGAGCTCCATCTGTCGAAAAGACCAGGAGATATGTAAATGAATTCTGGAAAGAAGAGAGAGATTCTATCACAACTGAAGAAGTTTTGATAAAACTTACTAAAACCTGTCCTGATAAACTTAACACAGTTATAACAAATGTAACTAATGATAAGAAAATACAGAGAGGGCTGTCTTTTATGGGTGAGGGGGAGGCAAAGAAACTTGCACTGGGAAGTATCATATTAGCAGAATTTAAGAAAGCATATCCTGGTATCGTGATTTAGATATTCCTAAATTCGCTTTAGACTTATCAAATTTCAGAAAATGATAAATCATACCAACGAGTTTCATAAAATTCGTTTTAAAGCAAAATAGAGCCTTTTTTGCAATGCAACATTTTAAGGAAAAGGTTGCGATGGGATAGTCTTTAGCATTTGCGGCATAGCATGTATAAACAGTTTTTATTGATAATGGGGTTTTGGTAGTAAATGAACTTTTTCGGTCGTTAAGGAGATGAACATAAATTTTAGATTCAATAATATCAGGCAGATTCGTGTTGAAAAGTTCGGTTGTCTAAAAGGGTAGTTTTTGATAAAGAATTTATTCTTGGTAAATGGGGTTCTATGCGCAACCCCCCGAAATTTTTGATGTAATGATACCTGACTAGCCTATCTGCATAATTCTTTTATTTTAGGGTATTATTTCGGTCTAAACAGGGTAAATGTTGCTTAGTTAAAAATTAACATATTTTATATTAATGTAATTTTAGTTAAAAGAGTCTCTGTCTTTTTAAAATTTGGGTATTTTTGCCCATCGCCGCGAAAAGTACAATAGATGGTTAGAACTTATTTTCTTGTGGCTGTTTTTTTAACGAATGGTTGCCATACCCTATATATAGAGTATAATCCTCAAACAGGGGGCTACATTTCAGTTGGTAACACTTTTGCTGCTCCTGTGGCTAATTACAGTCTTTTTGCTCCAGGTTTGTTATGTAGTATAAGAAATTGAAGAGTTTTATAGTATTTTCGTTATACAATACACATGCTTCTTCTTCTGCCGGATTATCATCATAAAGATATATATCAATGTCTTTATCCATATTTTTTGCCATTTATCTTTACCAGAATTTCCACCATGGGCGACTCAACTCTTTAACTTTTTTTTGCCATGCCTCTGAAAGGACTTTCTGAGACTCTTCTGATTCTGTCTTTAATTTCTCTATTTCCTGCCGATGTAGCTTATGAAGGTCAGCCAGTGACAGTTCTTTTTCCTTTACTGTGGCATCCAGCTCTTTTATCTGTATTTCTATTTTTGCCTTTTCAGATGTCAGTTTTTTTAAATTATTGGCATTATCAAGTAATATCTGGTGTATGGATTCTACAGGAGCTGGTAATGCAGTCAATTGCTTTATAGCTTCCTCTGCTTTAGATTTTGCTCTGACTTTTTCCTCTTCCTCTTGCTTTAATCGAACTTCCAGTTCCTTAATAGCTTGTTCTTTCTCTTGTAGCAATCTTACCTTAAGAACTTCTTTTTCTTTCTGGAGATCTGGAATAGCTTTGAATTTATTCTGAAGGTCTTTCTTTTCTTCTTGTAATATTCTGTTTTCTTCTAAAATTGTTTCTAATCTATGCTGTAAAGATATATTTTGTTCTTCAATTCTGCCGAGTTTATATAGTGCTTGTTGTTCCATGGGTTTAACTAATTCTGCTTGTTTGGTAGAGAAGAAATCCTCTATTACTTCTCTGACTCGTTCTGCTGTCAGAGATTCTTGATCTTGTTTAACGCCCTGTTTAACATCTGTTAAAACCTGTTTAACGCTGTCTTTAACATCTGTTAAACACTGTTTAACATCTTCCGTGATATCTGTTCTAAATTCTTCTTCTATAGAGTCTTTAACACTGTTAAAACCATTTGAAACCTGTTTAACATCATGTGTAATACTGTTTAACCCTGTGTAACATGAGGCATTAAAAACCTTTTCTACATCTGATTTTAACACTGTTGAAACCTGTTTGCCACTGTTTAACACCTTCTTGCATGGTAATAAACCTTTCTTTATATACCTGTGAATTGTTGTATGGCTCTTGCCTGTAAGCTGAGAAGCTTCAAATATTGTTAATGTACCGTTATTGTTCATATAGATCACCTTTCCGGGCAATATAAAACAGGTGAATTGCTCTGTAATAGAACATCTTCACCTGTTCTGTTTATATATATTCTATGTGTCTTTGAAATTTCCTGCTTACAATTCTTCCTTCATCAGGTTATAGGACTTACTGATCTAAGCATGGACAATGTATATTTTGAAATGTCATATTATAGGTAATTGTATCTCAATTTATGGATTTCAAGAATAAAGCGGGAAAATTTTCCCCCGCAGTCTTTGATTTTTCTGCCTGTTTTTGAAGGTTTTTTTCTGAAGCTGGTTGAATAAAATAATAATTCTATATTTTTTCAAGGGAGGGTATCGTTATGAACATAGGAGATCCAGACTGGATAATAAAACTGGGCCCCATTACCCGGACCAATCATGCCGGCACAAAGAAACAGGCTGACGATGGTGCAGCTCTTCAGGTTAAAGAAGATGTGAAGGTGATTATGGAGGCTGCAAAGCCTCTTATCCCTCTTCTTTCTAAAGGTGTTATTCTGGCCGGCGGTGCTGAGCCTGTTGTTAAAGAAGAAGTCCCTGTTCCTGAAGTGGTAAGTTATCAGCTTCCGGACGGCAAGTGGTTCGCTATTGCTACTTCAAAAGTGTTCGGTGTTAAGCTGGCAGACCCTAAGCCGAAAGAGGAATAAAGCTCTCTATGCAGAGGGTTTTTTGTTTTTTGCGGTTTTTCTTGTGCCAGGCTTTGACGGGTTAAGTCGCCGGCGGATCTGTAATGATGTTTTAAAGTGGAGGATTTTTTTCTCCGGGATATGCACAGGGTTTCCTGTTGCCGGGTGAGTTGTGGTTGTGGCGGATCTGGTTTTTACTGCAAAAGAGCCGAGTCCTCTGAGTTTTGAACTGCCGGTAAAGACTATATCATCAGAAAGCATATCTATAACTTTCTGCAGGAATTGCCGGCCTGTTCTTTGAGAAAGGCCAAGTTCTTTTGAAATTATGTCTGCAATCATTTTTTGTGTGTGTCCCATAAGTTTTTATTCGAGATAATACAAGTAAAATCCTTTGTTTATGGATAGAATTGGAGGTTTGTTATGAGGAAAAACTGGATGGAGTTTCAGGTGGAGGTTCTGGGTAAGATTACTGCTGAGCAGGATAAATGGCTGAGGAAGAATGTGGATCTTGATGCAGGTAATCTTCGTGCAATGTCTACTGAGGAGATAAGGAAGCGTTTTCCCGGTAAATCGAAACCTGCTGGAGATTCTCAGTCCGGTCAAGTCAGCACTGTTGATGACGCAAGGCTTATGAGAACCTTTATCTGGCAGAGTTATCTTCTGATTAAATCAAAGGAATTAGAACCAGTTATGGGTAATATGAGGTCTTTTTGGTATAAAGAAGAGGGCCCTTTCTGGAAAGAGCATGGTCTTTTTGAAAGTGATGATGGTCCTGCTGTAAGTTCTATTGCAGTGAGAGATATGGTGAATGCTTTTTCTGAATTGGAAGATAGAGTAGTAGATGATGATTTAAAAGCAGGTGATATGGAACGTATATTCAAGGGTCAGGGACGTGAGCTTTATCTAACTGATAAGATGAGCAAGATTTTTGATGAGTTTGTTTTACTGAAATTTTTTCGATTTCAGGATGAATTTAAGTTTCAAGATCCGAGAGAGGCATTCAGTATAATAGGAAAGAACAGGCCGAGATATATATTTTTTACAGAGAAAGAGGGGTTGTTCTGGTTCTGTAAAGAGATTGCAAAGACTCATGGAATAACTGTTGTTGCATCTCATGGGGAACCCGGTTATCTTACTATGGAGTATTTTGCCGATGCTTTGAGGGCAAGGAGAGTAAAGAATGTTGAAATAGGAACTCTTACAGATTGGGACCCCTGGGGGTTTAATATAGCAGAGAGTTTTGGTGAGAAACTTGGCCATCCTGTTTTTGGCTTCGACTCTGTTAATACTACCCGTCTGACTTCCCTGGAACTGTTTACAAAGGAGACTATTGCTAAAAAGAAAAGGGATCTGAATAATGTAAGTGATTCAAAGAAAGCACAGGTTACTGCCTGGATGGAAATTACCGGAGGTATATATGGTGAGAGATATGGGATGCATATTGATAATGCTGAATTTAAGTTTATCAGGGATGCTGTTACTAACTGGTTGAAGCAGGTGAGTAAGAGAAAGTAAAAGCATGAGTAAATATAGTGATGAGTTATGGGCTGAAGCTAAAAAGAAATGTCGTCTTAATCAGGAAGCAATCCGTATGGCTAAGGAAATGGGATTGAATCCGAAAAGCCTTATAAAGAATATACCAAATGAGAAGCAAAAGTGGAAATCGCCGGTGAAAGAATGGATAGAGGATATGTATGAGAAACGTAAAGAGAAAGCTTTAAGAAAGGGTGTCAAGAAGATGTCTGCTGCAGGAAAGAAACCGGTTCTTGAGAGTGTATCTGAAGAGGTAAATTTTTCATTGAGTGAAATTGTAGTTTCAGAAGCTCTTTCAAATACCAGGCCGAAAGAAGCAAAGATACAGAAGGTAAAGGATTATTATAAGGAGCATGGGAAGTTTGAAAAGCCTTTTGTTGTGAATAAGAAAAATTTACATCTCCTGGAGACGTATGGACAGTATATAGCTGCAAAGGAATTGGGTCTGGAAGAAGTGTCGGTAAGGTTTAAGTTATAGGCTTAGTAAAATTCATGGCATAACAGGTGTTAACCAGTATCACGGCCAGTAACACGGTTGGTACTCAAGTAACACGGCCAGTATCACGGTCATGAGAATCTGGCAGGACAGGTATGAGAATTTTCTCACGGTCATGAGAATCTGGCAGGACAGGTATGAGAATTTTCTCACGGTCATGAGAATCTGGTAGGACAGGTATGAGAATTATTCTCACAGTCATGAGAATCTTATAAAGGTATATTTTTGATAGTTTTTTAAGGATGGATCTGGTTTATGAGTGATAGTAATAAGATTAGTGTTATGAGTTCTTTCATAAAGGATAAGATTGATGAACCTGGCTGGAGTATGAAGAAGTTTATAGAGGAAACCGGCCTGAGTCAGAGCTATGCTTATAAGCTTGTTTCTGATAAGAGAGACTTTACACCTAATGATGAAACTTTAAATAAAATAGCTGATGTAATGGGATTCAGTGAGAAGGATAGAAATTATATTCTTGGTCTTGCTGCCAGAGAGAGGGAGACAGGAAATATAATTTATGAAGATGTGCCGGCTCCGCCTCCAGATCCTCCTGAACCCGGACCTGCTCCAGAAACTCCTGAGCCGGTACCACCTCCAGAGCCGCAGCCTCCATCTCCACCTCAACCAGAACCACATCCACCTGCTCCGCCTGTGCCTGCTCCATCTGTTGATGCTGTGCCCTGGACACATAAGAAAGTTATACTGGCTCTTGCAGTTGGTTTGCTTGGAGGGCTTCTTGCCGGGTGCTGTGGTGCCTGGGCTTTAATGCAGATGTTTATGATTAGTGTGCCTGGCTGGAGGTTTTAATGATATTTTTTTTATCAGGTCTGTTTAAATTTTATATCATATATGGTATAATTAAAATATGGAAAATATAATTATATTTTTTGAAAAGCTGGGTGGGGAGAAACCTGTAGAGGATTTTGTTGAGTCTCTGCCTGTTAAACATAAAGCCAAAGTTTACTGGGAGATAGAATTACTGGAAAGGTATGGTAGAGATTTAAAAGAGCCTTATGTAAAGAATATAAAGGGTGAAAAGTATAAAGGTCTCTGGGAGCTTAGAATAAAGTTCGCAGGTGATATTTCACGTATATTTTACTTTACTCCTGTTGGAAACAGTTTTGTTCTGTTGCATGGTTTTGTAAAAAAAACTCAGGCAACGCCGGAAAAAGAGTTGGAACTGGCTAAATTCAGGATGTTAGATTATCAAAGGAGGGTTAAAGAATGAGAACCTGGAAAGAAGTTAAGAAGGATCTTCTGAAAGATCCTGAGTTTGCAAGAGAGGTAGAGAATTTAAGACCTGAATATGAATTAATAAGTCAGATTATACAGCTCCGTATAGAGCAGAACATTACACAGGAAGAACTGGCAAAGAGAACAGGTATAAAGCAGAGTAATATAAGTCGTCTGGAAGGTGGGAGCTATAATCCTTCACTGCAGTTTTTGAAAAAGATAGCGAAAGGTCTTGGGAAGGATCTTTCTATATCATTTAAATAAATAGTGTAAAATTTCCTATCCTGAAATATCGATTGATAACGATATTTCATACTCACTTACCACAAAAAATCTACAAATTAAAGGCAATTATGCGATAGGTAACGCTATTTCAGTTACACAAAATGAAATGAGTTCATCCGAGGGGAATTTCGGTTGATTTTTGAGATATGCCACCACAGACAGAGTCATTGGGAGGGATTATTAATGGGATCTTTTTTATCAAATTATTTCATCAATTCCACCAGTATATCAGCAACCTTAATAATAGCAGGGCATGGCTTCTCTGTGAATTCGGGATTTTTATCATCCTGATAAATGTAATAAATATCCCAGTAGGTTTTTTCAGGATCATTACAGCCTTCAGGCATTTTTTCTATAAAACATGGATTATAAATATCATAAAGTTTTTGAAGAATTTTATCACTGGCACCTTTTCTATATCTTTTTAAATAGTCAATACAACCTGCTATAAGTTTTCTTTTATCTTTCAGTAATGCCTGTACATCCTCATTTTTACTGAAAAGCTCTCCTAGTTGTTTTAATTCATTTATTAAAACTTCTCTAAATTTTTCATTATCACAGGCAGCCTGATCGGCAAGACAGATCAATGGACCATCCAACATAAGCTGTCCTAAAGATCTATGATAATCCAACAAATTATCATATACAAGTTCAATAATCTCTCCCATTTCTGAGGTAATCTGTTTTCTTTTTATAAGTCCTTTAATAATATCTTTATGTTCTTTTTCTTCTTTTTCTACGGCAGAATATAAAATATCACTGCCTTCTTCAAAAGATACTGGTTCGTAATCATATTTCTCAAATATCTCTAATTTTATTATTTCTTCATAATCAAGATTCAAATCGGTAATAATATGTTGAAATTCTTCATATCCTTCATAGGGAAGTTCTCTTCCGATCAGGGTTTTTATTAAGGCTAATTTATCTGGAGAAATTTTATTTTCTATTTCATTCAGTTTATCAATATTAATTCTGGATCTTAGTTCAGGATATGCTATATCACAATCCAGTCCATATATGATTTGTTTCCATTTATTCTTTAATAAATTCCATTCATTTATATTAAAGTTTATTTTTGCCATTTAATTTATCCTTTGTCTGAACAGGGGGGGGACACGAAGTCGTCTAAATGATTTTTATGCTTAATAAATATTAAGACAGAACCTATTATACCACGTAATTTACATCTGCAAGTCCTTTTATTTTATAATATATGGTAGTTTTTTTCTGGCAGTCAGGTTATGGAAGTTTTCTTTATAGTTTTCGACTGAAACTATAGAAGATGTTACAGGAAAGGATATGATAAATATGAAACATTATGAGGAAGAACCTGTAGTCCAGATAGTTACGTTTGCCGGTATAGAACCAGTGAAATCGGTAGATATACAACATGGTATAGAAATGGTTCAAGATGTATCTTTACAGTTAATAGCTGAATTAGGAAGGACAAAATTACCGGTAAAAGATATTATCCGTCTCAATGAAGGGGCAGTTATCGAACTGGATAAAGTAGCAGATGAACCAATAGAATTAATTGTAGATAATAAAGTTATTGCCAGAGGTGAAGTAGTTTCTATAGATGATTATTTCGGAATAAGGATAACTGAAATAATTGCCGGCAGTCTCTGAATGTTTAGAAATTAGTTTATATCTATCTCGTCAAATTCTTTATTGGTAAAGTTATAGAAATCGTATTCATCTCCAAGAATATCAAATTTTTTTCTGAGTTTCTTTTACTTTTTTATCCGTTCTTTAGTGTCTTTAATGTCGAAGTTTTTTTAAGTTTTGCACTATTTCAGATATTTTATTTTAAATTTATTAAATTCCTTAATTTGTTTATTTCATTCACCAGATTTAAGGCATCTTGAGCTTCCCGGTTAGAACGGCTATTGCCACTTCTTCATCGCTCATTTCAAGAATCCTGTTAATAGAGCTTTTTTTGACTTCCTCTGACACTGCGATTATATCCTCGCACATCTTCCGGTATTTTACCATCTGGTCAGTCAGACGTTCTATCTCCCGGCTCTGATCGCCGGTGGGATTCTCTTTCTTCCACCGGGTAAGCTGTTCATCATAAACCCACGCCTCTTCCAGGTATTTTCTGTGATTGCTTATGGCCCGATCCAATGTCATGTCATCCATTACATGGGGTTTCTTCCTGGCTTCGCAAAGATTTTTGTAAAGATCCTCAAAATTCTCTACTTCTCCATCAATAATCGAGGCAATCATAGCCATCATGCTTATGGGTTGCCAGTGCGGTAATTCATTCTTCTGCTTTCCGGGTTCTTTGCCATGTCTTTTACGTTGCTTTTTACTGTACCTCCTCTACATATATCACGATTAGTAGTGTCACTGTAAATAATCTGTGCAAAACTTTTGAACAAAGAGAAACATTTGTTTTACTTGTTCGATATCGTATTCATTAAAGTGGCCATGTGCGGCGTTATTGCGAAGATCGGCCCATGTTGTAATCTGTTTCTGTACCAGGAGATTATAAATTCCTTTTTTAGTAAGAGCGACATTTAGCGTGTTTATTGTTGGAGGTTTTCCATTTGCTGTAGTAGTATCTATTCCGTTACTATCTGCTAACTTTCGTAGAGAATCTTCAAGGACAGCTCCAAGTATAACAGCAGCAGCATCTTTATATCCCTCATTTAAAAGATGCTCTGACATATCAAGGAAATCAGAAAAAATTTCTGCATTAATGAGGCGACGCAGATCTGATAATATACCTGACTTAATATCGTGTTGTATACCTTTAAGAATACCAACGAGTTCACTTATATGTTTAAAATAGTTGATATGCATTGCTGTGAAATTTGGCGTGTCTAAAACTTTCTGCCAGTTGAGCATGTATTGACTATCTGTTCCATAAAGCCGGCGAATAAGTTGTCCACCCCGTGATGAAATAGAACTTAATTCTTGTATACGCTCATGGTCAAGCCCATTACGAGATTGTGATGCATCTCTTGAAAGTTTTTCACCTACTGTAACAAGATCATTAATTTCTGTAACTAAGATATCATTTATTTTCATTTTATTATATCCTTTCTACTTAAATAAAGATTAAATATTTTCTGCTGTTATATTGTAGTATAGGTTAAATACTTTACTGCATATTTTGACACCATTCTGCCTGGTACTGTTTACTGGGATATATATTTAGTAATCCATATTTTCGTGTTGATCAGAAAGGTATGACCATTTTTCAATTAATTTTTCAAATTCATTATTTGTTGCCATTGCTTTGTTGAATATAGAGAGCGACTTGTTATCAAAAGGTACGTTTAAACCACTTTCAATGTACCTTATACCTTGTGCTAATTTTCCTGATTTAATCCAAAGTTCAAATTCATCAAAGAGTTTACAAATTTTATTGAAGTCTTCTCCTTCAACTGGAAAAAAATTAAAATGAGGACTATCTTTAACTTTTGTTAAATTTACAGGAATATTACCTACTTCAGGTAAATGAAATAGTAAAGATGCTCCAGATTTTTCAAATCCACCATGAATAAAAGTATTACGTAGATTTTCTTTCACATTAATAAGCTTATCATAATATTTTTTTGCTTGAACATCTGTGTCTATTTGAAAAATTCTTTTATATTTATTCTGCCAGCTAGCACCAATAAGTTTCAATAAATCATCATTTTGGGAATTAAATCCAGCAAAAGGTAAAATAAGGATAAAAACATGTTCTGTTTTACTGAAAAAAGAATCAATCATTGCTATAGTGTCATAAAATCCGTTATGAATTGTTTTTATATCACCAAATTTATATTCATCTTTAGCTCTAGTATTAAAGAATTTTTCTGCTTTTTCTCTAAAATACTGATACATTCTATCTAACATATAATAGATGTTTGGTATGGTAATATTTCCTTCTTTTATTTGGTATTTAGAGAAATCTTGTAATATATTTTCTTCAATTATACGAAAACTCTTGGCAATTTTGCCAATTATTTCATCTGGATTTACTTCTAAATCATTGCTATCAGGTTTTTCATAATACAAATATATTCCAGATTTCTGGTAGGCTATACTACATATTATACTTTTATATTTAAATCTTATATACCATCTCATTTTTTCCATTCTACCAAGATTTGGAAAATCAAGTATATTTGAAAAAATAAAAAGTATTAGTTCTGGTACAGGTATTACTTTTCGTTCAATACGAACACTTATAGTATCTCTGATGGGTTTAAAATTATTTTCAGTAAAATCTGAAGAAAAGTCTTTCAGAGCCAATTTAACTTTATGCTTAAAGTCATCAGGTATATAGATTGACACTATGTGCACCTTTCTTGTGATATAAAATTTTCTAATTATTTTTTTAATCAGAGGGTTTATATGTGTATAGAATAAAACGTTTCAAAAATTTTCAATACAGACATATTTTTTCCATATCTAAATTAGTTACTGAAATTACTTTTCTTTACTTACTCCTTTAAAAGGTGTATCTCCGGATTTGACATCAATAATTTTTCCGGTATTAGTGTCTCTCTTAGTCCAATTTCCAGTTACTGGATTTTTAAACTGACTTCTGCCTTTTACAGCCCCATTACGATGACCATCGCCACGAGGTTTGTTTGTTGCCATGAAAATCACCTCCTGTTTTATTTTAATAGTTTTTCAGCATAATATTCGTCAGGTATTAAATCATTAATTTTGTATTTATATTCATTGAAATTTTTTCTGGAAGTTAAACCGGTATGTTGTAAAATACCAACAATAATTCCTGCACATATCTGAAGTTTTTTTTCGGCTTCTAAAATTGAATGATGAGTTTTGTAAGTTTTATCTTTGAAGAATTCAATGATCTCTTTTTCTTTTACAACTCCTAAAGCGAATTCATCAGCTTCTTTTTCTATTTCTTTTTGTCTTGGAACCTTATTCAGGTCAAAATTAATAGAATAATAATTTTCTTTTTTTTCTAAATTCTTAATTATATGTGATATTTCATGGGCAATAACAAACCAGAAGTTGTCTATTCTATCATATCTCTTACTATAAACTATAACCGGATTTTCGTTATCGTAAAATGAAGCACCATCAATATAAGTTTTATTAAGATGGGATAAAACGAAAAAGATAACACCGGCATCATTTAAACATTGAATAAATTCTTTGACCCCGTTAGAAGAAATAGTAAATTTGTGTAACTCTTTTGATAAAGATAAAAGTGTGTCTTTATTATAGGGATTTATTTTATTATAATGTTTAGCCATTTTTTTTGCCATACTGTACCAGACTAAAGCATTATATTCATTATATTGAGAGTATGCTTCAGATTTTCGGAATAATGGTAAATGTTCTTTATATAGATCAAAGTTTAGTATTTCCCAATTAAAGAACTTTAATACTTCATTTTCTAATTCTTCAACATCTCCACATAGTTTTATCCATTTCTTTTTTATCATTTCTCTAACAGGCATATGACTATAAATATAAGATTTTTTTGTAACTTCATTAGTATTATTTTTTTTCTCTAACTCACGAAGAATATAGTTGTTATAAAGGTTAAGCCAATAGTTTAATGGCTGGTCGAAAGATTTAGATAGTAATCTTGCAATTTCAGGAGTAATAGCCTGTAAATTATTAATTAATTTACTGACAGTTTTAGGTGAAACACCCATTACTTCCGCTAAGTCTTCCTGTGACCAATCTCTTTCCTCTAGTTCCTCTTTAATAAATTCCCCTGGAGGAATATTTTTAAAAGGTGTGTACTTTGTAATCATTTTTACCACCTCATAATTTGATTTATATTGTTATTCATAGTGTTTTGATAATTCTTTAATAAATATTGTTCCAACTGTTTCGTCCTCATTTTCAAAATCTATATTGAATTCTAATCTCCATTTTTTATCTAATCTTATAGAAAATCGATTTTTAGTTCCTTTTAGTTTTTCAAATTTTAATTTTGGTAGTTTACGAAAATAATTAATATCTTCTGCTGTTTCTAACTGTTGTATTCGCATAAAGTATTTATCAATTATCTCTTCTGGAAGTTTATATTTTTTGCTTTGTCCTTTTTTATATAGTTCTAACAAATGCTTATTGCTAAATTCAATTGTCACTATAACTTATACCCCTTTCCCCTCCCGTAATATACAAATTATTATACAAACTGCTCTTTCTTTAATTTAATTATATTATATAAATAAATGTATGTCAATATTAAAATTACCTATTAAGTAATTTTATATATATAAATTACTATATTAGTAATTTATATTAAAGTCATTTAAATCTTCTATAAGGGTATTCGGCAGATGATTTAGAAATGTAAGGTAAGCCTGTTTTATGCAAAAACTCATTCATAATCCCTTAAGGTATCTTTAATCTTAATCTTTATCTGAAAGAATTAAAGAATTTCTTATGTCATCATAATTAAAGTTTAAAAATTCTTTTTTCGTAACTACAGGGTTTAATATTTTCTGTTCCCCAGTTCTCATCCAGACTTGTCTAAAAGGTTCTACTTTTACCTTTACTCTGCAATTATGCCCAGAAATCAATTCTTTAATTTCTTGTAACATCACTAATTCCTGTGTATTATCAAAAGGATATTTTCTAAGAGTAGTTTTCAGGAGTTTTATTTCTTCTTCAGTGCATCCATAAGTTAACTTTAAATCTCTTTCAAATTCTTTTTCACTATAGCATATATTCCAATAATTTTGATTACAGGTAATTTTATATTTTGATAGACTGTTTATAATATCATCGAAACGTGTTGACTTATGTTTATTATCCAATATACCTTCATCTGGTAATACCCCTTGATAATATACTTCTTCTTTCGATATATCTTCTTCTGTAAATTTTCTTACTACATACTTGTCATCAGAGATATAGGAAGTATCAATATCTTTATATTTCTTTAATATTTTAATCAGATCTGCTTCGAATATATTACCTTCACCTGTCATTTTCTTTTTTATTAATTTTATATCTTCTTCAGAAAATAGGTTTTCAATTTTATTTATATCATCTCCTAATCTATAATAAGGTTCTTTATTTTTCGGCCCTCCTTCAAAATGATCAAAAATTTTTTTCCATCTTCCTGGATCAATTTTATTACTTATCCCCAAAAACTTTTTTCTATTAAATTCATAATTACAGGGAGGACGGAGATTATAATAATAATACGTTGTACGTGGTAGCTTCATTTCTATGTTTACATTCTCATTGAATAGTAAGGAATACCTAATTTCAGCTTTTTTTATAGTTTGGAGAAATTTTAAAAATTCTGTTTCTTCTTTTTCAAAATTATTTTCATTGAATATAAAAAACGCTTCTAAATCTCCCTCTAATTTTAAATTTTTAGTCACAAGTTTTGGTATGTTATTGAATGGTTTGTATTTATCTTCACCGATATGTTTTTTTATTAACTGCTCTAACACTTCTTGTGCATCCATTTTGTTCTTATGAGCTTCTTCATGTAAAAGTTTATGTGACTCCACAGTCATTCTTATTGGTTTACAAAATTTTCCTTTTTTAATCATTTTTTTATCTCCTTATAATTTTTTTTTATTCTCTATAAAAATTATAATTAACTATGAAGTATTTTTCAAGACTTTTTACGAAAAAAAACAAAAAATTAGTATACTAAGTATATCGTAGTATACTAAAGAACAGAAAAACATTAGTATATAACGATTTGCCGGAATAGCAGTTTTTGTGGATAGCATGTTGCCCACCCTGATAATTTGCTTTAAATCTTCTAAATCGCCTATAGAGAATATAAGATTTAGAGGATATTTTATAAATAGTGAAGAATTTATAGAGACTTCAAAATCATAGCTACAGAGGTTTTATACATTATGCTTATTCAAGATCTCAAGCCAAATTCTATAGTCCATGGGCCTTTATTTAAGGAGCCTGTGCAGGTCAGTGTTATCACCCCTATGGGCTCATCTATTAAGCTTATAGGTAAGGGGCTTAATACCGGTAGTTTTTATGATCCGGTTTTATCGGCGGAACAGGTGGGGAGTCTTTTTTCTACTCCTGAGAAGGAACCTTTTGATGGTGATCCTGTCAATTTCCGTCTTGGTATAGAGGCAATGAGGCTTGGACTTGCTTATGAATATGATCCATATTTTACTTTATCTATTGCCAATATTCATCCTCTTCCTCATCAGCTTGAGGCTGTGTATGATTATTTTTTAAAACTTGCCAGTATAAGATTTCTTCTTGCAGATGATCCAGGTGCAGGTAAGACTATTATGGCCGGCCTTCTTATAAAAGAATTGAAGATAAGAGGTTTAATCAGCAGGGTTCTTATTATTACTCCTGCCAATCTAACTTTTCAGTGGCAGAGGGAAATGAAAGATAAGTTCCGTGAGAATTTCCTGATTATAAAAGGTGATGTCCTTCGTTCTAATTACGGGGCAAATCCCTGGCAGGAGAATAATATGGTTATAACGTCTATCTCCTGGGTTTCCTGTATTGAGGATGCTAAAGATAGTCTGTTACGAAGTAGCTGGGATCTTGTTATTGTGGATGAAGCTCATAAGATGAGTGCTTATAGTAAAGAGAAAAAGACTCTTGCTTATCAATTAGGTGAAGCATTATCTTCCAGGACTGATCATTATCTTCTTATGACTGCTACTCCTCATAAAGGTGATCCTAAAAATTTCTGTCTTTTTCTGGAGCTCCTTGATAAGGATATTTATGGTGATGTGAAAAGTCTTGAAAAAGCTATGGAACTCAGGGAAGCTCCTTTTTATCTACGAAGGGTGAAAGAAGCTCTGGTGAATTTTCCTGATCCTGAGACAGGTCAGGTGCTGGCTATTTTTACAAAGCGTAATGTGGAAACTATTGAATTTCAGATTAATGAGCAGGAGATGGATTTTTATGATGCTCTTACCCGTTATGTAGAAGATCAGTCTATTAAAGCTTCTTCTGATTCTTCTGCCAGAGGCCGTGCTCTCGGTTTTACTATGGCTATGCTTCAGAGGCGTTTTGCTTCATCTACCTGTGCTGTGAGAAGAAGTCTTGAACGTATGAGGGAAAGGCGTGAGCGTATATTAAAGGACCCTGAGAGTTATCGTAACGAGCAGATTGCAAAGAAGTTACCTGATGATTTTGATGAATTGACTGAAGCAGAACAAACGGAGATTATAACTCAACTGGAAGAAGTAGTGGCTTCATATAACCCCTTTGAGTTGAAAGAAGAGATCCTGGAGTTAACTAAACTAATTGATCATGTAAGGCTTCTGGAACATAATGAAATAGAGTCAAAGCTTTTAAAATTAAAAGAGGTTCTGACTGATAAAGGAATCTTCAGAGATCCGAAGATGAAACTTCTGATTTTTACGGAACATAAGGATACTTTGGATTTTCTGGTGGAAAAAATGACTGTATGGGGACTTACTGTCACTCAAATTCATGGCGGAATGAAAATAGGTGACAGAGATACTCACGGAACTCGTATATATGCTGAAAGAGCCTTTAAAGAAGAATGTCAGGTAATGGTTGCTACCGAGGCTGCCGGCGAAGGTATTAATTTGCAGTTTTGCTGGTTTATGATTAATTATGATATCCCATGGAATCCGGTCAGGCTTGAGCAGCGTATGGGCCGTATTCATCGTTATGGCCAGGTGAAGGACTGCCTTATATTTAATTTTGTATCTATAAATACAAGAGAAGGCCGGGTTCTTAATAAACTGTTTGAAAGAATAAAGAATATAGAAAAAGATCTTGATCCAAAACGTACCGGAAAAGTTTTTAATGTTCTGGGAGATATATTCCCTTCAAATATGCTTGAGAAAATGGTAAGGGATATGTATGCCCATAATTTGACTGAAAAAACTATAACTGATCGTATTGTTAAAGAAGTAGATACGGAAAGATTTCGTAAGATCACCCACAGCACTCTTGAAGGATTGGCAAAGAAAGAATTAAATCTTGCAGCTATTATAGGTAAGCAGGAAGAAGCAAAGGAGCGTCGCCTTGTGCCGGAAGTAATTGAGGATTTCTTTATGAAAGCTTCTCCTTTATGCGGTATATATCCTAAAGAAA
>Ga0302246_1000495_pt1 | contig 34389 bp, 34 predicted proteins | sample AAG_UR_Trp_MG_FD_193533 | JGI IMG/M metagenome (GOLD analysis project Ga0302246, IMG submission 193533) | Enriched activated sludge microbial communities from anaerobic digester in WTTP, New Holstein, Wisconsin, United States - AAG_UR_Trp | ecosystem: Engineered > Bioreactor > Anaerobic >... | reverse complement strand
AATCAAATTCTGGCAAAATGCGACTACTCATATTAACAGTTCCTCCCTCCTTTGGATGTGCTGTACATTTTTAGTGCATTATGCGGGACTCTCATTCATCGCGCATCAAACCCGTCTTATTGCTTTATTCCACCCCTTGCCCCCCAAGGGCATAAGTATGGAGCCTTGCTGATAGAATCCCTCTTATTTTTGTGAATTTGACCCTTTGTCTCTTCCGTCACCTCCCCTCCGCCATGACACTTTAATCACAAGAGGGCCATGGTCCGGGGGGGCGGACCATGGCGATCTTGCACCATAAGGATTGCGTATGAGCAACGACAATCCGTTACAAACAATTCTCACCGTTCAGGGAAGCACCGCAAAACAGCGTCTTCCGATGGATACGTTTCAACGCTTAAACCACTTCACCAGAATGAAGGACCATTCTATTATCCTTCTGAAAGAAACCACGATCAAATCGATCGCTGCACGAATGCATTCCTGTTATGAATAGGTTAGGGGCTTTAATTCTACAAGTCTATCGGGGTTTTCCTGATTGTGGGGTTCGCAAATACTGAAATAATTGGGAGAAAATCCTTAGAAAGTCGAGGTTACCGGGAAAGGTCTTCCCTCTTGTAACCTTCCACCGTCGTCAGCCCCTGGCGAATGGCATACTTGGTCAGTTCGGCAACACTGAAGAGGTTCAATTTTTCCATGATCTGGCGCCGGTGGGTTTCAATGGTTTTCACGCTGACATGAAGGCGTGAAGCGATTTCCTTGGTGGCGTGCCCTTCCGCGATCAGTTGGAGGACTTCCACTTCACGATCGGTCAGAACATCGGTCTCGGGGGAAACTTCGTCTTTCTGCAACTGGCGCACATAGTCTTCAATAACGATGCCGGCAATGCTTGGGCTCAGGTAAATCCGATTTGACACAACGACTCGGATCGCGTTGGAAAGCTCCTCGAAGGAGTGATCCTTCAGCAGGTACCCCGAGGCGCCTGAACGGAACATCTCGGCAATGAAGCGCCGGTCGGAATGCATGGACAGGGCAATCACCTTTACGCCCGGCGATTCGGCCTTGATCTTTTTCGTCGCGCCGATTCCATTTAAATCCGGCATGGCAATATCCATGATGACGACATCCGGTGAAAGCTCTCTCGCCAGCCTCACCGTGGTCAAGCCGTCTTCGGCTTCCGCCACGACCTGCATATCGGACTGCTTGTCGAGAAGAGCCCGCAGCCCCTCCCGCATGATCTTATGGTCATCGGCTACCAGGATTCTGATATTCATGGGACAATTCCTTTATTTTGCGCTTTCGTTTTCGATTGAGAGGAACCTGCAGCATCACCCTTGTGCCCCGTTTGGCCGCCGAGTCGATCCAGATTTCCCCTCCGAGATAATTCATGCGCTCCCGGATGCTGAAAAGTCCGAATCCCGTCTTTTCACCTTTTGCCATCCCAACCGGGAAGGGATTGAAACCGATGCCGTTGTCTTCCACGACCAACCTGATCTGACCGTGCTCTCTGGAGATGGTCACTTTGACTTGCCCGGCCTGGGCATGTTTCGCCACGTTCAGCAGCAGTTCCCTGGCGATCTGAAACAGCACGATCCGCATTTCCTCGTCCAGGGGTTTATTCACCCGGTCATGTTCGCATTCGACGGAAATTCCGTACTCGGCCTGAATGCGTTCCGCAAGCCATTCCACTCCCGCTTCGAGCCCCAACTCATACAGTACGGGGGGACTCAACTCGAAAACCAGGGATCGCGTATCTTCGATCGTCTGAACAACCAAGGCATAGACTTCCTCCAGGGGATCATACAGACTTGTACCCCGAACGGACTCGCGCAAAGCGCCGAGTTTCATTTTGGAAAAAGCCAGATTCTGGCCGATATGATCGTGCAGATCAATGGCGATCCTGCGCCGTTCCCGTTCCTGGACCAAGGACAAATCCAATGCCAAAGTTCGCAGTCGTTCCTGGTATTTGCGTAATTTTTCTTCCGCTCGCTTCCGCTCCCCGATGTCCCAGATCAGGGCCTGAATAACCTTTTTCCCGCCGAGTTCCAAACGATTCAGAAGAACTTCTGTAATAATATTGGTACCATCCGAACGAAAATGAATCCACTCAAAGAAGCAGCTGCCTTTTTCCAGGGCCGCCTGATAGTTTTCTATGGCTCCCTCAATCGAATTTCGCCCATCGGGTTGCCATGCCGGCGAGAATTCGCCGGGACTTCGGCCGATCACGTCCTCCTTGGAAGATAAACCGTACAGTTCCAGGGCTTTCCGGTTACAATCGAAGATCCCGTTCTCATCGATCATCAGGAGGGCATCGTGGGAAGATTCAAAGAGGGTCCGGAATTTCCGTTCCGATTCACGGAGTTCCCCTTCCGCCTGTTTCCGGTCCGTAACATCCCGTATGAGGGCTAAAAGACAATCCTGTCCCCGGATCTTCCCCCTCTTGAGACTAACCTCCATCCAGACCTGTTCGCCTGTTTTCCGGTATGCCTCCTCTTCATAGATCTGGGATTGCCCCATAGCAGCCTTGCGGAGCCCCTGCAGCACCTCTTCTTCCCGGTAATTCTGGTCTCTGGCAGCCAAAAGGCCGACCCCCCCCCTTTGCATTTCCTCCAGGGTATACCCGAACATTTCCGTGAATTTCTGATTGATATCGATGAATTTTAATGTCCGGATATCGTGAACGGCAATGGCGTCGTTTACCGCTTCAAAGAAAGAGCGATCACCGGTGTCGGGTTCGCATCCATCGTAAACCGGGACAATACCGGGCGTCACTTCCTCGGGCCGCTTCAGCCAATCCTGTTGGCTGAGCGGTTCTTCCGACAGCTGCATTTTTCTTTTTGATGGATCCTGCAAAATCTGCGATTACTCCTTTACAATGGCGGTAAGAAGACAAAAAATAGGACGCCACACTTACCGAAACAGCCGTAACGATTCAAACCTTGCGATGCTGAAAAAGTCTACAGGCTCACCCCCTTTGTGTCAAAAGGATTTTATGGCATCAAGGCAACGATTCCGGAGAGAAATCCATGGGCCAGCGAAATTTCCAACAAGGGGCTTGCGAAAACACATCTTTTTTTTAGCCCGGTGGCATATTTTCCCGTATCTTTTCCCCTTGACGAATATTCCGTTATGATTTACTTTTTTATTAAATCTCAGTCTTCGTGATTCGACCGGGTCAACCCCTGTTTAACTAACCTCTTGCCCTGATTCAGAGGATGTAATGAAGACGAAAACTGCATGGCTTGTCGCTTTGATTCTTTTCCTGGCATTTCCTTTCTCTTCAACCGTCGCCGTCGATCAAAGCAGTTGCCTAACCTGCCACGCAAACGACACAATCATGAAAATGCTCTACAAACCTCCTGCTACAGGCCCTTCCGAGGGGGAAGGGTGAGCGGGCGCGCCTCCGCCGGTTCGGCCGGAAGAAATGTATAAAGGATATCTCATCGATAAAACACTCCTTGACGGGGACCCCCATCTCAGCAGGGGCTGCAAATCCTGCCATAAGGGTAACGCGGAGGGAACAACCCGGGAAGAGGCCCACAAGGGTCTTGTGAAAAGGCCCTCCGATAACCTGAAGACCTGCGCCATGTGCCACCGGAAGATTGCCGATACTTATGGAAAATCATTGCATTATACGACGATCGGCCAGCGGCAGGGGGTCATGAAGCGTTTTTCGGAAACGGAGTTGAAGGCATTCGATGAAAAGGTCTTTCAGCAATCATGCCGGAGTTGTCATGCCTCCTGTGGCGACTGCCATGTCCGGGGAGCTGCCGTTGGCGGCATCAGCATCGGTCTGATCAAGGGACACAAATTCGTCAAAAAGGACGAGGGCAAGACCTGTGCCTTCTGCCACGGAGGGAGAGTCTATCCCGAATACACAGGGGAATACGGCGGCAAACCCGATGTCCATTACCAGAAGGGCATGCTGTGCATGGACTGTCACAAAAAGTCCGACATGCATGGCGACGGGAACATCTACTTCTCCAAGCAGGATGTGAAGGACCGGCCCGCCTGTGTGAACTGCCATACAAAACTGGGACAGGAAGCCCGACTGACCACACGCACGGCACATGCCAGGCACCAGGGGAAAGTAACCTGCTACGGCTGCCACGCCTCCGCCGAATACCGGAACTGTTACAGCTGCCACCTGGGAACCGGGGCCGCCGCCAAACCCGGTTTTCTGCTTGGTTTGAATCCACGGGACCGGAAAACGTTGACAACACTGCGCCTGATTCCGACGGTCAGGGACAGTTTTGAAAAAGCAGGTGTAAAGATGTCGAATTTCGACAGTCTCCCTAATTACTGGGATACACCCGCTCATAATATCCGTAAGCGGACGGACAGGACACGTTCCTGCGACGCCTGCCATACGGCCAAGAACGGCTTTCTGACAAAAGAGGCGCTTGTGGAACAAAGTTCCAAGGCGGATGACGGTTTAATTTACAACATTAACCCCATACCCATCAATCCTTAGGAGGGCCATGATGAAGAAAGTGAAGTTACTCTTGACGGTGGTCGTATTTTTATCCCTGTTGCCTTTGGCGGCTCTTGCTCAGACCTTTTCACCCATTGTTTCCACGGCAGATCTGGCTGCCGGACTAACCAATCCCGATCTGGTGATTGTGGATATACGGAAAGTGGAAGAGTACAAGGCCGGGCATATTCCCGGCGCCGTAAATGTATTTTATGGCACCTGGGCGGTCAAAACCGGTGAGAACGACAACCAGTTGCCGGCGGATGACGATCTGGCGGATATCGTGGGTTCCGCTGGAATCAAGCCGGATTCGACAGTCGTCGTCTATGGAAAGACGGAAACCCCTCCTGACCGGGTCAACGTAACACGCGTTGCCTGGACCCTGAAATATGCCGGCGTGCAGAAGGTCTCGATCCTGGACGGCGGATTTGAAAAATGGGCCGCTTTTGAAAAACGTCCCGTATCTACCGATACGACCATGCCGAAAGCCGTTTCGTACCAGGGTAAGTTCAACAAGAACATTGTGGCCAGCAAAGACTATGTCAAGGCCAGCCTGGGCGGGAAGGGAAAGGTCCTGGTTGTCGACGTGCGGGAACCGGATTTTTATAACGGCATTCAGAAGCTCCCCTTTGTGGCGAAAGCAGGCCGCATCGCGGGTTCCGTCAATCTGCCGACATCCCTGCTTTTTGAGAAATACCCCCCCTCCGGTGAAAATGCGGGCAGTTGCTGCACGACATACAAGGATAAAGAGACCCTGAAGGCGATTGCGACCCCGATAGACGGGAAACTTCTGGATCGAGAGCTCATCGTCTACTGCGATACGGGAAAGTTTGCCACTGCCTGGTGGTTTGTCCTGGCCGAAGTCCTCGGCTACAAGAACGTCAAGAATTACGACGGATCGAGTCAGGAATGGATGCGGGACCCTAACGCGCCGACGCTGCCATAGCGACACTTAAAAATTTGCATAGTTATCCATGAGAAAAGCCTCTCCCGCCGAAAGCCGAGAGAGGCTTTTTAATAATTTCGGCAAATGTCATTTCGAACGAATGTGGGGGGGTACGGCTCCCTTTCAGGGAATCGACTGATTTATCGATCTTTTTCCATATGTGCCCTAGCCGTTCTAAGCGCGAGGTTTCGGTCTTTGGTAAACAACCACCATTGATCTTGTGTGGTGTGTGGACCGGCCTCTTTGTCCCGGCCTCGACAATAATACCAGTGACCGAATCGCTCGACTGTGGAAAAAGCATGGGTGCCGGTGCAGAGAATACTGCAGGGTCTTATCTCCTCAAAAAAGATCGTTTCATCCGGTGCCTCGTCATATGCTAAATCCTCCGGCAATACGATGTGAGAAACATCAATGCCTTCCGCTTCTTTTTCATCCAACCACTTTGAAACATTCATAGCCGTGTAACCTCCATTAAAGCATGAATAACGGATATTAAATAATCCGGATACGGGCTCAGGATGGTCCCTTACCACCGCGACGAACAATCGTCAGCCCGATTAACCTGGAAACCACCACAGCGATATAAGCGACGCCGGCAAACTGTTCGAGCATCACCAGCACGCGCGATGCCGGGGTTACCGGTAAGATGTCGCCAAGCCCCGTCGCCGAAAGGTTTGTAAAGCTCAGAAACAGGAGCTCGACAAAGGTCAGCGGACGTCCGGGATGGGCTCCAGCGACAAGGCTGCCCGGGTACCATATCTGACATACCAGATACACGTAGGCGAATCCCCACGCGATCAGGGTAAAAGTAGCGCCGGCGGCGAACAACTCGTCGGTGGTCACCCGACGATCCTCCATCATGTAGGCGATCAGACTTCCAGCTGCGTAGAAATATAACGAAGCTTCCAGCAGTGATGCCCACAGCAGGAAGTTCGGATTGACAAACAGCCATGACAATATTGACAGTAAAATTGCCGGGGCCGCGATGATCCATGCAATCCAGGTGATTGCCGGGCTGCGGATGACGACCCAGACCACCAACAGGAGTACCAGCATTCCGAAAATACCGAGGAAGAACCGACCGCCAGGGGCACCTTCAAATGCCACGTAGAGCGCCAGACTTGCCAGTTGCGCCGCGAGAAGAAATGCGGATGGATGGTGGCGCGCAAAAGCACGCCACCGCATGTACGGAATGGTATTATTCATGCCTGAAATTGTACCCTTATCCCCAATCCTTCCTTACACATCTCCCCGGCGGGTTAAAGCCCCTTCTTTTCAAACCACCGGAAAAGACCCAGTCCCGCCACGATAAAAACGGCGATGACGATCCAGTGGTTGATTCCGAGCACTCCGGGCACGGTGATCTTCCCGTAATCGCCCCAGGTCAGAACGGTTGCCTTGAGAAAGGGATACGACTCGGCAAATACGGCCGCACCGACCAGCATGCCCAAAACACCCCAAAGGGCATCCCAGCGCCCCTCGCCGAGCGCGCCCAACTGTGTTCCGGGGCAATAACCCAGAAGCCCCCAGCCCAGGCCGAAGATCAATCCGCCCAGGATGTTTCCCCCCAGAATGGTCGGCTTGATGGACAGTTTGACCATGCCCAGGTCGTATAAAAGATAAACGCCGACCATGGCAACCAGGACCGTGCTCAGCATGAATTTCACAATCGTCATGTCCAGCAGGCGCAGCGCCCCGAGTTGTTTGTCGTACCGGATCACCCTCGCCTTTTGAAGGAGAAAGCCAAAAATGATGCCGGTAACCGCACCGTAGATGAGTTCATTCATGATTTCTCACCTCCCCTGTAAAGCGCCATGGCAACAATGACCCCACCGATGAAGAAACAGATCAACGCGATATACCCGCTGACGGCTAACTGTAGCGACCCGCTCAGTCCATGACCACTCGGGCACCCGTCGGCCAGGCGGGCGCCGAATATAGCGACGGCGCCTCCCACAAAGGCGGCCAGTGCCCTTTTCGTCCGGCCCGGTCCAAAGCGTTTCTTCCACATCGGAGGAACCGCCTGAAGCTTGAAGGTGTTAGAGGTGGTTGACGCAATGAGGGCCCCGCAGAAAATCCCGATGACAAACATGAACTGCCAATCGATCTTCGGTATTTCCTTGATAAAATAGGGCATTTTCGCCACTCGTTCGGCATCGAAGACCTGTTCGATGAAACCGGCTGACCGCACGAAGGTGGTGGAAGCGCCCACATATTTCCCTGTGAACCAGACGGAAAGCACGATGAGCAAACCCGTCAGGGCCCCGGCGAGATACGGACTCCAGCCTTTCTTCTCCTGCATTTCTCCCATCTTCTCCTCCTTTCTCCCGTTCTTGTTTTTAAAAAGCTTTCGGAGGCAATTATCCTTTAGTTCTTCCGCTTTCCGGACACTGCTTAAAATGTTCGCAACCCTTAATGATGTCCGCTCACACACTTACCTCCGTGAACCATCTCACGAACGAACCGCACCGTTAGCGGCCAAGCGAATAAAACAGGCGCCACCAGCAGCGCGATGGACACTTTCATGTATGCATCAGGCGACATGCCTCGCCACTCGTAAAGGACGACGGCAATACAGGCCGACAGCACACTGGTCACGAGAAACCTCCAAGCAAAATAGGCATTTGCCTCATACCAGACGTGATCATCACTCAGCGTTGCCCGGGTACGGTAGCCATACACCGGATTGCGCGGAACTTTTCGTAAAAGAAGAGGAATCGACACCAAGGAAAAGATGGCGTTGCAGACCAGGATGGTAATCAGACCTTTGTCGAACATGTCCATACCATTACCTCACGGCTGATTGCACCCGAAGCGCCAAGGGGATGAGAAATCGATATTTGTAAACCTCAGAACCGCATCCGGACCCGGTAGGTCACGACGGCCTCCCCGTTTTTCGGAACAGGCACATTCATCTCCAGTTGCGAAGAACTGGTTTTGACAACCTTGTGTGATGAACTGACGACCTGCCAGTCTCCGGGAACAGGCTCGATAATCCGAACGGTCACATTTTCCGCCTTGTGGTTCCGCAGGGCGATTTCAAAGGCAGCCTCGTAGGTATCGGAGGCGATCTTCTTCCATTCCGTCTGTTTGCGCGTCGCCACGACGTCGAAGGCCTCGCCGAGCTTGATTTTGACTTTCTCGTCCTTCGGGGTGTGGTCGATCGTATCCTCACCCGTAAACTGGAGGCTCTTATCCGCGTCGTGCTTGTAAACCCGGACGATCCCCTTGGGGAGGGGCATTCCCATGCCATTCGCCTGCGCGTTATCGAACTCGATGAAAACACCAACCTTTTTCTTCTGTTCCGGTTCCCCGTAACGGCCACGATAATAATGGTCCTCGCCGAAGATCCGGTATTCCTTCCTGACCTTCACCTCGGGGGCCGAAAGCAGGCTGATCTGCTTGGTCGAATTGTCCTTCAGGGTCGTCGGACGCTCCAGGGTATAGATGTGATACTCGAAAAAGGCCTGCTCCCGGAATTGTGGCGCCGCCGCTTCCGCCACCATCCCTTTGTAGACCACATCCCGGCGCGCCATCTCCTCCTTGACCCGATTCACATCACCGGCAACGAGCTTCAGTTTGGCATTGAGATAGGAGGTCCCGCTCTGGTTATTCAGGGTCACCCAGCCGGAAAGACCACCCGCCCGATCCTGCGCATCCAGCACCAGGACGTAATCGGCCCGCCAGCCGATGCCGCTCGTCAGGTAAGCCACTTCGATATCCTGGGTTTTCACCGCCTCGTTACGGAGGAGCCACAACAGGGTCGGCTGGGCGATAAGGTTGTCCGGCACCTGGGGGAAAATAATCCGGCCGGGGTAACCAAAGGTGACTTCATTGCCGATCTGGAAAACGGGATTGTTGTCGTTGTTCGACAGGACGCGGGCCGTAACGATTTCCTCCCGTTCCGTGTAGGCATTTTTCGAGTAGAGTTTCACGTCCTTCCCCACGTACTTGTCCAGAAGCCGGTTAGGACTTAAAAGATCGTATTCATAATTCTGCTCCAGAACGGACAGGCTCTTCGGGTCCGTCAAGGACTGCATGTGGACCGTCGCCGGGTTGATTTTCGCCGCCACATCCATGAAACGCAACTCCGTCAACCCCTTCGGCAACTGGATATGCCGCTGGTCTTTGATTAACCCCAGGTCTTCGTTATAGGCCGTGACTTCGACGGCGATCTGCTGATCCACCCCGGACGTGCGGACCTCCGCCGCCGCTGCCGACATCACCGGAAGCAGAAAAACAAAGCCAACCCATAAAACGATAAAAAACCACCCCCGCTGATTGCTTGTCTGTCTCATCTTCATCACCTCTATTGTCAAGTAGACTTTATTGGGATTCCAGCCTGTGTCGCAATCAGCCTCTTTGTCATTTCGACCGCAGGGAGAAATCTTAATTACTTAGACAAAAGATCCCCCTTTTTTGTTCCAAATGAATTTTTTCAGGCTCTTATAGAGCGTAACAGATATCCAGAATCCGATCCACGTTGAACACGCGCCTTTCCCCCCGCAGTCGGCAGTAGGCCTCCAGGCCCAGGAAAGGGTGGCCGTTGTACGCCATCTCCCGCACCACAACCGGAAGAATCGTTCGCTTCGTCTTTTCGTCTTTCGCCTTGAGATAGACGATGTCGACATCCCTTTCTTCGCTGATGGCCCGATCCAGCAGCTGAATTTTATCCTCCCGGGACAGCGTTTTCTCCGCCAGGCGATACTGGCAACCCGTGAGAAACTTCATCACCTGCCAGTCGACCATGATGTGCCTTTTCTGAATCGGCTTGCGGAGTACAATCCCTTCAAGAGAGGTGCACCGGGAGAGGGCCACGTACATCTGCCCCGAGGCAAAGGTTCCCCGGCCGACATCGATGATCACCTTATCGAAGGTTTTCCCCTGACTCTTGTGGATCGTCACGGCAAAGGCGAGGCGGAAGGGGTACTGGGTGAAGGAGCCGATCGACTCCGTGGCAAGCTGGTTGTCCTTAACCAGAAACCGGAAGATCTGCCACGTGTTCGGGGCGATCTCCACCTCCTCACCGTCCTCCAGCTCCGCACAGATGAGCTCCTCTCCTTCCTCATCCTTCGATAAACCCGTAATCTTTCCAATTGTCCCGTTGATCCAGCGCCCGTAGGTGTCGTTGTTCAGGAGCATGATCTGGGCGCCGATCTTGAATCTCAGTTCCTCCGCCGTCGGCAGGTATTCCTTGCCGAAGTTGCCTTCGATATACCCCTGAACACTCCGGAGCTTCCCCGGCAGTTTCTCCAGGTGTTCTTCATTGATCCGGTCCGCCAGATCGTTCGTGCTGGTCAGGCAAAGATAGAAATCATCTGGGGACGACTCGAAATCGGAATCGACCCGGTCGTTCAGGATCCGAAGATCTTCATCGGTAATGCTGCGGTTGCGGATGGCATTCAGCAGGCGGATAAATTCCGTATCCTGCTGCCGGTAGACCTTTTCCAACTCCACGAAAGTCAGGTTCAATTCGCCGAAAACGTTGGCGCTGAAAAAGTAAGGCGTCCGGTAACACAGGCGGAAAACGTCTTTTTCTTTTCCTCCCAGCACCGGGGGAAGCTGGTAGAGGTCGCCGATGAAAACCATCTGGATGCCGCCGAACGGCTGTTTTTCATGCGGTCCGTTCAGGCGGAGGAAACGGTCCACGCAGTCCAGCAGGTCCGCCCGAACCATGGACACCTCGTCGATAATGATTGTATCGAACTTTCTATAGATACTCTGGTCGCTTTTTTTACGCTTCCGTCGGATGGCCTGGAGCGTCACATCGGGTTTGAACCCGCAAAAGGAATGGATCGTCTGCCCCCCGACGTTGACCGCCGCCACTCCCGTCGGGGCAAGGATCGCGACCCGCTTTTCCGTGTGTTTCTGGAAATAGTTGAGGAGGGTGGACTTGCCCGTTCCGGCGCGGCCGGTGATGAACAGGTGCTGGTTGGTTCCCTCCAACAGATCGAGGGCCCGTTGAAACTCGGCATTGAATTCGATCTTCGTTGTCGTCCGGGTTTTCATGAATCAAATCCGCCTGAAAGGGTTTATCCTTATTATGTATATTGAATTGCTTTGTTTATATTCCCTGGACATTTTGAAGTCAACAAAAGACCTCATTAACAAATCATCATTCCGGCGCAAGCCTGAATCCAGTCCCCACTTGTACTTAATGATATCCACCGGATCAATTGTTGAAAATATTGATAATATATCCGTTGACACTAATATGATTGCAATTAAATTCAATAAAGATGATCCTGTTTTTGGGGGGCTACGGCGGAAGGAAAGTCGCTCCAGATATCTGCAAGTGATGCCATGCAAGATGTAAAGAGTTATCTGTACAGGTAAATAAATTGATAACTTAAACACGAGATTCTCCAGAAAGGAGGTATTGGCATGTCGATTAACTGGATCACGTCATTCGAGGACGGACTGGAAAAGGCGAAGAAAGAGGATAAACTGGTCTTTCTGGATTTCTTCAACCCCAACTGAATCGGTTGCAAAAGGATGGACGCGGTCGCGTACCCAGAACCTGCTGTAATCGAGTTTGTTACCAAAAATCTCATTCCTCTCCGGATTCCCGCCGATGATCATGAACTGGCGGTCCAATACCGTATCAAGTGGACGCCGTCGCTATTGATTCTGGATAAAAAAGGCGTGGAGCACTATCGGACACTTGGATTCTTTTGGCCCCAGGAACTGATCCCCTCCCTGCTCCTCGGAATGGGGAAGGCTTATTTCGACAAGCCGGACCGGATCAAGGCCGCTTCGTGCTTCAATCGCATCATCGAGGAATACCCCCAGAGCTTTCAGACACAGGAAGCAATCTACATGAAGGGCGTTTCAGATTACATTGCGACCAAGCAAGTGTCAAACCTCATCGGCATTTACGATCACCTGGCTTCCGAATATCCCGACAGCCAGTGGGCCATGCGGGCCAATCCCTACAGTTTTTTGAAATGATGAGTTAAACAAAGCACAAAAGAGACACAGGAACTTACAACTCTTGACCCATAAAGGCAGAGCCAAACCGCTCTGCCTTTTCACTTCTTCTTGAGTTTTATCCATGACTTTCTTTTGTCATTCCAGGCATTTCCCCGTCATTTCGACCTTCTCTTGTCATTTCGACCGCAGGGAGAAATCTTGCTTTTAAATCCTTCAAGATTTCTCGTCGCTAACGCTCCTCAAAATGACACCCGAAACGGTACCGGAAGCGCAGAATTACACCAGCAGAAACAGGAGCAACACCGGTACGATCATCAGGAAGGCACTTACATCGAGCCCCAGCAGCGGCACCAGGACCAATCCGGCCAAAAGCGACGCGAGACACCCGCCGAACAGGTCCGCCCCGTACAGCGGTGCAATGACCCGCTGCTGATCATCCACACGGTGGAGACTTGCCCAGGCGAAAACCGCCGCCACGAAAAATCCCGAGGCGAGCAGCAGAAAAGCCGTCCCCGGAAGACCGAGAGAGACGCTTCGCCAAAGCAGGCAGGCAATCCCCGCCGCCAGCAGAAGGAATCCGGACAGGATCGAGGGGCCCCACCACCGCTTCGCCCGGTTCCCGGCCCGGGCCATCCAGTGATTGACGAGGAAAGCGCCAAGGGTAAGCCCGGCCATGAAGGCCATGAGCAGCAGGCCGATGTCCCGGTATAGAACGCCCGCCTTCACCTGGTAGTACAGAATCAGGATCGTCTCCTGCACCATACCGACAAAGGCCGCCGTAAAAACCAGCCCCCCCCGCCGGAAACCTGCACGCCGACGGGAAAAGAGAAAGCACAAAGCCAGACCCAGAAAAACAAACGCCATGACTGTAAGGAAAACCCTATCGGAGATAGGAACATCCAGACTACCCAGGGCCGGGAAGAACTTCGACAGCCACAGGAGGAGGGTATAGCGGTAACACAGGGGACGCACATCCGAGTTCGGTGTCCCTTTTTCCGTCCGCAGATACCCGTTGATCTCGGAAAAGCGGTCGTTTGTATAAAGATAGCGGAGATACGGGGGCGACACCAGCCGGGCGGTGACGTTTCGCTCCCGCCAGCGTTCAACCAGAATTTCCGGTGACGCCGACAGTGGGGTAGCAGACGCCAGGATGACATTGGTCGCCCCGGGGAGAAATACGATATGGGGAAAAACCCGGACCAGGGCGGCGTGAACGCTCCGCATGCGTTCCCGGAGCAAAGGCGTCCAGTAATTTTCCGCCGACCGGAGACGCAGGGCGAAAACCCCGCCGTGATTCAGCCGCGCCGCACTCTCCCGGAAAAACTCCTCCGTATAGAAGCGGTTGCTCTGTCCCGAGGTCGGCTCGGGCATGCCGACGAGGATCAGGTCGTAGGCGCCGGGTTGTTTCAGGTATTGCCGGGGATCGGCAAACGCCAGGCGGACATTTTTATAACCGAGAGATTCGCCAATGGTTGCGGGAAGATAGGGGCGGACGGTCTCGACCAGGACGGGATTCAACTCCAACGCCACGATGCGTTGTGGGTGATGCTTCTCCAGTTCTACAATCAGACCTTCCAGGGCGCCTCCCAAAAGCAGCACCGACTTGGGCCGGGGATGCTGGAGGGCCGCCGGATGGACAAACGCCTCGGCGTCGGTCCCTTCCGTCTCGAAGGACAGGGTGTCGTTTTCATAGACCGCCACCTGCCTGGAGAGCCCCGTCACGGTGATCCGGCCATAGGCCGAATCGCGGCTCGCCAAAAGGTCGGGATGAGTCCAGGCGGTGGTCTGCCGGTCAATCACGGCCACCGGCCACAGCAGACCCAGCAGCACCACCGACAGCAGCAAGGCGCCGATCCGGTAGGGATGACCCCGTCTCTCCACGGAAAAGGCGACCGCAATCAGGGTCAAAAGGCTGCAGAGGATGGCGATGGTCAGGTTAGGAATGCCCCGGAGGAGAAAACCCGTCGCCAGCAGGCCCCCGAGCATGCCGCCGGTGCACTCGACGGCGTAAGCGGCGGCCAGGGTCCGCCCATCTTGGCAGTAAGCCTGGGCGCTGTCCCGGAAAAGCCACCCGAGGAGGACCCCCGGCGGCAGCATCGCCAGGATCACGATCCCGAACTGCTGAAAAAAGGGCAGATACGCCCCCGGCACCCCGGAGAAAAGGACCCGGCTCCCGCGGACAAAGAGGACTTCCAACAGCAAAAAAACCGCCCAGAAGAGAAACAGGGCGGGGGTGGTCCAGGTAGAAGCGGCGTTGATCCGGGAACCGATCCACGTCCCGGCGGCGCTCCAGAGAAGCCACATCCCCAGGGCCAGGATGTAGAATAGCTCGACGCCGTACAGGGCGACATTCAACTCCCGCAGCAGCACCACCTGCCCCAGAATCGAAATCAGACCGATGATGAAAAGGGAAAGGCTGTTCATGGCGAAGAATGTGTTGCAGTAAAAATAAGAGAGCGTCCTAATTACCGCTATTATTTTAAGAATATTTTTAAAATTGTTCTTTTAGAAGGATAGCGTTTTGCCATTTTCAGTGACTATACTTTCCAGTTCTACCCTATAATCCGAAACCAGTCTTTCACTGTTAGTATAAGTCGATCGACTTCGTCTTCAGACAGTGGACAACAATGAGCAATCGGCCCTCTCAGTAAATTCAAACTGCTCATGACTCTTTCAACGGCCCGGCGACTTGAGAAAATAGTTCCAAATAGATCCCAATTTGAGGTGATAATTACAGATAATTCACCAAATGTAGTGTAATCGATTTCCTTTTCAGATCTGCGTGTTATCCCATTATCAACTTCTTTCCGAATCCGGTCTGAGACTTCTTGAACTATCTTATCTGGAATTTTTCCACTATCCCACCAATTAGCACCAACGTTTTCGCGAAGTGTCTCGGAAATCAATTTTCGTATAGAATTTTCCAAACAGTACAATAGCTCATAATATTTTGACATAATATCAGCGTCCACACGAATCGTCTGCTCAAATTGGGGATAGTATTCAGCAGGCGCAACAGATAAGGACTGCGATAAATGGCCAAGTTCAAGATAGTATCGTTCCTCTATCTTTTTGAGATCGTCAGTAATTAAAAAACCCGACATACCAAAAGAGCGAATATAATCAGAAGCACTACTCATTGTCTGAACCTTTAAGAAGATTTTCTTTCAAACTTTTAAAAATGGCATTGAACACCGCCATATCGGATGTTGCTGGTAAATTCAGATTGATGGTGTAAGAAAGATTAAGTCCAACTTTCCCATGTTTTGGCGGATTAGTCATTGGAATACTTACAGGCAACGGTTGAGCAGAAGTTTTTTCCTCTTCCGCAACGATGTTTGACCAACTCGCATGTTTTTTCAATGCTTTTACAGAAGCAAGTATTAATGATACAATATTAGCTCCTTCGCTTTGACCTGTCTCCTCAATTATCAGTCCCTTTAGTTTCTCGTCATTAAGTTGATGCATGTATTCGTTTCTAACATAAAGTGGGGAATATCCAATCTTAAGAGCCTCGGCAGCTGCCTTCCCTGACGTGGCCGAATTTCGGAATTTCTTATAGATGTCAGAGGGTGTACCATCGGCATTCGTAAAGCCAATTTTCTTTAGAAAAGATGTAATTTGATCGCCGGAACCACCGGGAATCTGAAGCACTGTTTTTACAAAGTCTTGCGTTACGCGCTCCGGAGTTGCTTGCAATTTTATTGCTATTAATGCTTTTTCTATATTGCCTGGTGCTGTTACATACGGTAGTGCTGCCATATGATCTCCTTTCAGGTACAAATGTTCATATTCAAAATAACTATACCATCATAATTTTAGGATGTATTTTCTTCAAGAATTGGCACCCTCTTGAATTCTTAATAGCCGCCTTTCTTCATCAAACGCTATCATCTTTTTGGCTTCTTCCACCTGCTTTGTTGTTGGTTCAGGAAGGTTCGCAAACCACTCACTCCAACGTTTCTGTATACCACTAATAGATATTTCATCAATTAGTCCACGGTTAGCTTGAAAAGCTATGACAGAAAGCAATTCCCTTGTAATTTCTTTCTGTTCCAGAAATCTTTTGAATATCCATAGATAAATATCAACTATTTCCAATCCGGCGCTGTTATTTCCTGTGCCAAAAGATATTGGAGTTGCCGGCATTCCACTGTAGTCAATCTCTGGAAGCCCCGGTCCATTCATGAACGATACATTTCTGTTCTTTGCATAAAACTCAGAAAGGGTTCGCTGAGCCTTGTTGAATTGAGACTGTTGATCAATGACTATTGCTGCTGCTTGCGTATTGTACTCTTTTATCCTTAATCCGATTCCATACATGACTGACTGGAATCCAATTACATTTGGGGTTATCTCCACAATATCTTTTTTACATTGCACATTATAATGAATTTTATGCGGATTATTTTCAGCCCATTTTAGGGTATCAGATATCAGTTGTTGAGACCTTGCATCTGGCAATTTAACAACTCGTTCCCTTAAAGTCCTGCAAACTTCTACTAAAGCTTTAGCGTCGTTTGGCTCAATCCGTGCGCACCATGCCTTTCTCAAAGTCTCTAAATCAAATAAATAGGCCACTTTCACAAGTAAAACGTAGCGCAATGGTGTCCAATAGCCTGTCCATGTGATGGCTGGATTAAGGCCATGGTCAAAAACTTGATCAAAAAAACTGATTAATGCATGGTCGAGCTTAAATACCTGATATAGATCAAATCTTAAATTCATTTTATGTTGAAGGATATTGATATCGTCAGCAATATCCACTAGCTTACCGATACCTAACTCAGCTGCATGAAGTCTCTTGACGCCCAACCTGTATCTCAGTTTTGAAAGGTGAGATTCACAAAGATCATCCAGATCACCCTTGCTAGAAAGAACTCCATAATAGAGAACGGGCTGTGACGAATCAAATAGGTTTGGCCCTGTATGCCCACTTTCATCTACATAGAAAAACAAGTGCACCCCCTGAGGAAGAGGCGAAAAAGGTGATAACTCTCTATTTTCCCGTATTTCTTCCCATGTACTGCCTTAATTTTACTGATGTATTTATGGCTGAGAGGCTTTTTTAAAGGCCCCATCATTTATCTTGAAAAGTGGAAATGCCCCCGTGTAGGCGGGAAGAAGAGTAAGACGGGTGGTGCGGAATGTCAACAGGAATTTGTGAATAGGATTCATGGGATGCGTGACGAATGAAATTGCTGTCGCAATGAAAGCCACCCCTCCCTGGCCCTCCCTGTCGAGGGGCGGGAACCGGGGGGAAAAAAGCAAGATTTCTTCTTTCGGTCAAAATGACCGTTAATGCGCCTACTTGAATTCCCCTTCATGGAAGACGATGGCCTGGAAGGTTGCAAAATCGGCGCCCTGACGCCAGGCGTTCCGGGGCAGGCCCGCCTTCATGCTGAGGTGATCCAGCATCGTGTCCCGGTCCCAGCCCTGCTCCGGCGCCACCTGGGGGAGAAACACGGCAGAACGGCCGTCCTTGCTGAGAACGACCCCGTCGCGTCCGACGACGATATCCTGGTAACCGGAAACGTGCTTCATGGGGGTCAGGACAGAAATCTCGACCTCCAGGTCCTTCAGCTCAGAAGCATTGACCGGCGAAAAACGCGGGTCCTGAAAAGCGGACTGCAGGGCCATGACACCGACAAGCTTCCCCAGCGCCATGTCAGGCACCAGACGCCCGATGCAGCCTCGCAGTTCCCCTCTTTTTTTGAGGGTCACGAAGACACCCCGGGGCTGCTGGAGCAGGGGCGCGAAACCCCGGGCCAGGGGAGCGGTCTGGGTGGTCAGGTAACGGGTAATCGCCTCCCGGGCAAAGGCCAGCAGGGCCTTCTTATCTTCCGGACGCAAATTCGTTTCGCCGGTGACGGATGCCGGGCGCTCCAGGGAACGGGAATCGATCCGCTCCTTTTCCCCCGTCAGAACCACGGCGCCGTAACCAACGACCCGGTTCTGGTCCCCGATGATCGTGTCCCCCGAATGGGCATAACTGACCACTCGTCCCCCTTCGGCCCCCAGGGCCGTAGCGGCAACCATGGCCGCCATGATGGGGCCTTCCCCGCAGGCGCAGGTATGGAGGTTCGGCAGGTTGCGGTTCATCTGGGTTTGGATGGCATCCTGCAAGATGCGCGTATCGAGGGTAATGACGGCATCCAGAACGGGCAGATCGGATGACACGGCGTTCTGGGCCGACGGATAATGAGAGAGGTCGGAACTGGCGACAATCAGGGCGCGGCGGTTTTTCAACACCTTCCCGAGGGCCTGGCCCAGGCGTGTGCAGAGGTCCCGGTCAGGGGTCCCGATCAGCACCGGAACAATCCTGGTCTTGGGGAAAACGACCTGGACAAAGGGAACCTGGACTTCGATGGAGTGCTCGTTGGCGTGCACCCCCTTGTCGGCCACGCAGTCCCGGTCTTCCCGCAACAGTTCGTTGTTTATCTCCTGATCGATCTCCGCAACGCCCAGGGGGGTCCGGAATCCCCGTCCCGGGTAGAGGCCAACCTTCCGGAATCCCGCCGCCGCATGATTCGTCCCGAGGATGACAACGACATCGTATTGATGATTCCTGGCCTGGTTGTAGCCGTCTGCGGCCACCTGGCCGGAATAGATATACCCCGCATGGGGCAGGATCAGGGCAATGGGTTTCTTTACCTTCGCCGACACGGCATCACCCAGGTATTTCTCGATCCCCAGCCGCAACGCCGCCTCCGAATCGGAATAAAACTGCCCCGCCACAACAGGAGAACGGACCTCTCCCGACGCACCTCTGCAATCTTCAATCATCACGGCACCCCCTAATAAAAAAATCCCCAGGACAAACGCCCCTATCCATTTTCTCTTGCTCATCACGGGCCGCCTCATCCATTTTCAGGTCCACACCCCGGCGATCTTTTCTCCACAGAAAAGGCACCGGCCGTTTTTCAGATGAATTTCCTCGACGAAGAAACTATTGCGTTTAATTACCACCTTTCGGCAGCGGGGACAATAGGTGTGGTTTCCCGGGTGATTCGGCACATTGCCCACGTAGGCGTAGTGAAGGCCTTTGTCCATGGCCATCTCCCGGGCCCGCTCCAGGGTCGAAACGGGGGTGGGCGGCAGGTTCAGAAGCTGGTAATCCGGATGAAACCGGGTGAAATGGACGGGCACATCCGGCCCGATTTCCCCGGCCATCCAGTCGCAGAGGCCCTTCATCATTTTATCCGAATCGTTGAGGGTCGGCACGACCAGGTTGACGATTTCCAGGTGCACCCGGCTCTTCGCCACCTGGCGGATGCTCCGGAGAACCGGCTTCAGCTCCGCCCCGCACACCTTTCGGTAGAAATCGGGGCTGAACCCTTTCAGATCGATTTTGATCGCGTCCAGGGTGCCGCACATCTCCGAAAGAGGCGCCTCGTTCATGAACCCGCAACTGATGATAACGGACCGGCGGCCCTCCTTTCTTGCCATCCGGGCAATATCGAGCAAATATTCCGTGAACACCGTCGGTTCGTTGTAGGTGAACGCGATAACCGGCGATCGGCGGTCCAGGGCGGCCCGGACCACCTTCTGCGGAGAAACGTACGAACCGGTATGATCTTCAGGCGTGGACTGGGAAATTTCCCAGTTCTGGCAGAACTTGCAGCGGAAGGGACAACCCGCCGTGGCCAGGGAAAAGGCCTCCGAGCCGGGGAGAAAATGATAAAAAGGCTTTTTTTCGATGGGATCGATGTGAACCGTCACGGGACGGCCGTAGACGAGACTGCGCAATTCGCCCCCAATGTTCATCCGGGCGCGGCACCGCCCCCGTTCTCCCTCTTGGATGACACAACCCTGGGCACACAGGAGGCACTTGACGAAACTTTTCCGGTGGCGATAGGCCTTACCGGTCCTTTTTTCCTCCGGCAGATGGCAAACCGAACAATCGGCACCGGCCATAAGGGGCGACGACCAGAAGCGGGCCCGCGGCGCCGTGCGGAGGAGTTCCTCGCGAAAATCCCCGGCAGAGGCCATACCGGCGTTGCGCTTCGAAAAGCCCCATGCCTCGCGAAAAAGCATTGGCGTCAGGGCCATCCCCGCCAGGCAGGGGGCGTATCGCCATACGGTTTTCAGCAGGTCCCGCCGTGAAAGCATGGAGTCACCTTCCCTTATTATAGAAACAAGATTCTTCGGCTGACGCCTCAGAAGAATGACATTGCGACACAGCCTCCAAACCGGGCATGACAGACACGCCGGTCCCGGTCAGAAATCACGCCTTATCCGTTGTTTCCCCGTCAGCCTTCATACGAAGATAGGTCTGCACCTTGTCGCGGACCGCATCGGGAAGCTTGATACCCAAATGCTTCAGCCGCTTTTCATACTTTTCAAAGGAACGGGTATGCTGGGAGGTGTTGATGAAGATCTGCAGATACGACCGGATGCTTCCCTCCAATTCACGCCGGAATTCCATGTCCCGGTTCAGCATATCCTCCACGGGGGCGAGGGCACGGTAATTGATCGGGCGGCAGATGGCCCGATAGGCGACAAAGCGCTGGAGGATGTCGGACTCGTAATCCTTTTCGCGGATGGCCTGCTCCACGGCGTTCAAGTTGATGCAGTCCATGATCTGGAAGTCGTATTCCCCACCGATGATTTCCTTAATGGACCGCATCGCCTCCTGGTAGCGTTCGCACTGGTTGAATTCCTTGTCGCACGTCCCGATGCAGCGCACATAGAGAACGAAGTCGATATCCGAACCCAACTGGGACAGGCCCATATTCACCGAACCCATGACGTCCATGGCGACATCCTGCTGGATCTGCTGGTCAAACCGCAGGGTCACTTCCTCCAGTTGCTCCAGGCGTTCATCCGTCTCCACCGTCTGGAATGACCGGTAAAAGTTCTTGATATCGTTATATAATTCGAACTCCGGTATGTGAGAATACTTTTCCATGCGGGCGTCGTAGTTTTTCCCAAACCGGTGCGCCCTGTAACGCTCTTCATCAATGATTCGCTCCTGCCATTTTCCCTCCTGCCGGACGTACTCGGCGATATCGTAAATCCTCTCTTCCACGAGTTTCCTGTACAGGATATGCTTGATTTCACGACCTTCCATCTCGATCTGGTAAAAAAATCCTCCTTCGGCCACTCGCCCGGAAATCTCCGTCACCTCGCCCAAAATGGACGGATTCATGTAAACGGTTCCCTGAGACTCCTGGACACCCCACTCGTTATGGACATGGCCGAACAGGCACATCAACACGTCATGACGGTCGCCATAGGCCCGAAGCGACGGGGAGCCGGAAGTCCCGTAGGTGGTGATCCGGTCCCGGATACCGTGGGCAGGCTGATGGACAACCAGGATGTCCGGCGTGCTGGCCCTGAAGAATTGATACATCTCGTTTTTTTCCACATCGACGCCGATGCCGGCGTTGTGATGGATGACATATTTCTCCGGCACCCCCGGCGTCCAGAGATCCGCCCCGCCGTAACCGGCGATTCTCAAGCCCCCGACGTCGTAGGCATGCAGATGCAGGTCCCGACCGTGGAGGGCCGTGAACTTGAGGTTCATGTCGTAGTTTCCCGGCAGGCAATACACTTTCGTCCCTTGCGTAACGGATATCATGTTCTCCAGAACCCGGTACTTCTGACGCATGACCCGCCTCGCCCGGTCGGTATACTCCTGATACTTCTTTCCCTTGGCCCGGACCTCTTCGTTGATCTCCGTCGAATCGAGCAGGCTGTCGATAAAATCCTCGATGTAGAGATCCTCCCGGTTCATCCTGCGGCGGAGACTATTGAAGAAGGTCTGGAGTTCATGGTAGTTCATGGCCGTGTTCATCGTGTAGAAGGGGATATCGATGAGATCCCCGGCAATGATGTAGACGTCGGCCTCGGCCTGCTCCAGAAGGATTTTGACCCGTTCGAAATAACCGTGGACATCGGTCGCGAAAATGATCCTCATCGGTTGCGTGCGCCTCCTCTCTTCATCAGTTCCTTTCCCGTTCCGAAAGCCAATGGGCCGCCCCCAACAGAGGCGCCCTCGGCTCCAGGATGACACGAACGGGAATCGTCTTCATCAGGTTTGACATGCGCCCCTTCTCGACAAACGACCGGAGAAATCCTTCCTCTTTCAGAAACGGAAGCATCCGCAGGGGGATGCCTCCCCCGATGTAGATCCCGCCTGTCGCCAGGACCTTGAGAGCCAAGTTCCCCGCCTCGGCCCCAAGGATGGAGGCGAAAAATCGAAGCGTTTTGACGCACAACGGACAGGGATCGCCGGCCGGCATGGCCCGCGCCACGATCAGGGGCGTGGGATCGGCTGCACCGCTCAGGGCTTCCCGCAAATCGGGGAATCCTTCGTTCGGGAACACCTCCCGCAGGTGGCGGTAAATCAGGGCGATACCCGGACCGGAGCAGACCGTCTCATAGGAAACATGATCCTGCATACCCCTTAAAAACTGCCACAGATTCCGTTCTTCATCGCTTCGCGGGGCGTAGTCCGTGTGGCCTCCCTCGGTGGCACAGGCCTGCCATTGCTCCCCGTTCCGGACCATGAAAGCTTCACCCAGCCCCGTCCCCGGAGCGATGACCGCTCTGTTCCCAGCCGGATCGACCTTGCCTTCCTGCAGGGTCAGGATGGCTTCCTTCGCCAGATGCGGTACCGCGGCCGCCGTGGCCATAAGGTCGTTGATCAGGTGGACCGACTTGAACCCCAGCGCCTCCCGCAGACAATCTTTATCGAGCCGCCATGGCAGGTTTGTCATTTTTGCCTGGCCGCCGGTAACCGGTCCGGCCACGCCAAAGCAGGCCTTCTCCACATCACAACCGGTTTGGGTGAGAAATTCCTGCACCATGTCCTCCAGGCTGCTGTAGCCGTTACTGGCAAAAACGGCTTCCTGCAGGGGTTCATGCAACGATCCTCCTGCAGGGAAGACCGCCAGGCGCGTCTTCGTGCCCCCGATGTCGCCGGCCAGAATCATCACGGCTCCTTGTGCGGCAGGGTTTCGTCCTCCAGCCACTGGCGATAGGATTCGGCCACCTGGTCAAGTTCCGTCGCCACGATCTCGGGAACTTCATAGGGATGCATATCTCGGATGGCGTCCCTGATTTCTCCGAAAAGATCGGACCGGCTCTTGATCACGCAGCGCCACTCCGTTTCCTCCTCCACGCTCCCCTTCCATCGGTAGAGGCTCGTGATCGGCCCGTCAATCTGGACACAGGCCGCCAGGCGTTTTTCCACAAGGAACCGGGCGATCCGCATCGCTGTTTCCCGGGTATCCGTTGTCGTCACAATTTGAATATAAGCCTGCATTTTCCGCTCTCCTGGCTTCATTTTACACGGTTGACCTTTTTTCGCAACCATGGATTCACCATGGATTCACCCGCATCACCCCCGAATCAAGCCCTGGATAACAATTGAAGAATGAAAAAAAGAGATTGTGTAACCGGGGTGTTCCAGGTTTGTATTACCGGCATTTATAGCACCTCCCCTTGATCTCCTCCCGCGAGGAGAGGGGGAAACGATCGGGTTCCGGACCGGGATCCGGCATGACCAATATATCCGGAGCGAAATAATGATTGTATAGGTTTCAGCAGAGCGGTCGGATTTCCCGGACCTCGACCTGGCCCTCAAGGGCAGCCGCCACGGATTCTTTCTGGTCCCGGGGAAAGCGCAGACAGATGCCGCAGTCCGAACTGATATGTTTCGGCACGGGAATGAGTTTGATGGTGATCCCTGCGGCCTTGAGCAGCTTTTCCGCCTTCATGGCGTGGGTGACGCTGTGGAATAAGACGACGTCGCAGTTTTCGGGTTGATCCATAGGGGGATGATGATCCTTCTTTAGAGTCTGTGCCGTTTTGTTACCATAAAATCAGTTTCTTTGCCATGCCGCAGACAGGGCGGGAACGAAGAAACACCGTACGGCACAGACGAAGATCTTACGGCGCGATGATCTTTCCCGCTTTCTTCATGGTTTCCACAATATCGTACATGTTGGAGATGCTGCCTGCGGCGATGTCCTTGGAAATGTCGAAGAAGTTGCTACAGGTACCGCAGACGAGAAGTTTTACCCCCTTGGTTTCGAGTTCCTGCAAATCGTCCAGAACATCCGAATCGCGGACGGTCAGCTTCACCCCCGTGTTGAAAAAGATGAGGTATCCCGGCAGGGGATCCAGGGACAGCAGGGTGTGGATGAAGCTCCTGATCAGGATGTAGCCCAGGTCCTCGTTTCCCCTTCCCATGCGGTTTTCCCCGATGACCACCACCAGGGGGCCGGCCGCAGGCAGGGACAGTGCCTCCTCGACAGCCACCGCGCAGGCATCCGAAGATTTCAGAAGATCAAGACGGAACGTGTTTGCGTCTTTCTGCTCCACCGTAACGGTACAGCCCATGTTGATGCCCAGGCGTTTCACATTCTCCACGGCGATATCGTTATCGACGAAAACAATGACTTCTTTTTCCGTTTCGAGGGCCTTTTTCGTCAGAATAACCGGCTGCGGGCAGTCCAGACCCCGTGCGTTAATTTCCTTTGCCATGTCGTTTTCCTTTCTTATGGTTATCTTAGAGTTCCCCGGCTGATTTCTTCCAGGGCTTTGAGGGCCTTCTGTACCTGATCGAGAGTGTTGTAATAACCGAAACTGAACCGGACCGTTCCCTGGGGAAATGTTCCAACCGTCCGGTGTGCCAGGGGTGCGCAGTGCAGCCCGGGGCGACAGAGAATCCCGTAATCCTCATCGAGGCGCATGGCCGTTTCGGAGGGCACCATGCCGTCGATGTTGAAGGATACCACGGCGGTTCTTTTTCCCACATCCAGCGGACCGTAGAGATGTATCCCCTTCAGTGCCCCGGCACCTTCCATGAAGGCCTTCGTCAGGATCATCTCTTTCTCGCGAATCGCATCGATTTCCTCGGCGCGGATGAAACCGATCCCCGCGCCCAGTCCCGCCAGGCCGATGGCGTTCTGGGTTCCCGACTCGTACTTGTCGGGCATGAAATCGGGCTGTTCCTCGAATTCCGACCGGCTTCCCGTTCCCCCCATCATGAGGGGGGGGATTTGTTCGTCGAGCCCTTTGCGGATATAAAGTCCCCCGGTTCCCTGGGGACCGAAGAGGGATTTGTGGCCGGTGAAAGCCAGCAGGTCGATGTTCATGGCTTCGACATCGAGGGGAAGCGCCCCCGCCGTCTGGGCCGCGTCGACGAGAAATGGAATGCCGTGTTGCCTGGCCAGGGCTCCCGCTTCACGGATGGGCATGAGGGTACCCGTGATATTTGAGGCATGGATCAGGGCGATGAGCCTTGTTTGAGGTCGTATGGCAGCCTCTACATCCGACGGGTCTAGGGTTCCGTCGGCCCGGCAGGGAACGACCGATAGATCGATGCCCCTGGCTTCCATAGCCCGCAGGGGGCGCATGACGGAGTTGTGCTCCATGCCGGAGGTGATGCAGTGGTCTCCGGGTTTCAGCAACCCCTGAATGGCGATATTCAGGCCTTCCGTGGCATTTTTGGTGAAGGCGATGCGGAAGGGATCATTGATGCCGAAGAGTTCCGCCGCCGCTTCCCGGGTGTCGTAGACGATCCGGGCCGCTTCGATGGACAGGCGATGGGCGGACCTGCCGGGACTCCCCCCCACCGTTTCCTGGTAGCGGATCATCGCTTCCAGCATTCCCTGCGGCTTGGGCCAGGTTGTGGCGGCATTATCAAAATAGAGGATATCCATAGGTGATTTCATTTTTCCAGAATTTTCGCTTATTTCTACAACTTTTCGCGGATTCCTGTCAAATAACTTTAAGCAATAATGGAAGCCTTTCTATTCCCAGGCAGAATGATTTGGAAGAATATGGCCAATTATTTATTGACAAAAAAGCCTGGCAGGTGTGAAATATTTCACAAATATCCTCTAAATAGCGCCTTGTTTTATAAGAAAAAACTGCCGGGGGCCTGATTTTTTTATTTAACATCACCCTGCAAAAGGGGGGCTCCCATGTTGAATTCTTGTAGACCTGCCCTGACTATTTCCAAGACACCGCTCGGTGTATTCCATTCCCGGCCCCTGTTACCTCCCATGAGACGGACCTTCGTCCCGCAGTCGGCATCCACGAAGGCGTAAAGGATCTTTTCCATACAAGAACTCTGCCCATATCGATCCCTGGCGTGTGTTGAGCCGGGTGACCGGAAGTGTGAACATCACAAAGAATCGGGATTCCCAAGGAGCCGGTATGCTGAAAAGAATCGTTTTAAGCGTTTTAACGGCTTTCACCGTTGGCTTGGCGGCCGTCGTGTCCGTGATGGCAGCCGAAGAGATGACTTCGCCCTCAGGACCGGCGCCCACCCCTGTGCCGTCCCAGCAGCAGGCGAAGCCGGTCGTGAGCGGCGTAACCCAGGCGGCCGTTAAAGGGGGCGTGTTGGCCTGTGCCGGACGGATCAACCAGGTAACCAATTTTCTCACCGCCAATACCCAGTCGGGCGGCGCCTACCTGTTCATGCCTCCCACCAATCCGGACCGGAGCATTTTCTCGGTATCCTTTGAAATATCCCGAGGCGATGCGCCGCCCGCCTATGCCAGCGCAAGCTTTGCTCCCAACCAGGCGAACGGCTGCGGGGGAATGTATGAAACCGTCGTGTACTGGCCGCAGGCCTGCGATTCCGTTATGCGGGGGAGCTACGGCGCCCTCAAGCGGGCCGGTGTGATTGCCGGGACCATCGCGGTTTTGGACGTGGATGCGGGAACCCGGATTTTCCTGATGCCCGCGGGCTCCGGATGCGTATCAATCAAAAAGGAGGTTGTTCCGTAATTCGTTCATAGACAGCAAACCAAACAACATGAAAGGAGGGCTTTGTATGCGTAAAGAAATTTTGAAGACAACGATTACCGCCATGGGCCTTACATTGATGTTGATGGTCTCACAGGCATATGCCGTGGACGCAACCTATGAGAATCTCACCGTTACTCAAAACCTTACCGCCGGTGATGCCACAACGTCGGTCAACACCATTCAGGGTTTGCAGAATAACATCGCCGGGACGACCCTAATGGACAGTAGTAACTGGGTATATCACATTTCTCTTACGAATGACGGCATAGGTGTCGTTGATCAAGGTGGTGCGGGATTATCGGTCACGTCTACAACGGTTTCGTTTGGTTCTCTGAACGAAAAGATTTATGCCGGCCCAGGTTATATACACCAACGAGCCGGTACTCCCTGGGGGACAGGAGCCGAAATAAAGCTGGAGACGGACAATGGAGCAAGCATGACTTACACCAGTCAAGTGGAGGGTGAAAATTATACGCACGGCATCTATATCAACGGCGAGCGGACCTTGATTACCGGCGGCACCACATCCACCGCCTTGACTCTGGACGACAGCGGGGCCACCTTCCAGGATACGGCGACGGCGGGCCCGGCCCGGGTCACCGGTGTGGCCGACGGGTCGAGCCGCTATGATGCCGTCAACTACGGCCAGCTAAACAGCATTGCCGGGAAAATGGAGGACATCAAGGATGATCTGAGTCAGGGCGTGGCCATGGCTTCCGCCCTGGCCGCCATCCCCCAGGTCGAAACGGGTAAGCGGTTTTCCCTGGGGGCGGGTACGGGCTTCTATCATGACGAGTTTGCCCTGGCCGTCGGCGGCAGCGTCCGCCTGATGGAAAACACCGTGTTCAAAGGCGGCGTGAGTCTTGCGGACGGCGACTACGTAACGGCCAATGCGGGTGTGGCCTTTTCCTGGTAGGCCGGTATATCGTTTTCCTGAAGGGCTCCTCATCAACGGGGAGGGGATAACCCTAACCCTCCCCCGTCAAGGAGGAAGCAATCAATGGGTACGAACTGGTAACATCGTTTACAAAACAAATCGGTACATGGTTTATACTTTTGATCCGGGATTAAATCTGATGGAATCGCTAAGGCGAGCGGACTACGGTTACCCTTTCGTCCACTCGTAAAGGAGGATTGCCGCCGCCTGGGGCAGGCTCAGGGATTCGGCGTCTCCCCGGCGGGGAATGCACCAATTTTCATCCGTTTTATCCAGCAGAAATTCCGGCAGACCATGGCTCTCGCTTCCCAGGAGAATGGCCGAGGGTTTATCGACGGGATGCGGAGGAACACCTCCCCGGACAGCTGTGCCAATGAGGGTGTAACTTTTCTGCAAATGTGGCAGCAGGTCCCGGAAGTCGAGGCCATCGAAAAGCCGGAGATGAAAAAGGCTCCCCATGGACGACCGAATAACCTTGGGATGGGTAAAATCGACGGACCCTTCGCTGAGCAGCACGGTTTCGACGCCGAACCAGTGGGCGGAACGCAGGATTGCGCCGAGATTCGAAGGATTTCCTACCTGGTAGAGAAGCAAACGGCGGCCTTCGCCCTCCGGAACGTCTTTCCGGGATGAAGGGACTGACGGCAGGATCATGAGAGCGGCAACACCTTCGGATTCCTTGTCCTGACTGATCCGCTTCCACTCCGAATCAGACAGCGCATAGATTCCTTTGCCAGCCATCGCGGGCAACAGCCCTTCCAGGGTTCGGGCCTTCGTTTCCCGGATGAGAAAATATTCGATATGCCAGGCGCTGCGGAGGGCCTCCCGTACGACCTTAATCCCTTCGGCAAGGGAAAATCCCTCCCTCCGGCGGATCTTGGCCTGATCCAGGCCGGCCAGAAATTTGAGTTGCCCTTTCGATGGCTTCAAAAACAAGGATTATCCCCTCAAGACTGTGTCTCAAATATCCATTTCTGTCATTTCGACCTCGTTTTTGTCATTTCGACCGTATGGAGAAATCTTAAAGGTTAATCATTTGAAACAAAAAAGATTTCTCACATGCGTTCGCAATGACCTATTCGGAATCTTAATACAGCATCCGGTCTTTTTACGAAGTCGTCCCCGCTCAGATCTTTTTCATCAAGTCCTGAGCCGCCAGATGAATCGGATCCCAGGAGGGACTGAAGGGCGGCGCATAGGCCAGATCAAGGTAGGCAACCTCATCCAGACCCAATCCGGCCCACAGGGCGCATGACAGGGTGTTGATCCGGCTGACGGCGCCGGCTTCCCCGATGGCCTGGGCCCCCAGGAGCTTGCCCGTCGACTGATCGGCAATGAGCTTGATTCCCACGGCGCTGTTTCCCGGCATGGCGCCGGCAATGGCGTTGCCCCAGACAATGGTGCTGACGGGGTGGAAACCCGCCTGGGTTGCTTCCCGTTCATCGATCCCCGTCGCCGCCATCTCCAGGTTAAAAAGTCGAAAGGACTGGGCGGCAACAATTCCAGGAAAAATCATGGGCGTACCTCCGATGTTGCGGCCCGCGACCCGTCCCTGCTTGTTGGCAATATCCCCCAGGGGAACGTGGACCCACCGCTTGCTCACCCGGTTGAATACTTCGCAGCAGTCCCCCACGGCATAGATATTTTCCAGGGAGGTCTTCTGGGAGAAATCGACCTGGATGGCCCCGGTTTTTCCCAGCGGGATCCCGGCAGCTGCCGCCAGTTGCACGTCCGGCTTGACGCCGATGGCCAGGATCAGGAGGTCCACCGTCAACTCCCCCGCCGTCGTGCCCAGGTGAAGTCGGCCATCGCCTCCTTTGGTAATCGTCTCGGTTCGGGTCCCCGTCAGGGTAATCACACCGTTTCGATCGAGTTCTTCCTGGGCCTGTTTCGAGAAAGTCGGATCCCATCGGGTAACCGGCAGGGTCCCCATATTAATGATCGTCGTTTCGATATTTCGGAGCCGCAGGTTCTCGCACATCTCCATGCTGATGAACCCGGCACCGATGATGGCCGCGCTCCGGACGGGTTTCATGTCGATGTAGGACTTGATCCGGATGGCATCGTTCAGGCGCTTGAGAGTAAATACCCCCTCGATATCCTGGCCGGGAATGCCCGGCAGAATGGGAATCGTCCCCGTCCCGACGGCAAGGATGTCGTAGTTTATCGTTGACCCGCCCGCAAGCTGTACGAAGGATCCCTTCGTATCGATCCGGTCGACGGGCGTCCGGATCAGGACCTCGATACCGCTATCCCGGAAACGCTCCGGAGTCCTCGCCACCAGCTTGTTTTCATCCTGAATTACATCGCCGATGTAATAGGGCATCGGTCAAGCCGCGGTGGATACGTAGTCTCCCTGTTCAATCATGACGACGTCGAGGTTCGGATCACGCCGTTTCGCCTCCGCCGCAGCGGATGCGCCACCGGCACCGCTTCCGATGATTACCAGCTTCTTCCCCATGGCTGTTTCCTCCTTTCCATGAAGTGATGAGGTGATGTTTCCCTTCTATCCAACACCAAGACGCCGGACAGGCCCGCTTTTCCGGCGGGCGATCCAGACGGCGGCACCGCTTAAAATCATGATAAAGCAGAGCATCTGCCCCATGCTGAAAGGTCCCAGGACGAATCCCAACTGGGCATCGGGTTCCCGGACAAATTCGATGAAGAAACGGACGATCCCATACCCGATCAGGTACAGGGCGGCCAGAAAACCTTCGAACGGTCTTTTTTCCCGTAATAACCACAGCAGGGCGAACAGGACGATTCCCTCGAAAAAGGCTTCGTAAAGCTGGGAGGGATGGCGAAGCAACCCCACCTGGTCGGCAGGGAAGTACATCCCCCAGGGCACATCGGTTGCGCGGCCGTAGAGTTCGCCGTTGATGAAGTTCCCGATTCGCCCGAAGGTGTAACCGAGAGGGATGACGGGGATCAGGAGATCGATAAAACGCCAGAAGGATATCTTCGCCTTCCGGCAGAACAGGACCGTCGCTGCAAGAAAGCCGATGAGGCCCCCGTGATAGGACATGCCGCTGATACCCGTGAAGCGGATGCCGTTTGAGAATTCAAAGGGCAGGAAAATCTCCAGGGGATGGGCCATGTAATAACCGAAGTTGTAAAAAAGAACGTACCCGAGCCGCCCCCCTAAAATCACCCCGAGCATCGCCCAGATGAAGTAGTCCTGAATCGTCTCGCTCGTGAACTCGTATTTTTCTTTTCCGATCCGGTACCTGACCAGAAGATAAACCAGACCGAAGGCCACCAGATACATGAGGCTGTAATACCGGAGTTGAAAAGACCCGATTTCCAGTAGATTCGGGCTGATATGAAAGGGAAGATGCTGCCAGTCGGTCATCCCGTTTTCCTCGCTCAGTACGGATTACCTTTTAATTCTTCGACGTAGAGTTGTGCCGCGTATGCCGCCGTGGCCCCGTCGCCGCAGGCCGTGACGACCTGCCGGAGCAGCTTATGGGTACAGTCTCCGCAGGCGAATATCCCCGGGGCCGAGGTTCGCATTTCCCGGTCGACGATAATGGCTTTATCATCGGCAAGAGCAACACGTCCCGCCGCCAGCTCACTGTTGGGAATCAGACCGATAAAAACAAAGACTCCCGCGGCGGGCAGGTCCCAGGTTTTTCCGGCGTCACGGACGTCCCGCAGACGGACGCCGGTTACGGTTTCCTCTCCGGTCACCTCTTCGACAACGGCATGCCAGGCAAAGGCGATCTTCTCATTGGCCAGGGCCCGCTGTTGCAGGATCGCTGCCGCCCGCAGTCGGTCACGGCGATGGACAATGGTCACCTTCGAGGCAAAGTGAGTAAGAAACAGGGCTTCCTGAACGGCCGTGTCGCCACCGCCAACGACAGCCACCTCCCGGTTCCGGTAAAAGGGTCCGTCGCAGGTGGCACAATAGGAGACGCCACGCCCGGTGTAACGTTCTTCCCCGGGAACCTCCAGTTTTCGCCAGTGGGCGCCCGTCGCGACGATCAAGGCCAAAGCCTCGAATGATTTCTCCCCGGAACGGACGGCCCACCCCTTGATCCCGGCCCATTCCACGGGTTCCAAACCTGAACAGTCTGCTTGGATCACCTGCAGACCGAACTGGACAGCCTGCTTCCGAAACTTCTCGACGATCTCAAATCCGCTCGTTCCCTCGGGAATCCCCGGGTAATTCTCGATCCAGTCGGTCACGGTGATCTGGCTGACCGTAGATGCCCCTTCGATCAGCAGGGCCTTCAGGTTCGCCCGGGCGGCATAGAGCCCGGCGGTATATCCCGCCGGTCCCCCGCCGATGATGACGACATCATAAACCGTATCGGGTATGCTTATTTCAGACATGTCTCAGCGTCTCCTCTTGTCAATCGTTTATCTTTCTGGAAACCAGGAAGAGTCGGCGACCGCCTCTCTCATGATCATCATGGCGGGGCTACTCTGACTTTCCCTTCGCCTCCTTCTTTTTCGCTTTCAACAGGGCCTTTGTTTCTTTCTTTTGTAATTTCAATGCGGCGTCATTGACCGGTGATTCCAACAGCCGTTCCTCCTGAATTTGCCTTTCTCCCGCCGGCTTCGGTGGATACGAGATTTGCTCATCTTCCGAGGGTCGGAGCGTTTCCCGGTGATCCGTTCTTCTTCGCCGGAACCAATCTATGACATGCTGGGCAAAGGTTTTACCGAACTGGCCGATAAAACCGGCCACCAAGACGATCACGACCCATTTGATGATCTTCCAGGTGAAAATATCGGGTATATCCATCTTGGATGCCCTCCTGCCGTGTTTAGGAATACATGATTCCGCTGTTGTTGACCACTGAATTTTTCGGGTGTGCCGAGGAAGTTGGAAAGGAACAAAAAAGGGGAAAAGCAAAATGCCCTTCCCCTTTTTTTATCAAGTTGTGCAGGGTTGATCGAAAGATCCTGCTCTATGTAAAATTTAGTGCGGGATGATTCCCATACCGGCCAAAACGGAAAGCATCACCGCCGCGGCAATTACCGAACCGACCTGGCCGCCGGCGTTGGCGCCCATGGCATGCATGAGGAGGAAATTCTTCTTGTTCCATCTCTGACCTTCCTTCTGGACGACGCGGGCCGCCATCGGGAATGCGGAAATACCGGCCGAACCGATCAGCGGGTTGACTTTGCCGCCGGAAAGCAGGTACAACGCCTTGCCGAAAAGGATGCCGCAGACCGTGTCCAGGCAGATGGCGATAAATCCCAACCCAAGAATCATCAGGGTCTGTACCTTGATGAAAGCGGGACCGGACATGGTTGCGCCGATACACAGACCCAGAAACAGCGTCGTCACGTTGGCGATTTCATTTTCCGACGCCTTGGTCAAGCGTGCCACGACACCCGATTCGCGCATCAGGTTCCCCAGCATGATCGTCGCCAGCAGCGGCAAGCCCATGGGGGCGATCAGACCGCCGAGAACGGTAATCACAAGGGGGAAAAGCAGCTTGGTCATCTTGGAAACAGGTTTGGCCTGGGACGTCATCACGACTTCTCTTTCCTTCTTGGTCGTCATGAACCGCATGATGGGGGGCTGAACGATCGGTACCAGGGACATGTAGCAATAGGCCGCCACCGCTACGGCTCCCAGGAGTTCCGGAGCGTACTTGGAGGTCACGTAAATCGCCGTCGGGCCGTCACAGGCACCGATGATTCCGATCGATACGGCGTGGAGCTTGGGAAACCCGAGAGCCAGAGCCAGCAGCAGGGTCAGAAAGATACCGAACTGGCCGGCGGCACCCAAAAGGAACGTCGAGGGCCGGGCGAGAACGGGACCGAAATCGGTCATGGCGCCGATCCCGATGAAGATCAGCAGGGGAAACAACTCTGTCGCAATCCCGGCGTCATAAATGACTTTGACGAACCCTTCCGCCCCCATGACATTGGAGAAGGGGATGTTGACGATGATGCACCCGAACCCGATAGGCAAAAGCAGCAGGGGCTCGCAGTCCTTCTTGATCCCCAGGTACAGAAGAAGAAACCCGACCAAAATCATGATCAGATTGCGCCAGTCAACCACCAGGTACTGGAAACCGATGATCAGTCCACTCAAACCATTTACCATAGCATCAATCATGGCTTAACCCTCCTTCTCTGGTTTATCGGGAAAGATCTTTCCCAATGCTGCCATGACCCCTGCCATGATCCCGAGCGTCACCAGGGTACCGCCCATGCCGACCACCAGCAACGTCATGCCGAACGTAAAATTATCCATCTCCATAATGATTCCTCCCATTTTGGGGTAAACCCCATATTTTTCCATCAACTTTCGTCGATAACCGCCGCTTACTAAGCCAGATTTACCGAACTCACAATATAAAAAAAACA
>Ga0302246_1000494_pt1 | contig 34439 bp, 26 predicted proteins | sample AAG_UR_Trp_MG_FD_193533 | JGI IMG/M metagenome (GOLD analysis project Ga0302246, IMG submission 193533) | Enriched activated sludge microbial communities from anaerobic digester in WTTP, New Holstein, Wisconsin, United States - AAG_UR_Trp | ecosystem: Engineered > Bioreactor > Anaerobic >... | reverse complement strand
TTTGCATTCCTTGGTTTTCTTTTCCTTCTGCTTGCCAGGATTATAGAATACAAGGTCTTCAAGGTTTACAGGGCAAAAGGATTCAATTACGTTAACCTTATCCTGATCGCTGATGAAACTGCAATTCCCTTTATAGAGGAGATCCGTCAGAATATTGAGTGGGGATACCGGATTACATTCATGTTTACCAGTTCCGTTCAGTTGTCGGAAAAATATGGCAGGATATACAAGTTGCTCCCTGAAAAATCCAAGATGGTAATCCACGATCTGATTGAGGTTGACACTATTGATGAGGTTATTTATATCAAGAAAGATATCAATCCCTCGGAGGTAAGAAAGGTAATAAGATCCTGTGAAGAACTTGGGGTAGTATTCAGGCTCAGGCACAGGGATATCCATTTTAACCTTTCAAATGCATACACCACTGAGATCGGGAACACAAAATTCATGACCTTCAGCAACATCCCTTACAAGGCCTCTGCACTTGCAGCCAAGAAATTCATGGATGTCAGTGTTTCCAGCATACTTCTGATATTACTATCCCCTCTTCTTATCATTATAGCTGTCATCATCAAGCTAACATCGAAAGGGCCTGTGATATATCGTCAGGCCAGGGTAGGATTAAGGGGAAGGCAGTTTGATCTGTACAAGTTTAGGACAATGGTTGCCAATGCTGACCAGATACGCATGGAACTTGAGGAAATGAATGAAGCAGACGGGCCCGCGTTCAAGATCAAGGATGATCCAAGGATTACAACTATCGGGAAGTTTCTTAGAAAGACCGGATTGGATGAATTACCACAGTTGGTTAACGTTTTAAAGGGAGAAATGTCGCTTATCGGACCACGACCGCCATTAAAAAGTGAGACCGAGCAATACAAAAGATGGCAATTACGACGTTTATCAGTAAAACCGGGGTTATCATGCTTCTGGCAGATCATTCCAGACCGGAACAATGTCAAGTTTGACAAATGGATGGAAATGGATCTTGCATATATTGATAATTGGTCTCCTCGCCTGGATTTTATAATTTTGCTGAAAACAATAAAAACTGTTTTCCAAAGAACTGGTGTTTAAATTGTTATATAACCAATTATGAAAAAAGAAAACTTCTCAGCCGGCAAGCTCAGCATTGTCATTTTGTTACTAATATTTGCAAGTTCCTGCGTACCGGTCAGGCAACTGAGTTACTTCAACGACATTGAAGAACTTGAAAGGCCGGTAGTAAATCCGAAAACGCAGAAGACAATCATGCCATTTGACAGGCTGTATATCAGGATACTCAGCATTGATCCCCAAACGAGAGATATCTTCAATGTTCCTGAACAAGCAAGGTATTCCCCATCAAGTGATGCACTTATAGGATACCTGGTAGATGAAAACGGGGATATTGAATTCCCATTTGTCGGGAAAATCAATGTAGGATCGCTTACTCTTGAACAGGCAGGAAACAAAATAGAGCAAGCCCTGGGAGAATATGTAGCCAATACTACTATCCTGGTAAAATTCATCGACAACCAGGTCTCAATCCTGGGAGAAGTGCAACAGCAGGGAGTTTATGCATTTTCACAGGATAAGCTTAACATTTATGAAGCTCTGGCACTCGGCGGAGGACTTACCCGTTACGGGAACAGGAAAAATATAATTCTTATCAGGCAGGAAGGAGAAAGAATAATGCATCACAAACTTAATCTTTCAGACTCTAAGATTGCCAGTAAGGATTATTACTATATCCTCCCGAATGATGTAATTGTGGTTGAGCCGCTGAGTTCAATATCATCGAGTTATCCTAATATTACTTTTACAACTCTGCTGTCGGCGATCACTACTATGATTGGTGTGCTGGTATTTGCAGGAATAAGCATTCAATAAAAATCTATTTGAAATGTTAAAAACGATAGAACCCGATTCGTCAATAGCACCGCTGAAATACTTCATTCTTAAAGTAGCTTCATTGAAGTATTTATACATGGCCCTTATTGTTTTATGTCTTTTGGCCGCGTTTCTCTACAACCAATTTTCCGGAAAAGTTTATGAGGTTACAGCCTCGTTAAGTCCTATAGAAGATAAAACATCAACTATTCTAAGCTCAAATGAGCTTTTCGCCGGGTTCAGATCGCTTGAATCGTTGAATAATATTGAGAATGACATTACAAATCTCAGTTCTTTCGAATTGGTTTACAAGACAGTAAACAGCATGAACCTTGAGGTAAGTTATTTCAGCGAATTCAAAAAGATTCTTACTCAAACAACCGAGTTGTATGGGAACACTCCCTTTACGGTAACCATTGACAAGTCACATATCCAGCCTATAGATGCGAAATTCCGTGTTTCCATCCTGGACGATGCATCATACCGTTTAACACTTTCACAGAAAAAGGTTTCATTCTATAATTATGTTGACAATCTGATTGTTAGCGAAGATAATACCATTGAATTTGATACAATCTGCAGATTCAATGATCTGGTAAGCAATAAATTATTCAGATTTTCAATTGCACTCAACAAAAACTTCCCCAGGCAGGTCCAGGCAGAATACAGCTATTACTTTAAACTCAATCATCTTGATCTTCTGTCCAAACAGTACCTGAAGAAACTTGAAATAGAAAAGGCAAGTCCCCTGGCATCAATAATAAATGTCACGTTTGCTGAAAACAACCTTGATAAGACAATTACCTTTCTGAATCGTTACCTGAATACTTTCCTGGATGAGAATCTGACCAAGAAGAACAATATGGCTGCCAAGACGGTAAGCTTCATCGATTCACAGATATCCGATATTTCCGATTCGCTTGTCATCTCCGAATCTCAACTCAGAAACTACCGGTCTACTAATCAGGTAATGGATCTGAGTTTTCAGGGACAAAGAGTATTTGATCAGATGCAGGAGATTGAAAACGAACGTGCCAATCTTCAGATACAGGAAAGATATTATAATTATGTGATCAACTACCTGAATTTGAACGACGACATCTCCGGGCTTTCTCCTCCATCGTCAATGAATGTTAGTGATCCCATTATAAACCAGCTCATCTCAAACCTGAATGAGTTGACTGCACAGAGATCATCCCTTCTTGCCGGGAGCAATCCCCAGAAGAACATTTTTATTAAGCAGCTTGATGAAAGGATTAATTTCCAGAGGCAGATCATTCTGGAAAACTTTACCAACAATTTGAACACGCTTACTCTTTCACTCAATGAGCTCGATTACCGGCAGAACAAGTTGTCGCGGGAAGCTTCAAGCCTGCCCAGGACAGAAATGAATATGGTCAGCATGCAAAGGAAATTCGATCTGAATGATGAGATCTATACTTTCCTGCTTCAAAAAAGATCTGAGGCTCAGATATCTCTTGCATCAACCCGTCCGGACTATGAGATAATCGAACCTGCGAGAACAATAACATCCAGAATAGTAGCTCCAAAGAAAGCCGTCAATTACCTGATGGCGCTGTTTTTGGGATTGTTTATTCCCACGCTGTACCTCATGATTCGTGATTTCTTTGATGACAAGATCAGGAGTATCAATGATGCCGAATACATGCTTCACCGTTCGGTTATGAGTGTAATTTACAGCAACAATCTTAAGAGTGAAGCTGTTGTGGCCGAGTATCCGAAATCGGCTATTGCCGAATCATTCAGAAACCTCAGGAGCACTCTCTTCCTGAAGTCGGATCATGAAAAGTCAAAGGTCATTCTGATCACATCTTCACAACCGCAGGACGGAAAGAGTTTCGTATCCCTGAACCTGGCCTCTTCAATTGCCTCGGTAGGATACAAGACCATACTGGTTGACTGTGATCTCAGGAGGCCCACTCTCCATATAAAACTCAAGGAAGATAACTCGAGGGGCCTTTCGAATTACATGATAAAAAAGGCTTCTATTGAGGATATTATCAGGAACACAGCCATCCCAAACCTCGATTTCATTTCTGCAGGACCGGTTATCCCGAATCCATCGGAACTGATGGAATCCGGAGTACTCGATCACCTTATAAATCAGCTCAAGACACAGTATGATTATATAGTGATAGATACGACGCCAGTTGGAATAGTTGCCGATGCAATTCTGATGATGAAATATGCATCCAAGGTTTTGATGGTTATAAGGAACAACTATACGAGGAAAGACGTTTTTGCCAATGTCCTGAGTAATCTCAAAGCCAATAAGATGACTAATTTTGACATCATCTATAATGATCTCAGCCTACATAAGAGTTCATACCGTCATTACAGCAACTATTACATAAGAAATTAGTATTTGATCCGTTATAATGTTTTACAATTATTTAATCTTTAATCTTACAAGCTGTATATGACAATGGGAGCCGATGTTGAATCAATTAAATCGAGGGTAAAGGAATACATACAACAAGCAACTTACGTTGACAAGGATAAGATCAAGGATGATTCCCTGATCTTCAAGGAGGGTTACTTTGACTCCATGGGTTTTGTCGTTCTGATAACTTTTCTGGAAGAAAGTTTCGGAATCAAGACAACTGATTCAGACCTGGTGGAGGAAAATTTTGAATCTATTAACGCTATAACGGATTTTATAATACGTAAAAACGGCAACTAGTAATGTGCGGGATCGCGGGAATAGTTGATTACAAAGGCAAAGCAACCGGAAGGCCTGTAATCGAAGCGATGCTCTGCGCCATGAATCACCGTGGCCCTGACGAAAGCGGCGTTTACCTTTCTTCACTTGCAGCCCTGGGAAATGTGCGTTTGCGCATAATTGATCTTTCTACCGGCCAGCAGCCACTTTCGGATACAAGTGGCCGCTACTGGATAGTTCTTAACGGGGAAATATTCAACTACAGGGAACTGCGGGAAATGCTGATAAAGAAAGGCATCACCTTCAGGACCGCTTCAGACACTGAAGTCCTTGTTCAGCTATATGCCCTATACGGAAAGGACTGCCTCGGGATGCTTAACGGCCAGTTTGCCCTTGCTATCTGGGATACAGTTAAGGAAGAACTTTTTCTGGCACGCGACAGAATTGGCATAAGACCGCTTTTCTATCATTGTTCCGAAAAAGCTTTCTCATTTGCCTCAGAAATAAAGTCACTTTTCGCACAAAAGGATATTTCTCCGGAGCTTTCATACAAAAACCTGTCTCAGATCTACACTTTCTGGACAGCAATCACACCGGGAACAGCCTTCAGCAACATACATGAACTGTCACCCGGCCACTACATGATTTACAATCGCAACGGGGTTACCATAGAGCAGTTCTGGAAACTTAACTACAGCGGGAGCAAGAGCCGGATCAGCTTCCCTGATGCTGTGGAGCAACTGGAAGAACTCCTGCGCGATGCCGTAAGGATAAGGCTAAGGGCTGAGGTTGAGGTTGCGGCCTACCTTTCCGGAGGTCTTGATTCCAGTTCGACGGTTGCCCTGATCAGGGAATTAGACCCGGGGGTATTGAATACCTTTTCCATTGGATTTGAAGACAGTAACTTCGATGAGACTTCTTATCAGGACGAAGCAGTTAAATTCCTTGGCACAAGGCACAGATCAATAAAATGCAGCTCGGAGGAAATCTCTGAAAGTTTTCCGAGGGTTATCTGGCATACCGAGACTCCGGTTACCAGAACCGCTCCCGCGCCAATGCTCCTGCTTGCAGGACTTGTAAGGAAGAACAACATCAAGGTAGTCATTACCGGGGAAGGGGCCGACGAAATGCTCGCGGGTTACGACATTTTCAAGGAAGCCAAAATAAGAAGGTTCTGGGCAAAACAGCCAAATTCAACCATACGGCCAAGGCTTCTCACCAAACTCTATCCCTACATTCCTCAGATAAGGCAGGCTAATCCGGCAATCCTGAAAATGTTCTACGGTTACAAACTGGAAGAAATTGATAATCCCTTCTATTCCCATCTCTTAAGATGGAATAATTCAAACCACATAAAAAAACATTTCTCTGCTGATATAAAGTCATACCTTGAAGGGTATTCGATACTTGATGACCTGGAAAGCAAGCTTCCTTCGGAATTTGCCGGATGGGATTACCTCGAGAAGGCTCAGTGGCTCGAAACATCAATCTTCATGTCGGGCTATCTTCTTTCGTCGCAGGGCGACAGGATGGCAATGGCCAATTCAGTGGAAGGACGCTATCCATTCCTCGACTACAGGGTCATCGAGTTCTGTAACAGCCTCCCGGGTGATTTCAAGATGCGCGGGCTGGATGAGAAGTACATCCTTAAAAGGATGATGAAAAACAGGATACCGGAATCAATTCTGAAACGTTCGAAGCAGGCCTACAGGGCTCCGGTCAAGAGTGCCTTTGTAAACAATAACCCGCCGGAATATGTAAGGGAAATGCTGAGGCCGGAAACATTCAGTAAAGCCGGTATATTTGACTGGAATTCAATATCGGATCTGATCCGGAAGATTGAAAGAACAGGGAATTCCTCTGAAGTTGACGATATGGTCCTTGCATCGGTGATCTCAACTCACCTCCTTCATAATCTTTTTGTTGAAGGAAACAACGGATCATTCCTCAACGGAAAACTTAATAATCTGAAAATTATTGATGCAAAATAATTATGAAACCCATATGTATTGCATACACAAACACGTATCTATATAATTTTCAAACATGTGGGTTCCCCTGCTTGAGCGGGGCAGGCTATAAGACTATTGAAATAAAAACTATATACTGATGAAAGACAGAAAACCTTTTTCGAAGGAGATAATCCTTCTTGATAGCCCTGAGAAGACAACAGAAGCTATAGTGGAAAAGCTCCGCCGGGATGTTCTTGTTAATTTCAAAAGGCAGGGCGCTATTGTGGGAATTAGCGGAGGCATTGACTCATCAGTCTGCCTTGCCCTGGCTGTCAGGGCATTTGGCACCGATAAGGTAACCGGTATAATCATGCCTGAAAAGGATTCAAGTCCCGACAGCGAGGAACTTGCACTCGAACTTGCAGGAGTATTTGGTGTCAGGACAATAAAGGAAGTGATTACCGGAGCTCTTGACGGGTTCGGATGCTACAGGAGAAGAGACGAAGCTGTTAAAAGAGTCTTCCCTGAATATGATCCGGCAAGCTATAAGATGAAGATCGGAATAAGGCAGAGCGGGCTTTACAATAATCTTCCTCCTCTTTTTACCCTGAGCATAATAGACTCTAAGGGAGTGCAGCAGGACAAAATCCTTAATGCCAGGGATTACCTGCAGATAGTTGCCGCATCCAACTTCAAGCAAAGATCAAGGATGTCAATCCTTTATTATCATGCGGAAGCCATGCATTATGCAGTGATCGGAACACCAAACAAGCATGAGCAGGAACAGGGATTCTTCGTTAAGTACGGCGATGGCGCCGCTGATGTAATGCCCATAGGCAACCTTTACAAGACACAGGTATACCAGCTTGCCGAATATCTTGGAGTTCCCCAGTCGATAATTGACAGGACTCCCACTACTGATACCTATTCCGCCACACAAACTCAGGAAGAATTCTTTTACCAGCTGCCGGTCAGATTGATGGACATTTACTGGTATGGATTCGAGAATGGCTACCCGCCTGAAGAGGTTGCTGAAGTAATGGGGGAAACTGCTGAAAGAGTTGAAGCCCTCTTCAGGAACTTCGAGAGAAAGCGTAAGACAACTGATTATCTCAGGATGCCCCCTTTGAGGGATTATTATTCGGAATAATACAAAACATAGAGCCATGAATGCCTTTGATTATTTTTTTGAGAAAACATGCGATCTTGAAAAACCCTTCCTGGTCGGAAGGGAAAATATGTCACACCGAGAGTTATATACCTCCTCAGTTCATCTTGCATCATGGCTGAAAAAAGAATTCGGGACCGGCAGGAATATTCTGCTTCTATCTCCCAACAACAAATTCTTTCTTACTGCCTATTTTGCGATAATCAAATCGGGCAATGTATGCATTCCGCTCGATCCCAATATTGAGAAGGAAAACCTTGAATTCATTTCAAACCTCACAAAACCGGTTATGATATTCATGACCAGGGAGGTTGAAAGAAAAACAACAATAGGGGAAATAATAAAGTCAGTCTTCCCGGATACCATGGATGCCATTGTAAATATAGACTACGATGGCGGATTAAGCGGCAGGGAGGAGGACTTTGACGACAACAACTGCGCTGAGATAATATTCACCTCCGGATCAACAGGTGTTCCGAAAGGAGTAATGATATCACACAGGAATCTGATAGCGAACACCGAGTCAATCATAACATACCTTAAGCTTGGACAGGATGACAGAATGCTTGTTGTACTGCCATTCTATTATTGCTATGGACTTTCATTGCTCCACACCCATCTTCGCGTGGGAGGATCAATTGTTTTAAACAACTCCTTTATTTTCATCGGAGGTGTTATAAGAGACATGATAGAACACAAATGCACAGGTTTTGCCGGTGTCCCGAGCCATTTTCAGATACTCCTGCGTAAATCCGATAATTTCAAAACCACCTCTTTCCCCGATCTGAGGTATGTAACACAGGCCGGGGGTAAACTAGCTCCCATATTCATCGATGAATTCAGGAACAGTCATCCTGAGATCACCTTTATTGTGATGTACGGGCAAACTGAAGCGACAGCCCGACTGTCATACCTGCCGCCTGAACTGTATGAGGCCAAGAAGGGATCCATGGGCAAAGGAATACCCGGGGTTGAACTGAAGGTGGTTAATGAAAAAGGAGAGCCTATAAAACCGGGGGAAACCGGAGAAGTAATTGCCCGGGGAGACAATATCATGCTTGGTTATTTCGGGGATGAAGAAGGAACGCGGAGCGTTATCAGGAACGGTTGGCTCTATACCGGTGATTTGGGTACGGTGGATGAAGACAGGTATATCTACCTGACCGCCAGAAAGAAGGAAATTATCAAGGTTGGAGGGAAAAGGATCAGCCCTAAGGAAATAGAAGCAGTTATTCTTGAGATACCGGAAGTGGTTGACTGTACTGTCGAAGGCGTGGATGATGAGATACAGGGAGAAGCGCTGAAGGCAACAATAGTCATCAGGACCGACAACGGGAAGGAGCAGATGCTGGAAAGGATCAAGCGCCATTGCACAAAGCATCTTGCCCTTTACAAGGTACCGCAAATCTTCGAGCTGAAAGAGCAACTTGTCATCAGTGCAACCGGAAAAAAGATCAAAGGCAAGCTCTGATATGGTAATCGATCACATATGTTTCGCGGTAAAGAATATTGAGGAAGGTGTCAGTTACTGGGAAGAAGTATTCGGATACCGGCAGATGACGGACATTGTCATCAATTCATTGCAGAAAGTAAAGGTCGTATTTCTTGAAAAGCAAGGAAGTCTTCTAATAAAGCTGATCGAGCCTTTGGAAGACAACAGGACCCTGCTGAACTTCGTTACCCGGGGAGGAGGTTTTCATCATCTGTGTTTCAGATGTGAAGACATGGAAAGCGGTATGAAAAGCCTGAAGGACAAAGGATTGAAAACCCTGGTCTCACCTCAGCCCGGAGAGGCATTCAACAATCATGACATAGCATTTCTCTGGGCAAAGTACGGGATAAATATTGAACTTATCGACACGGATGAAAAGGCGGCTATGTTGCCTAAATAAATTCCTGATCTCAGGTATATCAGGTCATTTTATTCCGAAGTGATCCTTTACCATCCTGTCTTTCTGGGCAACCGTACAGTTTTTGGTTTTTAGCAAATCGGGGCTTTGTTTTGTAAGCATCCTCTGAATACCAGTTTTTGATACGACCTGGGCTGGATTACCTGCGAGAACCGAATTTTCAGGAAATTTACCCCGTACAACACTTCCTGCTCCCACGATACAATTATCTCCAATTGAGGTATGGGAGAGAATAATGCAGTTAATCCCGATGAATACATTATTCCCGATTACGATTTTTCCAAAAACACCGCCACCATCAACGTCATCCTCAAAAACCCAGTTGGCACCGTCATGCGTAATAAATTCCGTTCCTGCAGCTATTGCGACATGATCACCGATCTCAATAAGATAAGGCTCTGTACTGAACTTCATTGTCCGTATTCTGCACCTCTCCCCTATTTTCATGCCCAGTTTACGAAGGTATGTTACCCTTCTGGCATCACTGCATTTCAGCAGGTACAATTTAAAAATGCTGTTCCAGACTCCTCTTAAAAAATCCATTCCTGACAGAATTTAAAGTAAAAATCTTTTTCGACGGGTGTTAAATCTAATTTGTCATAATTTTTTCAATCAGGTCTTTTGTCTCCTGTATGTGATTCTTTGAAGAAGCGCCGAAAAGTACAGACTCAATTTTCGGGAATTTGCCAAGGTATTCTATGGCTTCCTTTGGTTTCAGAGCTCCGGCTGCCAGAACCTGCATGGCAATAGGGCGGAATTGTTTTTCAGCAAGATATTTCTCATAGATTTCCTTACCTCCCGACATTCTGAATCCGAGCTTGTTTATTGAACTGCATATTATCGGATTGTTAATCCCGACGGAGGATAAGGCATCATACAGGGCCGGCATATTCATTGTAATATATCCGGGTTCGCAGTTGTACTTCTTCCTGATATAGGAATCGTATGCCTTGAAAACCTCCAGCATCCTGAGTCCAAGGATCATATCAACAACGACATTTTGAATGAAAATGACAGGGGTATTGATTCCCTTGAACATTTTAAGCTCGGCATCCACCAGTAATTCCATCAGGCCAATAAAGTCTTTCCTGAGAAAAGCAACACCTCCTTTGGTAAAAGTACTGAAAATATTCCCCGGAACATATTGCTTGATTGTGCCGACAATCCCAAGATCAGTTACTGCATTGGCATATTTGTGAGCATAGGGCATACAGGGGAAGATATTGAAATTCCCGTACTTTTCGGGATTGTTTCTCATATGCTCTGTTATATTTGCTATCCTGTCGTGAGTGGTACACATAAATGTGTTTATGCCGGTTTCCATTGCCTGGTCAAGTACCCTGATAATGGCGGAATCATCCTTAAAGCGGATAGCCTGTGCGCGTGATTTTTCATCTGAAAGGTGGTTAACCGCGAAAAACTGGTTATCACCGAATAATACTTTGTCCATAACTGTTTTTTTAACTTTTTGAATCCGCGATAATCAAATCTATAACCCTGTCAGTATTCAATGCCTGACTGAAAGTATTAACATCACTCTGTTTCTTGTTTATTATGCAGCTGATGAAATTGTCGATCTGTGCACTGTATTCTTCGCCGCGCAGGTAGAAATTCACAGGGATAGCGAATTCGGTTATATATTTAATTGTCCATCCCTTTTCAAGATTCTCTTTGGGATTTGCTTCCTTGAGATAAATCTTTATTTCAGTTGCATCACAAATGATTTTGCCTTTCTTGCCGAATAAAGTAAGTGATGTGGACATTTTACGGTAAGTTTCATCGCTCCAGTTCACTGACAGGATTCCTGTCAGACCGCTGTCAAGTGTCAGCATTGAATAGACCGCATCATCTACATCCCTCGAATAGATCTTCTTCCGCAGAGTGCCTTTTACGCTTACCGGGTTACCGACAATCTCCTGGATTAAATTGAGGACATGTGAAGCATAGTCAAAAAGACAGCCTCCTCCCTCTTCAGGATTCGAGCGCCATGTTCCCCCCTTTTCCTTTGTTACAACCGGGCCGTAGGCTTCGCCGGTGAAATGCACCAGCTCACCGATAATATTTTCCCTGACGCATCTCTTGAGTTCAATGAATGTACCGATAAAATGATTATGGTATCCCACCTGGTTGACCAGCGATCTTTCTCCGGCAATTCTTACCAGATCTTCTCCTTCACTGATTGAAAGGCTGAAAGGTTTCTCGCAGAAGGTATGTATCCCTTTCTCAAGAGCGTATTTAACAATGGGATAATGAAATCGAGTCGGTGTGGCAACAATTACAAAATCAAGTTTCTCACTATCGATCATTTTTTTGTAATCGGTGTGACAAGCTACATCGGAGAATTTCCTGAAAGCATCCAGGATCAACGAAGACGTGTCACAGACGGCTGCCAGCTCGACATCAGGATGAGGGCCCACGATGGCAGCATGGGAAAGACCCATTTTTCCAAGACCAATTATGCCTCCTCTTAGTTTCATCATACTATAGTTTTAATTTTAAACCCACATGACTGAAAATTAAATAAATAGATGTTTATACATTTGGCACACGCGGGTTTCATATTAATTGATATTGTTTATGTAAACATTGTAAGTTTCCTGTGCAATCGTATCCCAGTTGTAACGCTGTTTCAGGATTTCCCTGAAGTCATTTCCCTTTCCCGACCGGATTTTGTTTATTATTTTTTCCTTCAGCTCATCTACGTCACCCACCTTGAAATAATCATCACTGTTAAGCCCAACCTGAAGATTAGCAGGGATATCGCTTGCCAGGGCATCAATGTCATAACTCATTGCTTCAAGGAGGGCTATAGGTAATCCCTCTTCAAAGGAAGACATTACATACAGGCCTGCCCATGTAAAAATCTGATTAAGCTGCTCTCCTTTTATAAACCCGGTAAGAATCACTCCATTTTCAACGGCAAGAGCTTTTAGCCTGTCGGAATATTCGGTCGGGTAATCGGTATCGCCAGCAATCACCAGCTTATAATCCTTCAGACCTGTTTTCACAAAGGCCTGAATCAGATAATCAAATCCCTTTTCCTCAAGAAACCTTCCGATTGCCAAAACATACTTCTTTTTCTGAAGTCCCAGGGAATCGATAAAATCGGATTTTACCGATTTAACCGGGATATTTACTCCGTTAGCGATCACGCGATGATTCTTAATCCTGTATCTTGACAGCATCTCAGATTTGATAACTTCGGAAATAAAAATCACGTGATCGGCAGAGTTCATACTGACCTTCTCGGATGTACTCAGGAACCATTTGGCAAAACGGCTCCATTTCTTCTGAGAGTAACTCACGTTGTGATATGTGAAGAAGAGTTTTGCCCTGGTTATTTTCAAAAGAGGCATAAAGAAACCCGGACCTGTATTATGATAATGCACAATGTCAAAACCCTGAAACAACGCGTGAACAGTTGCCAGGAATGAATGAAGGAGAGTTTCAAAGTTTTTGCTTTTGGGAACAGGGATATCGACAAATCTGATATTTTTGTACCCGGCATTTTTGTTTGTATCATTCAGGTAGGGAGTTCGCCGGTATACTGTAATAATGACATCTTCATTTCTGGCAATCCTTGAATACAACTCCATGCAATGAGTCTCAATTCCTCCCTGAACTTCCGGGAATCCCCTTGTTCCAATTATTCCGATTTTCATTCCTTTCATTTGTTTTCCTCTCCCCCTAAACTCTTAAAAAGATTTATGTAATTCTCAACCAAAAGGGACATGGAGAAATCCCTTTCAAGGATAAGCCGGCTGTTCTTTCCAAAGGTAAGTCTTTTTTCCTCAGATTCACAGAGATAGACAAGTTTTTGGACAACAAGGCCTATGTTCTTACAAGGTACAAGATATCCGTTAAAGCTGTTCCTGATAAGGTATTTATTATCTCCAACCTCCGTTGCCACTATGGGTAAACCGGCTACCATCGCCTCCATAATGGCATTTGATACCCCTTCAAACAATGATGTGCTCAGAAATATGTCACTGCTTCTGAGTATCTCCGGTATATTCGGAGGGTTTATCATTATTTGGACTTCACCGGTGATTTCAAGTTCATTGGCAAGCGATCTTATCTCACTTTCCAGGGGGCCATAGCCTATTATAATATACTTTAATTTTGTAGTACTGCATTTGTCCTTGAGAAGCCTGAATGATTTAAGGGCAGTCGGGTAATCTTTCTGATTCACAAACCTCCCTACAGTTACTATCTTTATCTCCTTTCCCGAATTACCTGATTCTCCGGAATTTCCATGATTTTCATTCTCCTTTGCCTGCCTGTTGTCAAGTTCGATGGCATTCTGGATAACATGTATCTTGTCAGGGTTAAAACCTCTCTTTTTAAACTTTTCCTTACCTGAATAATTATTAAAGACGGTAACATCATTCACATGGTTATGAACGAATCTTTCGAGTACGAACTTATAGTATGGCAGTTTCTCGTTTCTGATCCCTCCTATTGTCTTCAGATCACTGCCCATCAGTTTGCTTATTCCGGCAACAATATTTGCAAGAGTGAGGTATGATACTATATAGCCGGAATTTTCATTTTCCAATAATCGCTTCAGTGAGAAAAGCTTTGAGATTAATCCTCCATTGAGGGGAAAATATCTGATCTCATTTTGCCGGATATACCTCAGGTTTTCGGGATCGATCTTATCCTGATACCAGTTTACAATGCAAACATCAATATTTTTCTCCTGCAATGACTTTGCCAGTATGAGGGCCTGTTTTTCAGCCCCGCCCTTCAATAAGGTCTTACATAAAATTGCTATGCCCAGCATCCCGCAAGTTGTTATCTTAATCCTGTTAATGGTACTTCAATGCCTTCAGAAGTTTCTGTTATTAACTCTTACCCATTCGACATAATTACTAATCCCATCGGCTATGTTTACAACAGGATTATAACCAAGTACGCTTTTTGCCCTTGAGATATCTGCAAAAGTTCGTAACACGTCTCCATCCTGCATTGGAAGATATTTTATATCTGCCTTTTTCCCGGTACTGTTTTCAAGAAGGGCAACCAGTTCCTTAAGTGATATTGCATTTGACTCACCAAGATTGAATATCCCAAATCCTTTAAGATTTTCCATAGCCTGCCCGATTCCCTGTAAAATATCACTGATATGAGTGTAATCCCGTGAAGTACTTCCATCCCCGAACAAAGTTATCGGCTCATCGTTCAGCAAGGCCCTGGTAAATTTATTGATTGCCAGATCAGGTCTTTGTCTGGGGCCGTAAACCGTGAAAAACCTCAGACAGAATATATCCATGTCAAAAAGGTGATGATATGTATGACACAGCAGTTCACATGCTTTTTTTGATGCAGCATAAGGAGAAACCGGAAAATCAACATTGTCCGACTCGGCAAAGGGGATCTTTTTATTGTTTCCGTAAACCGATGATGAAGATGCAAACAACATCCGGCCTATCTTGTTCTTTCTCATTGCTTCGAGCATATTCAGGGTTCCATTGACATTGACGTCATAATAGGAAGCCGGATCCTTTATAGATGGTCTCACACCTGCTTTCGCTGCAAGATGAATAATAATGTCAGGTCTGAAACCGGAAAAGCAGCTGTCAAGAAATTTCATGTCCCGTATATCCCCCTCCTGAAAAGAATATAAGTTATGTTTCAGAGCATTTGAAATGTTCGTTTCCTTTATATCTCTCGTGTAGAATGAGTCAAAATTGTCAATACCCATGATGCTGAAACCTTTTGCCAGAAGATCATCGGCAAGACTGGAGCCTATAAAACCGGCAGCACCTGTAATCAAAACTTTCTTACTCATTGAGGCACAAGGTTATCAAAAATGATAAAAACAAATCCGTCATTAGCATATTAATATTCGCATAGAACAAAGAGTAAATAAAATCACATTCTTTTCAGCACATCGAGAAATATCTGGCCGTTAGTTTCCGCTGAAAAATATTTCCGGCATTTTTCCAGGCCTCTCATTCCCCTGGCCCTGGCTTTATCCGGATCGTTGACAATGCTGAGAAGGGCCCCGGTTATTTGTTGTGGTTTACCTGGTTCAATAAGATAAACATCATTCTCATCCAGGTAATATTCCACATCACTTACTTTAGTACAGATAACCGGATTTCCTGTTGCCAGATACTCACCAAGCTTAAAGGGGAAACCTGCATTGGCAAAACCTGACTCTGTTCTGCACATACACAGTACGTCAGAATCCCTCAGCAAGGGATAGAAATCTTTATCCTCCACAAAGCCCTTAAACAGCAAATCACTCTCATTCCTGTATTTTTCCTTATACTTTTCCTGCTGGGCACTCTTCCCGGTCAGTATCAGAATGGCTTCCTTATACGACTTTTTGAACTCCAGAAATCCAGTGATAATATCATTTACACCATCCTTATCCGCGAATGTTCCGGCATACACTACCTGAAGCGGCTTATTGAAGGTTTTTTTATTATCATTGAAATTAATCCTGGCTGTAATTGGAATGAGGGTGATATTGGAAACTCCCTTTTTCTGGTACTTATTCTTTAAATAATATGATATCACTATTATTTCATCAGCCCATTTGCAGTTCAAAAAATCCAGTTTCCTGGTTGTCCAGAATTTGAAACGGGAAATCAATTTTATATTATCACTGAAAAAACTATAATCTTCCTCTATGGTCATCACCATTTTATAACCCAGCAATTTAGCCCAGATGAAAAAGAGTATGTTTTCTATATTTAATCCACCTGCCTTATAAACTATGTTTTTCCAGCCTTTCCTTTTGCTTTGTGCAATTGATTTAAAACCATTTATGTAATATGATAACACTTTGCCTGTCTGGCTGAAGGACAATTTAATGCCATGGCCTATATTCTGATAGGGAATGTCGTTATATGTTCCATTCATTTCCGGTTGCGGAAGATTACCTCTGAAAGCCAGGATCTTTATCATTACATCCCTGCTTTTCAAATAGTCCAACAAATGCTGAATCCTTTTGGTACTTGCCATTCCAACCGGATATTCCCGGGTAAACACAACAAGATTTATTTTTTTCTCTTCTTCCATAGCTTTTTAAAGGTTTCGGATAAACCTTCTTCTTAATTTATACACATCTATTATTGTAAACCCCTCATTTTGATTAAAAGTGTGAGTTCCTTTAAGAGTCGGATCCCAATCAGGCCGGATCTTCTTTATTTGCTTTTCCTTGTAACTGTCCGTGGTCAAAGTGATGATTTCATTTATATCAAATGAGTTTCCATATCTTCCCGAACAATCCTGTGATGGCCTGTAAACTATTCCATCCCGGATAAAGACTTTTCCTGCAGGTCTTGCAAGTCTTACATCGGTAACTATAGGGTTCATGGGATGGCTGATCCAGTTATCCGCGAGAAAATCGTCGGCATAAAACAGGTACAATTCCGGACTAACAGCGAGGCTGCTGTTTATCTTGTCGATAAGAGTAAAAAGCCACCATTTCCCCTCATACCGGAATAGAGTCGTGTCGACCGCATTGATATCCTTCATAATGCTTTTCACGAATTCCCACTTCCAGGGGAATTCAGTACACCTGTACAGGTCGATGGATCTGTTGCCTCCTGTTTCCGGAATCATGAAGCAGACACCATCACTCTCAAAAACAAAAGGATAAGACATGTGATAAGGGTTTTCAATAATCTTGCCTGTACCCAGCAGGCATCCGTTGAGATCCATTTCAAGAATTGAAATATGTCCCTTATTAGCCTTATAAATAAATTCTTCGACAAAGATGAAGTAACGGTCTCCGCTTTTAAGAACAAAAGGGTCAGCCCAGAATCGATCCCCGGGCGGTATAAGTTTTTTAAAATCTTTGAAGGAACAGGTTTCAAAATCCTTATCGCCCTCCAACTGGTAAAGCAATGTCCAGGTAAATGGATCCGTATAGACAATTTTTTTCAGTATCTGCTGTAAGAGAATCAGTACAGCTTTAAAGAGATTGCCCGTAGATTCTAAAAATGAGGGCGGAGTCAAAGGAGGAGTCAGTGCAATATCCTGAATTTCTGATTTATTTACTATCCCCTGGAAGTAAGACGGACCATAATTCCATATACCCTTTAAGATCCTGGGGACAAAGAGCGAAGCCCTTCTGTAAAGTTTCTCACGGTTCAAACTTATTGAATAGGAACAGGTTGACTCCGTGACCCTTGCCAGGGCAACTGGTTTTTGCCCCATACCCATTATAACATTCAGCCCCGAAACCGTCACCGGATTCTTTTCTATTACTTCATAATAACCGGTTGTATCGGCAGATTCTGTGTCGCATGCGGTCATTGGGAATGTCCAAAGTCCGTAGTTTGACATAGCTGCCAGTTCTTCATCTATCCGGCCATAACCGAGCTTTATTATTACATCAAGACCCAGGTCCCGTATTTCAGCAAAAGCACTGTTGGTTTTGCCCATGGATTCCCGGTCTTTGGTATTTTCAAGTTTCACTCTCCTCACATCTCCTGTCAGTTCAAGAATGTTTTTCTTTACAGCGAAATTGTCTTTCCCCGGGAACAACAGGCTGTCAAGCTTATTATGCAATCTGAAAATGAAGCCTGCCGGCCGGCTTTTATCATGCCGAACATTTTCCTGATCAGAAAATATAAGCAACTCTATTCCGGCATATTCCGAGTTCAACACTTTATATACCAGATCATATTCCCATTGAGGAACAAGTTCATCGGAAATCAGAAACCCTATTTTAAGCTTTCCTTTCAATTTATTGATCCCTTTTTAAACGATCTCTTTTTTATAAATCCCCAGTCTTGTAAACAACTCGTAGTAATGTTTCATCAATTCCGTTTCCGAGAATTCCTTTTCAATCTTTTCCCTGCTGTTTGTTCCATACTCCTTTCTAATTTCTTCATTGTTCAGAAGGTAAAGAATCCTGTCAGTTATAACCTGAACGTCCATGCAAGGGACAATAAAACCATTATAACCATCTTCGATAAGATACCTGTTATCACCCACATCTGTTCCGATAACAGGCAAGCCTGCACTCATGGCTTCCATTATAGAGTTTGACAAACCTTCAAACAGTGATGTACTGAGATATATATCCGAGTGATGCAGGATCTCCGGAATATTCTCCGGCTTTATCAGTATTTCCACGTGTTTCTTGAGATCAAGGAAAACTATTAAAGATCGGATATAATCTTCCAGGGGGCCATAGCCGACTATATAATACCTTAGGTTTTCTCCCCTGCCGGCTTCAATAACTTCCTTTATTGAATAAAGTGCAGTGGTAAAGTCCTTTGGTTTAACAAACCTCGAGACCGATATAATAATTTTATCTTTTCCCCTGTCTTCTTTTTCTCCTTCTTTATAAACCCGTGTGGCATTATGAATAACGAAAATCTTTCCGGATTTAAATCCTCGCCTTTCAAATTTATCCTTTGCCGAATAGTTATTGAATACCGTGGCATCGTTAAGATAATTATGAGCCAGTTTCTCAAACAAGAACTTGTAGAAAGGCAGTTTTTCAGTCCTTATTCCCCCTATTGAAATTATGTCCCTGCAGAACAGTTTTGTCAAACCCGAAATTACATTCGCAAGGGTGAGGTAGGAAAGTATAATGGCTGATCTTCGATTTTCAATGATCTTCAAAAACTTCCGGAATTTACTTATTCCATTTCCCTGCAATCCGATATAATGAATTGAATTATCATTTATGAACTTCGAATTTCTGGGATCAATAATATTCCCGCACCAGTTGACAAGAAGTACGTCTTCGCCCTTATCCGACAATAGTTTTGCCAGAGTAAGAGCTTGTTTTTCAGCCCCTCCTATCGCCAGTGTCTTGCAGAAAATTATAACGGGGTTCATCAGGTTTTATGGGTTTCATATATTCATTAACAAGTCATTATCAAGCATGTAAATTTCCCCCGGATTAGAAAAAGCAGAAATTCGGTTTATCAATGCTTTCATTGATTTGCTTATTTATACTATCGTTAAAACGGGAATCCCTTTGCAGTATTTTGAAAGGCAGCAAGTAATACACAAGTCCTTTAAACAAGGCCGTATGATTTATCACCTGACTCATTTTCCGAGTCTTTTCTTGTTAAGGTAGCCGATAACTGTTTCCCGCTGCGACTCGCACTCAATATGGTTCTGAACATTACAAGCCTTTCTTCCGCGATACAGGAACTTTGTAAAAACACCGTTAGCCAGCTTGTCAACATTGCGGATTATTTTTCCCATACCGGCAAATACAGCCATGTAATATTGTCCGTTTTCATCACAGAATCTTTCAAATTCCGACTCTACAAATCCCGGTATCATAATTTGTTCAGATCGTTTCAGGAATGAATCCATGATCCCTTTGGCAATCTCATTGTCAGCCATTTCAACTCCATTTCCCCTTTTCTCAAAAGGAAGGAATTCAACTGACATATTTTTATTGACAGAGACCTTAAGTAAAAGTCCGGTCTTCCAGAATTCATTGTCATTCCTGTCAAAAAGGAAATTGCCCTGCCCATAGACAATTGTGCCATTATTGTATTTTTCAAATGCTCCTATACAATGACTGTGCTGGCAAACAACAAGATCCGCTCCCTTGTCAACCATTTTTCTACACACCTTCCGGAGGCCGGGAGAAGGATACCGGTAATGTTCCTTACCGCCATGATGCAAAACTATAACAAAATCAGACTTCTCCCTCAGGGCTGAAATATGGTCCGGACTCTCGAGCGGATCAAAGGGATTGGCTCCTGCACTTTTTTCACCTGCAATTGAAAATTCATACTCAGCACATGCATATACTCCGATTTTTATTCCATCCTTTTCCAATACAAGGGGAATTGAGGCCTTTTCAAGATTTGCATCTGCTCCCACATGTTTAATCCCGTATTTATCAAGTTCAGTGATTGTACCGTGGAGGCCCTGTTCGTCCTGATCGAGAATGTGATTGTTTGCCAGGGTAAGAACATCGGGATTCAGTTGTTTTATACCTTTAAGGGTAGCTACCGGAGCAAATAAATTGGGTCCATCCTTCCGGACAGGTTTTAACTCATCTGTTAGCGGGACTTCAAGGTTAAAAATCCTGAAATCGGCATTTTTTATACAGTTCAGAATTTTTTCACCTATTATGGATTCGATGTCCCCCTGCTCAAAAACGGAATAGTTTGATTTTGTCGGAGCCAGATCTCCTCCTATTATCAGGTCCATATGTTTATTTTAAGCAATGATAGTCAGGCTATTGAAATCAGGCTTCAAATAATTCAAAGATCATTAAAAGCCTCAGGTTTTCAGCAATAATTGTTAATTGCTAATTGTTAATTGCTAATTGTAATATAAATTCATGGATAGATCTGCTGAATTCAAGCTCCAGATCGGATTTCCCGTCATATCTTACAAAGCGGCCGTCTTTGTATTCATGCCAGAATTGAGAATGCTGAAGAGCGGAAGGCCCCATGTCTATCATCTGGAATTCAATAAGATGATAATTTTTACCGTCAAATCCGATATCCATGCCAATCATCGGGAAATTTATTTCCAGTGTTATTTTACGCGCATAACCAAGCAAACCCTCGAATCTCTCTTCAGGAACCTGAAGAAACATTCCGCTTCCGCTTGCCCTGAAATCATTTTCCCGGTTTCTCCTGTACATACTGAAATACTTGCCCCCGAAATACAAAACTTTAAAATCTCCTTCCAGGCCTTCAACAAACGGCTGGACTATCAAGGGCAAACTCAAAGGAGTGGTATTATATTTCCAGTAATATTTCTCTTTCGCGGGATCAAAGACCTTGATCAGTCGTTTCACCTGAGTTTTAAGCCACCCTTTCAAATAATCACCGAGATTGTCCGAAATAATAACCCTGCCTGCCTTTCGGATCGCCTTGTCAAATTCGGATTTATTACGGGCCAGAAAAACGCCTGCAGACGCTGAACTTGATGCAGACTTAACTACAACCGGAAAGCCAAGGTTATATCCCAATGCATCCACCCATGAACCATAGGGCTTGCTTTCCAGAGTTTTGAGAGCATCATCTGAAAACCGTGATCTCATGAGCTCCATAAACACCTTGTCATGATGAGCTTTTAGATATTCGGAATTTGGCAATACTGTCGCACCCTTTTTCTCGAGGTAGTACACAATACTTTCAATGTATCTTTTATAAAATCCTCCGGGAGTTTCAGACGACTGGTAAACGACATACACACCCCGGTAATCCTCCCTGAGATTCAGTTCACTGAATTTTAATATTTTGACTGAATAATCCCGCTCCCTGAAATAATCAGCTATTTTATTGATATCCATGGAAGTATAGCCGCGGGAATCAGCTTTGGAAACCAGAAATTCTGATTGTTCGTCGGTAAGTATCAGCAACGATTTCATAACGTTTCGATAAAATTAATCCTGCATATAAAACGGACTTGTTTTAAAGACATTTCAATAGCCATAGATTCTGTATCTGAATTTCTTCCAGATTTTGAACCATAAGAAGCGCTGATATTTCAATTCCAGTTCATTTCTTTTAAGGCCGGCAGCCGAGACCTTGAAACCAAGTCCTTTTTCAATTGCTTGCTTACAGGGATTACAAACTCCACATGTTTCCCCGTTTACAGGTGTATGACAAAACCATGTTTTCTCCATCACTTTGGAAAAACCCATATTTCTGTAATTTTCAAGCATTTCCATTTTGGAAAGATGAATTATGGGGAAATGCATTGAACCGAAAAGCGCTAAAATATCCGTATTTGAATTATCCTGATCCAGGACCCTGTAAATCAGTCCACTGTCGTTGATTTCCCTTAGTTTCCCATTCTGCCTGATACAATATGAGGTTCCTGAGCAGGAGGAACCCCTTTCAATACAGATTTCCATACCGGGATTTGATTTGGCGAACTGAGCGAGCCAAACATATTGAGTTCCGATATTTGAAGAATTTCGAAGCCTTTTCCATGCTTCAACTATTTTCCTGTCAGGTTTGAATTCCGATGCCTTATTAATAATCAGGGGAAGAATCCTGCATCTGGTTCCTGGATCGTTTTCGATATCTTCAGATATTTCGCTCATGGCGCGCAACTCTAAATTTTTAGAACGCCTGATTTTGTCTGATAAGTAATACGGCTGAACAATAACATCATGCCGTGACAATTCAACCATCCGGTATGTTGAATCAAAACCGCCTGTCCATAATACTTTTACCAGAGCCTTTCCTTCTACCGTTTGTTTCCGGTAAATTTCTGATTCGGGATTAGTTTCTGGCATTATTTTCCATTTTCCCGTAAAACCGGCTTATCATTTTTCCCTCTCAATATATTCTTACATTAAAGTTATGTTCAATTTTTTGGTTTACAGCTAAAGCGGACAACAAATTCTGAAACTCACCACGCACCTTCAAGGCATCGAATTTTTGCAGAGCGGTATTTACGGCATTCTTGCTGATTTTCCTTCGATATTCTTCATTATCAATAAGGAATTTTATCCCCTTTATAATTTCTTCTTCAGTGTTTTTTGAAATGCAATAACCACATTCATATTCACTGAAAAAAACTGAAACAGCCGCGAGATCTGATGTATAGACAAGTACGGGAGTGCCTGAAATCATGTATTCTGATGCCTTTGTCGGCATTGAATACCGCAGATAATCTATACTCTTTGAATCAAAGTCATTTGCAAGCAGCAAAATGTCAGCTGAGGAGAAAATCTCCGGAAGCTGGGTGTAATTGACGAACGGGTTGAAAACGACACAATTGAATTCATTGAGTCGATTAATGATAGATTTTTCCCTGGTTGATGTCTGGATATGAAGTCTTATTCCCAATCCGTCGGCATTCATTTTATCTATAGCTGAGGCAACCTCGATCAATGATTCGGAAATTCCATTCTGTCCGATCCTTCCTGAACACAGAATTTTAATATTGTCTTTATTAATTGAAAAGTCGTTTTTTGTATGAGGAAGCCAGAAAGCTGTGTCAATCGGGTTATGGAATGCCCTGAACTCTTTTCCGTATCTCTTTTTGTACTCCACTGCCATTGCATCGCTTATGCTCAAATGAAGATCAACTTTATCAAGCAGTTTCTTCAAGTCGGAATCAATTTTTTTCTTCCAGTAATTTTTGAATAATCCTCCTTTAACAATTGTAGAAGGCCAATCATCCATAAAATGAATTGCAGCCGGAATTTTCAAAGTGTCAATCAGCTCGGCAACAAAAAGAATTGACTCGCGTGTTGTAACCTGAACATATAATACCTCCGGATTGAATTCAGTCAGCCAATTCCTGAATTGCGCGGACATCTTTATCCTTATTACACTATAAAACAACCCCAACCACTGCATTAAAGGATAAAAGATCCTGTTTACAATCTTATATCTTATCCCATTTTTGGTTTCATTTCCCTGTTTCTCATTCTTTTCATCAAATGTTTTAAGTCCTGATTTGTATTTTTTCTGTATCAGATTAAACGGAAACATCCATTTGTATTCATCTTTACCAAGCTGGTAGTAAGTATCGCAGACATCTCTTGTGATTTCATACATCATATGGCCTGAATCGGCAACAGCAATTTTACTCTTGTCCCAGCCTTTAAATAAATTAGTAAGGGTAATTCCCCCTCCATGTCTTTTATTGAATGGCTGACCAAAAATCAATACTCTTGGATAATCCATGTTTTTTTGTTTGTTCATTTCCTTACAAGCCTCATTAGCTCAAATCCCTATATCTTCTTTGATGATGTCCAATTCCAATAGCATTTTTTTAGTTTCCTCTATACTCATCCTGTGTGTATTGTGTGAGTTATATTCTTCAATCTGTGAGATTTCCGATCTTCCCTCATTAAAATACCTGTTGTAGTTCAGGTCTCTTGTATCGGCTGGTATTCGATAGTAATTTCCAAGATCTTCTGCTTTCGCCATTTCTTCTCTGTTAACGAGCGTCTCATAGAGTTTTTCACCATGACGCGTTCCAATAATCCGGATATCACATTTTGAATTATATAATTCCAGTAATGCTTTTGCAAGCACATCAATTGTAGCAGCCGGAGCTTTCTGAACAAATATGTCTCCCGGTCTTCCGTTCCTGTATGCAAACAAAACAAGGTCTACTGCTCCGTCAAGCGACATCATGTAGCGTGTCATATTCGGATCAGTTATTGTCAATGGGCCACCCCTTTTAATCTGATCAATAAATAAAGGGATAACAGATCCCCGTGAAGCCATTACATTACCGTAACGCGTACCGCAGAATACCATCTCTGAGGAATCCAGATTTCTGGATTTTGCCATCATCACCTTTTCGCTCAGGGCTTTTGACATTCCCATTGCATTAATCGGATAGACAGCTTTGTCGGTGCTCAGCACAATCACCCTTTTAACATTGTTTTCCAATGCAGCATTCAGGACATTCTCACAACCCAGAACATTTGTTCTTACAGCTTCGATAGGGAAAAACTCACAAGAGGGAACCTGTTTCAGTGCAGCAGCATGAAAGACATAATCCACGCCCCTCATTGAGCTGTTAATGCTTTCATAATTCCTCACATCGCCTATGTAGTACTTGATTTTAGGATTCCTGTAAAACTGACGCATGTCATCCTGTTTTTTTTCATCCCTGCTGAATATCCTTATTTCTTTTATTTCTGTATCCAGAAATCTTTTCAGGACTGCATTTCCAAAGGAACCTGTTCCTCCGGTTATCAGAAGTACTTTATCAGAAAACATTTTTGTTATTTTTGGATAATTGATTAATAAGATTCTGGAACTCACCTCTTACCTTCTTGGCATCAAATTTATCCATCGCGTATCGTACAGCATTCCGGCTTATTTTTTCCTGATATTCCTTATTGCCGATAATAAATTTGAATGCTTTCAACAACTCTTCACGATCATGTCTGGGAACAACAAGGCCGCATTCATTTTGTGTAAAGAACCGTGAGACCGCCGTTTCCTCCGGCGAGTAAACCAGGATAGGAGTACCGGAAATCATGTATTCAGAGGCCTTGGTTGGCATGGAGAATTTCAGGTAATCAAGACCCTCCTTACAAAAGTCATTTGCTAAGACAAGGATGTTAGCATTGGAAAAAATCCCGGGAATGTCTTTTATATCTGCAAAGGGATTAATAACTACATTATTGAATTTTTTCAAGCGGGAAAGGATGATAGGTTCCTTTGTAGGTGTCTGAATATGAAATCTAATATTATAACCCTCATTATTCAACGATTCCAGCACTGAGGCTACTTCCACCACTGAATCCGTTATCCCGATTCCAAGGCGACCGGAGTATAGGATTCTGATGCAGTCATTTCCTGAAGAGACCCTTTTTCCTGAATGAATCAGCCAGGCGTCGGTTTCTATAGGATTGTGAAAAGGCAGAAAGGTCTTCCCGTATCTTTTAAGATATTCATCAGACATGGCATCGCTTATACTTAGATGCAAATCAATTTTTTCCAAAAGCGCCCTAAACTCAATGTCAATTTTCCTTGCCCATAACTTTTTAAAAGGTCCCCTGTTACTTATTGTTGATGGCCAGTCATCCATAACATGAATAACGGAAGGCCATTCCTGCATGTCTATCAGTTCACTGGCAAAATGTATTTCCTCCCTTGTAGAGACCTGGAGGTACAGGATTTCCGGCTTGAATTCTGACAGCCAGTTCCTGAATCTTTCTGAAACGGATAATCGTGAAGCAAAATGAAAAACACCAATCCACCTCAGGAATGGATAAAAGAAACCGTTAACCAGGCGATATCTCAGCCCTTTTTGAATATGGTTAACTGTAAACTCTCCCGATTGTTTAAAATCCTTAAGTCCTGACTCAAATTTTCTCTGGATTAGATTGAAAGGAAAGATCCATTTGTGTTCCTCACGTCCTAGCTGATAGTAGGTTTTGCATATATCAGTGGTCACATTAAATAAACCATGGCCAAGAAATGCAACCGCTATCTTATCTGAGGGCCATCCTTTGAAAAGATTGCTCAAAGTAATACCCCCCCCTGAAAAATCATTGAAAGGCTGGCCAAATATCAAGACTTTACGAAATGTCATTAAAAATCTAATTTGGTATTATCTTAACTGTTTCTGATACTTCAACATCAGTTTTTCTATAGGTCCATTTAAGACATATGATAAATGATTAACGATTCTCCTCAGAATTATCATCATAGTTGAATACTACATCTATATAATTGCGTTAACCATATCACATTCTTTGCCTTCGAGGTAATTTCCCAGCATTCTTCGGATTTTTTCTTTCATTCTAAAAGGCATTTATCTAATTTAATGATTTCCTTGCAAATAATCAAAATAAAATACAAATATTAATTGTTAATAATCAACAAGTTAAACGCTTTTGAAAGATCGACTGGTTAACTTCGCCTAAGAAAAATGCAGAATATAGAAATTTCTATAGGACTGTTATTTTTTTGAAAAATATCCTATCAAATCATCATCTGTTAAACTTCGAATCTCCCGCGAATAACACAAACCTATTGATATCCAAACTATTAAATAATTTAATGTGAAAGTTGTTACAGGAGCAGGATATAAACAAAGTAAGTATAATAAAATCCAGGTTGATGCTGCCTTAACTAATAGATTTCGTGAACTAAAAAATCCTTTTATCATTGCTGGTATTGCAAGAAGTAATATTAAACCGAGACTAATTATTCCACCCTTAAGTATAATTGTCAAATAATCAGTCTCGATTCCCCTCCTGAAAATCGAAATTCTACCCTGCCCTAATTCAACACCAGGGCAATAATACTGTCCATTAATACCTTTGCCTATTATCCAATCAACAGGCTTCATGTCCTGATAAAAATACTCTTCAACTTCACTCCTGGTATCTTGGGTAATTCTATCAATAAACCAACTAGTTGAACTTTTTTGTCCAAAATAACCAAATATCGACCGGGAATAAGCAAAGCCTAAAGTGATCATAATTACAAGCAACATCATAAATATCACCTTCAAAAAAGTATTCTTTGAATAGAAAAGATAAAAGATGTATGATACCAGAATTGGGAAAAAAGATAAAAAAGCCAAACCACGTCTTGCCCTAACAACTGCCATAAAAAAAGTAAGCCCCAAAACAAATAGAGCAAAAAGATTCACTTTCCGGTTATGATAAATGTAAGTCAGAATAATGAAGCCACATGGAATACTTAGTGTTTTCGAAAAATATTCAATCATATCCTGACTTTCTTTTATATCGTAGGATACAAGCAGTTGTTTTAGAAATATAACTGAATACAATACATAAATAAGCCCGCTTATCAGGATTACCAGAAAGACTTTTTTAAAATGCTGAACATTTCTTGGGAAGAAAACAATAAGTGGAACGAAGTATATGAATAAAGATTCAAAAGCATTAAAAAGGAGCAGTTTAATAGTATCATAATCAAAAACAAATCCTCTTATTACAACACTGATAGTCCAAATTATGTACAACCACATAACAGTCTTCAAATAACCCTCATCAATTCTAAAGTCAATTAGGAAGATTGTCGATGGGATTATTAAGAACAATCCAATAATCTGGAAAAGATTACAAAGAACATAGTTAACCTGTCCGGTTGTTGAGATTGTAAATGCTGCTGAGTATATAATAAATCCTATCCAGAAAAAAATCAAGAATCGTGACGCGTTTTCACGTTTGAATTTTAAAAAAGAAGGTCTAGTCGTTTCCATCTGTAATGAGACTCAGGGATATTTCAGCATTAGATAATCTCAGTCATTATTTTCCTAAAATGATTTTCAAAAGCTTCAAGACTGAAATTCTCCTGTGCAAAATCAAAAACTTTTTTACTGAGTTTTGATAATTCATGTGGATCTGAACAAGATAATTCATTTATTGTTTCAGCCAGATAATCCACTTTATAGTCCTCCAGTAATATTACATTATCGCCTGCCCTGTTAAACCCAGTGTCTTTAATTACAATTGGAATCAGTCCATGAAGCATACCAGTTGTAACCGCGGTGGAAAAGCCTTCAGAACAAGAAGGTAGTATAATATATGTGCATTTCTGAATCAATTCCAGATAGGCATCTGAATTAACATCAACATGACCATACTCAATTATATTATCCTTTTGACGGATATTCAATATTTTTCTTTCTTTCTTATCCAATCCACAAATATGCAATATAATATCATCTCTTTTATAAAAGACATCCAATAAGATATCCAATCCTTTGTGAATTGCACCTGTTGATCCAAACCAAAGATAGTTGTTCCTGGATTGCAGATGATTTTTTTCAGTAAAGGAATACCTTATATTTCTCAAACCAGTGGGAAAAATTGACTTTGGATTACTGTATGAATTTTGAAGTAATTCAGCTTCACCCATCGTAATAACATGTGAATATAATTTATCAAGATGGTGTTTCTTGAAATACTTCCCGCTTCGTCTCAGATTGATTTTCCTTCCATGTCTTTGATAAAAATAGTCAATCCGCTCCTTTTCCTGCTTATATGAAAAAGCAGGAGTATTCTCTGTCATATAAAGAATAGATTTTGCATTAGGGTGCAAATTTGTCATCTGATAAAAAGCTTCGCCAAAACCAAAGATTAAATCATATTTCCTGTTTTTAAGAACTACTAAAGCTTTAAGATCATTACACCCTATGATGTCCACAGCATATCCAAATCCTGAAATTGTTTTAACAATCTTCATTATCTCAAAAGGTTGTGTACGTCCTATATTAGTACTACCCCAATCACATAGAAAACTGTAAGTCAGATAGCATATAACAGCTCTTTTTTGATCACCCTTACAATCATCATTTATATTAAGAATAACAGGAGTATCTGATATCCGATGATAATAAAAATAGTCTTTGATATAGTTCCAGACTTTATTATTAATCTTCATTCTTAGTATTGGGATTTGCATCACGCTAAATTAACTTTTTAAAATTTAGAAATCAACCACTAACGCAGCCATATACCTCCCTTACCCTTGTTAACTATCATATGATATTGAATCGGCGCCAGAATAAATGTATTGAAGTTTGAAAGAATTGATGCCAAGAAAAGAGCATAAACCCCCATTTTTAAATAATTTATAAAAAACATGGCTGAAACAATATATAGAAAGGGGCTTATAAGACATGCAACAAACTGAATTCTGAGAGCGCTTATTCCATTCAGAAAACTCACATATTTTCCTCCGAAAATTGAAGTATTAAAGAAAAGGAAGCCAAAAAGGGATAGTGTAAAACCGATTGAGACTTTACCTTCCCCTATCCATAAACGGTAGACAGTTTCCGAGAAAATCAACATTACAAGCCCTGCCAGTACCATAAGGATATTAAGTTGATTATATTTCTTTATCCCATTTCGGATCCAGTTTATATCATTCTTGTGAAATGCCTCGGTTGAAGCTGACCAAAATGGTGTTAAAAATATCGTGAAAATCATATTAAGTACACTAAAGTACTTATAAACAATATTATAAGAAGTCACATCCTCTGTACTGAAAGACCTGGCAATAATGATGTTTGCAGTCTGGAACTGTATAATATTCGCTAATTGAATAACAAAAAAAACAAAGCCAAGATTAAACAAACTTTTTGAATATGAGAATTTCACTGTCGAGAATGTCGGTCTGTACTTACGGTATGGGCCGTTAAATAATAAAACATTAGCTGCAATAAGAACAACCAGGGGAGAAACACACAAGGCAATACCAAGTTTAATCAATGACCCTTCTGTGGTTTTAATCAAAACAAATATGAAAATCAATGATATGATTTGTCCTAATAGATCAATCAAAGAAGATTTTGCTGGTTTCTGGTCTGCAAGAAGGATTGTCGTAATAATTTTTAATACGAATGACATACAGAAATAAGAAACCACAATTATTGCCAGAATAGAAATCTCTGACTGCATTTCTGACTCGACCTTCAGTACATCGGACCAGTTAATGTATGAATTGCTTATCATAAAAACAATCCATAATAATGAAAATATTATTCCCAATAAAGCATAGGTAGTGCTTACATATACTTTAGCAATATTATCATCGTTCTTTGCCTTTGCTTCAGCAAATTTATTTCGCAATCCCTGTGTCAGACCAATATCAAAGAAACTTAACCATGCTACGATAGAACTTAGTGTTAACCATATCCCGTATCTTGATGAGTTAATATAGTCTATCGTCATCGGGACCAACAAAAGGCTGATTCCAATACTACATCCTTTTATCAAGAATGAGGCAAGAATGTTTCTTTTTGCCCGAACACTTCGTTCGTGACCTGTAAAAAGGTAGTTTTTCGCAAGAACTATTGCTTTATCCAAATAATTGGCCATCAATTACTCCAAATTCAAAAAAAAGTTAAAATTAAGTCGGCTTAGAGATAGATTGTTTTCACTATATACACAGCTTCGCTTGGTCAGTCCCATTGACATAACCAAAACATATTATGAAAAAAACGGTAATTTCAAATTACCTTCACTTACCAAAACGTATGCCTGGGCGTATTATTATTGTATTTCTTACTAAACTTTAATGACCCACTAAGCCCCTGATTTTGATCTGGTGAGCCTAAATCAATTTTCCACAAAAGGAATCCATACATGCCGGTATATATGATTTTTTAAAACAATAATTATCTGACAAAACCCATAAATAATCACTCAATTAAAACAACGGTTGGCTTGGAATAATCAACCTTCTAAGTTCCATGGCTACTGTTGGTTTATTTACTTAAGTTATTAACAATGATGTCGGTTTTGTCAACAATTTAAAGCTGTCTGAATTTTAACCATTAGCTTTGAAGAAAATTAAAGTCTACAAAAAATCATGCCCAATTGAAAAAATTTTTGAAGAAACTGGCATTTTTCTTAACGATTTCATTTACCATATTCGGCATATTATTACTTCTTCTTTATTTAAAAAGCACAAAAGTACGCGGCTATTTGGAAAAATCCCACGCTGTAAATGCAAATATTCTGATTATTGAATCCTGGCTTCCTGATAAAGCTATTGAAATAATAAATAGCGAAGTTTTAAATGATTCCTATGATTTTTATGTTACAGCAGGAATTCAATCTGAAGAACTCGACTTCTGTCAGATTGCCATGAATGGGTATCTCATTTTCTATCCAAAGATTAATTTAACACAGGAAGTTACATGTAAACCACATAAAATCGCTGTTGTTGCACGAAGTGAAATGGGAGGAAAATACAGTTGTCACTTTAATTTGTTTATTAATGACTCAATCGTTAGTGATTTTTATGCTGATGAAAAGCCCAGAAGTTACGAGATTGAATGGTTTGGGAAAATCAGCGAAATTGACTCTTTGACGGTTCAGTTCACTAATGATTATTTAGATGATTCAGGTGACAGAAATCTTTACATAAAGGAGTTTGTCATTGATAATGAATTAACGATACCATATCAATTTAATTCAATATATGATATTGGGAAACTGGGAGGTAATAACAGAATTGTCAATGATTATAATTCGCATTCGGAAATGATCCGAAATAAAATGATCCGAAATGGAGCAGATCCTGCAAAAGTTATTGCAGTAACCGGGAAAAGAACCAGGATAAACAGAACTCTTAACGGAGCCCTGGCATTTAATGAATGGTTGGTCAAATCAAAACCAGATATTGTCGGAATCAACATTATAACAATGAGTATCCATGCAAGAAGAACCTGGTTAACCTACAGAAAAGTACTTGATAACAAGTTCGATATTGGCGTAATTCCACTGCCTGTAGCCCACGCTATAGAAAAAGAAGAACCAAACCAGTCAGAAATTGTTGTTGAAACCCTTAGACTAATTTACTATTGGCTACTACTATTGCCATATTGACTATAAGTCCCCAATAATAATAGAATATGATAATTAGAGAACAATCTGTAATTAATTATTATAAAAAGTAGCAAAGTAGAAAAAGTAATTCAAAAAAATATCTATTCAAATAAAAATTAAAATACCTTTATTGTAACAAAATTGAAAATTAATCGTTTATTTTGCAGCATTAGTCAACATTTTGTTTTTGTTAGTCAAAATACCAGATCACCAATAATGGTTTGCCTATGAGAGGATATTTTACTCTATTGCTTTGTCTAATTAGTTTTACCGCCACTGCAACAGATTATTATGTAAGTTCATCTGGCAATGACTCAGCCAACGGCCTTTCATCTTCAACTCCTTGGAGGACAATTTCAAAAGTAAATGCTGAGTTTTCAAAACTTAATCCTGGCGACAGAATACTTTTTAAAAGAGGGGATGTTTTTTATGGTACAATCACAGTATCAAAATCAGGAACTGCAAGCAGTCCGATTACAATAAGTTCATACGGAACAGGAGCTCTCCCCCGAATAAGTGGTTTCACAACAGTCACAGGATGGACCAATTGCGGTGGAGGAATTTATTCCAAAGCGATATCCTGTGAATCTAGCCCCAATATTCTGGTTCTTGACGGGGTAAACAAAGCCAAAGGTCGCTGGCCAAATACCGGATGGAAAACAATTGATTCACATAGCGGTAATACATCTTTCACAGATTCTGAATTACCCGCATCACCCGATTGGACTGGAGCTGAAGTAATAATAAGGACATTTGCCAGCCTGGTAGATCGTTCTACTGTTTTAAATCATACCGGAAGCACGCTAACATACACCCCTTTAACCCAGGATCCCGTAAATGGGGTTGGATATTTTATTCAAAACCACAGAAGTACACTTGACAGCTATGGCGAATGGTGCTATAGCAACGGTACTCTTTATATGTTCTTTGGGTCTGAAAATCCTGATAATCATCATGTTAGAATTGGAACGAAGGACAAACTGATTATAATGCTTGCCAAACATTATATAACAATTGATTACGTTCATTTTGAAGGCGCCAACGTTGATGCGATATATAATGATCTTTCAGATTACATGTCTGTTAAAAATTGTGTTATCGAATACAGTGGTCAACACGGCATAAAAGCAGAAGCAAGTTCCGACCACCTTCTTATCGAGAATAATACTATCAGGAATAACAATAATGTTGGAATATATTTAAGAGGAGATAATTCCATAGGAAATATTGTACGGAACAATAATGTAAGTTATTCCGGTTATTTACTCGGAATGGGTACTAGTGGATTTTATGCTTATTGCGGAATAATTAATGACGGACCTGGCTCATTAACAACCTATAATAAAGTTGAACATACCGGGTATTGTGCTATCAGGTTTGGAGGGCAAAATTGTGAGGTTTCATATAATTTTATTAATTACTGTAATCTCTGTAAAGACGACGGGGCTGGCATATATTCATGGAGAGATTATAATACCGGCAAAGTAATAAAGAACAATATAATTCTCAACTCCCTCGCTTGTCCGGATGGATGGGCTTATTATGAGGTTTTAAGAGCTCATGGAATATATCTTGATGGAGTTAGAAATGCGCTGATTGCCAATAATACGGTTGCAAGCAATGATGGCTGTGGTGTTTTCATAAATGAGGCGCAAAATATTACGGCTGAAAATAACACCTGCTATGATAATATCTGGGGAATAAGAATTACATCTGGTTCGAATACTCGCGCAAGAAATCACAATATTAACCATAATATTCTCTTTGCGAAAGAAGTAGTAGATCGTTCAAATAACTGGAATCAATTAACTTTCGGAGTTGTTACCAAGTTCGATGCGGCCGATCTTACCAGTTTTGGTACTTCTGACTATAATTATTTTGCAAGACCGGTAAAAAATGATGATTATATTGAAGCCTGGAAAAACGCGTGGGGATGGGCTCCCGGTGACAGAATGGCGTATAATCTCTCAGAATGGCAATCAATATATGGGAAAGATATTCACTCATCCTCATCACCTATTACAATATCCGACCCAAATAAAATCCGCTTCGAATACAACGCCTCCACATCGAACAAGGTTGTTTCGCT
>Ga0302246_1000491_pt1 | contig 34663 bp, 21 predicted proteins | sample AAG_UR_Trp_MG_FD_193533 | JGI IMG/M metagenome (GOLD analysis project Ga0302246, IMG submission 193533) | Enriched activated sludge microbial communities from anaerobic digester in WTTP, New Holstein, Wisconsin, United States - AAG_UR_Trp | ecosystem: Engineered > Bioreactor > Anaerobic >... | reverse complement strand
GCGGTGTCATGCTTGCCGCGCAGACTCATCCCTACCCCGGAGAATCATGACTTCGATCGTCCTGCCCGAAGGTGGTGTGCGGCGCATCCTCGTCTGCCAGTTGAGGCAGATAGGCGACGTCCTCCTCGCCACTCCGGCCCTTACCCTTCTTCGTCGGCGCTTTCCCGAGGCCGAAATCCATGTCCTCACCGAGTCCAAGTGCGTCTCCATGCTGGATGGCAATCCAGATGTGGATGTGGTCTGGCCTCTCGACAAGAAACGGCTCAGTTCCTTTTTCGCCGAAGTGGCATGGTATCGTGAGGTGGCTGGGCAGGGGTTCGACATCGTGGTCGACTTCCAGCAATTGCCGCGTACCCGTTGGGTCGTCGCCTTCTCTGGCGCTCCGGTGAGGCTCAGCTTCACGCCTCCGTGGTACAACCGCTGGCTTTACACGCACTGGGTGAAGCCGCGCGACGGCTATGCGGCCATGTCCAAGGCCAGTGTCCTTGAGCCGCTTGGCATACGGTGGGACGGTGAACGCCCGCGCCTGTGGCTGCGCCCTGAAGAGCGTGCGAATGCCCGTGAGATACTGGCATCCGCCGGTCTGGCAGAAGGGCAGAGGCTGGTGACGCTAGACCCGACGCATCGCCGTATCACCCGCCAGTGGCCCGCCCTGCACTACGCCCGGCTTATGGATATCGCCGCGGAAAAGGCCCCCGACGTACGCTTCTTGCCTTTCTGGGGGCCGGGAGAAGAGGCTGACATCCGGAGAATGGTCGCTGCGTGCCGTGCAGGCGGCAACGTCCTGCTGCCGGACAGGATGCTGACGCTGCGCGAGATGGCGGCGTGCATCGCGGAAGCGGACATGCATCTGGGCAACTGTTCGGCCCCGAGGCATATCGCGGTGGCGGTGGATACCCCGACGTGCGTCGTGCTTGGCGCGACAGGCACCGCATGGACGTTCCCTTCACCCGAACATATCGATGTCGCCGCGCGCCTCGCCTGCCAGCCGTGCAACCGCAATGCGTGTGATACGCTGCAATGCCTGCGCGACCTTGCCCCTGAGCATGTCTTCGAGGTCGCCATGGCGCATCTCGACCGCTTCGGCAAGCGGCGCGATTGACCGTATCGTATGATGCTCGTCACTTTCTGGTGATACAAGGCCCCTGGGGAATGTCCTCAGGGGCCTTTTGCATGTGATGGAAGAATGCATGGCTACTGCGATCAAGGCGGGATCGTTCACTTTTCTATGGAACGCAAAAACCCGCAGTATCACTACTGCGGGTTTGCACTCGTTCTGGTGGGCCATCAGGGACTCGAACCCCGAACCAACTGATTAAGAGTCAGCTGCTCTACCAATTGAGCTAATGACCCGTGCCTCGTGGCGGAGACGGTATCTACGCTCAACGGGTGTGAGGGTCAACAGGTTTTTTTGCGATTCCCGAAAAAAGTTGAAGAAGGGGGGAGGCACCAGCATCGTCTCAGGGTTGCACGTCTCCGTCATATCAGGCAGCCGGAAACGAAGAAGCCCCACAGTGTTTCCACTGCGGGGCGTACTTGCAAGCTGGTGGGCCATCAGGGACTCGAACCCCGAACCAACTGATTAAGAGTCAGCTGCTCTACCAATTGAGCTAATGACCCGTGCCGTTCGGCGAAGACGGAACCTAGTCGCCTCGGTCTGTGAAGTCAACATTTTTTTTGCCCGTGGTGCGAAAAAAACGTATCGTCACCTGATGCGACACCAAACCAGAGTTTCAAACATCGCAATATCCTGTGTTCTTGCCGCGTTTCTCCTGCTCCTGCCGGGGCTCGTTCCGGTGTTGGTACCGTGGGCCACACTTGATGGGGGCGCCCTTTCCGCGCACGCTGCCGAGCCTGTGACGTTCTCGACTGAACTGGCGCATGATCGCGAGACGGCGGGTGGCATCATCGTGCTGTGGATCGACCCCGCACCGGAATACCACGCCTACGCCCATGAGCCGGGGGTGGATACGCGGCCCACCGTGGTAAGTGTCCATGACCGGAGTGGGACGCCTCTCGACCTGCCGGTGCTCTATATGCCGGGCGAACCGCTCGACGACCCCTTCACCCCCGGCAGGATCGTCAATGCCTATGGGCCGAAGACTCCGGTCTTCGTTAAGGTTCCGGCACTGCTCGCTGGCGGCGACGTCATCGTGCGGACATCGCTCCTTCTCTGTTCCGACCGTAACTGCCAACCTGTGCGGCATGACATCGTCGTGACCTTGCCCGGTGAAGGCGCATTCGCGGCGTTACCCGATGCCGCGTCGCGTCCATGGCGCGGCAAGCTGGCGCAAGCGGTACCCGGAAGACCCGTCGCCGGGGCGGTCGCCCCCGGCATGACCGGAACGCCGAGCGCTGGCGCGGTAGGCGATGGGGCAGCAATCGGGATGGGCGGCGTTACGCCCACGCCTCGTGATGCAGCCCCCGGAACAGGGGGCTCCCTTCCCTTCCCGTCCTCTACCGGAGTCGATATCACGGCAACTGCCGGCAACGTGGCACGTGGAGAAGAAGAGCAGGCGCAGAAGGCTGTCTCTGGTATCGTGTCGGTCTCTCCCGGAGGAACGTCGTCCGGCGTCGCCGTCTCCCGTTCTGTTTCCGGTGCCGCGCAGGAATCACCCGCGTGGTCTTTCGCACCCCGCTATTTCGCGCCCGAACTTGAAGTCTCCGGTCTTGGCAAGGCCTTGCTGCTTGGCCTTCTGGCTGGGCTCATCCTCAATGTCATGCCGTGCGTATTGCCTGTCATCAGTCTGAAGTTGAGCGGGTTCATCGCCACGTCCGGTGCGCCGGGTGACGAGGGGGTGCGCCGAAGGGCTTTCCGGGAGCACAACCTGTTCTTTGCCGCAGGCATCCTCGTGTGGTTCGTGGTGCTGGCGGGTATTCTCGCCGTGGCAGGGCTTGCATGGGGGCAGTTGTTCCAGCGGCCGGGAGTGCTTTTCGGACTGACGCTGGTGGTCTTCACGCTTGGCCTGTCCATGTTCGGCGTGTTCTCGCTGCCTGTTCTCGACCTCAAGGCAGGCACCACCGGAAGCCCCCGCGCCCAGGCGTTCATGACCGGAGTGGTCGCCACGCTGCTAGCGACCCCTTGCAGCGGCCCGCTTCTCGGCGGCGTGCTGGGGTGGGCCTTTCGGCAGCCCTCGTCAGTGCTGGCACTGGTATTCGCCTTTGTGGGACTTGGAATGGCGTCGCCCTACCTGCTGATGGCAGCGCGCCCCGGCCTTGTGCGGTTCTTTCCCCGACCGGGAGCATGGACGGGTGTGATGGAACAGGTGGTGGGCTTCTTTCTGATGGCGACATCCGTCTACCTGCTCACCATCCTGCCTGCCGCCTTGCTCTTGCCCATGCTGGTCACCTTGCTGGTTGCCGCGTTCGCGGCGTGGCTGTGGGGCACATGGGCGGGGCCGGGGGCCTCGTCGGTGCAGCGCATTGCGGTGCGGTGCGTCGCGGTCGCACTGGTGGGCATGACGGTTGCGTGGGCACTGTCACCGCCTGCCGATGAAGCCCGGTGGGAGCCCTTCGAGGCGACGGTCTTTCGTGATATGCTCGGTCGTCAGCCCGTCATCGTCGACTTCACGGCGGACTGGTGCCCCAATTGCAAACTGCTGGAACGTACGACCCTGAACGCCGCCAACATGGCACGATGGCAGAAGGCCTATGGGGCACGTCTCGTGCGGGTCGACCTCACGCGCGACGACCCGGTGGCACAGGCCCTGCTGCATTCGCTGGGCAGCAGCAGCATTCCCGTGGTCGCCCTGTTCCCTACGGGGCTGCTGCGCAATGCACCACTGGTGCTGCGCGACCTCTTCACCGCAGACCAGATGGATGAGGCCCTCGAACGCGCCTTCGGGCCAGCGGGTCAGCCTCTTCAGCCATGAGATGGTTATGACAAGGAAAGGGCCGCACAGGTCGGCCCTTTCTTTTGTCCAGTCTGCCCAATCTGTCCGGAGAGTGCGGGAGGTCCAGCCCGTGGCCCCCGCGCCGTGGTTCATTCGATGCAGACGATGTCGTAGTCGTCACCCGTGAGGCAGCGGCCACCGTCTTCCGTCACTTCAAAGGTGTTCTCCACTCCCACCATCCCCACTCCGGGGATGCCCATCTTGGGTTCGATGGCGATGACCATGCCGGTCTGGAGAGGCGCATCGAACCGCCGGGCCAGTACCGGGTGTTCATCCACGGCAAGGCCGATGCCGTGCCCGAGGAACGGTACCTTGTTGCTTCCAATTCCCATGAATCCTTCAGAGAGTCCGTACTCCCCGACGAGTTGCAGGGCGTCCTGATAGATGGCGGAGGGGATGGCGCCGGGGCGCAGGGCTGCGGCTGCACGGGCCTGCACTTCCATGCACGTCTCGTGGGCGCGCAGCACGGCGTCAGGGATGGAGGCACGCGGACCCGCCCAGTACACTTGCGTCTTGTCGGTATGATAGCCTTCAAGGGTGAAGCCGATGTCCACGGCCAACGGCGTTCCCCTGCGCCATACAGACCCCGCATAGCCCATGTAGGGGACGGCGGGATGTTCGCCTTTGAGCCCCAGCGGGCCGTTGAAGTGGCTGGGGTAGTTCCCGTTCTCTCCGGCGGCCACATGGCCGAGGAATATCTCCTCACCATTGGCGGACATGCGCATCATGCCCGAATGCCCGCGCTCGAAGAAGACCTGCCACGCGAGGTGCGAGACCTCTCGTTCGGTCATGCCGGGGCGTATGCGCTGCGGAAGGGCTTCGTGCAGGCTTTCGTGATGCCTTGCCCCGGCAAGGCGCATCTTGTTCAGTTCCCATGGTGACTTGACGGCCCGCGCGAGGGTTACCGCCATGTCGCCGGGTACGAAAGAAACGCCCTGAAGGCGCTGTTGCAGCAGGTTGGCGAGAGACCATGGCAGTCCTCCCATCTCGGCAGCAACCACCCCGCCCAATGGGGAACCTGCTTCGCGTGCGAGTTCGACGATGTCGCCGTAGGAACGGAAGGGGTGCACACGTTCAATGGGGCTTTCAAGCAGAACGCGTTCGATGCCCTTGCGGACGAAGAGCATGGCTTCGCCTTCGCGGGGTAGCCACAGCACGCCGTTACCGAGCGAACCGGTGAGGTAGTAGATGGAGAGTCTGGCAAAGACCAGCAGACCGGAGGCCTCGGGGGCGACGTCTGCGAGGGCCGCACGGCAGCGGCTGTGGCGGCGGCGGACTTCATCGTCGGGAATGCGTTCTGCGGCAGTGAACATGACGTCTCCTGTTCTGGTGGTGTATGCTGGTCTTCTAGCGCGCGGGCGCGGGGGTTAGCAATCGCAGGATTGCGCTCGGCCCCGCCGCAGGATAGACTGCCGCCTTATCCCCGAAATGAGGTTCACTATGCTTTTCGACGATTCGTTGCGTGCGCACCTTGCCGCGACGCGGACCATCGCCGTCATCGGTGCCAAGGACAAGCCCGGCCAGCCTGTCGACGCCGTGGGCCGCTATCTCATTGAGGCAGGCTACGAGGTGCTGCCCGTCCATCCCGTCCGAAAGGGCGTGTGGGGCCTAGAGACATACCCCAGTCTTGCCGATATCACAGTTGCCATCGACCTTGTGGATGTGTTCCGTGCCCCGGAACATTGCCCCGGGCACGCCGCCGAAGTGCTGGCCCTGCCGCACAAGCCGCGTCTCTTCTGGATGCAGCTTGGCATCCACAGCTCGGAGGCGGGCCGTCTTCTGGCTGGACAGGGTATTGCCGTCGTCGAGGACCTGTGCCTCATGGTAGAACACCGTCGACTTTTTGGTGGAGGAATCCGATGAGCGAGTCGCAGCGTGAAGCCTTCGATTGCCGCATGTGCGGCCACTGTTGCCACGGCGAAGGCGGTATCGTGGTCAGCCCCACCGACCTTGACCGGCTGTGCGGGCACACGGGGTTGAGCCCCGTGGATTTCGCCGCCACCTATTGCGAACAGCGCAACGGCAAGCTCAAGATACGCACGGGCGAAGACCGCAACTGCATCTTCTTCGAGGCAGGGCAGGGATGTTCCGTGCATGAGGCCAAGCCCGACATCTGCCGTGCGTGGCCGTATTTCCGTGGCAACCTTGTCGACCGTGAGAGTCTTGAACTGGCAAAGGACTTCTGCCCCGGCATCCGCCCCGACGTGACGCATGGCGAATTCGCCGCCGCAGGGCGTGCCTATCTCGAATCGCAGGGGTTGGTGGCGCGCGACCGCAGCACTGAGGCCAATGCCCTAGTGCTGGACGACGAATAGCCACCGGAGCATCCGTGACCGAAAGGGATTGCCGACGCATTCTGCAGGTGGACGACAGGGCCGCGCTTGACGACGTCAAGCGCTCCTATCGGCGTCTTGCGTTCGCGCTGCATCCCGACCTCAATCCGGACAAGCCCGATGCCGCGCGCCGTTTCCGGCAGCTGAACGAAGCCTATGTCCTGCTGACCCGGTTGTACGAAGAGCGTGGGGCGTCGCAGTCGCGAAAGGCCGGCCCCGCATCGGGCGGTGCCGCCGGGGCAAGGCCCGGTGCGGCGAGGGATGGCAAGGGGCGTCCGGCACATCGTGACGACACCGCACCCCCTCATGCGGGACAGGCGGGGCAGGCTCGGCAGGCCGGGCAGGGCACAACGACATCGGCTGGCGAATCGCGACGTTCCGGCCCCACACCGGGCGAATCCGGCAGGGATGCACGGCAAGGCGCGCGTCCTGCCGGGGCGGGAGAACGCCCCGGAACAGGCGGGGCGCAACACGCGCGCGAGGCGACTTCGCCGGATGGCAGCACCTCCGGTGCAGGGGCTGACAGGACGAAGCGCAAGGCGCAGGAAGCCTATACCGAACGCGAAGACGTCTTGCAGGACATCCTGCGTGACCCCTTCGCCCGTCGGGTGTTCGAGGACATCTATAGTCAGATACGGCGAACCGGGGGCACGACGGCGGAACGCCCCCCGAAAAAACGCAAGCTCAGCCTCGAATGGGGCGACAGGAGTGTTGCGTTCGACTTCACGCATGGTGTTGCCGGGGCTGTGCGTGGCTGGTTGCGCCGCCAGATTGACGAGGAACAGACCATCCACCTGCCCGCAGCCAATCTGCTGCCGGGCGGACGGGTGCGCTTGCAGATTCGTCAGGGGTTGTCCGACGAGGTTCGCACCGTGGAGATGACCCTGCCCCCCGATTTCGTCGTGGGCCGTCCCTTACGCCTCAAGGGGCTCGGCAAGCGCATCGGCCCGTGGCAGGGCGACCTGTACCTGCGCCTTCTCGCCAAGGTGTAGGAACCACTCCTCCCCTCTCTATCCGTTCATCCCCCGTCTGCCGACGTTGTCGGATTGCCAGCCCGGTCACAGGTACTGCGCTGTGGCCTGATGTCTCGTTGTGTGCTCTTGTGGCGTGCTGTGGTGCCCCCGTTGGCGCGATCACTCGGGCTTGGTGGAGTGGGGAGGCACCTGTGGGGTCTCACTGCGGTCGAGGACGATGAGAAAGACCGCCGTGAGCACCAGACCTGCCCCCAGCCATCCCAGAGGCGGGAAGAGTTCACCCCACCACAGGTAGGCAAGCAGTGCTGCCAGTACAGGTTCGAGGTTGGCGACGATGGCGACCCGTGTCGGCGCAAGGCGGCGTATCCCCTCGCAATAGACGAAATAGGCGCAGTAGGTCGTCAGCAGTCCTATGGCTACCAGCAGAAGCCACGCCGTGGGCGTCTTGTGCGTGAAGGTCGTGAAAGGAACCAGTGTCGCGACGCCAGCGGGCAGACAGTAGAGGTAGAGCGTCACCGGCGAGTAGCGACGCATCCAGTGGGCACTGAAGATGTAGTGCAACGAGTAGGCGAAGCCGGAAATGAGACCCGCCACGATGCCTGCTGTGCTGGCACCGCCCGAAAGCCCGCCGCCGGAAAGGCAGGTGAGCACCGCGCCCGTCATGGCGACCACAAGGGCCGCAAGCTTGCGTCGGGTGAGCGGTTCATGCAGGAGTAGCCGCGACAGGACGGCGACCCATGCCGGTGCGGTATAGAGCAACACGGCGGCAAGGGCTGCCCCTCCCTCCTGCACGGCGTACTGGTACGAACCGAACAGGACGCCGACCCCTACGATGCCGAAAGCCGACATGGCTGCCCCGTGCCGGGGGTCGACCCTCCACAGGCCGCATCGCCACGCATGCAGGGCGAAGAACAGTGCGCCGAATGCGGCGCGCCACAGCGCTATCTCCGGAGGGGATAGTCCTTCGTCCATGCAGAAGCGGGCCAGCGGACCGATGAGCGCCCATAGCGACGCCGCAAGAAGCACCAGCAGATATCCGGTCAAGGGGCCCTCCTTAAGTACACACGTTCTGCCCCGTTTGCCTTGTGATGGCAAGCCATTGCATCAAAACGCCGCAAACCGTCCGCACTGCGGAAGAATGCGCAGTGTGCCTCGTGCGACAGACCGGAGGCGATATCGGCATGGCTTCACACTGGGGCGTCACGATGCTACAAGGCACAGGTACCGCGTCGCCCAGACGCAAGACCCGCAGTGACAGGCTGCAGGAGGATGGAATGCCCGAAGAGAAAGACATCATCGAAATGCCTTCCAACCGTCCCGGTAAGAAGCCGCAGAAGAAAGGCTCCGGGTTGGTATGGATTCTTATCATTTGCATCGGTATCGCAGCGGGGGCCTTATGGCTGTTGCGTGATGTGCTTGTGACGAACGTCGTGCCCGAACGTGCCACCACCGACCAGACGGGAACGCAGGCTGCCCTCGCACCTGCGCCGGAACAGGGGCCGCCGCCCGGCCTTGCCGACATGCTGGCTGCCGGGGGCAACGGGACACGTCCCGATGCGGCAGTCGCCGCCAACGGCACACAGGTGACGGGTGTTGTCGGCAACGCCACGCAGCCCACGCCTGCCGTGCCGATGGAAGACGCCGTGGTGCGCTATGCCTTCGTAGAAGACCTCGCCAGCTGGCTTGTGACCAACTACCACCCGCGCGGCACGCATCCGGAAGCGCGCAAGTCGGGCTTCGTCAGTGCCGGACTCAAGGCCGCGAACCTGCGCTACGGAACGGGGATGACCGGTCTCTCGTGGTCGGGTGAGAGCCTTGCCGCAGGGCGTTCCGCCGTGCTTGCCTATGCCTTCACGTCGCCGATGCTCGATGCGCTGTACCGCATGTATGCGGACCGTTTCATGGCAGCCGTCGCCGAAGCCGCAGCCGCCCCCCGTGACGGCAAGACGCTGACCGTCGATGAGACGAAGGAGATGTACCGTCTGTACGCCAAGCGGTTCCGTGCCCTTTCCGGCGCGTTCGAAGCCGCTTCGGGCATGAAGGACTTCTCGCGCCGCGTCGGTGCGTGGACAGAAGCCAGCGATGCCGCTGCCGATGCCAACGCCAGTTTCATGGAGACCCTCAACGCCTACGAGACGGCGCGTGACAATGGTACGGCGCAGGAGGCGGAAGCCGCACGCAAGCTCATGGACATCTCCGGCAAGCGGTACCAGCAGTCCATCATGATGCGCGAACGCGCGCGTGAGACGCTTGCCGAGGCCATGCGTAGCCGACCGGAGGCGCGCGGTCTGGACGATGACACGCTCGTCTACGTGGCCATGTGGGTGCAGCGTCGTGTGCAGGGGGCGCCGGAACGTATGGACGCCGTGCGTATGGCTGCGAAGCTGGCTGGCGACCTCGGTAGCCGGTTCGAGGCTGCCGCTTCGGCACCGGCTGCGGGGGCACCCTTACCTGCGGCGGGTGGCGCTGGCGTTTCCGCGACACCGCGCCAGTGATGCCAGCGTGACCGCCATGCCTGCTGACGTGGGCTGCCGTATGCCCCTGCATGTTGCATCGGTGGGGCAGCATCCGGTAGTGGGCATCGTCTGTGAAGCCCGTGCAGAAGACCATGGGCAGTATGAATGACTTCAGGAATGCCGAAGGCCAAGACCTTCGGCATTCCTGTCTGATGAGCCCGTTCTTGGGCGAGGTGTCGCCTTTGATACACGCCTGTCGGATGGAGTCACGCGAAGCGACGCATCTGTCCGGCTAGGCCCGCGTCTCGCGGCACTACCCCCGGCGAAGCGTGTCATGCGCCAGCATCCGGCCTGTGCCGCCGTCCGGTCTGCGCATCATCCTGTCTGTGCCGTTGGCGTTATGCTGTCCGCATGCGTCGCTGTGTGGCGGCGTATACGGTGCGAGACGGGAATGCCCGACACTGCAAGGCGTCGTGTTTATCCTTGCCATCGGATTGCAGTTGCCCTGCCGTTGGTGCGGGGCTACCATTTCTCGTCGAGCACCAGATGCGAGGCATAGCCCAGTACTGCGGCAAGATACCACACGGCTGCCCCCCGCCAACTCATGCCGAAGAGGTGCACAGGGGCAAGCAGCAGCGGCAGGGGAACCAGCAGCATGGCCCACCAAGTGTGTGTCCATCCTCTGTGTCCGCCGATACAGGGCAACATGGCCATGAATCCGAGCAGTGACGCCCAGAAATAGCGTCGCGTGTAGATGAGGAAGGCGTCAGCCGCAGCTAGCGCACCATAGAACCACGGGCGTCCCTTGGAGGGGGTGTCGATGTCGGGAAATATCGACGATGCAAGCGTGACGCAGAAGAGTGCCGCTTGTGTCTCCCTGTCTGCCATGAGCAGTCCGGTCTGTGTGGCGGCGGTGAGCGCCGCAGCCCCGGTGACGGCTCCGGCGATGAGGTGCACTCGGTATCCGGGCATGGTTCCTCGCAGGTTTCAAACTTTTTACGTGACACTAGCCGGGGAGAGGAGACGGGGCAACCCCCGGCATGGTGTGGCGAAATGCGAAGCGTATACGTCGACGTTGCTGATCTCATCCTGTTTGCGGCCCATCACCTGCATTATTGCCTGTTGCGGGATAGAGATGCGGGGATGGAGTCGCTGGCATGTGCAATACTCGCATAGGGAGGCTGCCGATGCGTATGATGTTGTTCACGGGTGGTTCGCGAAGCGGCAAGAGTGCCTTGGCACAACGCTGGGCCGAGGCGCAGGGGGCGCGGCGTGTGTACATTGCCACGGCGGGCATTCGCGATATGGAGATGGCGGAACGTGTGCGTCGACATCAGGCTGCGCGCGGTGAGGGCTGGACGACATTCGAGGAGCCTCTCGACGTGGTCGGGGCCATAGGGCGTGCCGAACCCCGTGCCGATGTGGTGCTTGTGGACTGCATCACGCTGTGGCTTTCGAACCTGATGGCAGAGGATGATGACGCGTCGGTCATGTCGCATGTGCGGGCGCTTGCGGCTGCACTTGATGGGACATCGCTTCCAGTGGCGCTGGTGACCAATGAGGTCGGGTGGGGTATCGTGCCACCCACACCGCTTGGCAGAAGGTTCCGCGACCTTGCGGGCGAGTGCAATCAACTGCTTGCCGCAGCCTGCCAAGGGGTTGTCCTTGCCGTAAGCGGGTTGCCCCTTGCCGTGAAGGGCGAAATGCCAGCTGCCCTGCGCTGATTGTCGTGCGCAGGCCCCTGCGGCATATCTCTCCCTCCTCGGCCATCGCATCATGTCGTGCCACGGGATGCCTGACCCTTTGCCAGCGTCTTTGTGCGCGAGCGGCAGCGGATGCTTGTGGGGCGGGGTTCCATGCGATACAAGCGGCCTGTCTCACTCTTTTCATGGAAGGAACACCATGTCGTATCTCATCCGCATTGTTGGGGCAGCCCTCATAGGGGTTGTCGTCCTTGTCGCCTCGACCATACCCGCCCGTGCCGCAGAGACGCCCGAACAAGCCTTGCGTCAGGTGCAGCGCGCCATCGACACGTCCGATACGGCCCTGTTGCAACGCTACGTCGACCTTGATGCGGTCATCGGCGGGGCGGTGGATGTCTTCGTCCAGACACTGGTCCGTCAGGCATCGTCGAAGGCTGGACAGGGCGGTATGGCCCCGATGCTGGCCATGATGGTGGCGGGTATGCAGGACGGGTCGGACGCACAGGCTGCACAGGCCATGAAGATGCTGGTCACGGGTGAGACACGCAAGTTCGTGCTGCACGGCGTCGCCTCCGGCAAGTTTGCCGGAAAGCCGCGCAAGGAACCCGTGCAACAGGACGGCGGGTTGTTCTCGCCGCTGTTCGAGGGCGCGTCCACGGGCCGCAAGGAGATACGCTCCATCACCGATGTGAAACGCACGGGAGATGATGCCACAGCCGCACTCAAGGTCTACGACTTCGGCAACGAAGAGACCTACCCCGTGAATGTGCGGCTGGTGCCTGTCGGGGATTCGTGGCGGGTGCGCGAGGTGACCAACGTGAAGCAACTGGCCGACCGCGTCCGGCGCGAGGCGGCTGACCAGCAGACACAGGAATAGGCCTGCCGCGAGGCGGAGTACGTCGCCATGTGGGGGATGCGCCACCTCTCGTCTCGTCCATTTCCGATACCGCAGTATGCTCGCACAAACGGTTCCGGTGGCCGTGCCTGTTCAAGACCAGCTTGAGGTGCCCCCAGTACCGAAGGCGTCTCCAAGAGTCTTGAGAAAACGGCTTGCGAATCTTCGGATTCAGGAGTGATGCATCAAAGGCCATCCACAGGATGGCCTTTCTGCATTCATCTCTGCATTCGCGGGCGATGGTCCCATACGAGAACGGTATAGCGACAGTCCGGCTCACGTGTTCGTGCGATGTCGCGACGACACGGGCGCACGGAGTGGGTGGTCAGCAGATATCCGCCTGTGAAGCCGGGACATAGAGGATGCCGTTCATGGAACTTTCGGGGATGCGCTCGAAACCGAAACTCAGATACCAGCCAAGAAGCGACCTGTGGTCGAGGCAGCCGCGCCCGTGTCTGATGGGTTGAGCATTGGCGGTGATGGGCAACCCGAACGATTCGGCAAGATGGATGAGAAAGGTCAGTGCGCGGGCACCATGACCGCATTGAGGGGTGTCGGCGATGATATGCAGGAGTACCAGCCCCTTCTCTGTGAATCCGACCATGAGGCGCACCGGGCCGAAACGACGATAGCCCGTGCCGGGACGGTCCGGTGCGGTGTTGCGATGGTAGCAGGCTTTCGCCGCAGCAAGGATGCGTGCGTGGTGAGACCCGTGAGGGCTGGTGGCAGACTGCGGCTGTGGCGAGGCACTCGGTGACCTACCCGTGTTCGCTAGGGGGGTGCCTGAAGGACGCCTGTCGGGTGATATGTCGGGTGGCACACCGGGGGGTACGCCGCGGGAGACCGCGCGGGCTGAACGTGAAGGGACAGTGGCGGATGTGCTGGCGGGGGCGGTGGTATGGGCTGTGGTTGTCATGGAATGCTCCGGGGTTGTATACATGCAAAGCCCCCTGCTTGTTGCGGCAGGGGGCCTTTTCGTAGCCTCGGCTGGAAAAGTTCCCTCAATGCTTCACGTCGCGAGTCCGTTCCCATGATGTCTTCATGGCGCGATTCATGGACGACTTCTGGTTCTGCATGGCGGAGAGGATACGATTCGATGAAAACACACATCTTTATTGCATCGAAAATGATATCGCGGGTGTTCGTATCACCGTTCCATTGGCGGCAATTTGCACGGAAGAGCGACGTTGTCTTGGTTGCGACGCTCTGACTGTGGTATCTGCAAACAGCATATCTCAATACTTTTGCTGTGCATGATGGCCACGGGTGTAATCTCCTGTGCAAACATGGACAGGCTAGCTTCTATCCTGTTCGGGGTCAAGCTGGCTACTCCTGGCTGTGGGGGGATACTTGCACCAGATGCAGCCCCGTTGTGGTTTGGCTGTGTCGCATGGCTTAAGGGGGGCAGCCGCATTACGTAGCTGTTCCGAGAGGAAGAAGAACTATTCAGTGCCAGCGGACGGGCTACCGGCAGTGGCTACATGCAGCGGGTACCTCCATGATGAGGCTGTTGCCACCGGGAAGACCCGATGTTGAACCCGAGACCGCTTCCCGGCTCACTGCTTGACGGGCAAGGCACCTTGAAAGGCATCGAGCCACTCTGACAGGTAATGGAAAGGCCCGCACCTTGCGGTGCGGGCCTCTTGTCTGTTCATTGCGTACCGTTGGGCGTTCCGGTGCTAGCCGCCGGAGTTGATGATCTGCTGCTGGATGGTGTGGTCGATGATGAGGTCGCGAGTCTCCGAGCCCACTGTCACGCTGTAGACATCCTGGCCTGCGGCGTTTGTGCTGTGAGTCCAGTCGCTTCCCACCAGTTCGACCTTGTCTGCATTATCCCCGCTGATGTGCACGGCCTTGTTGCCGGCTGCGGTGGCTTCCGAGGTCCCGGCGAGGTCGAACAGGTCGGCTGCCGTCAGGCGCACGGTCTGCGCGCCGGTGTCGGTGCCGAGGTCGATGTGCTCGATGCCTGACACCTTGCCGTCGGCGATGTTGTTGAAGTCGAGCACCACGTTATCACCATGGATTTCGAGCGTATCCGTTCCGGCACCACCATGCAGCCCCTTGAAGTCCGCATCGGTGATGCGGTGGTCGCCCGAATTGTCCTGAATGATGATGGTGTCGTTGCCGAGTCCACCGTCGATGTAGTCTCGTCCACCGCTACCGCCAAGCGTGTCGTTCCCAAGCCCGCCGAGGATGATGTCGTCGCCTGCGGTGCCGACGATGGTGTCGTCGCCACTGCCGCCGATGTAGACCATGCTCGTGTCGGTGGCACTATTGTGGTCGTCGTAAGCATAGCTGTACGTCGTCTGGGCTGTATGATCGCCTGCCGCCCCGATGTGGATGTTCAGGGTGGCATGGTCTTCCTGCCCGGTCGGCGTCGCTATCTTGTAGACGAAGGCTTCGTCGTGACCATTCGCACCTACAGCAGGCCTGTACTCGTAGTCGCCGTACATGTTGACCTTGAGCGAACCGTACTGTTCGTGCGTTATCTCCGTGTACGAACCGTCCTGTGCAATCAGCTGTCCGTTCACCTCGGTCACATGTGCCGTCATGCCTGCAAGTGCATCTGCGGGAGAGTCGCCGATGAGGTTGCCCGCGAGATACCCCGCCATAATGGCGAATTGGCTGACCTGCACATCAAGGCTGTGCTTGGTTGAGCTGATATCGTAATCATTGTCGCTGGCGATGAGTTCGACCTTGTACCGGGCGGTGTCCTTGAAGTTGTAACTGAACGAATCGCTCCGGATGTCATTCGGGTTTCCGTCGAACAGTTGTTCTTCGTATTCCTTCTTGCCGGTATCAAGGTTGATTATGCGGATGGTGAACGTGTCCGTGTCGTAGGATGACGGCGAGTTGGTCACCTTGCCGTCGATGATGGCCTTCCAGTTGAACGCCACCTCATCGTTGGCGTTTACGCTGAACTCCTTCGAGGCGACCACAGAGTCGTTGACCATGTTCTTGCCGAGTGAAAGCTCGAACGTCGGTTCGCTCGCTGCCCCCACGTTGTGGACATGACTGTCGTTGGCCCACCAGTCATTGTCGTTGTCGTAGATGTAGCGAGGCTCATCGATTCCGCTGGCGAAGTTATCCTTGGCGTCCACCGCTGCGCCCTTCAGCTGCAGGTAGAGGTGGGCGGACGAGGGGTCACCGTCGCCATCACGGATGGTGTAGTCGAAGGTGGGCGTCCCTGTGGGGTTCGCCCCAGGAACGTACCTGAAGTCGCCGTCGGAGAAGTCGAACTCCACCGTGCCGCGGTCTGCGCCCAGCGAGAAAGTGACGCGGGACCCAGGTTGCACGACGCTGTTGTCGATGGTTCCGTCGCCGCCAAGGTCTGTGGTGAACACGAGCTTGCCGGTGCTGGTATTCCATGTGGCTGTGTAGACCGTCCCGTCCTCGCTGGTGAAGGAAACCTTCTCGATGTAGGCACCGTCGGCGCCCTTTACATCATTGTTCAGGAGATTGCCTTCGATGGGCACGGTGTTGAGCAGGGTGCTTTCAAGCTGGCTCAAGTCCGTGAGCACCTTGGTCGAATGCGCGTCGGGGTTATCCGGGTCGGTGGGGTTACGTTCCCATCCCACAGGCAACAGGTGCGTGGTGGAGACCTGACTGCCGATGCCGATGGCATAGGCGATGTCGAGGTTATCCACCCCCTTGAGGGCATCGACCCATGCCTTCTCTTCTGTCGCGTTCAGCGCCTCGCTGATCGGGTCGGGGGCTCCGTCCGAGAAGAAGTACAGCACGGTACGGTCCGCATTAGGCATGCCTGTCTGCAATGCACTGGCTGTCGCTGCGGTGGCGTCATCGTAGTCCGTTCCGCCTCCCGGTACGAACTTGTTGTCGGTCGTCAGATATTGCGTGGCCTTCGCCACGGCATCATTGCCCTCAAACCATGGCTTGCTGGCGTCGGCATCGCTGTAGAAGTCGACGATCTTGATGTTGACATGGCCCATATCGTCGTAGGCGTGCATCAGCTTGGCGATGGCTTCCTGCGCCAGTTCCATGCGGGACTTTCCATCAACGCCAGAATCCCAGGCCATGCTGCCCGAGGTGTCGAGCACGATGACGAGGTTGGTGGTGGTGTTCACCTGCGGGAAGGTCGCGAAGTCATCATGAGCAGTGGGCGCATCGTCGGTGACGTTGATGACGATGTTGGCCTTCGCCTCGTCACCCGAGGTGTCGGTGACCTTCACCTCGAAGGTGCGCTGCACGTTGTCGCCTTCAAGGGTGTTATCCTTGAGGGTGTATTCGTAGCTGACTTCGCCTGTGGCGGAGTTGTACCCGGTGATGACCAGCTTTCCGGTGGCGTCGTCCACTACGGTCTGGGTGTGACCGGAGGTCGAGAAGGCTCCAAGGTCGATGGTCTGACCGGCTACAGTGAGTGATTGCAGCCCTTCACCCTTGTCATCGAAGGTGAAGGTGCCCGTGGTGGTCTCTGAAAGTGCGGGGCTGGAACCATCCGGGAGGGCTGCCTCACTGACGGACACGGGGTCTCCCATGGTGAGCACGGGTTCGGTGTTGCCGCGCTCGACGTTCAGCGAAAGGGTGTCCGCCACCCGGTCGCCGTCGCCGTCCACCAGCGTGAAGGTGAAGCTGTCGTTGCCGACCGAGGTCCCGTCATAACGGTATTCACCGTCCGCATTGACGTACAGGGTGCCGTGGTCTCCTGCGAAGGACTGGTAGCCGTCGCTGCCTGCCTTGGTTGCATCGAAAGCGACACCGTTGACCAGCAGCTGCCCCACACCGTCTGCACCGGGGACCATATTGAACTGGCCTTCGGTGTGTTGCCCGACGTTGAGCGTGGCACCGTCGTCTGCGCTGCCAAACGTGTTGAGTTCGGCCTTGGGCACGTCGTCCACGATGGTCACGGTGATGGTCGCCGTTGCCGTGCTGGCATCGGCGCCCGTCCCGGTGGTGACGGAGACGGGAATCACGTCGCCGGTCTTCTCGTTGTCGAACAGCACGCCGCCTACGTTGGTGCTGTGCGCAACGTTGTCGGTGAGAGTGTAGGTGTAGCTGACAACGCCGGTCGAGGCGTCGTAGCCGGTGATGGCAAGCGTGGCATGACCGCCGGAGGCGACATGCTGTCCGTTGGCCCCGATGTTGAAGGTTCGTCCCACGAGGGTGGAGAGGTCGGAGATGGTCTCTCCGGCGATCCCCACGCTGGTGATGCTTTCACCGTTCGCATTGATGCGGAAGGTGCCTTCGGTGACAACCGGGCTGCCATCCGGGTCGGATGCGCTGTCGTAGCCACCGGGGAAAAGGCCCGAACCAGCGGCGTCAGCCGTGTTGAGGCCGGATTCATGCACCACGTGGGGGGTAAGGCCTGTGTCGATGTCGGGTGCTCGCTCGACTTCGTTCACCGTCACTTCGATGGTAGCCGCAGGGGTGGTATCACCGTCGGCATCCGTGATGCCCACGTTGAAACCAAGCTTGTGCGTCGTACCCGGCAGGTCGAGCGGAACCTTCTGGTCGAAGTGCCACTCGCCATCGGTCGTGTCGAGTGACATGGTGAAGGCCGTCTTGCCACCGTCATAGGTTCCGGTGAGCGTCTTGCCGTCAGCCGACGGGGTCACCGTCACGGCGTGACCGTCGTAGGTGTAGATGCCAGTGGTGCCCACACCGAAGGTCAGTGCCCCACTGGTGGCCTCGCCGTCGGCCCCGTAGTCCATGTCGACGGTGCCCGAGGCCTTGCCTATGCTGTCGACGAAGCCGACATCCACACCCTTGATGTAGAAGTCGCTGTTGTCGCTGCTAGTGGTGCCGTCGGAGTTGTCCACAGCCTGAACGACGACCCTGTCGAACAGGACGCCTGTGTAGCTGAACTGTCCGTTGGCGGGAATCGCCTGACTGGCGACCTGTACGTTGCCGAGGAAGAAGAGGACCTGTCCGCGTTCGCCTTCCCCACCGGTGTAGAAGGAACCGGGAGCGTCCATGTTGAACCTGTTGGCGACGCCATCCAGTTCGAAGACCACCCCTTCCTGTTCACCGGAAGTCTTGTCGTCGCGGTAGCCCAGTTCGTTCTCGCGGTCGGGACCATCGCTGCCTGCGACGGGCTTCCCGTCGTAGGTCACGCCGAGGCCGTTACTGGTGAAGTTGGGCGTGCCGCCGTTCACCTGCAACTGCACACCGGGGGCTATCATGTCGCCGTCGCCGGGGTGCGTGTCGGCACCGAAGCCGACGTGAACAAGGGCGGACTGGCCGAAGTCGTCGGTGACCGCGCCGTTGCTGACCGTCAGCGTGGGCGCGTCATCCTTGATGTCGATGTTGATCGTGGCCGAGGTGCTGTCGTTGTCACGGTCGGTCAGCGTCACGGTGATGTCGAGGTCGAACGTCTCGTCGGTGGCCGGCGTTGTATGCGGCGCGTTCCTGTCCAGTTCGAAGGTATAGGTCACCTTGCCGGTTACCGCATCAAAGCCGGTGATGGTCAGGTTCCCGTAGGGCGTGTCGAGCACTGCGCCTTCGGCGATGTCGACTGTCTGACCACCGTAGCTCATGGTGAGTGAACCGAGTCCGTCCTTCACGTCGATGGTGAACTCGCGTTCTGCGGTCACCAGCGAACCGAGGCCGTCTTCGGTGCCGCCGGGCAGGTACTTCTCGTACAGTTCACCTTCAGAGCCCTCCAGCCCCTTGATGGAAACGCCGTCGTCCGTCCCCACGATGGTGATGACGAGAGGTGCCGTTGAAGCATCACCGTCACCGTCCGTGACGGTGTACTTGAAGGTCTCCGTCAACCTGTCCGTCTTGGAGTTGAGGTGCTGTACGCGCGGGTCGTCATTGTTGAGCGAGTACGAGTAGCTACCATCGGCGTAGATGGTGAGCGTTCCGTATTCACCCTGAATCTCGGTGCTACCGTTTTCGGAGAAGTCGGTCGCAGCACCGTCGCCCTTGGCGATGTGTGTGACGCGGTTGCCGTCGGCGCTCAAGTCGTAGCCGGGGGCGGTGTCGTTGGAGAGCACATTGCCAGAGGCGATGAGCTTGCCATCTTCACGTACCCAGTCGGCATCCATCTGGGCGACGGGCATGTCGTCGGTCACCTTGAGCGTGACCGAACCATCCACGTAGTCACCGTCGATGTCGGTGCCGCGAACCTTGATGCCGGTGATGGTCACAAGGTCGCTTCCGTTGGCGTGCAGCAGCGGGTCGATGAGTTCGGCGTGAACGGTCACGTTGCCGGTTTCACCTGCGTCGATGTTCCCGCCGGAGAGTGAAAGGATGACCGCCTTGTCACCATTGGAGTATCTGCCGACGAGTTTGCCAGATTCGACGGCCCACGTCAGGGCTGCGCCTGCGCCTTCCATCTGGACGCCGCTGGCGTCGACGAACTTGAACGATTCGAAGTCGTCGGAACCTGCGGTGAAGCTGAGGCTGCCGCTGGTCTTGTCGGTGTCGAGATAACCGTCGGGTCGCGTCAGCATCGATGCCGCATCGTCATCGAGCGTGAGCGTCAGGGTTCCTGCGCGCGCCGGACCTTCGCCGTCGTTGATGGCGACGGTGATGGTGTCGGTAAGCTTGGTGTCGCCATCCGAGTCGGTGATGCGCAGGGCGAACTTCAGTTCCTGCTTGTAGTCGTGGTCGAGGTTGTTCTTCGCCGCGAAGGTCCATTCCCCGTCACCGTTGACGCGCAGGATGCCCTTCGAGGTGTAGATGTTCTGGTTGATGCTGTATTCGTTGCCGCCGATGACGACCTTGATGGAACTGCCAAGGTCATTGTCGGCCCCCATGGCGTGCGTCCATGTGCCCGCGATGCTCTGCCCTTCGGTGACGGGGCCGGCAGCGGGGGCGAGGTCGATGGTGGGGGTGTCGTCGACGATGGTGACGGTGAGGGACGCAGAGGCTGACTGGGCATGCCCGTCCGCACCCGTGGTCGTCACCGAGACGGGGATGACGTCGCCCGTCTTCATGTCGTCGAGGTCTTGTCCGTGCCTGACGTTGTCCTTCAGTGTGTAGCGATACTGGACACTGTAGCCGGAGGTGGCATCACCACTGACCCCGATGATTTCCAGCGTGGCATGGGAAGGGACGCCAAGGTAGCCGTCGACGGTCACGTCCTTGCCGTTCATGCCGATGTTGAAGACCTTGCCCAGCAGGTCGTTGATGGTCTCCACACCGTTTGAGACGGAGAAGGACACCCCGGCGATGCTGACGGACGTGAGGTCTTCGCCGTTGGTGTCGATGCGGAAGGCACCCTCTACAGCTGCCAGTGACGCATCGTTACCAGCCACAAGGCCATTCTCGTCGACCACGTGGGCAACGGGAGGCATGTCGATGTCGGGGGCACGGTCGGCCTCGTTCACCGTGACGGTGAAGCTGCCGGAGGCCGTGTCGCCATCGGTGTCGGTGATGGTGTACGAGAAGCCGAGTTTGCCGCCGTTCTCTGGCAGGTCGAGCGGTACGCGCTGTGCGAGCGTCCATTCTCCTGTGGCGGTGTTCACGGTGAGCGTGAAGGCCACCTGACCGGAATCGGTACCATCGTCATTGATGATGTGACCGACCATGGTTCCTGCAATGGGGTTGCCTTCCGAGTCTCGCTCGGGCTCGATGCTCACGCGGCGTCCATCCAGCGTCCAGATGGAGGCGTCTGTGATGTCCGCACCGTCCGAGGGGGCGGCTGCACGGTATTCCACGGATTCGGCTTCTGGCTGCTGACCTGAAGCGATGCCATCGAACACCAGTTCGAACGAGCCGGGTCTGTCTGCCCCATAGTCGAAGTAGAGCATGCCGGAATGGATATCTACGCTGGCGGCGTCTGCTTCGTGGAAGCTGACGTTCTTGATGTAGAAGTCGCTGTTGTCGGATGTGCTGAGCCATGTCCTGTCGGTGGCGGTGACGACAACGCGGTCGAAGAGACCGGTGAACTCGATGCTGCCAGCAGTGGAGGACGTGATGGTTCGCGCTCCCACAAGCTGGTCGCCGAGGAAGAACTGCACGACACCGCGCTCCCCGGAGCCTTCGCTCCCTGACAGTGCGCCACTGGCGTCCATCTCGAAATGGTCGGCGACACCGTTGAGCTTGAAGACCAGCGCTTCCTGCTCATGGGACGTCTTGTCGTCGCGGTAGCCCAGTTCGTTCTCACGGTCGGGCCCGTCGGCAGCGCCAACCTGCACGCCATCATAGGTTCCACCCAGCCCATTGGCACCGCCGTTGTAAGGGGTGCCGCCGTCCATGCGGATGTCAACGAACCCCGTGTTGGCGTCGGTGCTGGCACTGATGAGGTCGGCGAGGGTGCTGCCGCTGGTGAAGTTGAAGCTGTGCGTGAGCGCGTCATCGGCAACGGAGGCATGGGGTGCGTCACTGGCTGCCGCGTAGTCCGCCCGCTCGATGAATTCCTCACTCCCGTACACGCGCGGCCCGTCGTCCCTGACGACGACAGTGATGTTGCCGGTGGCTGTGTCGGTATCGGTGTCGGTGAGCACCACACCCACGTTGAACTGCAGTGCGTCGTTGTGCGGATGGTCTGTGCTGGCGGGGTCGCCGGGCAAAGCGTCACCGTCTACTGAATGGTCGAGGGGACGTTCCTGCGTGTAGGTGTACTTGCCGGTATTGTCGATGGTCATGGTGAAGACGGTGAGGCCGTTCGGGTCGGCGTCATCGCCCTCGGCGACGATGTAGCCGCGCAACGTCTTGCCGTCGTCGCTTACGTCAAAGAGCACTTGTGCGCCCTGTGACGTGAGTGCGGGGCCGTTCGTCTCGATGGTGGCATCGAATACCAGCGACTGGACACCGTCTGCACCCGCCGAGAAATTCAGCGTGCCCTGCGTTTCGATGACGCCATCGCCCCACGGGTCGGCAGGGTTGTCTCCAGTATCGGACACGAGAAGGGGAGTGACATCGCCGGACGTGTTTCCTTCACGGAAATTGGTCTCGTCCACTTCCGCCTGCCCGCCGATGATGACGGGGGCGTCATCCAGAATCTGGATGTTGAGCGAATCGCTGGCAAGGTCGCCGTCGGTGTCGGTGGCGGTGATGGGGAAGGTCTCGAAGATTGTGTCGTCACCGGCGGTGTGGTCGGCGTTGCCCGTCAACTCGTACGAGTAGGTGATGACGCCGGTGGCGGGATTGTAGCCGGTGATGGTGAGGGTGCCGTAGTCTCCGGTGACGGTGCTGTTCACCAGCGCACCCCCGGAGATGACGGTCTCGCCGCCGATGATGACTGTGGCGAGTCCATCGGGGGCGGTGATGGTGAAGTCGCCGGTCAGCGTCCTGCCAGCCGCGTCAGGTGCGCTACCGCTGGCAAGGGCGGTCTCGTCGACGATGCCCTCTCCGGCACCGATGTCAGGACCGCCGGGCGCGATATTGGTTATGGTCACACCGTTGTCGACGATGCCGACGTCGGTAAGCGGCAAAGGTTCTGTGCCACGTTCGAACACCAGCGGGTCGAGGGTGCCAAGCCGGTCGACGCTGTCCACGAGGTTGCCGGGGTCGTCGGTGTAGTCACCCACACCGCCGCTACCTGCGCCACCGCCTGCCCCGGGGCCCGCTGCGGGCAGAAGTTCGGCGTTGAAGGCGGTGAGGAAGGCGTCTCCGGGGAGTTCCTGACCTTCGATGACGAAGGTGGGCACGTTGCCGCCTTCAAGCTGGGCGAAGAAATCGGAAACGATCACTTGCCCGCCTTCAGGGAAGGTGAAGACCAGGTCGTTGCCGGATTTCTCTGTGGTTGCCGCATCAGGGGCGAATTCAAGAGCGAGTTTCAGCCCGGCGGCGTTCTGTATGGTGATGACTTCGTCAACTGCGGGCGCAGGAAGACGTATCGTACCCGCGGTGGCTTGCTGCGGAGTGATGGTGCGATTGAGAGGCATAGCTCCCCCCTTTGGTCTTGCACCCTGCCATGCTGGACATGCAGGGCGGTTGCTCGCTTACGCCAGCCTGATGCTCTCCGGGCTGGCATGGCGGCGGATTCCCCAAATCCGCCGCCAATTGCTGACGCTTGGTCGGGCCGCTGGCGACCCTGTAGCCGTGTGTCCTAGCGGATGGTGCCTTCTTCGGGCACGTTTCGCAGTTCACTTCTGTCGATGGACAGGGAGGCAAGAAGGTTTCCGCCAAGTGCGAGCAGGCGGTAGGCGGTTCCGGCTTCGTTGGCCTTCGCAGTCACAAGCTGCACTTCGGAGCTGTACAGTTCATTCTCGGCGTCGAGAACGTCAAGCAGACTGCGCTGGCCGACGAGGAACTGCTGCATGTATGTGTCGCGCGTCTGGGTGTTGTACGTGACCGCCGTGGTGTAGAAACTGCTCTGCTCGTGCGCTGAAAGGTAACGGCTCCATGTGGCGCGGGTCTCTTCGTTCAGGGTGTCGAGCAGGTTCTGGAGTTCCTGCCTGCTCTGGCGAACGCGGGCTGCCGAACCTCTCACGGCTGCAACGTCTGCACCGCCGTCATAGATGTTCCAGTTCACGCGCATCATGGCCGTGGTACCCCATGCGTAGGATTCGCTGCTCTCTACGCGCTCCTTGTATGAAGGGCCGACCTCAAGATATACATTAGGGTGAAAACGCGATTTGTCGAGGTCTTCCTGACCGCGGGCCGCCTGAATGTCAGACTGGTAGGCGGCGATTTTGGGGTTGGCCGTCAGGCTCGCCCCCAGTGCCGTCTCGAAGCTGGCGGGCGCGGTGTCGGGAATGCCGGCCCGTTCGAGTTCGGTGGGAACCTCCATGCCGGTCAGGCGCTTGTAGGCGGCTTCGGCAACTTCGAGGGCACTCCTGCTTTCCACGAGAGTGGATTGGGCGCGGGCAAGTCGGCCTTGTGTCTGGGTGACATCGGCGATGCTGGCCACACCCATCTTCTGCCGTTCACTCTGCGAGCCGAGGATGGTCTGGTGCTGCTGGACGTTGATCTCGGACAGCCTGACGATTTCGCGCTGGCGCAGCACCTCGATGTGGGCGAGCACTGCGTCGAGTCCGAGGGCTTCGGCGTTATCCATCAGCCTGTTGTCGGCAGAGTCGAGTTTGGCCTTGCCGACATCTACACGGCTTGAAGTCGCGAAGCCGTCCCAGACGGTCTGCGTGAGTACGGCCGAGGCGTCGCCACGTTCGGTGAACTCATCATCCTTGTTGGACTGTCTTGAAGTCGTGTCGCTGTATTGTTCTGCGCCGTATCCTGCGCGAACATCGACGCGCGGCAGCCAGCCTGCTCTTGCGCGGCGAAGATCGTGCGTTGCAGCTTCTCGATTCTCTTGGAAGACTTTCAGCTTCGGGTTGCTGTTGATCGTAGAAAGAACGCTGTCCTTCAGTTTGGTCTCAGCGAACGAGACGTCTGGAAGAGACAGAAAAGCACCTGATGCAGAAATAAGAGCGCATGCGGTTGCGCCTGTGATCATTTTTTTGCAGATTGATGACTTCATATCTTGCTCCTTTATTGTGCTTTTTCATTCTCTCTACATCAAAGATATAGAGCGATAGTTGTTTGTTGTTCTGATTGGATGTATGATTATTTTGTGTAGTATCGCGTTATGTCACTTTTGCTGGCTGCTTGCGTCTCAGCCTTTGAACGTGCTTGACGCCTTCGGCGGTATAACCTGTAGACTCTTGCGATTATTTGTTTGTCGGTTTTCTTTACACGTAACATCCTGACACGGTGTCGGCAAGTGCACAAAGAAAGATTCTAACGCCTTGCCAGCGGGGGGGAATCTGTCCTTTTGTTGCACAGGGCTGAAAAGGGTTGTACCTTTCTCAACTTTCGATAGGTCGCTGCGTTACGTGGCAGGGTCGAAAAACGGCTTGTTGTCACCTGCTTGGGGGGAAAGTGTCTGGAATTGATGAAGAACATATGGGCGGTTATCAGGGAGCCGACGCGGGTGACGCCTCTGGGCAGGACCGTGTTGCGGCGTCAGGTGTCGCTTCGGAACAGTTTGCAAAAAATACGCCAGTGGACCTTCCTTCGGGGGTCGCAGCCGGTGACGTGGACTATGCGCCGCCCCTCATGCAGTGTCTGGCCTTGCTGTTCCGTCTGAACGGAAAGCCCGTCTCGACACGCTACCTCATGTCCGGCTTGCCCATGGGGGCCACTGAAGGCCCGGCCCTCACTGCCGCGTGTCTGCGGGCTGCAAGAGTCGCTGGCATGGAGGCCCGTGTCGCCTATAAGCCGACCTTGCGGCAGATTTCACCGTTGACGCTGCCGTGCATCATGCTGCTGAAAGACGAGAAGGCCTGCATCCTGATGCGGATACAGGGTGAGCAGGCCGAGGTGCTCTTTCCCGAGACGGGCATGGATGCCGTCACCGTGCCGCTTTCACGTCTCGCCGAAGAATACGCCGGGTATGCCGTCTTTGGCAGCCCTGTGAGCAAACTCGACAAACGGGCCAGCGAGATGCGCCTGCTCAAGGTCAAACGCTGGTTCTGGGACACCCTGCTCCATTTTCTGCCCATATACAGGCACGTGCTGCTTGCCAGTGTCGTGGTGAACCTGCTCACGGTGGCAAGCCCGCTTTTCTTCATGAACGTCTACGACCGTGTCGTACCCAACAGTGCCACCGACACCCTCTGGGTGCTGGCCGTTGGTATCGGTATCGCCTACATCTGCGATTTCGTGCTCCGGAACCTGCGCAGCTACTTTGTCGACGTGGCCGGGCGCAATGCCGATGTGGTGCTTGCCAGCAGGCTCATGCAGCATCTCATGGCCGTGCGCCTTGACAACAAGCCCGATTCGACCGGGTCGCTCGCGAACAACCTGCGCGAGTTCGAGTCGTTGCGTGAATTCTTCGGCTCGACGACGCTTCTTGCCCTGGTCGACCTCCCATTCCTCGTTCTCTTCCTGTTCATCGTCGCGCTGATAGGGGGCGAGATGATCGCGTTGCCGGCCATAGCCATCCCGGTCGTGCTGGGAGTGGGTATGCTCGTGCAGTACCCGTTCCAGCGTGTCGCCGAAGCAGGCTACAAGGAGGCGATGCAGAAGAACGCGCTGCTGGTGGAGATCATCAACGGGCTTGAGACGGTCAAGGCGTCCATGGCGGAAGGGCGGCTGCAACATGCGTGGGAGAAGGTCGTCGGCATGAGTGCCCGTTCCAACGCGCATTCGAAGGGGCTGGCCAACCTTTCCATCACCGTGTCGCTGCTGGTCACCCAGCTTGTGAGCGTGGGCATCATCATCTGGGGTGTCTACAAGATAAGCGACGGTACGCTCACCATGGGTGGGCTCATCGCCTGCAACATGCTGTCAGCACGCGCCATGGCCCCCCTGAGCCAGATAGCCGCCATGCTGGCACGGTTGCAGCAATCGCGCATGGCCCTGAAGTCGCTCGACATTCTCATGCAGCTGCCTGTCGAGCGCCCTGAAGACAGGCCCTATGTGGACTTCGGACCGCTCGAGCACTCGCTTGAGCTGGAGTCCGTCTCCTTTGCCTACCCGGGGGCCGAACGGCTTGCGCTGGACGGTGTGTCGCTGCGGATACGCCCAGGCGAGAAGGTGGGGGTCATCGGCAAGATGGGGTCGGGGAAGTCGACACTCGGACGTCTCATGATGGGACTCTACCAGCCACGGGACGGGGCCGTGAAGTTCGGCGGCGTGGATATCAGGCAGATGGACATGGCCGACCTGCGCGGTCGCATCGGCTATCTGTCACAGGACAACTATCTTTTTTACGGTACGTTGCGCGACAACATCGCCATGGGTGTGCCCAATGCCGATGACCGCATGATCATGCGTGCCGCCGACGTCGCGGGTGTCACCGAGTTCGCACGCAACCATCCCGCAGGGTTCGGCTTGCAGGTCGGCGAACGGGGCATGGCGTTGTCGGGGGGGCAACGGCAGGCTGTCGCCCTTGCCCGCGCGCTGCTGCACGACCCCGACGTGCTCATCCTCGACGAACCTACCAGTAACATGGACACGGGCTCTGAATTCGCATTCAAACAGCGACTCAAGGCCCTGCTTGGTGACAAGACGCTGGTGCTCATCACCCATCGCATGAGTGTCATCGACCTTGTGGATAGACTCGTCGTCGTCGATGGCGGTCGCATCGTGGCCGACGGTCCGCGTGATGCCGTCATCAAGGCGCTTCGCAGTACCGGGGTGCAAGCCGCGCCTGCTGCCCGCTTCAGGAAGAACGGCACGGTCGGTGCCGCCGGGGGGGCTGCCTAGCCATGCCGCTGTTCCAATGGAAAAAACGCGACAGTGTTGCGAGGGAAGACGTACAATTCATGAGCGAGGTCGATGCAGCCTTGCATCGGGCCGGGCATCCTTATGCCTACCTGCTTTCGTGCGCCATCTTCGGCGTGTTCGCCATCTTTTTCGTGTGGGCGGCTTTCGCCCCGCTGGATGAGGTCACGCGCGGACAGGGGCAGGTCATTCCCTCGCAGCGTGTACAGGTCATCCAGAACCTCGAAGGCGGCATCCTGCGCGAACTGCTCGTCCATGAGAGCCAGATTGTGGAAAAGGGCGACGTGCTGCTGCGTATCGACAACGAAGCAGCCGAGAGTTTCTACCGCGATGCCCTTGGCAAGTCCGTCGAACACCAGATTGCCATCGCCCGCCTCGAAGCCGAACTCGAAGGGCGTGACCCCGTGTATCCTGCTGAACTCATGACCGAATGGCCTCATGTCGTGGAGAACCAGGCGGATGTCTACCGGGCGCGAAGACAGCAGGTCGCCGTCGAACAGAGGGTCCTCGAAGCGCAGCTGCACCAGAAGGAGCAGGAAATCGAGGAGATGACGAGCCGCAAGCGACAGCTTGAAGATTCGTTGCGCGTCGCCGTGGAGCAACGTGAAATCGCCCGCCCGCTCATGGAGAAGCAGATATACCCGCGCGTCGAGTACCTTTCGCTCGAGCAGAAGGTCATCTCCCTGCGAGGCGAGATAAGCTCGCTTGCCATATCCATTCCCAAGGCCCGCGCGGCAGCGGATGAGGCCAAGGAACGCCTCGCCTTCCGCAAGGCACAGATACGTTCCGAGGCGCTTGAGGAACTCAACAAACGACGGGGCGAGTTGAACTCCCTGCGTGAGACGCTTTCTGCCGGGGGCGACCGGGTGACACGTACCGACGTGCGCAGCCCGGTGCGAGGAACGGTCAAGCGGCTCATCATCAATACTGTCGGGGGGGTCATCAAACCGGGTGAGCCCATCATGGAAATCGTGCCACTGGATGACACCCTGCTCATCGAGGCCCGGATACGCCCCGCCGACATCGCCTTCCTGCATCCCGACCAGAAGGCCGTGGTCAAGATAACGGCCTATGACTATTCCATCTACGGGGGGCTTGAAGGGGTCGTCGAACAGATAAGCGCCGACACCATCGAGGACAGGAAGGGCGAGTTCTACTATCTGGTGAAGTTGCGCACCCGCAAGAGTGCCATCGTGTATCGGGGTGAGGCGCTGCCCATCATGCCCGGTATGACCGCAACCGTGGATATTCTCACAGGCAAGAAGACGGTTCTCGATTATCTGCTCAAGCCCATCCTCAAGGCACAGCAGAATGCCCTGCGGGAGCGTTGATGGCAAAGGCGCGGGAGAGACAGTGGCAGGAGGGGCCGTATGCGCGGTTCTCCTTTTGTGCGGCGGTGGTCGTACTGCTCTGTCTCTTCGTGCCCACGTTCTTTCTGGGGCTTCCGGGAGATACCGAAGCTGGGGGTGCCAGTCCGAAAGCGGCCCCCTATGAGCCGCGCGATGGCGAGGCTGTAACGCGGGTCGAGTCTGAACCGCGAGCGTCTTCCCGTCATGTCATCGGACAGGCCCCAGACCCGCAGCAGGCTCCAGATGCACGCGTCATTGCATCGGAAGCGCCTGCTTCACCAGCCCATACAGATGTCCGGGGGGAGCGGAAGGTCCCGGGCACCACTGGGGAGGACGCTTCCAGCAACCGGCCTGAAGTCTCACCGGTGCTTGAGGTCGCAGCTGACGCCCCGCTGCGTCATGTACGCCCGGAGGACATGCGAGGCGGTGCGCAGCAGTCCCCGGTGCAGCCTTCGGGACAGCGGGGGCACCGGGCAGGTGCGACTTCGGATGGGACACCGGATGGTGGGGAACATTCCGGGAATGCCGCGACTGCCGAAGATGGAGAAGGGCAGGGAGTGGAGGCGGCCCGGCCGTCGAGGGACGCTCCTGCCAGAGGGCAGTCCTCTGCGTCCTCTACAGCGGCGACCGGGGTGCGACTGTTCGGAACCATAGAATTCAGGGGCCAGTTGAAGGCTCTTCCGAAATGGTCGCGGGTGGTCGAGACGGAACGCAAGAAACCCGGACTGTATCTGGACAGGGCTCTTGGCGGCAAGGGCGGGCAGGTCTGGCGGGAGTTGCGTGGCGAATGGCAGGGCTTGCCGCTGATGGAGAGGTTGAAGAAGGTCAACACGTTTTTCAACCAGTGGCCGTACAGGCTTGATAGTGAAAACTACGGATTGCCGGACTATTGGGCGACGCCCGACGAATTCCTCAGAAAGTCCGGTGACTGTGAGGACTATAGCATCATCAAGTATTTCGCCCTGAAGCAGCTAGGGGTTTCTGCCGATTCGATGCGCATAGTCGTTCTGCTTGACAAGATCAGGGGCATTGCCCACGCAGTGCTGGCCGTCTACGATGGTAATACGGCGTATATACTTGATAACCTTTCCGGACTCGTGCTGGCTCATGATTTCTACAAGCACTACGTCCCCCAGTATTCGGTGAACGAATCCTACAGGTGGGCACACATCCCCCTCGGGAAGAAAGCCGGGAGGAAATGACGATGACACAGGAATGGACGACTGAAGAGAAGACCACACCGCCCATGCGCGACAGGCGAAACATCTGGCGTTCGCGCGTCCTGCTGTTCGGCCTGCTGGTCATGGTGCTCACAGTCACGGTCGCCGCCATCGGTGCCTATAGCAGGATAGGTGCGGCACGGGCCGAACTCGAAGACGACCTCGCCCGCAGGCAGGAAGTGCGCCTCACCGGAAAGGTCAATGCCGCCAACCTGTGGCTTGATGCCTTGAAGGAACAGGGCGACCGGCTCATCAACGCCGACCTTTTCCGTCTTTTCGCTGCGGAGGTCGATTCGCTCGAAGGCGACGTGTCACTTCTGTTCGGTGCTTCCGAGAGTGGCAAGGCGGGTTCGCAGACAGGGCAGCTTGCCTCGCAACTGCCCCTCATGCGCAACCTCCTGCGCGAATTCGTCACCTATTCGGACTTCATCTACGGGCGCATCGTCAACGCCCGTGTCCAGACCTACATGACGACGGACAGTACCCCCACACCCATGACAGCCGACCAGCAGGCACTGGCGAAGAGGGTTCTCGAAGAAGGCAAGGTCGTCTTCGCACCCTTGCGTAACACGACCAATGGCCTTGTCCTTGACATGTTCATGCCCATTTTCGCCCCGGATTTCGAACAGGGCGAAAAGGCGGCGCGCCCCGTTGCCGTGCTCGTGCTCAGCAAGCTTGCGTCGGCCAAAGCCGGAGAGATGGTGGGCAGTGCCCCTCTCGCGCTGGAAGGGGCGCGATTGCACCTCGTCCAGAAGGGGGCGAAGGGATATCAGGAGGTGCTGCCTTCCACGCAGGAGGGACTGCATCCCATTGATATGCCGGAGGGGCTTGCAGATGGCGACCTCGCGTTCGGTATTCGCATGGGTGTCGGCGGCAAGGAGCGCGTCTACTCCCGTGCCGGTGTCGTACCTGCGGCGGGGTGGTGGGTGTTCGACGAGGTTCCCGCCGATGTGGCGCTGGCTTCGCTCAAGGACCACGACCGGGCTGTCGTGGTAGGGGCCGTGCTGTTCTCCGCTGTTCTCCTGCTGGTGCTTGCCGTCTTGTGGTGGTGGCTCGCCGGGAAGGAACAGCGTGAGATCGCTGATGATTTCAAGAGGCTCTTCACTGTCATCGACGAGCAGAAGCATCTGCTCGATAGCATCAACGCCGCCATGCGCGACCCTGTCTCCCTGACGGACGCTTCCGGAGTGTATCATTTCGTCAACCATGCCTTCGGTGAAGCCGTTGGCCGCAAGCCCGAAGATGTCATCGGCCTGGATGTGGCGGCGGTCTTCGGTTTCGATACGGCCCGCAGACTCACGCGGTCCGACGCGACCGTCATCGGTGAAGGCAAGGGACAGGTGGAGCAGGAGACGGTGTTCCTGCAGTCGAGGCGACATGTCTTCCAGATCGTCAAGACACCCATGTTCACCTCCGAGTCGGAGCATCCCCGTGGCGTCGTCTCGGCATTCCGCGACATCACCGAGCTTGTTGATGCACAGGAGCGTTCACGCAAACTGGTTCAGCAGACCATCGATGCGTTCATCACCGCCATCGAGACCAAGGACCCCTACCTTGCGGGACATTCGAGGGGCATGAGCCAGTTCGCCACGGCTATCGCCCGTCAGATGGGACTTGGGGAGCGTGATGTGGCTACGGTCGAGACGGCGGCCAACCTCTCGCAGGTGGGCAAGATATACGTGCCAAGCCGGCTTCTCACCAAGCCCGGCGCGCTCACGGCAGAGGAGAAGGCCATTGTCGAGGAGCATGTGCTTCATGCACGGCGGACTCTTGAACATATCGAATTCGACTTGCCCATTCTTGATGCCATCGTGCAGATGAATGAGCACCCGGACGGTACGGGGTACCCTGAACACCTCAAGGGTGACGCCATCGGCATCCACGCACGTATCCTTGCCGTGGCCAACGCCTTCTGCGCCATGGTACGCCCCCGGTCGTACCGCCCCGCACTCGGTGTGGACGCGGTCATCGGCGTGTTGCGCAAGGAGGGCGGCTCATTCGACGCGGGAGTGGTGGATGCCCTTGCCCGGCTTCTTGCGTCGCCTGCAGGTGAACGCCTGCTCGAATCGCTTGATGTGCGTCAAGGCTGATAGGGGATTGCAAGCCCGGAAGGGAGTGTGCTCTGTGAACAGGCATCCTGTCGGGCAATAGTGACCGGTGACGGTGGCCGAGGGGCATTCGTGCCGATGCCACCGCGACGCCGGGCAGAAGTTCACGCCGGATGCATGTGCCCATGTCAATGAAAGAGGCCCGGAGCGAAACTCCGGGCCTCTCGTCATCTGGTCTGATGAGGGATGCTGTCCCGATGCTACATGGCGTCGCCAGCGTCAAGCTGGTTGATCTGCTCTTCGACAGCCTTTTCAAGTTCTTCGGGCAGTCCCATGATGTCGACGTTGAGGAAGCCCCGCACGATGGTGGAGGTGGCTTCATCTTCGTCAAGACCGCGTGCCATGAGGTATTCGATCTCTTCCTGCGCGATCTTGCCCACTGCGGCTTCGTGCGACAGTTCGACCCCGTCCTGCGTACCTTCGAGCTCGGGGATGGCGTGGATGACACCGCCGCCGAGGATGAGGCCCTTGCATTCGAGGTGCCCGCGGGCAGGTACGGCATGGCCCGCGATGTGACCGCGGTTGATGATGGTGCCGCCTGTGGTCATGGTGCGGGCGATGATCTCGCCGCGCGTGTCGGGGGCTTCGAGCAGGATGCGGTTGCCGGTGTCGACATACGAGCCTGTAGGGGCAACGATGACCGAGTTGAAGCGGGCCACCGAACCACGACCACCGAGGGTGATGGTGGGGTACATCTGCAGGTCGGTGACAGGCTTGAGCAGTACATAGTTGCTGAGGAAGACGGCGTCTTCTTCAAGGTAGCCTGCGGAACGCGGACGGACGGCGGCCTCTTCACCCCAGTTGTGGATCATGGTGAAGGTGAGCTTGCCGCCCTTGTGGACGTAGAATTCGGAGATGCCGAGGTGGGCCACCGAACGGGTGTCATGCGCGGTGGCACAACCCGTGATGATGTGCATCTCGGCCCCTTCTTCGACGACCACCACGTTGTGCACGTTCTGTCCGACGCCGTTGCCCTTGATGAACAGGCACGACTGGACGGGGGCTTCTATCTTCGCGCCCGCGCGGGCACGGATGAAGTAGCCGCCATGCAGGTGCTCGTCGGCGGCACGGGTGTACTCGTCCTTGTTGCGGTCGACGAGTTTCCAGAAATAGTCGGGCAGACCGTGGTAGGTGTCGAGGGCCTGCTTGATGTCGAGAATCTCGAGCCCTTCCTGACGGCTGGTGCAGTGCACACCCGAATGGTTCATGTGCATGAACGAGCCGGCGAGATTCTGCTGGTTCACGTCGATACCGGCGTAGAGCAGGCGCTGCTTGTCGGCGGCGTCAAGCTGGGTGAGGTCGCCGATAGAGGAAGCCTGTGCGCCGTCGAACTGGTAGCGCGAGAGGTCGACTTTCTTGAAGCTCATGCTACAGTCCTCCCTTGATGTCGCTATCGAGGCAGCGCAGACATTCCTGATAGCCGTGCTTGCCGATGTGCTCGAGGATGTCGCGCGGGCGTGCCTCGCAGCACAGGTGCCCGTCGTACATCACCTGACCGCGGTCGGCGTTGACGTACTCGAGGATGTAGCCGGTGTGCGTGATGATGAGCCCGGCGGTCTTGCAGGCTGCCTTGCGCTGCTTGATGCTGGCGCAGGATGCCGGGGCGATGCCGTCGAGCAACTGGCGCGCCGTCTGCCCGATGAGCGACATGTTCTCGAGGTCGACCCCGGATTCGGGTTCGTCGAAGAGAACAAGGTCGGGCTGCTGGGCCATGAGCTGCAGAAGTTCGGAGCGCTTTATCTCGCCGCCGGAGAACCCGGCGTTGACGTCACGTTCGAGGAAGCGGTCGAAGTTGACGCGCTGCGCCAGCCCTTCGACGTCCACCTCGCGTCCGCGTCCGCACATGCGCACGAGGTGCCCGGTCTTGAGACCATGTATGGTGGGCGGGCGCTGGAACGACATGCCCATGCCGAGACGGGCGCGTTCGTACATGGGCGCGTTGGTGATGTCATGACCCTTGAAAAGTATCTGACCCTGCGTGACCTTGTAGTTGGCGAAGCCCATGAGCGTCATGAGCAGGGTGGTCTTGCCGGAACCGTTGGGACCGAAAAGAATGAAGGTTTCACCGGGGCGGATGTGGAGATTGATGCCCTTCAGCACCTCGACATCGCCGATGCAGACGTGAAGATCCCGTATCTCGAGCATTGTGGACCCCTTGGAGATGGCTTCATGCGGTACGCGCCCCTCATGCAAGGGGGGACTGCATGGCAGACCTGAACTTATGCGGCATACCCCCGGTCAAGTCAATGTGGACTTTTCCGGTATGTGATAGGTGCGTTTCTGGTGTGTGAAGGGGCCTTCTGGAGATGATGACCTCCGCAATACATGCCGTGCAGATGGCGGGAGGTCGTTTGCCGCCTGCGGTGCCCCTGCCCCAGACGCAATCCCCATATCCTCTCCGTCTCTTCGCCGCCCCGCCCCTGTCCGTCGTCCTGTCATTGGACTGCCCGTTGCCGATATCGAGTCCCCACGTTTCAGGGGCTCCTGTCTGCCTCGCGTCGTGTACGCCATCGAGGCTGTTGCCGGGGCGACGTGCCGGGGCGACGTGCCGGGGGGATGCGCAAAAGCTCGGGCAGATGCTCTGCGCAGGACGCCGTGAGGCTGCGCAAGGCGCCGGGGGCGTTGCGGGGGGGGGGCTGTCCGAGACGCCC
>Ga0302246_1000489_pt1 | contig 34695 bp, 20 predicted proteins | sample AAG_UR_Trp_MG_FD_193533 | JGI IMG/M metagenome (GOLD analysis project Ga0302246, IMG submission 193533) | Enriched activated sludge microbial communities from anaerobic digester in WTTP, New Holstein, Wisconsin, United States - AAG_UR_Trp | ecosystem: Engineered > Bioreactor > Anaerobic >... | reverse complement strand
TCATACAAACAACATCAGTTTATTAAAATATAATCGTTTATAAGATTACAAACAAACATAAAAGTAATTTTGTAAAAATCACCCCTCCGACTTTTCGGAGTGGACTCAAGATTTAATTAGTTTTCAAAGTCAATGATTTTTTCAAAAAACCTGCAATCGCTTTTTTACAACAACAGTGCCACAACCTTTTGTTTTGTATGAATGGCTTAAACAAGCCTTTTATTTTCAGACAGTTCCTATTTAAAAACCTGATCCATAGACCTGCCGATCCATACCTGAGGGGTATCCAGATCAAAAATTCGGGCTATAGTCGGGGCAATATCGAACTGCATCATGCTTTCGACGAAAGCACCGCCACTTCTGATGTTCTTGCCGGAAATGATAAATGGGGTTTCCATCTCACTCATGGTTTTTCCTCCATGACCCTTATTAATACCTCCATGGTCGGAAGTAATAATAACAATACTATTTTCATAAATTCCGGCATCTTTCATTGCCTGTATGATCCTGCCAACATAAGTATCAAGCTCTGTCAGTTTGGCATAGTATTCAGGAGTATCATGCCCAACGGCATGTCCTACGTGGTCGGGATTATCAAAAATATAAGCAGACAGAACCGGTTTCTTCTTCATAATATATGTTTCAGCCATTTTACAAAGTAACTCCGGATGATTTTCATAATTTTCTGCAAGCTCATAATGACTCAGGGCAAGCGTATCAGCCAGATATTTAATACCATCCCACTCATACATCACTCCTATTTCCGCATTGGGTTCTGCATCCCTAAGCAATTGGAAAATATTCGGGAATATACCGTTTTTATTTAGAACCCGCGAAGGCAGTTCGGGTGTTTTAGAACCCCATTCGGTATAACCGTGCAGTTCAGGTCCGGCACCCATAAACATCGAAGCCCAATTGACAGCGCTTGATGATGGAAGTACACTGCGTTTTTCCAGGGTATAACAGCCCTCCTTCATCAGTTGTTTCACCACCGGCATGCCGGCCTTGTCCACGCTGTACGAACCCCAGCCATCCAATCCGATAAATACCACATGTTCAGCTTTCCATCTGTCCTGTATCCTGACATCCTGCCGGGAACAGGAAGTCAAAATTAAACCCAGAAATACATTTATGATAAGGACTGAAAAATATCTGTTCATCTGATTATTTTAAATTTTTAACAAAAATTAAAATCAATATGATATTATTAATGAAGCCCACCGATATGATCATCTTCTATACAGATCAATGACCAGTGCAGGAAAATTCATGTCAGTTTTAAACATACCGTAGCCAGTAAGCCTTAAAAGGGTCAGGAATGTTTTAATCGGCAATCACTATTTTCAAATTTTTACTGACAGGGCTATCTGATTGACCTTCAGGTATGGCATTAAAATGCAGAAGATAATTTCCTGCTTTTAAGATGTTTCCGGTATTTAACTCAAATTGATAAGTTCCTTTGTTAAGCTTATTTTCCTGAAGCTTCAGCACTTCCTTTCCTGAAATATCAGTGAGCAGTATTAATACTTCAGAAAGAGCCGGTATTTCGACTTCAACAAAAAATCTGCTTTTTGAAGGGTTCGGATAAGTCTTCAAAACATAATCTTCTGCCAAAACTGCAGGAGCATATTGAAATTTTTCAACTTTAACTTCTGCTGCATTATAATTGGCAACTATTACATTACCCCAGGCAAGACCTAATGTAGGATCATTAAACGTAAAGAGCTTTATTCTTCCTGATGGAAATGGTTTATTATCAAAACTGTATACTAAACCCACAAGCTTCCCATCCACAATTGCCTCGGAAAACTCATATCCGGTAAGCAATAAATTCAGTTGATCAGTTTGAAGTCCTTCAATCTCAAATTGCAAACCAGCAACAGTACCATCGCTTTGAATATCAATACCATTTTTGTTCAGGAATATTCTGGCTGTTTTTGAATTTACAGGTAGCATAACTGCCTTTTTTTCACCTAATATAATATTAGCTGTTCCTACCGCATCCAGAATATTAATTATGCCATCATTGTTAATATCGGCATTATCAAAACAAAACGGGGTTGGATTCTGATTAAGGATATAAGCGGTCACAGTCACAATGTCTAATATATTAACAATACCATCACAATTTGCATCGCCATGCAATATCTGGCTTTCGCCGGTAGTCCATACAGCTTCCCAGCCCGGAGCATTATAAAAAGCATCGGAGCGGAAAATCACCATCATTTGTCCGGTATTTGAAGTAACTGGCGGAGGAATGGCATCCCCTGAAAATTGTCCAAGTATCTGGTTTCCCGGAATTTGCATTATCTGAACATAGTCTTTTTCCGGTTCGGTATTCAATGCAGTAAAATACAATGTAACACTATCAACGCCGGGAGGTTTTATAAACCATCTGCAAAAACTATTATGGTTATAATTATGATCGGCACTTCCATCATTAAACATACCTTCAGGCTCCAGAACTGTTACAAGACCACTGCAATAAACAGGCAAGGTGCTTGAAAACTCGGCAAACCAACCCGGAGCAGTGCCATTAGCATCAGTAACAAATTTTATGAACATACGATTGCCTGTAGCAGTAACCGATGCAGGCAAAGTATTACCAGAAAACGATCCTAATACCGGTGCGGTTTCGTCAGAACCATTATAAACAGTTACAATGTCATTTTCGAGTGTATTAAATTTCAGAAAATTAAGAGTAATTGAGGTAACTGAATCCGTTGGAGCGATTAGCCATCTATAATCAGCATTATTAAGATAATTATGTATAGGACCGCTTCCATCTTCAATAGTTCCACGCATGTATGGAATTATATTAGTTTCTCCATTAGTATTATAGTAGGGATAATTTGTTGAAGGTGGGTAGAAATTTCGTATAGTTTGCTGCCAATCACTAAAAGGAGGAGAATTCCCCGGATTAAGGTTATTAAGATGGTAATAGCCGTCGTAAGACCCACTCCATCCCCAGTTGAAATGGAAGTTAACATCATTACCGACCTGCTGATATCCATCACACAAAAAAGCATGACCTCCATCGTTGCTATGTCCGGAATAATATAAAGGATAACCCTGATCAAGCTGACCCTTAAGCATAGTAACCCAACTATCATAAGTATAAGAGTTACGTGAAGCCATACTTATCTGACTATTATAGCGGAAATAATTATATGCCGCTGAAGGTACAACATCGCTCACTGCCCCCGATCCATTAGGTGAATATTGCATATTTACTGCAATACCACAATGATACTGTATTTGTGACATTGCATGTATGGAATTTCCACCTGAAGTTCCCAAAGAAGTAAGCATTGCATCCCATTGGTAGTATGTTTGCCCAAAATTTGCATGCAACGGTCCGTAGGAACTATAATGCGTTTTTGAACCTTGCCCTACTTCGGGATAGCGATAATAATACATGATCATTGACATAGCTGTGGCAACACAACCAGCATAAACATGACCTCCCGGTCCGGCAGGATCTTCAGGACAAAGTGCATTGTACGGGTAATCCTGATTCCATGGAGTCATTAGCAGAGGTTCAACATTTGTAGTAGCTTCAGTGTCGAAAGACCGGATTTTACCACTTTTCAGGAAATTCCATTCATCACTGATTGTACTAGTTGCTTCAAGGTTCATGCGAATACCGGTTGCAGCTTCTTCAGCAATGTTATTTATAAAACCGGCAAAAGCTTCCGGGTGATCCCCAGTAGAGTAATTTCCTTTAAATGCATAACCAATTATTGGTTTAAGAATATCATCAGCCGAAACAATAACAAAACCGCCATCAGCAAAATTCACTGCATAATATACCGGCAGGTCTTCATAATATCTTACTACAATATTGGCAACATCAAGGTTAAAATCATTATTATCAGCAAAAATATTAAGACGTTCAACCATAAATGTCAGAGCCACAGTACGGGCTTCTTCCTGTTCAATCTTTTCTGCTTTAAGCTGTGTACTAAAGCAAAACATCACAAGAAGCAGAATTGATAATTTTTTAATTTTCATTGGTGATATTGGATTTAAATTAAAGAACATATGTTTTTTCATGCATTGAAGATTTTTCAGTTAAATGCTCACTACCGGAAGTCTGCCAATTTCAGAATTCCCAACCCCACTCCCGGTAGTTTAGGATCAAAGCATTTTAATAATCATGCTTTCCGTTAACAACAATGTTAACAGTTGCAATGACATCCAGCACGTTGATTAAACCATCCTGAGTTACATCAGCATTTTCAAAACAAAACGGCTGCGGATTTAGACCGGAAACATAATTTATTATTGTAATAGCATCAATTATATTCACAATTCCATCACAGTTGGCATCGCCCGGGATAACAGATGGCTGTTCCACACCATGAAAGTTGATATCATCAAGTCCCCAGCCATTTATATTGTAACTATTCGCTCCATTAGCGCGAAATCGTACCTGAAATTCATGACCGGCCATACCATTTAAAAGCTGATTGGTACGGACAAATTGAACTGTACCACCGGAATTAGTAAAATTCTCAAGTAAAATCCAGTCGTTACTGCCTATGGTCTTATACTCAACTGCCATTTGTTCTACAGTGGAAGTACTGTAATTATTGATATACAATTTAAAGTCCAGTTTTATATCAGAAAAACCAACTGCGCTGATCAGAGGACTGACAAGCGAATAGGAATAATTGGTTAAGGAAGGGCTCCAGCCAAAAAATGCATTGGGCGCAGTACCTGAGGGTGGTGTATATGAAGAACCGAAGCCCCAGTTACCCTGACCTTCAGGGAAAGTCCAACAACTGACTGACGGTGTTCCAAAAGGCTCAAAATATGGCAAACTGAATACATCGCAAAGCGTTGTAAACGGAGCAGGACCTGCCCAGGCACTTATCTGATTATCAGGATAATGCCCTCTTACATAAAATTCATATCCGGTTACAGGTGTCAAACCGGTAAGTTGGTAAGTCATTGTAGTAAGATCCTCTACTATTGTGCCTAACGAAGGAGTAAATCCTGCAGGACCCCAGCTTACATCCCAAATTGCTTCATCGCCACCAGGCATCCAGTTTAGCTGGGCAGAGGTGGCTGTAACTGAAGTAGCAGTGAGATTCTTAGGAGCAGAATAAGCAGCAGGGAATGGAAATGTAATAAAGTCAATCCAGGCTTTGTCGCTTCCACCTGCAACTGAAACATCCTTGGAATATGTCCAGCGAAAAGTTTTATATCCCGCAGTGACCGGAAAACTAACTTCTGCCCAATCCATATTGCCTGACCACTGACCTTGAAGCTGATCATTAATGTAAAAACTCAGAAAGTCATAATTCGATTCGCTTGAAACCTTACGGTAAAAACTAATTAATCCTTCAGTATCTGTCTCCATTATATATATCATTGAAGATGTCTGGCTATTGCCAATAGCACCTGAGCGGGCAGAATAGGCTCCATCCCATGCCGTAGTATTATCTATTATCCACGGAAGGTTGCCGCTGAATGTCCATCCTTCAGGAAACTGTCCATTTTCAAAACTAACAGCATGTGCTTCATGCAACTCAAAATCCACAACAGTATTCTGTAATGTTACGTTCACCTCTTGAATAACAGTAAGATAATCAATGGCATATACACGGAAATTATAAATGTTTTCATAAATCTCAGGTATTATATATTGACCTGCCGCATTGGTATGAACCGGTTCAAGTGGGGTTCCCATAACCTGGATTGTGGCATTCTCAACAGGTAAACCGGTATCGGCATCAGTAACTGTTCCGGTTACAGTAATAACCTGACTTGGAACTAATTCTACGTTAAGAACAGTTTGATCCAGATTATTGATGTTAACATTGGTAAATGTTTGTGAAATATACCCAAAGGCTGAGAAAGTAACCGTATAATTACCATTGGACAATAACCTGTAATATCTGCCAAATGCTTCATCGCTTTTGTATGGATCGCGATACATTCCGGTATTGTCAATTACCGGAATATGTATTTCAGCCACTACCGGTTCACCAGTTACTGAATTTGTAACATGCCCTGTAAGCGTTGATTTATCGGTTCGGGCAAGTAATAGTAATGCAGCCTGCAGATTATTCTGGCATATTACTGGAACCTGCGCAGCAGGAGGTATAAACTGAGTTGCCAATTCTACTGTATAGCAAAAAATTCCATGCTTTCCATAGGCGTAATCATTTAAAACTCCACCATGAGGATAAAGCTGCCATGAAGGCTCGGGATAATACGTTCCTGATCCCTGGCTTGGAATTGCCTGTGCCAATGCGGTGCCAAGTGCTGCCATTGCAATATTATCAGGTACAATGGCATTGCTTTCATAACCATAAGGCCATAATACCAGTTCACCATAAGTATGATATGAAATACCAGAAACAAAATGACGAGAATCCATTAAATCACGCAAAGCCGCTATTTCAGGTTCTGACCATGCTGCCGGACCACAATAGGTTTCATCACTTGGCGAATGACTTGCATTAACACCCCATTGCCAATCGTAATTACGGTTCAAATCAACTCCATCATAGCCATTCAATGTTATTTGTCCATTACCATCGTTATCCCTGATATTTTTTCGCCAGCTTGTATTTATCTGATCTATTACTATTTTATGACCATCAGGGTTTACATTTGGTATGAACCAGATTTCTTTGGTATTGATATGATTTGTGATTTCCGGGTTCACACCATAATTCTGTAACAAATGATTTAAAACATGAAATGTAACTTCAACACTTAGTGGCTCGCGTGCATGATGTAACCCCATGTAAAATACAGCCGGTTTATCTTCGTCAAGTTCAACATTTGAGGTTACTTTTAAAGCCCAGATATCATGCTGATAGTTTACATAATTATTGTTTCCGGCATTATAGTATTCCTTCCCGCGCGTATCTCCGATATCATATAATTTACATATAGTTGGATGATCAATTACCATTTGCTGAAGTTCGGCAAGAGATTCAGCATATGTCCGGTAACCCGGTAAACCATCGGCAGAAACCAGATTGGCAGCCATTTCAGCTTCGGTTTGAAATAATCTAAACCGATAACCCTGTGCCAGCAGATCAGAAAATTCATTTTTACTAACCACAAGATCAAGATATTCGGCAGGGCGGTACGCTGCGATATCGTAATTATTGGTTGCAAAATATTTTACCTGTTCAGGCTGTGGATCTTCAAGCCTGATAATCACCTTATCCTGTGGATAAGCGATTGAGACAAAAAACAACATTGTCAGAAGAGCAAAAAATCTTTTCATAACTTTTAATTAATTGATTATACGAGATTTATGAGGTATTAAAAAGGTTTAAGCAAGTTTATATCTTCTAATAATTAAAACCAAAATAAGATATTTCACAAAAGTATATGTTATTGAATTAACAAGTTCGCAAAAAACAAATTAATTACAAACCGTCATACAAGAAATTGTTTAATAAGCAAGAATCAGTTTTTATGATTTTTGCTGTTAATTATAAATAAATTTTGTTTATTCACATTCATGAGACTTCTTGTTATCAAATATAATATTTACTGTACCAATAACATCCAAAATATTTATAGTACCATCTACGGTTACATCAGCATTCTCAAAACAGAAAGGTTGTGGATTATATCCTATCACATAATTCACTATTGTAATAGCATCAAGTATATTAATTATTCCATCGCAATTAGCATCACCCGCCAGCATTGGAAATTCCACACCATAAACATGAATATCATCCAAACCCCATCCATTAATATTGTAACTATTTTGCCCATAAGCCCGAAACCTGATCTGAAATTCACGACCAGTCATTCCTTCAAGTATCTGATCAACACGTATATATTCGGACTGAATACCAGTTAATTCGGCAGTTGAGAAGTTTTCAAGCAAAGTCCATTGTAACTGATGAATTGATTTATATTCAACAGCCAATTGTTCTATGGTAGAATTATTGTAATTGCTGATGAACAGTATATAATCCAGTTTTATATCGCTAAAATTAGTACCATTGAACAAAGGACTTGTAAAAGAATGTGAATAGTTAAGAATGGTTGGTGTATAATAGAAATATGCATTAGGAGCTCCCGTGTTTGATGAAGGAGGAGTATATAAATCCCCAAAATTCCAGTTCCCTTGCCCGTCAGGAAATGTCCAGTAAACAATCTCACTTGTACCAAATGGCTCAAAATAAGGAATCTGAAAGGGCTCACATAGCGTTGAAAAAGTAAACGGTCCATTCCAGGCACTCGTCATATTTTCATCGCATATTGACCTTACATAAAAATCATAATATTTGCTTGCTGCCAGATCTGTGAGATTATAGCTTGTGGTATTGAGAAATTCAACAATATTGCCGGTTTCGTATGGATCAAATCCCGCAAGTTCCCATTTTAAATCCCACGAACCTTCATCATAACCTGCGTCCCAATTTAAAACAGCAGAATTTGCATAAACACTAGTTGCATTTAGATTTTTTGGAGCCGGACAAGGTGATGTGGGTGGGAACACAATATAATCTATCTTTGCATAATTTAATTCCGGTGTAAAAGAAGCTTCCTGCTTGAATTCCCATTTAAAGGTTTTAATACCGGGTTTTACCGGAAAAACCACTCTGCCCCAGGGAATATCACCCGACCACTGCGCCATCATCTGGTCGCTAATGTAAAACCTTAAAAAATCAAAATTAGCCACTGATGATAGCTTCCGGTAAAATGAAACTGAATCGCTGGCACCAACATCATAATCAATGATAAGTTGCGAAGTCTGATGTTGAGAAATATTTCCCGATCTTGCAGAATAAGAACCCTGATATGGATCATCGCCTGTAATTACCCAGGGTGAATCACCACCGCTTACCCAGGGAAACATGGTAAAATTTCCGCTTTCAAAATCCTCAAAAGTCAAACCAACCTGAAGTAAAAAAATCTTAGAGCCTGTATAAGAACCGGAAGTGACTTCATTGATCATATAAATCGGTGCCCCTATTGGCGCATTTTCATCAATGGTAATGGTAAATATCAAATATGATGTCTGTTCCGGAGCCAATGCTTCAGCATAAACATTTCCAACATCAACGTTTATATAAGGGTTCGAACAATAAAGAATACCTTCTATACTGTTTGTATAACTACTTCCTGAGTTGCTAATTTGTATTTTTAAATCCAGAGTCTCATCGGGGTCAACCTGTCCATTATTATTTCCCGCCTGATCCAGAATATTAAGAACTACTATTGATAAATGCGGTGCGTAAGCTACCAAGTAAAAAGAGGAAGTCCATGTTTTTATCCCGTCAGTTAACTGAAGTTCAAACTGCAGTCTGGTATAATCCGGAACATTATCAGCAACTGTAAACTTAAAGGCATCTTCCTTCATCATCACCTGATCAGGCAAAAGATTGCCATAATTCTCAACATTGTCAGTGATAGTAACATAAGGCGAAGTAGTAGTTAAATTGGCTATAATATCTGAAGCCTGCTCCAAACCAATATTTTTTATTTCAACTCCCAAAATAACAGATTCTCCGTATTCAATCTTACCATTTCCGTTACCACCCGTCACATCGTTTATGATATTTGAATAATAAACGAGAAAAGGATCTGAATTCGGGATTACTTTAATTTCTTGCATATAAGTAACCCTGTTGTATCCCAAAATTGTAATTTTCATTAAACCGGGCGTTGTAAGTTCAGGAAATTGTATTACTACACTGCCATTTTCAATATACCCTGTACCAATAATTTCACCATCATGGGTTAATGAAACAATTGCTCCCTCAGCATCAGCATTAACTATTAATTCAGTTGAGCCAAGCATAAGCACTGAATCATGAGTTGCATTGATCAATGTTGGGTTGGCTGTTCGGAGTGTAAGGCTGGGATCACCGAAAAGAAACCATGTATCATGGCTATGTCGCCCAATATTCCCATGTGCTTCTATCATTTTGGCACTGCCATTTATTGAAACACCGCCTAAGGTCCTTTTAATATGATCACGCTTTTCAACAAGAATGGTAACCATTTCATCCTGACCTGTCATAGGAGCCTGCCAGGGTTGTGATATCCATGACATCATGGTTCCTATAGCGCCAATAGGCTCCCCCGAAACATTATGCCTTGAACGCATCCATACCTCAGCAAAACATGTTCCGGATGTAAACTTACCATTTTCACATGCACAAGACCATATGAAAGGGTGTTTATCAATATTGTTCAATTGCTTTATATGATTAACATTAAATCCGCCAACACTCCAGCTTGACATTGAACCATGGTTGCAGAAATTAATAATTGTTGCACCATCATTAATTCTTTGGGAAATTTGTTCAGCAGTTGTATTTGGCAAACCCGGAACATTACCATCATACTCACGATAAACAGTTGCATACGTATAGTTAAGAAGGCTGTCGCGGATAAAATCTATGTGTTCATAATCAGATTCCCCACCGTTGTGTCCATTTCCCGCACCCTCATTTCTGGCTATTCCAATACCAGTGTTCAGCCATGTATCTGATTCATTTATATCCCTTTCATAATATATTGTCCTCTGAACCTGAGTTTCAACATCCTGCACTGACTCAGCCGAAAATCTTCCTACAAATACCTCGCTATAGGAGTCATCACCAAGGATATAACCGTAATAATAATCAGAATATTCTCCTGAAATATCATAGCTTGGTATTTGCTGATGGTCGCCAACAAGTAACAGATGGGTCAGACCTTTAGTATTGTAATAATTGGTAATAAAAGCTTTAAGTGCAGCAGGGATTGTACCAATAGTAGAAGCATCCACTATTTCAGTTGGTCTTCCAATGGTTTTTTTCCATTCTGCCAATGGCTGAACAGCATTAACCCAGGGTCCATGGCAGATAATCAGTAAATTACCTTCTTCTTCAAGTATTGGATATCTGTATTGTGAAGCGTTTATAAAATGACGATTATAAATGGCTTTAAATTCCCTGACCATTTTATCGGAAATACGGTCACGAAAATACTGGTTTGCCCCTCCTGTTCCCTCGTTGAATATCTCAACCGTAAATTCATGATATACTCTCAGGACTTTTTGAACCGGATTATAGCTAATGGGATAAACCACAAGAGTCTGACCACGATAGTCTCTGAAAATATATGGTTCACGAAGCTCCGACAAAACATCCGGATAAAATTCATCCTGAGTATAGGCATAGCCATAAGTAAATGGGATCTTGTCAGGGTCTTCGCTTCTGGTATAATGGCCTTTTGAAGGAGCTACATCAATGTCAGTAAAATCAGTATAGTTTGAACTCAATATCCTTACATTCATAAGGTCAAGGTCGGGGATAATGGCTGATACTCCGTGCATTGGCAACTCAGGCATTGATTTGTCGCTAATGAAAACCATGTCGGGTACTGAAATCCTATATTCTTTCCCGCGGGGTGTCTCAACAGGGGTCATAAAAAAACCTTCGAGGTTAAATTTGATAACAATACGTTGATCAGATGATTCAATTAATTCTTTTTGAATCGGAATTGGGTTGTCTGAACTGATCTTTTTCCAGTTATGACTATAAGAAGAAACAGAAAGCAATGTTGATATTACTATTAAAATAATCTGCCTTTTCATTTCTTATTTTTTCTTGTTACAGTCAATGAACGACTGTTAGCAATCACGCTATATTAATGACAAATAATTCGGAATTGAAAATAAATTTCACTCCTTACCAATATCCAAAACTCAATAAAAACAAAATGTTGAAAACAAGCTTTTAATTCTTGTTAGCCTGTTTTCAACATTTTTATCAGTTTATTAAAAATTAATTAATCAATAATTTTATATTCTTATGAATCACATCTTCCAAAATATCCAATGGACTGGCAATTAATTGAATGGTATAAATGCCGGATTTGAATATTCGTCCTTCATTAGCCACAAAATTATAAATACCCTTATCATATGACTTCTCTGTAATTATAGAAACGACTTTCCCGTGCATATCATAAATCTTTATTGATACCCATGAAGAAACCGGGACTATAATAGAAATATTTGTCACACCATTCGATGGATTTGGATGTGCATTTAGCTGAAATTCACCGGAAAACAAATCTTTGCCTTCTGTAAAATGTTTTACGACCCTTACCTCTTCAGCATTTAAATTGCCTGCTATAACCGATACAAGTTCAGCGCTATGCGATTCGTTATTGAATCCCAAAAGATTTATTCTGCCGGCAGGGATCGGTGTATTATCAAAACTGAAAATCATACCAATAAGTTTGTCATCTTTAATTGCAGTAACAAACTCATATCCTTTTAACAAAAATTCAGGAATTTCAGTACTAAGACCACTAATTTCAAACTGAAGCCCGGCAAGAGTACCATCGCTTTCAAGTTCAATACCCGAACTTCCAAGATAAATATTGGCTGTAGCAGAATTAAATTCATATCCCGATGATTTTTTACCATTAAGTATAATGTTAACAGTTCCAATAACATCAAGTATGTTGATTATTCCATCTTCAGTAACATCAGCGTTTTCAAAACAGAAAGGCTGCGGGTCATTACCAGCTATAAATTCAACAATGGCAATAGCATCCATTATATTTACGATTCCATCACAGTTGGCATCACCGGGAACAACTGATGGCAGTGCTTCACCATGAAAATTAATATCATCAAGGCCCCAGCCATTTATATTATAGCTGTTTGCTCCATGGGCACGGAATCGAACCTGAAACTGCTGACCTGCCATTCCATTAAGCAGTTGATTGGTTTGGTTAAATTGTGCTGTGCCACCTGAATTACTGAAATTCTCAAGTAAGATCCAGTCGTTACTGCCTATTGTCTTGTACTCAACAGCCATTTGTTCTACAGTGGAAGTGCTGTAATTATTGATATATAATTTAAAATCCAATTTAATATCAGAATAGCCAACTCCATTGATCAGCGGACTGACAAACGAATAGGAATAATTGGTTACTGACGGGCTCCAGCCAAAAAATGCATTGGGTGCTGTAGCTGATGGAGGTGTGTATTGTGAACCAAAACTCCAGTTACCCTGACCATCAGGGAATGTCCAGCAACTGACCGCAGGTGTTCCGAAAGGTTCAAAATATGGTAAACTGAATATATCGCAAAGCGTTGTAAACGGAGCAGGACCTGCCCAGGCACTAATCTGATTATCAGGATAACGCCCTCTTACATAAAACACATATTCAGTTATAGGTGTCAATCCGGTAAGTTGATATTCGGCACTGGTAAGATTCTCTATTATTGTGCCTTGTGAAGGAGTTGTTCCTGCCGGACCCCAGCTTACGTCCCAAATTGTTTCGTCGCCGCCGGGTAACCAGTTTAGCTTTGCTGAAGTAGCCGTAACTGCAGTAGCCGTAAGGTTTTTAGGAGCAGAATATGCTGCCGGAAATGGTAAAATGATAAAGTCAATCCAGCCTCTGTCGCTTCCACCTGAAGCTGAAACATCCTTAATATAAGTCCAGCGGAAAGTCTTTACCCCCGCAGTGACCGGAAAGCTAACTTCTGCCCAATCCATATTGCCTGACCATTGTCCTTGTAGTTCGTCATTAATGTAAAACCTGAGAAAATCATAACTCGCTTCACTTGAAACCTTACGATAAAAGCTTATAATCCCCTCAGTATCTGTTTCCATTGTATATATCAGCGAAGAAGTCTGGTTGTTGCCAATAGCTCCTGAACGGGCAGAATAGGCTCCGTCCCATGCTGTTGTATTGTCAATTATCCAGGGAAGGTTGCCGCTGAATGTCCACCCTTCAGGAAACTGCCCATCCTCAAAACTAACTGCATGAGCTTCATGCAACTCAAAATCCACAACATTATTCTGAGGATTAATAGTTATTTCCTGACTAACAGTAAGATAATCCATGGCATAAACACGGAATGTGTATGTGTTTTCATAGATTTCAGGAATTATGTATTGACCTGCCGCATTGGTGTGAACCGGTTCAAGTGGGGATCCCATAATCTGTAATGAAGCATTCTCAATAGGCAAGCCGGTATCGGCATCAGTAACTGTACCGGTTACTGTAATAACCTGTGCAGGCACCAATTGTGCATCAATAATGGTTTGATTCAGATTATTTATGTTAACATTATTGAAAGTTTGTGATATATAGCCAAATGCTGAGAATGTAATTGTATAATTGCCATTGGGCAACATTCTGTAATATGTGCCAAATGCTTCATTACTCTTGTATGGTTCACGATACAATCCTGTATTGTCAATTCCCTGTATATATACCTCAGCTACTACAGGTTCACCTGTTACTGAGTTGGTAACATGCCCTGTAAGTGTAGATTTATTCACTCTGTTCAACAAAATAAGTGCTGCCTGCAGGTTAGCCTGACATACCAGTGGTACCTGAGAAGCCGGAGGTATAAATTGAGTTGCAAGTTCAATAGTATAGCTGAAAACACCATGTTTGCCGTAGGCATAATCATCTGTACCCCCTGAGGCAGGGTACAATGACCATATAGGTTGTGGAGTATAGGTGCCTGAACCAAGTCTTGGAATTGCATTACCCATTGCAGTTCCCAGGGCTGCTAATGCAGTTGCATCAGGTGCCACTGCATTAGATGTATACCCAAAGGGCCACAAGACCAGTTCACTGTATGTATGATATGAAATACCAGCAACAAAATGACGGGCAGCCATTAAATCGCGGATTCCAATTAATTCAGGTTCTGAAAAAGGTTCTGGTCCGCAATAGGTTATCTCTGAAGGATTTGAGCTTGCACCTTCTTCTCCCCAATGCCATGAATAATTTCTGTTCAGGTCAACACCATCAGGGTAATAATAACTTCCATTCGTTATTTGTCCGTTGCCATCGTTATCCCTGATATTTTTTCGCCAGTCAGTATTTATCTGTTCAATAACAATTCTGTGACCGTCAGGATTAACAATGGGGATGAACCATATCTCCTTACTATTAATAGCTTCTGTGATCTCAGGGTCAACACCATAATTCTGCAATAAATGGTTCAATACATAAAAAGTAACTTCAGTACTGAGCGGTTCACGTGCATGATGCAGCCCCATATAATAAATCGCCGGCTCATCTTCGTCAAGTTCAACATTGTCGGAGACTTTAAGTGCCCAGATATCATGCTGATAGTTCACATAGTTATTATTTCCGGCATTATAATATTGTTTTCCCTGTGTTTCACCAATATTATATAGTTTACAAATATCGGGATATGTATTCTCAATTTGCTGTAACTCCGCAAGGGCCTGAGCATAAGTACGATAACCTGGAATACCTTTTTCAGGTTGCAGATTGGCAGCCATTTCAGCTATGGTCTGATAAATCCTGAAATTATAACCCTGTGATACAAGGTTCTGAAACTCACCGGCAGTTACTACCAGATCAAGATATTCACCGGGTCGCACAGAAGCAATATCATAATTATTTGTTGAAAAATATTTCACATCTTCAGGCAGCGGTTTGTCGAGTCTGATAATGACTTTATCCTGCCCAAAAAGTGCAGCAACAATAAAAAAGCCAACAAAGAATAATAGAAGTTTTTTCATGATTTAAACTTTAATTTGATAAATGAAAAATGAAATTATTATCTGATAAGTGAATATATCATAATTTGTTCACACTGAAGTCCCAAAACAATAATCGTCGGATAGTTGCTAAAAAACAACTACCCGACGATTAATATATTCTGAGGCAAACTATTAATTAGCAACAACCAGTTTCTGACGTTTTATAATTACAGTTTCAGCTTCATTATTTGGTGAAGCCTGAACAGTCAGAAAATAAATTCCATTACTCATATCGCTGTTAATATCATAGGTATATCTTCCTTCCTGTAAATAGCCTTCATAAACCCTAATTACTTCTCTACCCATAATATCTGTGATTTTAATTATAGTTTCAGAAGCACATGGTATATAAGCTTCTATACGGAATTGTCCTTGTGAAGGATTTGGATAAGCATTCAGCATATATTCTCCTGCAAACAAATCAGCATTTCCTTCAATATGTTTAATAACCTTAACTTCTTCGGCATTCAGATTACCGGCAAGCACTGAAATCCACGCTGTTTCTGTAGTTTCTTTTTCAAAACTGAAAAGCTGAATTTTTCCGGCAGGGATAGGTGTGTTGTCAAAACTGAATATCATACAAAGAAGCTTATTATCTTTCATTGAAGTAGCGTATTCAAGACCTTTGGGTAAGAATTTTAAAATATCAGCATTCAAGCCTGAAATTTCAAACTGCAAGCCTGCCAGTGTACCATCACTTCTAAGCTCTATACCATTGTTATTCAAATAAATATGAGCTGTTTCTGAGTTTACTCTGTAAGGAGAAGTTTTCTTACCATTCACTACAATATTAATTGTTGCAATAAAATCAAGCAAATTCACTACTCCATCTTCAGTAACATCAGCATTATCAAAACAGAAAGGCTGAGGATCTTCACCGGTAACAAAATTCACAATAGTGATACCATCAAGTACATTTACAATTCCATCGCAGTTAGCATCACCTGGTAATACTGATGGAGCTTCAGTACCATGAACAACCACATCATCAAGTCCCCATCCGTTTATATTATAGCTATTTGCACCATGAGCACGGAAACGTACCTGGAATAATTGAGCAGCCATTCCATCAAGAGGCAGGTTTGTACGATTAAACGAAGCTGTACCACCACTATTGGTGAAATTTTCTACCAAAGTCCATTCAGTATCGTTGAAGGCTTTATATTCAACCGTTATCTGCTCAACAGTAGAGGTGCTGTAGTTATTGATATATAATTTGAAATCCAACTTGATATCAGTAAATCCAGTAGCACTCATAAGAGGGCTGACCAATGAATGTGAATAATTGGTTATTGACGGGCTCCAGCCAAAAAATGCATTGGGTGCGCTGCCTGAGGGTGGTGTATATGAAGAACCGAAGCCCCAGTTACCCTGCCCATCAGGAAATGACCAGCAACTTACTGACGGACCTCCGAAAGCTTCGGTAAACGGCAATGTAAATGTATCGCACTGTGTTTGAATAGTAACCGGACCATTCCATGCACTGGTAGTTGAAGGATCGCAATAACTTCTTACATAAAAATCATATTGGGTTATAGCCTGCAATCCTGTCAAAAGATAAGGAACTTCAGTAATACTTGAAACCAATGTTCCGGAAGTGGCAGGATTAAACCCTTTAGGTCCCCAGATAAGATCCCATTCGTCTTCAGTACCTCCGGGCGACCAGTTTAACAGAGCAGTATTTGATGAAGTTGACACAACCTGGAGGTTCCTTGGAGAAGGACAAGCTGCAGGTGTGGGAAATACAATATAATCAATCCATGCACAGTCGCTTCCTGAAGAAGATGATCCGTCTTTCATATATTCCCATTTAAAAGTTTTAAAACCCTGAGTTACCGGAAAAGCAACCCTGCTCCATTCCTGAGTACCTGACCATTGTGCAACTACAGTATTATTAATGTAGAATTTAAGAAAATCATAATTGTTTTCGGAAGACACTTTACGATAAAATGAAATAGTATCATTTGCTCCAACGTCATATTCAAGTATAAGCTGAGTTGACTGGCTATGAGAAATCGCACCGGATTTAGCTGCATAAGTACCTTCAAATGCACCGGTATTGGTAATTGTCCAGGGCTGGACACCACCAGACATCCATGTGAACGATGAGAAATCTCCGGTTTCAAAATCTTCGATGATCAAACCCACCTTTATTACAAAACTCTTGTTTGCTGTGTAAACTCCGGAACCTACATTATAATTGATTGTAATAGGAGTTCCTATAGGTGCGTCATCTGCTATTGTTATTGTAAATTCAGCATTCTCTGTCTGGTTGGGATCAAGTGTTTCAAAATTAACCTGTCCTACATTTATTGTAACATAGGGACTTGAACATGTAATAGCGCCTGAAACATTAGTAGCCTGGCTATGCCCGTCGTTTAAAGTAGGAATTATCAATTCAATTGTTTCTCCCGGATCCGCCTGACCGTTATTGTTACCTGAAGGATCAGAAATAGTGAGATTACCAATCGCAAAAGAAGGTGCATAAGCCATCAGGCTGAAATTGCTCTCCCAGGTTTCTGTTCCGCTTGTCATTGTTACAACAAATGGAATAATAAGATTATCGGGTATTTCATCGCTGACATCAAATGCAAAAGCATTCTGCATGCTCACAATCTCATCAGGCTGAATAGTACCAAAAGCATGTGAATTATCAGTAATTGTAACATATTGTGATGTGGTGCTCAAAGTTGCCATTACATTGACAGCAGGATCAAGACCTACATTTTTTAACGACATGTCAAGAACAATTGATTCTCCATAATCAATTAAACCATTATTATTACCCTGAGCATCATTAATAACGCTTTGGGTATAAATAACATATGGGCCATCCGGAGGAATGATTTCAAGAACGGCTTCGTAACGGTAATAATTCTGAAGTGTAATGGTTACAAGCAGATTATTTCCGGGAATCTGCGGTGGGATTGGAATAGAAACCGGCATTCCTGTTCCTTCTCCAACACCAATTAACTCACCATTAACTGTCAGGCCTATCAAAGCTCCATGATTGGCAGTAACTTCAAATACATCCAAACCACTGAGTAAAACAGGCATATGGTTCACAGTAAGTTGCTGAGGAATTTCAGTATATACTGTGCTGAAAGCATCGCCATGATGGTGAAACAAATAATAAGTAATTTGTTTGTCTCCAGGATTGTATGGCCAGTTTGATTGTTGCAGGAAATATTTACCTGCGGTGTTACCAAAAGCTGGTAAAATGTCACGCGAAGGAGGTGTAGTTCCATAAGCCGGCATAAAGCCAGGCCACAAATTATCCATAAGTCCCCACACATAAACGTCGTTAACGAATGAATAAGAGGTCTCGCTGGCAGCAGTGATGCTTAGGGCACCTTTTTGATGTCTGTGGAAAGCTTCTGCAAAACATTCTCCTGAAATATTGAATTTTCCTGTAAGACAGTTGATTGAAAATACGTGTGTCAAATCATCATTATTGAGTCCTGATAAATGTGTATTTCCATAATCGGGCTCTCCCCATCCATATTCATAGCCATGGTCACGGTGCATGATCATATAAGCTCCGGCATTAATAGCCTGATTAATAGTTGTAGCATTGGCACCCCAACCAAAATTATTAAGGTGGGCAGGTGTTGCCGGAATATAATTCAAACCACTAGGTCCAAAATAATTAACAATGATGCTTGTATTTGCATTTGACGACCATGAAGTTCCCGGAGAGCCACTATAAATATTATTTTGACGCAATGGTTGTTTTCCGAGTTCATATTCCCAGAAACCATTTACTATTTCAGAACAAAGTTGGAACCAGCGTTCAGTTTGCCAACCCATAGCAGTAATAGGCACGTTATAAAAATTAGTATTGGTTGGCGGAGTTCTTTCATAGTTCAGGAATTTAGGAACCATAATCTGCAAATCAGCAGCGTTACGTGCTGTAATACGTGCCAGAGTAATATCAGGAAGATGGTCGTTGTTCATATCACCAAAATACACGTCTGATACATAAGCAGGACCATAAGGATGGTCGTTTCTTGTTTCGCTGGTAATTGTACTGCCTGAAGTTCCATAGTCAGCCAATAATAAAACTGCAGCCGGTGCTATATCCCAGTTGTTATATGCATTGCTGATATGGTTTTTTATTTGTACATGATTGTTCCCGCCAACATCCGCAGTTGTAACAACCTGTGTTCTGATTCCCTGTCTGTTACGGAATTCCCTGATTGAATCACCCCATGCAATGAAAACAGGATCGTTAGGCACAACAACAATGTAATCGTAACCGGTAGTACGATTTTCAAGCATGTTATTATAGCGTGCTGAATAATCAATTTCCGGTAGTGCATCGCTGTTCAGGATCATATCTTTTAAAATAGGATCCCACCAGCGGTTACGAAGACGGTTATCGCCATATTGCCCATTTCCGCCTTTAAAGTTAACCTCAACATCAATGTCATGGTAAATAATGAGCTGTTTAGTCACAGGGTTGTACTGAAATGGAGTAATTCCAAGCATTACCATATCAACTCCGCGAATAGTAGTTAGCTCTGACAAACTAAATGGTTCTGCCGGATAAAAGGCATTGCGACCATATATTGACATGTCTTTTTCATACCTTAAAGGAGAATCATCACTCGCAATAGGTATATTGGAAGAGGGAAGCAAATCAATATTTTCCACAATTTCTTTTCTTACTGCATTTACTTTTAATGTAGCAGATGCCCCCTGAGGAATAGCAATATATCTGCCATTACCAGGTAAATCAGGTGCACCTTCCTGACCCGGAAGAGTTACACCTTCCATTTCGATGGATTTCATTAAATTTCCATCAGTTTCAAAATCAAAGAGTGAAAGATGAGTAATTGAATGCACTACCCTTACTCCGGAATTATCATGCCGTGTAAGGTTAAATCCATTATTCCCCCACGCATCGGGGAAATTGTACTCAATGCGTTGGCCAAAAACTGGCGATAACATTAAAAGCATTAGTACTAATGCTAATGTTCTGTTCAATAAAGTAGCAATTCGCATAAAATAAAATTTGAGGATGAATAAAATGCTGAGAATCAGCTTGATAAATAATACTGCAAAAATACAAATAATATTTGAAACAATAACATCTGGTTAACATAAATTTACAAAATAACAGCCAGAGCATCTGATTATACGTGCGTTACGTTGTTTGTCAAATAACAATAGAAAAAGTCCCCGTATAAATAGTTGAGTAAATGAAACCTCTGTTCATTATGATTTTCATTAAAAGTAAAAACAATTAAATTCACTAATCAATCGTTTTCAAACAATGTTTTTACAGAACAATATTCCACAGATAATCGTTATATATCTGGATTTTTAAATTAACTTCTGAAAACAAAACTTTTAAATGATAAAATTATGAAACGGACTCTTTTGATTTTAGCAGCTTTAATTACAGCAAGTACGCTCATGGCACAGGAAGTTCTTTTGCGAAAAGATGATAAAGTGGTGAACTTAGGCGTAGGATTGGGAAGCACTTTTTATAGCGGTGGTTTTTACACAACCCAAATCCCTCCTATATCAGCTTCTTTTGAATTAGGTTTTATGGACGATGTGCTTGATGTTACAGATCTAACATTAGGATTGGGTGGCTATCTTGCTTTCTCAAAAGCCAAACAGGAATGGACAAGTCCCTCGATAGGTCACTACGGGTATGAATACACATATTTCATCCTCGGAGGCAGGGCATTACTGCATTATCCCTTGGTTGACAATCTTGATACCTATACCGGTTTAATGCTGGGTGCCAGAATTAACAGCAGCCAGTCATTCGGAACCCCCGAATCATCTGCTTCTGCTTCCGGTAGCGGAATTGCCTATTCATGGTTTTTGGGTGGACGCTACTATTTCACTGATAATCTTGCACTGATGGCAGAACTGGGATATGGAATATCCTATCTTAATCTGGGCGTGGCATTCAAATTTTAAGAACCTGACTTAATAGGGTTTTTGAAGTATTTTGTATTTAAAAGGCGTCGCTAAAAAAAGGAACTATTTAATCTGAAGTTTTAAAATGTCGAATTTCTGGGATCAGCGTTATGCTGTGGATGAATATGTTTATGGTACCGAGCCAAGCATTTATTTTAAACAGGTAATAAACAACCTCAAACCCGGAAAACTTCTTGTACCAGGTGCCGGCGAAGGTCGCGATGCCGTTTATGCTGCATCTTTAGGCTGGGAAGTTCATGCTTTCGATCAAAGTAGCGAAGGTCAGCGTAAAGCCTTGATGCTTGCTGAAAAGAATAATGTAAATATTAAATATGAAACCCTGAATGCTGCTGATTTTACCTGTACCGGGCAGAAATATGATCTGATTGCAATTGTTTTCATGCATTTTGAATCAAATTTAAGAATGCATTTTCACAATGAACTTGTAAAATGCTTGACACCAGGGGGTTTAATACTAATAGAAGCTTTTCACAAAAATCAAATTGCAAATAATTCGGGTGGACCAAAAAATTCTGATATGCTTGTCACAGGCGAAATTCTTGCTGCTGATTTCAATAAACTGTCAATACTCGAAAACAAGGATATACAGATTAATTTTACTAAAGGCACTCATCATTCAGGACTGGCAGAAGTAGTCAGATTCCTTGGTATGAAAACATAATGATCCTGCTATGGTCAATATAAACGAGAAAACTCATCATCTAAACCACAAAATGAGCCTGTCGGATTTTGAAGATATACTAAATTCCAAACCTGCTTTTATGCTCTATTTTTACAATGACATCTGTGGTGTTTGTAAAACCTTGTTACCAAGGGTAAAAAGCCTAATTGAAACTGAATTTTCTGAAATATTGTTTATTCACATAAATACTGACACAAACCGTGAATTAGCCGGGCAACTCCGTATGTTAAGCGTGCCAGGGATCATACTGTTCATGGACGGCAAGGAGATATTCCGGTCGAATGGTATGATTTCAATGGATGAATTTCAATCTCAAATAGCACGTCCGTATAAAATAATGTTTGATTAAAGCGGATTTGGTAGCTTTCCAGATTTATTTAACAGTCAGAAAGCAATTTATACGATTTGTATTTACAAAATAGTCCAAGCTGTTTTGTGAATTACAATCGTTAATGCCGGTGGTTAAAATATTCAGAACAATTGAGCGGAGCGATAATTGGTCTGTTATATTTTTCCAACCGGTATTATTTCCTTACAGTTAGCAAAATGATGATATTCCACAACCATTTTATGGCAGGCAAAACATGAAACCATTATTTTTGCAGTCCCAAATTATGTTGTTTTGATTGAAATAATAATAATTGCCATTGGACTTTCAATGGATTCATTTGCTGTATCTCTTGCCAGCGGGATTTGTCATAAAAAGAACTGCAGGATACTTGCATTACGTGTTGCAATATTTTTTGGTGTATTTCAGGGGGCTTTTGCAGGCATTGGATGGTTACTAAGCAATACTGTCAAGCATCTTATCGAGCAGATTGACCATTGGGTAGCCTTTGTTTTGCTGCTTTTAATTGGCGGAAAATTAATTCTTGGAGCTATCAGGTCAGATCCTGCGCAAAAATCATTCAATATTGAAAGCTATCTGGTATTACTTGGTTTATCAGTTGCCACCAGCATTGATGCGCTTATTGCAGGTATGGGTTTTGGATTTCTTGACATGCACATAGTTCCGGTTATGATCGTGATTGGACTGGTTACTGTCTTCTTTTCATTTTCCGGTTTTCTGATTGGCAGCCGCAATGGTTACAAACTTTTAGGAAAACGTGCCGAAATTATTGGCGGCATAATGATTATAGCTATCGGAATAAAAATATTAATAGAGCACCTGGCAGGCTGAAAAAGTTTAAGTAAGTCAAAAATTCAATTTATTAATGGTTCGGACAAGAATCCTTTATAAATTCATTCCCGATACAAGCCCGTATTAATAATGTATCGGTTAACGCTTGCAGGCACCAACCTTTCAATTGATTTACCAAGCATTATTTTTTGCCGTACTTCAGTAGATGATATATTGATAAGCGGAGCATTAGTAATTTTAATATTCGGATAATTATCAAAATTGGTTTGAACATTAATACCACGGGGATAAACAAGTATCTGAAATTCATTTATTATGCTTTTATAATCCTTCCACTTATCGAATTCCTGTAAATTATCGGAACCTATCATAAGATAAAAATCATTTTGCGGAAATTTTAATCTTAGCAGTCTTAGTGTGTCAATAGTAAATGATGGCTCCGGCATTGTAAATTCGATATCACATATTTTAAACCTCCGTTTTCCAGCCGCTGCAAGTCTGGTCATTTCAAGTCGCTGCTCTTTGCTTACAAGCATTCCCTTATCTTTTAAAGGATTATGAGGTGATACCACGAACCATACCTCATTCAGTTTCTCATAATCAAGCATATAAGTGGCAATCTTCAAATGCCCTTTATGTATTGGATTGAATGACCCAAATAAAAGTCCGGTTTGAATATTTTCCGACATTTAATATTACAGATTGTTAAAACGGTTCAGAGTTGTATTATCAGTCATTTCAATCTGGAAAGTTATTATCAAGAAATTCGTTAACAAGACTCAGCAGTTCAATTTTTGCCACACTTATCTCATTATTTACAACTATCCGATCGAATTCATTTGCAAATTTCATCTCCCATTCAGCTTTATTGATGCGTTCCCGTATTTTATCCTCACTATCGCTCTGCCTTTTTCTTATCCTTGTTTCAAGCACTTCTATTGAAGGCGGCTGAATAAAAACAGCAAGAATTTTTTCGGCAAATTGCTTTTTTATGTTCAAACCACCAACTACATCTACATCAAATATTACGTGATTCCCTTTATTCCATATACGATATACCTCAGTTCGTAAAGTTCCGTAATACGAGCCAGGATACACCTCTTCCCATTCAATAAACTCATTGTTATCAATTTTTTTCCTGAACTCTTCCTTTGTCATAAAATAATAGTCTCTGCCATCAAGTTCGTCATCACGCTTAGCCCTACTACAAGCCGATATTGAAAATTCAAGGTCGTTACGCACGCTGAGCAAATACTTTACCAACGTAGTTTTTCCGGCTCCGGAAGGCGCTGAAATTATGATCATTTTATTTTCCATGAATAGTACATTTATAGTATATTTAGAAGTTGTTCCTTAATTTTTTCAAGTTCATTCTTCATTTCAACAACAATTTTCTGAATATCAGCATTATATGCCTTTGCTCCCAGAGTATTTATTTCCCGCCCTATCTCCTGCGATATAAAACCAAGTTTACGTCCCTGAGATATATCATCAGCAAGAGTATTCAAAAAATCAAGACAATGTTTTTTAAGTCTGAATTTTTCTTCATTAAAATCAATACGTTCAAGATAATAAATTATTTCCTGTTCAAACCGGTTACTATCAATAGTCACACGATTTTCAAGCTGTGCAAGATCGGCATTAAGCCTGCGCCGTATATCTTCTACTCTTTTATTTTCAAAAAGCTCGGTTTCATTCAATAAATCAAGAATTAGATTTATTCGTTGTTCAAAATCTTTTTCAATTATATCGCCCTCATTTTTCCTGAACCTATCTGCTTCAGTCAATGCATGCTTGATCAGTTCAAGAGTCATGTTTTTATCCTTATCATCAATGTCTGATACTGATTGTGAAACAACATCAGGTAATCGCAGAATTGCAGGCAGTATTTCAGAAGAAACCTGCAAACCTGATTCCTTTGCCAAAAGCTTCAGCTCATCCAGATAATGTAAGGCAAGGGAACGATTAACCCTGTATTCTGAAAAATCAGCTTCATTCTCAATAGTCATGTAAAGATCAACTTTTCCCCTTTCGAGAATATTGCCAAGCAAAATCCGGATTTCAGCTTCCAGTTCACGGTATTTTGCAGGCAGCCTGATGTTGGCATCCAGAGTGCGGCTATTAAGGGTTCGTACTTCAACAATAAATTTCTTTCCGTTATAGGTTTCCGATGTCCATCCGAAACCGGTCATTGATTTAATCATGGCTGTTCAATTTAAAGCAAAGGTACACAGTATTCAGTTTAACCCAATCAAATTTTTGAATGAACAAGACCAGATTCTTTTATTCAACTTTCATACCTGAATTAATTTTTATATTATTGTACAAATTTTCGCAATGAAATATCCAATCTTATCAGTTTTACTTTTTATCTCGGTTTCGCTTACAATATTTGCAGGTGAGACTGATAGCCTTGAACGGCTTCTGCCTTCACTGCAGGGAATTGAAAAAGCTGATATATTAATAAAACTGGCTCGTAAAAGCGCTGTTGATTATAGAGAAAAATCAATAATGTACGGAAATGAGGCACTTGAATTATCAAAAAAAATCAATTACGACAAAGGAGAAGCTACTGCTTTAATTGCCTTAAGTACAGCGTATTACAACTCCTCGGATTATAATAAGGCAATAGAATATTTAAAAGACGCTTATACAATTATTGAGGAGCTCAACGATTCTTCATTGCTTCTTAACACATTGAACAAGTTATCAATAAATTACCGGCTTACCGGTAAATACAAGGAATCTCTTTCTGCGGCCTTGCGTGCACTTCAAATCGCTGAACAACAAAACGATATAACTAATTGTGCCCGTTTTTATAATAATATAGGTGGCGTTTACAAAGAATTAAAGGAGTTTGAAAAGGCGCTTGATTATTATGTACATGCCTATAATATATATTCTCGTTTGAATGATCTCAGTGGATTGGCTCAAACAACCAATAATATTGGCATCATACACAGAATGAATCAGAAATACGATACTGCGCTTATTTATTACAACAAATCCCTGTATTTTGAAAAACAACTAAACAATAAAAGAGGAATAGCTCAATCATTAAATAATATCGGCAACTTGCATTTCCTGATTGGAGATTATAAAAAGGCCATAGAATCATTTCATACTTCCCTGAGTATTTCGCAGGAAACAGGAAATCTTGAAAGCCAATCGGTTTCATGGAATTTTTTGGGCAATGTATATTCCAAATTAGGTCATTTTAATGAGTCTACGGAAGCTTATGACAAGATGCTAAGCCTCAGCAATCAAACCGGCAATAAGAATCGCCGGAGTATGGCTGTGGAGCAACTTGCGAGAATCCATACACAAACCGGAGACATCAATAAAGCAATTGAATATTATGAAAAGCTCACTGCCCTGCGCGATTCCTTATATCAGGAACAGATCAATGTTATAGTAACTGAAATTGAAACAAAATATGAATTGGAAAAACAAGCAAAGGAAATTGAAAACCTAAGGCAAAAAACCAAAATTCAGGAACTTAAACTTAATACTCATCGCTTTATTACATATGGATTTGTTCTGTTATCTTTAATTTCAGTGTTTATTGCCTTTCTCCTTACTCAGCGAAACAAACTTCGGACTGCTAAAAAAAATGCAGAGCTTGAGCAAAAACTATTCAGACTGCAGATGAACCCTCATTTCATGTTCAATGCCCTTAGCACAATTCAAAGTTTTATTATCACAAACAATACAGAAGATGCAACAAAATACTTGTCAAACTTTGCTAAATTAATGCGTCAAGTATTAAGCAATTCACGACAGGATCTTATATCCATGGAAAATGAAATAAATGTGATGGAATATTACATGCAGTTACAACAACTAAGATATGACAACAAATTTGTTTACAATATTTTTGTTGACCCCAAAATACATCCTGAGCTCATCATGATTCCTCCAATGCTTGCACAACCTTTTATTGAAAACTCAATTGAGCATGGCTTTCAGGGATTTAAACATCAGGGCAAAATAAATATTTCATTCAATCTCAACCATGATTCTATTATTTTTAAAATTGAAGATAATGGAATTGGCATAACTCAGTCATTGAAAAACAAATCTGCTGAAATGCCTGATCATGACTCAACAGCAATGGATATTACTCTGGAACGGATTAAACTGCTGAATCATAATAAGAAACAAAAAATAGTATTTCAGGTAAAAGAACTTTTATCACAGGATATGAAGGCTGAAGGTACTGTTGTAAGTTTCAGTATTCCTCTCAGAACACAGGATAATATTAATTTACTGACTGATAAATATCTGGCAAAATGACTAATACTAAAATCAGAGCTATAATAATTGACGATGAAAGCCGCTCACGCGAAAATATCACTCACATCCTGAAGATGCATTGCAGGGATATTGAAATTGCTGATCAGGCCGATAGTATTTATTCAGGGATTATTTCTATAAAAAAGCATAATCCTGATCTGATATTTCTTGATATTAAACTTCCAGACGGAACAGGTTTTAATCTGTTAAGAGAATTTAGCAATATTAACTTTAAAGTTATTTTCATAACCGCCTATGAAGAATACGCCATTAAAGCTTTTAAATTCAGCGCAATGGATTATTTGCTTAAACCCATTGATCCTGAAGAGCTTATTAATGCTGTCAGTAAAGCAAGAGAAACCATAGAAGCTGAAAGCCTGAGCCGCAGGATTAATGAATTTATGTCGCAAATAAACCTTTTTAAGAAATTTGGTTTAGGCAAAAAAATAGTTCTTAAAACTTTGGACAATCTTTATGTGATTGATAGTAACGACATCATAAGTATCAAATCAGAAGATAACTATTGCCGGTTTTATCTGGTTGATAATAAAAACATTCTTGTAAGCTATTCACTAAAGGAGTACATAAAAGAACTGGAAAACAATGCTTTCTACAGAACTCATAAATCCTATGCCGTGAATTTACATCATATAAAACGCTACAACCGTGCTGAAAACAGCTGCATAATGAGTGACGGGTCAATAATCCCGGTTTCGTATCGTAGAAAAGATGAATTGTTTAACATATTAAAAAACATATAATTATCAAAAACCAAATCTTCAATTCAGCAATTATAGTAATAAAGAAATTTAAGTAATGGAGTCCTACACTTTATATGATCAACCGCCGGCGATCTTTGATGCAATGATAAATGATATAATGCAGGCAAAGGATTATATATTTATTGAGACATACAAATTCAATAATGATGTAATCGGGCAAAGATTCCGTGATGCCCTTACACAAAAAGCCAAAGAAGGCATAAAAGTCAAACTTCTGATTGATTCCTGGGGAGCAGGTGTTACATTATCATTTTTCAGCGAAATGTTAAACTACGACGCTGAGGTCAGATTCTTCAGCAAAATAGTCATCACTTTCGATTTTTTCACCAAGAACCATCGTCGCAATCATCGCAAATTACTTCTTATTGATGATCATATCACCTACATAGGATCCTCAAATATTGCCGGGCATTCTATTAAATGGAGAGAACTTCAGCTCCGCATCGAAGGAGAAATCACAATCCACTTCAAACGAACTTTTCTCACAAGTTTTAAAAACTACAACAAATATCACTTCAATAAATTTTCGTACCGGAAAGCTATTCATTTCAACGATTTCGAAATCATTCAGGATATTCCTTCCATATACCGGCAAAAGGTTAAAAAACACTATGAAGAGCTGATAAACAAGTCAAAAAAAAGCATAATAATTGAAACTCCTTATTTTATTCCAGGTTTTAAAATACGAAAAGCCCTCATCGAAGCTGCAGCCCGTGGAGTGGACGTAAAAATAATAATCCCCGAACATTCAGATATAAGGATAGTTGACCTGCTGAGAAACAAATACATTATCCAAATGCACTGCAATAATGTTAATGTACTGTTTTACAGAGTTACGAACCTTCATGCAAAAGCTGTCCTGTTTGATGATGAAACATTTGCTATCGGCAGCTCAAACTTTGATTACCGAAGCTTCAGATACATGCACGAAATCATGCTTTTAGGAAAAAACAAACAGATAATACAATCCTTAAAAAAACATATGGATGAAACAATTGAGCAAAGCATGCCTTTTGATTATGAATCTTGCTTAAAACGTCCTGTTATCGAACGAATTATTACCGGATTGTTGTTGCCTTTCAGACATTTATTTTAACAAATCAGATACTGAATATTTTCTGAACTGCATGTACTCCGGATTGCCATCAATTCACCTTAATTGTCGTACTTTTCAGGTTCACCAGATAAACACCTGCAAAAATGCAAATTGCAGCAAGTCCTTTGCCCAGGGTAAATATCTCTCCAAACCAGATCAAACCTATGATAGTAGCTATTAAAGGCTGAAGATAAATATAATAACCTGTTACACTGGCTTTTAAAAACTTCAGTCCGTAAATAGTGAGCAGATAAGCGAGCATGGTAGTTCCTAAAACCACAAAAATCATGGCAAATAAAACATGACCACTAAACACGTGGTAGTCAAGTCCCTTCATTGAGTGCAACGTGAATGGCGCAGTTGAGACCAAACCAAATACAAACAGCCATTTCATTACTGTGGTCGGATGGTATCTTTGCATCACAGGTTTGATCAAAACCAGATACAAAGCATAGGCAGTATTATTAACTAATATGAACAGATTCCCTCTGATATTTCCTTCAAGGAAATTTCCGTTCAATCCGCTAAGTATCAGTAAAACAGTTCCTGAGGCTCCAATAATAATACCCAAAACATTTATCCATGTGATTTTTTCCTTTATGATCCAGGTTGCAAACAAAAGAACCAGTATAGGTGATGTAGTATGAATTATTGCTGCATCAACAGGAGTTGTAAGATTCAATCCTTCAAAAAAGAAAAGCTGGTTAATTGATACACCAAGCAGACTCGACAGGGCTATTAAACCCAGATCCTTTATTTTAACAGGTTCACGTTTAATAAACCATGCAATGATCCAGAATAAAATTGCTGCAATAAGAACCCTGATGAAAACAATTTGTCGCGGATCCAATGGCTCAGGCATCAGCCCTTTGGCTATCCAGTAATTAAGCCCGAAAATCAAGCCACTGATTGAAAGTGCAATATGCGCCTTGATAATTTTGTTCATGATACGGCAAAAATGCAGATAAAATGGAAACTACAATATTCCGGAACAAAATATATAAACACAGATAAGCGTAACCAATGCATCCAAAACAAAAAAGACCCATCATAATGACAGGTCTTTTCGAATTAAACAAATAATTAACTTATTAACCTACAGTAATTTGTCTGCTCAAACGAGCTTTTGCTTCTTCAATTTTTGGAAGAATCACACTCAGGATCCCATTTTTATAGTCAGCTGAAATTTTTGCAGCATCAACAATTTTGGGTAATGTAAATGAGCGTCTGAATGTTCCGTAACCAAATTCACGGCGGGTGTACTTAATATCTTTTCCTTCTTCCTGACCTTTTTCATTGAAAATGCTGAGTACATTGTTTTCAAGTTCTATCTGAATATCTTTCTTGTTGTATCCCGGAACAGCCATTTGAATCTCAAATGATTTTTCACTTTCAATTATATTTGCTGCAGGAACACAATCACAGTTTTTTTTATCAATGTCTTCCATGGATTTTGAGAATATATCATCAAAAATGTCGGAAAGACGGCTGGGCTGGGCAAAACGAATAATAGTCATAATGATTTCTCCTTTAATTTTTAGTTATTATTTTATTTTGATTCTTATTTAACAATTTATATACCGGGTTAAAAAAGCAATATTTTTGCCTCACATTAGCGACATCCAGTCATATTTTCATCAAAACCATGTGTCTTTTTGTCGCATTATATTAAAAAAGCAGCCGATTTCCTCTTTTAAAACCTGTTCAATGCACTTTAATAATATTGTAAGCTTATTTTTGCAGCTTCTTATTTTTGTCAAACAGGATTTTTAATGCCATCCCGCCATCGCCAAATACTCAAATTTTTCTCACTGAAAAGGATATCAGTACCAATAATCATTGGTTTGGCAACAGCCACTTTTCTGTTTGTAAGAGATTTTGACAGTCAGGTATTTACCGGCATTAAATGGACAAAATATTCAGCATTATGGCTTGCCCTTATTCCTGTGCTGATGATAATCCGCGATTTATCATATATGTATCGTATAAGACTGCTCACTGACTATGAGCTGTCATGGAAACGCAGCTTTCAGGTTATCATGCTTTGGGAATTTGCATCATCAATAACTCCCTCAGTTGTTGGTGGTTCGGCAGTAGCACTTTTCATTGTCCATAAAGAAGGTATAAACATGGGCAGGACTACCGCTGTGGTTATGACAACCGCATTGCTCGACGAGTTGTTTTATATAATTATGGTGCCAACTGTGATGTTAATTACCGGCACCAGCAACCTTTTTATTTCCGAACCAAGTTTTTCATTAGCAAGTGCAACACTTAGCAGTAAAGGGGTATTTATTATCGGATACGTATTTATACTGCTGATGACAGCTACTATTTTCGCCGGCATATTCTTCAATCCTCAGAAAGTCAAGCAACTGTTAATCAGTGTTTTCAAATTGCGTTTTCTTCGTCATTGGGCTCATCAGGCAGAACAAACCGGTGATGAACTGATTACTACCTCTTCCGAAATGAAAAACCGACCTTTTTCATTTTGGTTAAAAGCTTTCCTTATTACTCTGCTGTCGTGGACTGCACGATTCTGGGTCGTAAATGTTATGATAATGGCTTTTAATCCCGTTAGTCAGCATTTTCTGATCTATGCCCGTCAGCTAATAATGTGGGTTATATTGCTTATCAGCCCTACCCCTGGCGGTAGTGGAATTGCAGAATATTTCTTTCCGGTATTTCTTGGCGAATTTATTGAAAATGGTCTGGCTACACCTCTGGCTATTTTCTGGAGGCTGATAAGCTATTATCCGTATTTATTTATAGGAGTACTCGTATTACCGGTATGGCTGCGAAGAGTGTATTTTGGTAAAAGGAGAAATATCAGGTTCAGAAGTGTAAAATAGATAATGAAAAAACATATTCTACTTTAATCTTCAATAAAACCCGCTGAAAAAGTTTATAAATCCTGCTCCATATCTTTTTTAGAAATATCCCCGAAATATAATTCAATAAGCTGCTGGGCTGCCACATAGGCACTATATTTTTGCTTGCTCAGTCCATCTTCCATTTCTCTGATCATTCCGACAATCTTTTTATTATTCCTGAACTGAAACATCAGGGTTTCTTCAACAACATCCATCATAATTTTACGATCCTGACTTTTCCTGCGTTTCTCAAAATAATTGTTTGACCTTGTAAAATGCTCATAATCACTAATTATCTGCCATATTTTATCTATACCGGTATTATTAAGTGCTGAACAAACTTCCACCACTGGTTTCCATCCGCTTTCAGAAGGAGGGAAATAATGAAGTGCATTTTCGAGTTGTGATTTTGCCAACAGGGCTTTTTGCATATTATCACCTTCAGCCTTGTTAATTGCAATTGCATCAGCCATTTCCATAATTCCCCTTTTTATCCCCTGAAGTTCATCGCCGGCTCCTGCAAGCATCAGCAGAAGAAAAAAATCAACCATATCATGAACAGCAGTTTCTGATTGACCAACTCCTACAGTTTCTATAAAAATTATCCTGAATCCTGCCGCCTCACATAGAATTACGGTTTCTCTGGTTTTACGCGCAACACCGCCAAGAGTTCCGGCTGAAGGTGAAGGACGGATAAAAGCATGTGGATTGGCACCAAGCAATTCCATTCTGGTTTTATCCCCAAGGATGCTTCCTTTACTTCGCCTGCTGCTCGGGTCAATAGCAAGAACTGCAAGGGATTCACCCATACCGGTAAGAATGGTTCCAAGCGTCTCAATAAAAGTACTTTTACCTGCACCCGGCACTCCGGTTATCCCAATACGTAAACTTTTACCTGAATGTGGCAGACATTTTTCTATTATTTCCTGAGCAATCTCCTGATGAGCAGGCAAAGTACTCTCAATCAGGGTAATTGCTTTGCTTAACATCACCCTGTTTCCGTCAAGTATTCCTTTATAATATATATCAGCATCTAATAACTGATTGGTCTGTTTTGAAATAGCTTTTGCAATAACAGGATTTATGACCGGCGGCGGCTCTATACCTTTATTTACTTTAAGTGCCGATTTATATGTTTTATTTTTTTCAGGCATTGCTAAATTGAAATATTATTATGCTGCAAAATTAGGATAAATACCGCATCAATCAGTCTGATACCCGACTTTATTGAAATGCTTATTATACCAAAAACAAAAGTATTTGATCAAAAAATGTTAATTTTGCATCAAATTTCTGACTCTTAATTCAAACCACAAATAAATGGAACCAACTATAGCAAAAACTTTCACCGATTATAGAATAAAAGATATAAACCTTGCTGGCTGGGGAAGAAAAGAAATTGAAGTAGCCGAAAAGGAAATGCCCGGTTTAATGGCTTTACGCAAAAAGTACGGGAAAGAAAAACCATTGAAAAATGCAAGGATCAGCGGATCGCTTCATATGACCATTCAAACTGCAGTACTTATTGAAACACTGGTAGAGCTTGGAGCTGATGTTCGCTGGGCGAGCTGCAATATCTTTTCAACCCAGGATCATGCTGCTGCTGCAATTGCAGCAAAAGGTATTCCGGTATTTGCCTGGAAAGGTGAAACCATTGAGGAATACTGGTGGTGCACACTACAGGCTCTTTCATTTCCCGGTGGAAAAGGTCCTGATTTAATTGTGGATGATGGCGGAGATGCTACCTTAATGGTTCATAAAGGTTATAATATTGAAAACACACCTGATTTGCTGAATGCCACTCCTTCAAATTCTGAAGAAGCTGCAATACTGAAAACGCTCAGAGAAGCCTATATTGAAAACAAGAACAAATGGCACCGCATGATTAAAGACTTCAAAGGTGTTTCGGAAGAAACCACAACCGGTGTGAACAGGTTATATCAAATGAAAGAAAAAGGGAATCTGTTGTTCCCGGCAATAAATGTTAATGATTCGGTTACCAAATCAAAATTCGACAACCTGTATGGCTGTCAGGAATCACTTGCTGATGGCATTAAACGTGCAACCGATGTCATGATTGCCGGCAAGGTGGTGGTAATTTGCGGTTATGGCGATGTTGGCAAAGGTTGTGCCCGTTCAATGAGGTCGTATGGTGCAAGGGTAATTGTAACTGAAATTGACCCGATCTGCGCTTTGCAGGCGGCAATGGAAGGCTTTGAGATTACCACAGTTGAGGATGCTCTCGCTGAAGGTAATATTTTTGTTACAGCTTCCGGAAACCGTGATGTGATACGTATTGAACACATGGAAAAAATGAAAGATCAG
>Ga0302246_1000487_pt1 | contig 34904 bp, 33 predicted proteins | sample AAG_UR_Trp_MG_FD_193533 | JGI IMG/M metagenome (GOLD analysis project Ga0302246, IMG submission 193533) | Enriched activated sludge microbial communities from anaerobic digester in WTTP, New Holstein, Wisconsin, United States - AAG_UR_Trp | ecosystem: Engineered > Bioreactor > Anaerobic >... | reverse complement strand
TTTCTTTAATCGTCCTCCTTTTCTTCATTATTATGGGTATTCTTGGGGTAATAAGTCTTTAGTATGAAGAACAGAATAAAAGAATTTAGAACAGCTATAGGTATTACTCAGGATGATCTTGCTAAAGAGGTTGGGGTTAGGCGGGAGACAATCGTTTTTTTGGAACAAGGAAAATATAATCCTTCTTTGAACCTCGCCCATAGTATTGCTAAAAGATTAGGAAAGAAGATAGAAGATGTTTTTATCTTTGAAGAAAAGGATTGATTTTTATTATTTTGATGTTAATATCGTCATAGTCCTTTGGAGGGAAATTAATGGTAAAGTGTCTTAAGTGTAAGAAAGATATTAATCCTGAAGAGGAGTATGTTTATTATAATCAGCAATCCGGGTATTGTATTGAGCCAGTATTCTCAGGCTTAGCACTTTGTAATGATTGTAATCAGAAAGAGATTATGAATCTTTTCAAGAAGCACCCTCGTTTCTCTGAATTAGTAATCTTTGGAAATTATGAAATTTCGATTGATTGGGATATGTATTGGAAGGAGTTTGAGAATATCTTTCCGAGAAGGGATAAGAATCCTGATTCCGTAGACAGGTATTATGATTTCATTTCCCTAATGATATACTTAGGTAAATTCACCAGGGTAAAGAGTTTCTCATGGAAATTTGAAGATGGATTCCACTCCTTATGTGATTACCTCGGGTCAGTTTTTTTCGTTGATAAATGGGATGCTTTGAATTATCTTGCATTTATGATTATTCATGAGCCTTTCAGGCAGAAAACCCATACATCGATAGAATTCGTATCAGATGTAATAACTAAAGATTATATCGATTCATATATTGAAACGATTAGAGAAGGTGAGTAGGTATTTTGAACATGGTATGACCATGTTTATTTTTTTATTGACAACGATTGCCTGAAATATATAATTTAATAAAGGTCGATCAACTTCTTTATTATTCATAATAAAGCTTAAATAATATGTCACTAATACCGTGGAAATCTTTTTCTGATTTTGATTATTTCTTTAAAGACGATGATTGGATGATGCCCGTTATGTCAAAGGCAGAGTTGTATAAGCCTGCTATGGATGTGTACGAGACTGATAAGGAAATCGTTATCAAGGCTAATATTCCTGGATTTGACTTGAATGATATTGATATCTCTGTCGAAGATGGCACCTTAAAGGTGTCTGGCAAGATGGAAGAGGAGAAGGAAGATAGTCAGAAAGGGTATTGGAAGAAGGAGATAAGGCAAGGTTCTTTCGAAAGAATAATCCGTCTTCCTCCTAGGACTAAGCCTGGAGACATTGTTGCTGATTATGAGAAGGGGGTTCTGAACATCAGGATACAAAAATCTGGTAGCGACAATAAAGAGAGGTTTAAAATCGATATTAAAGAAAAGAAATAACAATGAGCTGGCATTAATGCCAGCTTTTTAGTATAAAAAATGAAAACCAAATAATTAAAAAACAAACATCTTTTAAAGGATGTTTGCCTCCTTGATTCAATAACCAAAAGAAGTAATTCAAATTTATATCTTTGGCGGTGTCGATGTCCGCAATTTCGAACTTACGCTCTCGACACTTAAACCTATTATACGACAATTTCGCCAATTATTCAAGGAAAATCCAGCCTGGTTTGAGGTCCCGGCTTTCGCTGTAAAACCTTATTAAATTTTGGCTTGAAATAAATCGCTCAATATTGGTCTTTTTCGATCAGGTTTTTCTCTTTAAGATATCGACTGACTGCATACCAAATTGAGTTTATTACTGGTATTAATAACGCCCAACGAGGGTCTTTTTCTACCCATGCGATTACAATCGGCAGTATCGAAGAAATTCCAGAGTAAAAAAAGACGATTATCAGGTGCTTAATGGCTTCTTGGGTTGGTTGTCTCATAGACCTTTTAGAATGTTTAATGCTTGCTCAATATGTTCAATCGCCTTGGCAACGTCAGGCGATTTTTTGACCTCACTTTTTTCCTGTCTGAACTTGGAGATCCACTCCATTAAGTGATCTCCCGGGCAGGCAGTGGCCGCTTTCGGGACTTCACGGTGGCCAAGCACATTATTGATGTTGATGTTGTATTTTTCCATTAGCTTCAATAATAAATCATGCAAGGATTGCAGTTGCTCGTAGGTCGGGAATTCGTTCATAAAATTCCCGGTCAAACAAATGCCCAGTGATTTATAATTCATGCTTGAGGCACTGGCGTGAGCTCCCACTGTGTCCTCTGATCGTCCCGGCCAGACCTTGCCATCGGCGGTTATAAAATAATGGTAGCCGATGTCGCCCCAACCCTTTGAGACATGGTATCTTTTGACGGCTTCAAAAGTTGTTGTGTCTCTGGCGGTGGCGGTGTGGTGGACTATCAGATATTGAATGTTTTCTGGTTTAAGACCCATATTTGCTTAGTGTTACTAATAAATTTATTAAGGCGGTTATTAACCCGCCAATTGACGCCGAGGCAACCAGCCAAAAAAATCTTTTTAGCCAAGCCACGTCGTTTTTGACCGACCCCATTTCAGAATTGATAATCTCAATATGTTTGTCGATATTATCAAGTCTCTTATCCTGCATTTTATTTTGATATGTTTCCTCGTTCATACTTTATTGTTTAGGCACATAAGGACGCGAATAGGTTTTAAGCAGACCTTCGCTTTCAAGCAGTCGTTCCAGCTTGTCTCTAAATTCACGATCCCTCCAGAATTTTTCTTTTTCAATATCGACCTCCCTTATTTTTACTCCCATTAATCCATACAGGGCCTTGGTGATTGCTGTCATTCTGTCATCAGTTGTTTTCCCGGCCGTCACATATAATCTGCCGATCATGGTATTGAGAAAATGCATCTTATAAGGATCAGCTCTGAATGTCTGCCCGCCCCCAGCTTTCGGAAATGATTTAACCTCCAGCCATTGTTTTAATCCCGGGATTTTATCGACAAATGGATAGACCCAATTAACCTCCTCAATCGGTCGGCCGAAGAACAGGTTTCGGCCGGTTGTCGCTTCGATCGGGTATTTAAGCAACGGTGATATTTCGCTCAAAAGCCCTTCGGCGGTCCGTTGAAAACTTCCTCTCGATAATTTATTGAGATCCTCCAACGGCAATCCCAGTCCGTAGATATATTCTGGCAAACCTTTTGTTTTTCCCGGCAGTCTGATCGGCAATCCCTCCTGCATATAATCTGGCAGGAATTTCATTTCCTCTTTATTTTCGTCACCGCTCAATTTTTTGACCGCTTTGCCAATGCCGGCGTATTTGCCTGGTTGTTTTATAATTTGCTCTATTTGCAGAGGCATATTACCTCGTGTCCAGCGATAAAACGGAATCAGTCGTCTCATTACGTCTTTTTCAAAAGTGGTCAGCCCCTCGGGGGCATAGTCAAAATGAAATCTAAAGACCCACTTGGTCGCTTCCTCTGGGGTATCGCCTTTGATGAGACGTTCTATAAACAAGGGCAATCTCAATCTATCCTCGACAAATTCCATCGTGTTTTTTGGTATGTCAAAAAATTTGGAAGTGATTCCTTTCTGTAGGTCTTTTTCCACTTCTTTCATCACGTCGAGGTATCCCGGTTGGCCGGTCGCTCCCATTTTTACGGCCATGTCTTTTATCTCTTTATAGGAATACTTGGTGCCTAGCTTAGTTGTGATTGATCCAGTTTTACCGTTGGCCACGTCATTGGCTTGGATATAACGCATCGGACTTTTTACGCCGGCAAGCCAATTGTTAAACATGCCTCCCATAAAGTTACGGCTGTGGAATGATGGAAACCAGCCAGTAACGGACCCTTTCCAGAAAGCCAATGTTTTGTCGTAGAGCTTCAAAAAGTGTTTGGTGGTTTCCTCATTAGTGAGGAATTGATAGGTATCGTCAACATGCTTGACGATCGGTTTCGGCAATAAAATTCCTTTGAGCTGAGGGACCGAGCTCTCAACATAATCAACACCAGCGTGATAAAGAGGCTTAGCCACTTCTTTAATATAAGCCTTGCCGGTCACTGGGTTAGTGACAGTTTTGTTTACCACTTGAGCCGGCTTGCCGAATTCACGGCCAACATCCGTCAAAAAGTCGTAGGTTCTAATCGCTTTTATGTTTTCTGATTTACGGGCGGCAAATGCTTTGAATGCATCCTCCTCGAACAGTTTGACGCCGTGGAATTTTTTAAAGTAAGCATTAATCTCTTTAATCGTTCCTTGCAGTGATCTGGTCTGGGCAAATGGAGTTCTCACTCTCAACGGTTTTGACAATTCGCCGGTGATCGTAGCACCGCCTCTTTCCAAAAATGACTTACCCTCTTGGGTCAAGAAGTGACGCAAATAATCAGGCATCTCGGTATCAATGAGTTCACGGCCTTTTTCAGCTTCCAAAAAGGTTTTGTGCTGGCTGTTTATAAAGTCAATAATTTGGTCAATAATTTTATTGCCGGTCTTTTGCCCGGTTTCAATTGCTTGAGTGGTTATCTCGCCGGCCTTTTTACCAATGGCTTTTTGGGCTTTCTTGCCGAGAGTGGAGGATAGCTTGACCGCTTCCTCGACTTCGGTTCTTGTGCCTTTGGCAAACTGGGAATATTTATCCACGTATTTTTCGCCCATCTGTCCCGGCAAGGCTTTAATCTCGGAGAATGGCACGAAAGCTTTGGCAAGAGGTTCTTTGCTGGCTTTGTAGACTTTTCCAGTTACAGGCATGACTTCCATTAATTTATCAACGGCTTTCAATGGTGCGGTTACCGCTTTACGAGGCAGTATTTGAGCACCCAAAAATTTAAGCCCACCCTTGGCAAGATATTTTTCGCCACCTTTTCTCAAAACGGCATTGGATATCATTTTTCTGCCAGCTTCCTCGCCAAATTGAGTAACTGCTTTTTTGAGAAGCTTGGTGCCCGCCTTGTTTAATACTTTAGCCCCAGCTTGAGTGGCGACTTTCGCACCGCTTCCATATCCGAAGGTCAAATAGGTTGTTGGATCAAGCAAAATATCGGTCACCAGTCCGCCCACTTTATTTTTAATTCCCAATGCTTCGGAAGGCAGGATTTTTTCTTTGACGCCGGCTTTTATTCCTTTGCCACTAATAAGACCGCCGGTCGCATACGCCCCGGTATTTAGGATGTCGAGGATTTTCTGCAAAGTTGAGGTTTTGGCTTCTTGATCAGGAACGTTTAAATCTTGACTGGTCGCATATTCCTGCAATCCCTCAACGGTCTGCACGTCTGGTTTAGGCGTTGTCGCCCCGGAGATTGATCCGCCAGATCCGCCGAATATCCTTCCACCGCTTGCGGTTTTGGTTGTTGATCCGAATATCCTGCCCATAAATTATCCGCCTATAAGGCCAGACCAGAAGTTCTTAAGTCCGCTATACGCTTTCTTGGCCGTATCTGGAATGGTCTTTGTGAATGTATCCCTTAACCCGGCCCCAAAGTCTTTAGCCGTTATTTTGATAGGCTCTGGCGTATAGGTTGATCCCGGTGCCGGATAAAAGGTGTCAATCAAATTGTCGACCTCGTCTTGTATCTCTGGATAGGCCGCTTTGACTTGTCGTCTGGCGGTTTCCCGGTCGGTTTGCTGTTCCTTGAATTGAAGAATATCCTCAACGGCATTTCCTCTTAATTCGGAAGCCATATTTGCGGTTACGCCACCTGATCCTGAACCAGAGCTTTCTTTTACTCCCGTTACGGTTTTCCCGCCGATATCAAAGCTGACCCCTTTTGGAGTTTGTAGTGATAATTGAGCCATTTGAATTGCTCGGTCAATGACGTCTTTGGCTTTTTCTTTTTCCTCCTCTTTGCCATATTTCGCTTGGTCAATTAAATTGGCCACATCTTTTTCCGAAGCACCATAAACCTCCTTTAGAAGGTCACCAAGCACGGAATATTGATCTGTCTGCATTGACAATTGTTTTTCAGCAATGGTCAACGGCCTCATGACATCCTCGTATTGTATGCCGGCCATTTCCTTGGCGGTCGATTCCTCGGTGTTTATTTTTTGAGCCAGTCTGTCACGCTCGTCCAATAAACGTCTGTAACTTTCGATCAATGGTTTGCTTTCTGAAGCCACCAATCTTTGGACTTTATCCTCGGTCACAATGCCTCCCCCTTGAGTTATGCTTTTTCTGATATCATCCTCCGCACCATAGATAGCGTTTTCCATATTGGCCAAACGGTCATCTAAACTCTGCAGAGTAGTTCGTAATTGGTCAACGCCACGCTTTTCCATCTCTTGTTTGTAGATATCGTATTGTTTGGGTGCGTTCTGCATGGATTCCAATAATTTCGTCTGCCCGGTTTGAATGTTTTTCAAAGCCGTATCCAATCCCAATTGTTCACGATACTGCTGTAAAAGCGAAACGTTTGATGGGACAGATGATCCATACATGTTTACTTGTCCCGGAATAGTATTACTTCCCGTGTTGCTGGCGGTTGGTGTAGTTGTGTTTTTTACTGGGGTCGCTGGTTGAACAGGTGTCGGAGTCGGCGGAGTAGGAGCTGGCGTAGGAGTCGGGGTTTCAAGTTTTTTTAGCAATGATGTATTCTGATCGGCCGTGCCTCTGTAATTTGCACCAGAACCCAGACCGTATTGCTCATACAGTTTTGACCGTTCCTGGATAGTCGGCATTTTTTGTCCTTTAGACGTGTAATATTCCCAAAGTGTGTTTGCCATATACTTTTAACTTAATGTTACGTAACCCCACGCTCCGTTAAAAAAGCAGTATAATCTCTTGGTCGAACCGTTCTGATAAAACGCAAAGGCAATCGGAAATTTCGGAGGGTCGGTCGGAGGGGTGTTTAATATCGGGATATCTTTCAGCAATTGCAGAATCAGACCGAGTTGCGGATCAAGTGGATTTTGAATTTTGTTTTGCTCTGGCATGGTATTACGGTAATTTTTGATACTCATCCAAGATGGCATTTATCTCGGAGAGTTCTTTGTTTAATCTGGTGACCTCACTTTCCAATTCTGTTTTTTGTTTTTCCAAATCCTTGATATTCAGAATTGTTATTTCCTGCCTCGTGTCTATCTTTTTGAAATTCTCGGCATCTATTTTTTCAATTGTAAAGTTTTTTGCTGTTGGCATATTTATTTGATTATTCGGTCTGGCACATAGACGGTGGAAATGTCGACCAATCCCAGATTCCACTCACCGACATAGCCCGACTGACTCCAGACTTCTATTTTTAATTGAATTTTTTTAGACCTCGTGTTAAACCTCAACATCTTATTCAGCTTTCCCGGGTTTTCGTTGCCTTTGATTGAACCCAGTTTTTTGAATGGTGTGATCATCACGTAATCGCCGGCTCGATAAGATCCGCTTATCCCGTCCTCGTAATACAAAGTCTCGTCCACTGTCACTGTATTGCCCTCGATTTTTTCTATATGCCTGATCTGCCCGGCGGACGGTCCCGATATAATCGTCACTTCGTCACCGATTTCCCAAGCACTGGCCCCGTAGGAAACGGTAAAGGTTTTGCTCGAGCCATCGGTTACATATTTAATGTCTTTCATCTGCTGTCCGCTGGTATTGTATTTGATTTCAAATCTCGCAAAACTATTGTCTGGCAAGGGCTTCCAAAAATTAAGAATCATCTGAATGAACCGCTTCCGTCTATATGGCTCATCGTCAAGAATCGGACTGATCCAATAAGCTCCCCACTTATACGGCCGAAACGAGCCAGTCTCGTTTGATACGTCAATAATGTATTTATTACCGTCATACCAAACGGTTCTGATGGTGTTTCCGCTTGAGTTCAAAAACAATGTGCCGATGCTTATCACACCTCCCGTTGTGTTGTGAACAGCATGGGACGATACCTGATGTTTGAAATACAGAGCGTTAGTCACTGGGTTAAATACCCAGATACCACAGTATTGCCAGCGTCGTTCCAAAGAATAAGTGTTTGATGTTTTGGCAATATAAATCAGACCTTGATAAACTTTGACGGCATCTGGATTGATTGAGATATAGTCCTCAAGTTCCATGTCGGGAAATCGCTTGAGTTTAACCAGACCGACTCCGTCGAAACGACTGATCCATCCGTCCCGGGTTATAAGGTAAAGGGTGTTTTTGTCGACCGCTCCAGCTATACTCTGCACTTTCGGCAGTTGAAGCACGCGATTATATGTTTGTGATACGCCGTCCCAGAAAAACAAAGCCGAACCGAAGTTTGCGTGATGGGCGGAAATTACCAAATAGTCGGTTAACGGTGCGAGCCACTTGATGTCGTATCCCGGGGGTAGAATTATTCGATCGTTGTCCCAGACGGTGTTGGCGGTGTCCCAAACTGCCAGATATCGTCTATTGCCGAAGCATATAAATTTCAAAAACTTTATTATTGGGCAAAGATTCGCGCTGTTCGACGTGGCGAAACTCTGCCAGTTATCAGTCCACGTGCTCTTATCATAACGGCCGGCGTAACTGTTCGAGGCGTAATATAAATAATCATCATCGCCGAACAGTCCCAACCCTCCCCAAGCGTAGGCGTTGTCGTGGACTTCCGCCCAGCTTCCGTAATCGTTCCTGAATATTTTTCCGTCCAGTTCGTTTATAATGTATTCTCTTGAATCAAAAATAGTCGCCCAATATACCGCATCCAGAGTAGTGATGGTGTCTGAATCGGTTTCCTTAAAAAATTTATTGGCTACCCGTAAAAACGGGGCATGGAAATCAAACTCCAAACCATTAGAAAACCAAAACTCACCCTCATGGTTCAGGTTGGATACGCCTTTGTGGAATCTTGAAATTTTCCAGATTTTTTTTGGTAACGCCATATTTTAAACAATGTAATTTTTTGGTATTGACGCCTGCTCTGACGCCGAGGCCATTCTGTTTAATTCCTGATCACGCCACTTGCCGATCATTATCCTTTCAAATTCATTCATGTTCTGGTTTTCCAGCTCGGTATCGCCCTGTTGGTTGTAATACATCGCTTTGCCGTAGGCCACGTAAGCCGGATGATATATCCTCTCAATCTCTGGCTCGTCAGAATCAGAAACAAACGCCTCACTCATTCTCACATAAGCGAAGACCATTGTTTTTCCGCTTTCCGAAGGGGTCGTCTTTACGTAAAAATATTTTCCCATAATCCAGACCACGTGGTCGTTATATTTTTCCCGGTCCCGATAGTCGATCAGTTTATAAGGTTCGGCGTCGTCACCGATTTTCAATTCAATAAAACTTCGATAATCGTCAGCCAGACTGTATTTATTAATATTGGCCTGTGACGAATAGTTTTTGGCGTCTTTTAAATAATCCCAAAAATCAAAGGTTTGGTTCGGGTCGTTCGGCGGACGCCATCCTTGTATCTTGTCATCGGCCGACTGTATCCATTCATTGAGAATACTATCGGTGACTGTCTGATCATCCACCTGATTCTTAATTGCTGTTTTTATCTCTTTTCTGGTCATAGGTTTAGATATCGTCTCTTATAATAATGGTCATCTGTTTGTATCCCGTCTGGATTTTACCGTCGGGGAAAGTAACCTCCACCTCTCCCAGATACGTTCCGACAGTCCCTGTATCGCCTGAATTCCAGACGTATCGGCATTTGCCGTTTTCGGCGTCGGTAATACTACAGGTTGAACCATTGATTTTCACCGTGCCGGTGTCAGCATCCTTCATGTAAAATTTAACTGTGCACCCGGTCAGATCCACTGGCACGCCTTCTTGGGTTATGTCGAATTCCAGATATGGCTTGGTGTCGTTTTGGACTATTTTTATACTCATAGGTCTATATCTTTTTTACTTCCCTCGAGCTTGACCTCTTGATCGGCGTCTTTTAATTCAACGTCTTTTTTGGCAGTCAAAAACAGCACGCTGAATTTGGCTTTCAAAAATTCCACCGCTACCTTGATAGTTCGGGGAAGCGTAAAAATCTTTTTAAATATTTCATTAACTTTCAACGTCTCAATCAGATTTTTAATGTAATTCACTGTCCTGGCAAAAGCATCCGTGACGCTTATTGCTTCATTCAGTATCTTGCCTACAATCTTTTTAAAGTTCTCGGCTATGTTTATCGCCTCGCTTATAATTTTGTGGAATATACCCTTGGCAGTTATTGATTCCAGTAAGGTTATAATTTCGGACATCGTTCGTTTGATTGATCTGGTTATGCTTTCGGCAATAGAGATCGTCTCTGTCAGGACTTTTTTAAGATAGGTTTTGACGCTCAATGATTCCAAAATTGTCAACGACTCTGTGAAGATTGTTTTCAGTCCTCGAATGACCGAGTCGGCAACATTAACAATTTCAGTGAGCAATTTTTTACTCCCAAATCCAATGTTTTCGGATATCACGGCGACTTCTGCCAGAGTTCTGCCGAGCCCCTTTTTAATGGAGTCTGTCAGGGATATTGATTCGGTTAAAATTCGTCTCAAATTGGCCACAAAACCGATGGAGTCGGTTATATGGGCAAGTTCTGCCAAACCTCTGCACACAGCTCGTTTTAGGGGGTCAAAAAGGGTAATTATTTCGGTTATGGCTAGTCTTACTCCTCGATTTAGGTGATCTATGATTGAAAAGCTGTCTGCAAAAGTTCTGATATACGTCAACGATCTGGTGAATATATCAGCAATATTTAAATTCTCGGTCAGTTGCTTGGCCAAGGTTCTGATTAACGAATCAGTAATCATTATGGTCTCTACGGCGAGGTTTTTAACAAAAGCCCCGGACTTGCTTAATGAGTCGATGATTGCCATCGTTTCAGTCAGAATTCTGATCATGCCCTTACTGACAGAATCCGCAACAGTCAATGTTTCTTTCAATATTCTGCCGGTGGTTTTTTTAATGCTGTCTGCAAGATTAAGGACTTCGTTTAGAATCCTTTGGAAAAAACCAACAACGGATAAAGATTCAATCAGCCCTATAATCTCGGATAGGATTATCCTTAACCCGACAAAGATGTTGTCTATAACGTAGATCACTTCAGCAATTATCCTTTTTGTTTTTCTTTGGATTGTCTCGGATATGTTGATTGAATCAATCAGTGATTTAAAAGAGGCCACCGCAGAGCTTATGTTGTCGGTAATGTCCATTGATTCGTTTAGTCGCCTGATCGGTTTTTTAATTAAAACGTCTGTCAGACTCAAAACCTCAAGCATCAGTGTTCTGACAAACACGCTGGTTTTGGTTATAAGGTCGGATATATTCAAATTTTCTGATAATGCTTTACTGGTTCGTTTGATTGTCGCATCAATAAAAGTCAAAGCATCGCTTACTATCTTTTGGGTTATTTTGCTGATTTGGAAAGATTCCAAAAGAGACAAAGTTTCGTTTACCGCTTTTTTTATTCCCTTACTGATGTTATCGGTTAGACTTAAGGTTTCGCTGAATATTCTTTGGAATAATCCCGTTAGAAGGAAGTTGTCTGTTATCGTCAAAACGCTGGTCAGAATTCTGGTTATTTTTCTTACAGCACTGTCGGTTACGCTGGTCATTTCGTTCAGACTCTTTATAATCGTTCGGCTTACGTTGTCGGCGAGATTTATGGTTTCGGTCAATATCCGTCTCAATGCCGTGCTTGTGTCCATAGCTTCAATAACGGTTATTGCTCCGCTTAAAACTTTTTTAGGATTTTTTATCACACTGTCAAACACACTCATAGTTTCAATCGTCAAAGCTCTCACATAAGAAGCCGTTTTGCTTATGGCTTCGCTGATGTTCAAGTTATCGTTTATAGCTTTACTGATTCCGTTTACTGCTTCCTCGGCCAAACTTAAGGTCTCGGATAGAATTCTTTGTGATCCTCTGGCTATTGCATCGGCCAAACTCAAACTCTCAGTCAAAACTTTTTGAAATGTTTGACCGCCGGTTACTCCGTTTAATCTGGTCTGATTGAAAGTGTATGAATTAAACATAATTAGTCTGCCTCTTTAACGTCTGGGTTTACCTCAAGCGTATCCTCGCCGATGTTTGGATCGGACTGGGAAAGAATGCCCGCAAATTTTTGTTTTTGCTCGACTGTAAGATTGCGGACATTGCGTCTCAATTCCGTTTTCTCAGTCGACAAAAGGTCTTTTTCGTTTTTCTTTACTATGTCGGTAATGTTAAGCATATGGTTGTTGTTAGCCCGATGACGGTATGTTCGTTCCTCTTACGGAATTCGAACCTTGAAGTGATATCTGCCCCGACACTCCGTCTTTGCAAATATTGCCGATGACAAGGTTGTAATCGTCACTGGCTGAATTCTCACGAACATGATATCTGGCTTTACTGCTTTGTTGGGCTTGGATGTTGTTGCTTGATATCAGGTTATAAGTGGAGTAAGTCGCACCATCGTCCGTCAAAATAATGCTGTCATAGCTATTAGTTGATGATCTGCCGGCCCCGTCTATGGCGTTGCCGGTGATGGTGTTATATGAGGATCGGTAAACATAGATCGCTTCTTGCCCGGACCCGTAAATTGCGTTGCCGTTCACAGCATTGCAGACACAACCGCCACTGCCGGCATAAAGGGCAATCGCTCTTGTGCTTTGCCATGCCAGAGTATTGCCGGCTATCGAGATGTATCTGGTTATGCTTGAGCTGTTGCCGATTAATATTCCGTAACTGCCTCCGTAAACATGATTGCCATTTACTGCCACTCTTTGGGACCCGAAAAGGGCTATACCGTAATTGGCAAAACTGTCGAAGATATTGCCACTAATTGCATCACGCCAGCCAGAGCTTATATAAACGCCGTAGCTGTCGCCTATAGACACGTTCCCAGTGATAGTCGTGTAGTTGCAGGCACTGCCATAGTAAAAATAGCCGTTGCCGTATGACACGTTTCCGATGATGGCGTTGTTTTCGTGATTGTTGAATACAGCCGTCCCGGTGTTGTTGTAAAAGTGATTGCCTTTGATGACGCATTCTTGAGCTTCAAGAATTTTAAGACAATCCAAATACGCCCCGGTGAGCCAGCAGTTCTCAACGGTTATTCTTTTGTGTTCATAGCCGGAAGCACCCCAGATGACAATTGGACTGGAATTGCCGGATGTTTGATTATCTCGGTTGCCGTCTACTTTCAGTTTTCTGATGCAGATATCTGAATAAGCGGTCGTCCCGCCGTTGCCGATGCTAATCAATCGGTTTAGCTCGCTGGCATTGCCCGCTTTGATAACGGTCGCCGGACCCTCGCCCTCAAGAGTGACGTTGCTTTTCAATATCTCAATAATGCCGTCGATGGTGTATGTTCCTTGTTTTAATCGGACTATACCTCCGCCAGCAGGCAGGTTGGATATGGCTTCGTTGATTTCGTCCTCATCCGAAGATCCGTCGCAGTTATAGTCGCCTGAGCCGTCGGTGGCCACCACGATTTCGGTTCTGTTCTGGAAATCGTTGAGTAATTGAGCTGTCATTAAGAGTTCCAGTTTGGTGCCTTGAGCCCATTCCTGGGCGGTGGTGTTTTCTTTGGCTCTTTCAATGGTAAATTGATCGGTTGATTTGGCGGTTACTTTGATGATCTCGCCATTGGCCGGATCGCTTGAATATAAGGTGGCGTGGAATGGTGCGTTCGGAAACTTGGCCCCGTCGCCAGTCTGGACGTTTAATGTTGTCGCTCCCGAAGTCAGCGGATTGTCAGTGATGGTGCTTTTGGCATTGTTTTTCTTGTTGAGAAAAGTCTTGGCCATAGCATAAGCAATACTTCTTTGTTGACCTCACAAAGATTTAAAGAGATATTTTCAAACTGTTTCATTACTCTTTGTTAGGACATCTGGAACTTGTAAATGACCTGCAGGGTGTCACCGTTGGCCACATTGACGGCCGAGAAGGTTTGACGACCAAGCAGAGTTCCGCTGGAGGCGGCGTTAAACGCCCCCGCTTCAGTTACTGCTTTGGTGCCGGTCACGTTCCAAGTCTTGTCCAATTGGGCGGTGTCATTCGATACGGTAGTGGTGACCCTGGAAACTGTCGCTGACGCGCGGGCAAGCCCGGAGTCTGTTATTTCCGTTTCCAAAGCGGTGTTACCAGCCGCCGGAGCGGTCGTTCCTATTCCTACTGCCAAGTAGGTGAAGGCCGCTTCACCGCCGGAGCCGTTGCATCTGGAGGCCATGCCGGCTAACCCGGCGTTAACCACCAGATTGTTAAACACCAGCTGGTCAGTCCAACGACCCAAGAATGAGATGCCTTGCAAATCAACGCCAAGGGTTTTTCTGATAAGTTTGCCCAGCCAATTCTCTTGCCAGAGTTGTTTGGTTCGGCCCCACTTATCCCTGACCTTAAATGTCAGCTCACCTTTGATCTTTGACTTGTCGGTTTTGAAGATGTTGAGCAAGTTCATATTTTTGACTGTTTACCGACCAAATTGTCTATCTTGGCTTGTGTCTTTTTGTCTTTTTCCGCCTTTACTCTTTCCGTTACGGCAATTTCCTTATCGGCGAAAAAAGTCTCACAGGCCTTTTTGACTTCGGTTTCGATTTCCTTGTCGGACAGTTCGATCGGGAAGCCATGGTTAATACGGCCGACCTCTTTACCGCTTTCGTAAAATCGGGCGTCAACGATCAGACGATTGTTGTCTTTGGTGACTTCCACGATTTTATAACTTCGTGATTTTTCTTTAGACATAGGTCTTGTTATTTACTGTTCGACCTCACTTTCACTGGCCACTTGAATGGAGTTGCCGGATACAGCTTCGGTTTCGGCCGGCCATGCCAGACGATACCATAATCCCAGACAGTCGCCGGCATGGATATTCCCATGCCTTATTCCTTTGGCTTTGCTGTCTATTTCGTCATCCTCAAACCATAAAAAGCTGATCTTTTTGCCTGGGTTGATTGAACCCAGCAAGTCGCTGTCTTGACCTTGCTTAATGATTACAGTTCGGGTTTTATCGACTGACTCGACGTAGACTGCGTGCAGTTCGGAGAAAATCTTTGATCCCAACACCTCGGCGGTGTCGTTTAGAACCAATACTTCTGTCTGGTTTTCCCCCGAAGCGTCCTCGCCGACAATAACCACATGACGTTTGTCTGGACCGTCGGAGGATATCGCAATAGCCGATTCGGAATTTAAAGCCGACATGTTTCCCTGATCTGGGTCGTCATCGTCTTTATGATTAAGCCCCAGTCCGACTGACAGTTTGGCGTTTGTCGGCTGTGATTTGATCCATGAGATGACATTTTTCCAATCAATTGACTTGTGACAATTCTTGCGGAATATCTTTCGATATTTGAATCCGCCGGATTTTGCTTCATCGCTTTCTATATCGGGGAATAAGGCATCGTCAGGAGACGTAATCTCTATATCCGACATAATGCCACCCTCTGATTCACCGATTTCGGACCTGTATTCTTTTATGTTGTTTGGTGTGATATCCATAAAAGTCTATTGGTTAGCTTTTGCTTTTAAGAGGTTGATGATTTCCTCTTTGGTTTGTTTGTCGTTGACTTGAACGTCTTTTTCCTTGGCCAAGAGCACCAGCTCCTTTTTGGTCATGTTTTCCAGCTTGATTTCGTCATTCTGACCGTCTGGAGTCGTTTGATCTGTTTCGGTTTTTTCTGGTTCATCAGTCTTTTTCTTGTCGCTGGCACGCCAGAAGTCGACGTTGTAAGTCGGCAAACTTTCCAGTTTCTCGATGATTTCCTTGTCATCGGTTTCAAACTGGCCGTTTGTGAACGTGGCGTATTTCCCTTGCTTGTCGCCGACCTTTTGTCCACCCTCGAATATCGGGGTGGCCGGAGCAATGGTGATACGCAGATTTTTGATGTGCGAATTGTATTTAGTCATACGAATTAATTCTTGTTAGTTAATCCTCACACATCCCGACCGCCCCGCCCTCATACGAGGGTCGGGGTAGTCAGGACTATAAGGGTTTAGGTTACACCCTTAAGCAGAGCGTTTTTCTCGAAGTTAGTTCTCTGCAGGCCGGTTTCGGTTTTATACTGATCTACTTCCTCGTCAGCGTCATTGTCCTGGATGTTAGTTTCCAGAACAGTATCTCTACCATTCAACGGACAATGTTTGACGGTTGATAGATCAAGCACAACACCCATGCCGGAATAGGATTGGTCAAACATCGGGTGACGGATGATGTTGAGACTGCCGAAAGAAGAGAGGAATTTTCTGACTTCAACGCCGTAGTTTTTATCTGACGGGACGATTTGAAGTCTGCCGGCCGCAAACCCTTCGATATACGCTAAAACGATATTTCCGCAGAAGAAATATTTTTCGTTTGATCCGTATTTGAAGGCGTAATCCCTCAAGAAGTTTCGGAATTCGGTTTCAGTCAACGATGAGCTGGCTTCGTCTTGAACGTTGCCCGCAGAGTTAACCGCTTCCAAAATTCCGCCACTTAAACGCAACGGTTTTCCGTCTGGACCTGTGACTTCCTTTTTCTCACCAAACCAATAAGCCCTTTCGATCTTTTTGGCGTGTTCGATACCATGTTTAGCCCTCAAATATTTGAGGTCTTTGGAGGCGTCGGCTGGATAAAGCTTTGAGGCGTCCTCGGTGCCGGTTACCCCAAATTTGGTTTTAAAGATTTGGGTGAAGTTGGTCACCTTCAACAGCTTGGTTGTATTGGACTCCCCGGACTTTGATCCTTCCTCAAACGCCGGACCGATAATCAACAAGTTGTCGTTGTCGAGTATGGCCGCGGCTGATGTCGCGCCGGCCCCTCGAGTCACGGTCAAGGTTTTGGTGGAATAGTTGATTGACGTTACCCGCATTATTTCGCCGGTTCTGACCACTTTAACGAGGTCATACTTGGTGAATTTGGAAGCGTCGTCCACTACCAATGCGGTGTCGCTGTCGCTATATCCAGCACCGTTGTTGATTGCGTCCCATACGCCGGAGTATTGATCCTCATACTCGGTGAATTCAGGGTTATACACGACTCTTTTTTGCAGAGCCATGCCCTTGAATTTCGAGCCGTCGACCATCTTTCCGATTTGAGTCAAAAAGGCGGTCAACGGGGATTCGTTCGGTTCAAGGACGTAAATCTTATCGTCTACGTCGGGGATTCGTCTGGACTGTTCGATGTTCAGGGTTGTTCGAGTGCCTATTACATGTGTTGGTTCAGGCATACTTTTGGTTGTTTACTTAAAGTCCAACCGCTTGCAAAAGACCCCACATCTTACAAGGGCTAAACTTGGACTTTATTCGGGTTAATAGCTTCGCCCACAAGATCGTCAAACGGATTGTCCTGGGGGACTTTGCCTTTAGCGTTGCTTTCGCCACCGCCAACGGCTGACGCCTGCTCACGTTCAAGATCCTTGATCTGTTCCTTTTTAATGGCATCATCGGCCGCTTTCTTGGTCTGCTTGTCTTTGGTTACGTGATCATAGGCAAGTTGCAGGGTTCGGGCGTTAAACGGCAAGCCGTCTTTTTCAATAATGTCCAGAATTCTGTGACCCAGCTCTGGATCATCTTTGAAGTCCGAATGTTGCTCAATCCACTTGTCTATATCCGCTTTGGTTTTGGCCTTGCTTTCCCGCTCCTCCAATTTGCGGTCAATGAGTTGATCAATGTCCTGATCGTTGTCGTCTGGGGTGTTTGGACTGGTCTTGACCACTTCGGCCAATGTGGCTTTCAGCTGTTCGGCCAGTTCAGGCTTTTTGACCAACGCTTTATCAAGCATGGAGAGAAACTGTTCGTTTTTCTCATTTTGGGTTTTCAGTTCGTTTAACTGTTTACCCTGCTCAATAATCTTGGTTTGGGCCTCGTCATAAGAGTGTTTAGCGTCATCCTCACCCTTAAACTTGCCCCAGAAGAGCTTGTCACCCTCGGACTTTTTATTGTCCTCGGGATTTTCCGATTTTCCGTCATCGGTTACGCCAGATTGTCCCTCGGGTTCTTTACCCTCGGCGTCTGGTTTTTTGACGGGTTGCTTTTCCTTACCGTTGTCGGAAACGCCCGCCTTGATTTGGTTTACTGGTTGTTCCTTGCCGACAAAGTCATCAAACGCACCCTTCTGATTTTCATCAGGCGTTGGGTTGTCTGGGTTGGCTTGCGGTTCGGCGCCAGTTTGGTTTTTATCTGACATAAGATTATTAATGTTTACGGATTGGTTCTTTATGATCCTGACCTCAAAGGATATAAAGGCGTCCGTTAATAAAACCGAGCCCCTGTTGAGGGGCCCGGCTGGTCTCTTAAGCGGGAAATGGACAAAAATCCCCTTAAGAGGCCAGCTGAACCTCTCAAACGTTTGTCCATTTCCCGATAAGTTTTAAATGTTCTTATCCCGTCTTGTTTTCTTTCAATTCGTCATCATGTATTTTCTTTATTCTTAACAGCACCACTCCCAGCCCTTCGGCACGGCCTTGATAAAATCTCAATTGCTCGGCGGTTAGTCCTAGATTGAGCATGTAGGTTTTAGTGGTTTCCAGTTCCTCGCTTATAAGTTCCTCAAGCGATCCGAAGTATTTGGTTTCGTATAAACGAGCCAGATTCTCAATGGTGTCTTTGTGCAGTTCGTTTGGGTTTTGTTTTGTCATATGGTTATTGGTTTAGACCGCCAGCCAATTCCGCTCCCGTTTCCTGTCCTGGCATTGGGGCAGGAGGAGGGGTTGGTATTTCAGGGGTCATTTCGTTGTTAATGGGTATATTAGGGATTGATCCCGGGACGTTTGTCGGAGCCGGCGGGACTTCTGGCAGGTCTCTCTCGGTGATATAGTTTTCTGGCGTCCAGCCGTAGTCCTCAAACAGCTTCATTAAAATCTTGAATTTTTTAACCGAGTAAACTTTGCCGGTTTCCTCGTCTATAAACTGTTCAGTGTCTTTGATTAACTCCCACAGCTCTAAATCTTTGGCTTTTCTTAGTTCGGAGGAGGTGGCCAAAGTGGAGGTGGAATCGAGAGACAGTTCGTAGTCATCATCAAACACGCCGTCTATGCTTTCGTCATCCTCTGACAGCACCTCATAGTCAGTAATAATGGCCAATGCTTTGTCTGGCACGACTGATTTTTTCGTCCAGAATTGTCTGATCATTGATATCCAGTGGTCAAAGTGTCCAATGTAGGCATTCCGCAACATGATTAAGAATAGCTTTACTCCCTCCAGCGTGGCTTCTCTCATAAACGAGGCTACGGTGGCTGTTTCTTTTCTGTCAGTTCCTTTCAAATTGCTGAATTCGTCCACTCCCACAGCTATTCTCATGGCTTCTTTAATATGGTCTGGTTCTACGTAAGCCGAAGGGTTAACGTCACCGAATTTAAGCTCTTTTACTGCGTTAGGGTCGTTAGTCCATAAAATTCCCAAAGGCCTGATGGTTATTCCCGATTGTTTGTATCCCGGCAAGGCAACGGGGGCGGCCGCTATCATGGAGTGTATTCTCATGGTTACTGAGTCTACTCTTTGATTGGTTACGGAGTTTAATAATTCTTGCAGATGATCTACCAGTTTTGGTATGCCAAGACCGTAAAATTGGAAGGGTCTGGGGAAAAATACTACTCTGGAATATGGTTTTTCGTTGTGATCATACGGGTTATCAGTGTCTTTTATCTCTGTCGGTTTACCGCTCATTGGCATAAATACCACTAATCTGTTTTCAGTCCAGCGTTCGACTATTTCAAATAGTTTTTCCTTGCTTTCTGGCAGGGTTTGAGGATTACCGTTTGACCCAGTGGTTATCGGTGTTGAGCTGGTGGTTGTTTCTCTTAAGTTCTTTTTGGTTTCCAGCAGGACTTCTTTTCTTACATAGGCATAGTCGGTCGTATCACCGCCCGATTTTATAATCTCACCCTTCTTGTTAACGAATTGATTCCAGACTTTTTTCGGCACGTCTGGGTATTGGACTTTGGCTTCGTCTAACGTTAAAACGTAACGGTGGAAGACTGGCTTTTCGTCACGGATTTTTTTCATTCTGGGGTGAGGGTAGAAGTTATAAAGGTCTACAGGGTCAAAATCTGGTCGGAAGCTTATCTTTTCCGTTCCTGTTCTGAATATAAGCTTTTTGATGTTTTCCAGCATGCTGATATCTTTCTCTCTTTTCTTTTTAGTCTCTTTTTTCAAAAAGTCTTTACCAACGGTCGTTCCGCAGATAAATACTTGCAGGAAGTAATCAACAACATCGTCACTCATGCCGATTTCCCACAGCCAGATCAGCACCTCTTTTAATGCTTCGGCGTTGTTGCCCTCAAGCTTAAAATCTGGGGTCACTCCTACGGTCTTTTGCAGGAATGTTTTTATATAGCTGAATACTTGGGGGATGAATACGTTTGACTGCCAGACTTCGCCCTCGGTTGTCTGTTCGAGCAGTTTGGCTCTGTCGCCAGTGTAAGACATAAACAGCTTATAAGCCTTGTCGAATTCAGGTTTAAAGTAATACAGGAAGTTCTGTTTGGCTTCATCGTATTCGTCATTAAATTGTTTTAATTCTTGGTCTTTGGCCATATTAATAAATCTTTTTGTATTTTTTACCTTTATTGATTGGCATTTCGGATGGCAGTTCTTTTAATCCTTGCCACGCCAGCATGACAGAGATTAGAGCGTCATCTTTTTGTCCTGTCTCAGCTCCCATGCCGTGCAAGCCGGATTCATCTGTATGTATAAAGGTCATCATTTGATTAACTATTACGGAAGTTGATATTCCTACCTCTTCCTCTCTCAATCCCGCTATAAAGTCATCTACCATCAAAGGTTTGGTTACTTGTGATGTTTTCCAGCCGAGCACCTTTTTCTTTTGATTATGCAGTCGATCAAACACGGTTCTTTGGTATATGTTGGAATAAATCTTTTTAAGTTCATTCATGGTGGCCAGTCCGTGTCCATTTACTTCCAGCACCGTCAGGGCATTGTTGAAGTATTCGGCCCCTTGTTTTATTTTTCTGGCAAACAGGTCTGGTTGTATCTGTCCGATGTAAAAGCCCACTTCACGGCCAGTCATTCTGTCTATTACGGTGAACGCCGAGTCGTCCTGGCCGATTCCCTCTGACGGGTCAGCTCCCAGACTGTAGAAATGCTTCGGGTTTACTTTTTCGTATATAAGGATGTCATCCAGTTTTTCTATCGGTTGTCTTATAAACTTCCTCTGGGCTTCTATGTATTCTTTGGGGATTACGGTCTTTGCCGAAGTGATGAATGCTTCCTCAATGGTTGCCGGATACTCTTGTTTAAACTTTTCTAAGTTTCCGCCACACTTGTTTTTAATCGCCCAGCGTCGCCAGTTCAGCTGTTCAAGGGTTAGGTTGAATTCCTCTCTTGTTTTTCTCTCATATTCGTCCAGAGATAGTTCAAAGGTTGAACATTCTTTTTTATTGGTGAATTTCAGGCTGTATTCTGGCATGTAGTGCCATGGCAGGAATATAAGCTGGTAGTCATTGTTGCCGGCAATCGCTTCATGCACCATTGTGTAGAAGTATCCGCCGACACCATTAGCCGTTGATTCCAGAAAGACCATCGTCTCTGGCAGGTCTGGGATGGCCTGTATTACGGATAGCATTAAATCCTCACCGTTTTTCCAGAAGGCCACTTCGGACCCGTGGAAGTTATGCAGTGTCAATCCTCGTCCTATCTTTACCTTATCAGCTGTTGAGATGATCATTCTTGATCTAAGTCCCGGGTTCTCGCTACGGGTCTTATCGTCTGGGTTCTCAAACACCATCTGCTTTTTGTTATCGTATCGTCTCATTGGCTTCATTTTCTGGGGCAACATGTCGTAGAAAAGCTTGCTCATGGCAAATATCTCGCCGGTTGACTCTGGTTCGTGGGCAATAATCAGGGAGTTGGTATTCTCGTATCTGGCGGTCTTTTCAAAGATTAAACCCTCGCATAAGGTTGACACTCCCTCTTGTCTGGCTTTCAAGATGATGATTCTGATCGGTTTTCCCTTGGCTTTTACCTCTCTTATCTTTTGGTAAATAAGCTTTTGAGCGGTATTGAGTTTTAAAGGAACTATTCTCTGGTCTTTGGTCTTTATATACAGGTATTCCTCGATGTATTCTTGCGGTTCACAGTCAAAAAATCGGGTGATTTCAATCAATTCATCCACTATCTGTTTTTTGCTTTTGTTGTCTGGCTTTTTTGAGGATGTGTTCATAACTAAAATCTAATCCGACATTGCCCTCGTGTTGTATGGTTTCTTTTGGTTTACCCAGCTCTCTGTCCAGAATCTCTTTGGCCGCTTTGAATTTGATTTCGTCTTTATCGCTTCCCATAAGTCCGACTATCATTTGAGCCGCGATGTCCAGATTTTTGCTTATGGTTTCTTTTGCCACTTCGGTTTTGGTTTCGTTCAGCAGGTCGGAGTATTCTTGGTAATGGTCATATAAGATTCCGCCTTTCCAAAACCAATCTTTGACGGTAGCCACAGCCACTTTTAAGAATTTGGCGATTGTCTCATAGCTTTCACCGTCGTATTTCATCTCAATGGCTTTCTTGTATTTTTTGTTTAAATTGGCCATATTGTTTTGGCAAAGTTGGTCAAAGTCGGGATATTAAGTAACGGATGAGCAGATTTTAACCAACGCCTCGACTTTACTGATTTCGTCTTTTTTCATTACGTCCTGCAGGGCTTTTTCTATGGTTTTATTCTGGGGGCCGGTGACGTTAAAAGTAATCAAAGCAACGGTTACTCGGTTCTTATTTATCTTTTCTTTGACCGATTCGACCTCAACGCCCTTGGAGTGGGCAAACGCTTTTACTTCCTCAATAAAGGTTTTTATTGACTGTCTGGGGTCTTTGTCGGTTATAAAGCTGATCTCTACCAGATTTTCCTTTTTTAATTCCTCTTTGAGTTTTTTCATTTTGCCCTCGATTTCCATTTTGACTATATCCAAAGCGTCTTTTAATTCCTGTTCCTCCTTACCTACGGCTTCGGCTATCTTTTTGAGGGAGTATCCACGCTGGTTTAATTCAAAGACCAGCTTTCCGAGTTTTAATATCTGATCCTGTCCGTGGATGTTGTCTTGCAGACTAAACAATCTGGCCTCGTCATCGTTTAGTTTGGTGATGTTGACTTCAATCTCTTTCGCACCCAATTCCTTGAGGCCTTTCCAAGTATGATAACCTCCCACGATCTCATAGCCGTCCTTAACCGCCCGGACCTGGATTGGTTTGGTTTGGCCGTATTTTTTCAGTGACACCCGCAACGACTTAAACTCCCGTTCATTCATTTCCCGGGGATTCCAAACGTTCGGCCGACATTTTTCTATCGGTATGAATTGCGATTGTCTTTTGTTGTTTTTTTCTTTTGCCATGTTTTTGTTATAAAGTGGTGACCAGATATTCGATATTGTCGCCCTGGGGACGACCGCCGGCGTTGGCCACACTCCACTTATGATCCAACATCTGCAGTTCGGCCTTGCGGTGCTTTTGCACCATCGCCATCAGTTCCTCTGGCTTGATTCCCATGTCGGCCTTGGTCTGACCGAGAGAAATAATCCACTGCGGAATATGCTTTGAGCATTCCAGCATTTTTTCAATAAAGACTTTGGCATCGGCTTTGGAAAACACGCTTTTTTCTTTTTTGATTATTTTTCCCGCCAAAATGCAGTCCAGTGTGTGATATTCGTCCTCATAGGCGCTTGATTCTGGATAGGGTGGGTCAAAGTAGACCACATCGCCTTTGGCGTGCTTCAAAAAATCAAAGACATCCTCCCGGTAGATTTCGTTAACTTGGCCGTTGTCAAAGATTCCTTTGTTGATACTGTCCTTAATATCTTTTAAAGTTAAAAGTGGATGTTGTATCATTCGCAGGTTCTTGGGGGCGTGCGACTTGGAACGCAGAGGCCATTCGTAGTCGTTCTTTTCCAAATCCAGCGTGTCCCGGGTATGCGTGAATTTGCCGAATTGTCTGGTGCTTAAAATAAATTTGATCAGGGCAAGCGTCAGAAGGTTTCGCTTGGTTTCGTTCTCGACATTTTTCAAAGAGGCGAAAGCGTTATCCAGAAAGTCGGCCGTTTTGCTCACGAATACTTTTGGACAAAAATTCTTTTTTATAAATCCGTCATGCTTGGTTTCAATAAACAGTCTGGCCAGATCCTCGTCAGACAGCTTTACCCGGTTGTTTTCCACGAATACTTTGCCGGTAATATATGACCGAAGTGCTATATCGTTGGCGACAGTCTTGTAACCCTTGGCCTTGGCATAGAGGCTGACCGATCCGCCTCCCAAAAACGCATCAATAAAGACACCCGATTTTTTCTTGGCGTGATTGAATATGTATTTGACTAATTTTCGCTTGCCTCCGAAATAACAGGGCAAGGCTTGAAATTTACTCCACATAGCTTTAAGTCTCTGGCTCCCCAACATCCCCTGTATTTTTATACCCTTTATCAAATTGATATCGGGCGTGTGAGGTCGATCACAGGATGCGGATGTTCGACCTTTACGGGAGAGCCAGAGACCTGAAGCGATGAAACTCCCTATAAATTACTTTTGGAGATCGCCTCAGGGCTCTACAAACAAAAAGAGCTCGTAACCGACTACCACGATTGTGATAATCAGTTACGAGCTCTTGGGCCCGGAATACCATTCAGGCCGTCTCTTGAGACGGGGATATTATTCAATTGTCATTTTTATTATACACAAAAAATAAAATGCAAGCAAATGTTTTTTCTGTGAATAATTGGGGTCAAAAATCGGGTTAGACAAAACCTGCCACTTTTTGACATATTATTTTTAAAGCGTTATACTTAAACAGAGGGTTTAAACTTATGAAAGACGAAAAACTTTTAACCACAAAAGAGGCCGCCGAAATCCTTCGGGTCAGCGAAAGGTCTCTTATGCGTTATATCAAATCAGGTCGGCTTAAAGCGTCAAAAATCGGCTGGTGGCGAATAAGGGAAAACGATCTGAATGATTTTATTGATGAGAATCTTAATAAGCCACAGCCGAATAAAAAGCGTAAACAAAATAAAAAATAAATTTATGAATACTGATCTAAAATTTTTTACTAACGAGCCGGAAGCAACATTGCTTCAAAGGTTTCAAAAAACATTAAAAAATAATACTCAATTTTTTGACGTGCTGGTCGGCTATTTTAGAAGTAGCGGATTTTTTAGGTTATATAAATCTCTTGAGGGCGTGGAAAAAATACGCATCCTTGTCGGGCTGAACGTGGACAAGGTAACGCATCAGATGGTTCAGACTTCCAAAGAAGGAAAAGACACTTTATTCGTTTCCACCAAAAACGCCCAAGACGGATTTGCGGATAAAGTCGAGAAAGAAATGGAAGAGTCCGAAGACAGCTACAATGTTGAGGAAGGCATCAAAAAATTTATTGAATATATCAAATCAGGCAAGCTGGAAATAAAAGTCTACCCAGAGCATCCGATTCACGCCAAAGTCTATATTATCCGTAAGGATCAGGAAAAAAGCGAACACTACGGACAAGTCATCACTGGTTCAAGTAATTTTTCTGGAGCTGGTTTTGTTGAGAATCTGGAATTCAATGTTGAGCTTAAAGACGCCGTTGACGTAAAATTCGCGCTCCAGAAATTTGAGGAGCTTTGGAAAAGAGGCGTTGACGTCTCTGGCAAATACGTTGATACGATTGTCACCAGAACCTGGCTGAATGACGAAATCACTCCCTATGAGCTTTATATAAAATTCCTTTATGAATATTTCAGGGAAAAAATAAACTACGATCTGGATATGTTTGCCGACCTCCCAAAAGGTTTTATGGACCTTGAATATCAGCAGGAGGCCGTGGCGGACGCTTATTTGAAAATAAAAGAGCACGGCGGTGTTTTCCTGTCAGATGTTGTCGGTTTGGGCAAAACTTATATCGCTTCGCTCTTGGCCAAGAAACTCGGCGGTCGTTCTCTTATAATTTGCCCGCCGGTGTTGAGGGAATATTGGGAAGAGACCATGCGACAAGCCGGGGTGGTCGCCAAAGTGGAATCGCACGGCAAACTTGATCGGGTTCTGATTGACGGCGTGGAAAACTATGATCATGTGTTCGTTGATGAAGCCCACAGGTTTAGAAACGAAATCACTCAGGGTTTTGAAACTCTGCACCAAATCTGTGCCGGCAAAAACGTTATTCTGGTCAGTGCCACTCCTCTTAATAACCGTCCGAAGGATATCGCCAGCCAGCTTTATCTTTTCCAGAATAAATTAAACAGCACCATTCCAAATTTAAAGAATTTGAAAAAGTTTTTTGGTCATCTTGAAAAACGCTTGGATAGCAAATTATCCAAGAAAGAATATCTGCAGGTCGTCAAAGAGAATTCAGTTGAAATCAGAGAACGGGTTTTGAAATATATCATGGTCAGAAGAACCAGAACCGAAGTTGAAAGATTTTATAAAGAGGATTTGAAAAATCAGGGAGTTAAATTTCCGACCTTAAAAAATCCGACTAAACTCTTTTATCAGTTTGATGACGAATTAAACCAAATTTTTGATAAGACCTTACAGATCAATAAAAAAATAAACTATGCTCGTTACGCCCCGGCCAAATATCTGAAGGATATTCCAAGTTCCGAAGACTTGCAGATACAGCTTGTCTCGCAGGAAAACATCAGGGGCTTTATGCGATCTCTTTTGGTTAAGCGTTTGGAGAGCAGTTTTTACGCTTTCAAGCAAACACTCGGCAGGTTTATCAAATCATATGATGACTTTATAAAAATGTTTGATAAAGGCACGGTTTACGTCAGCAAAAAAGTGGATGTTTATGATTTTTTGGAACGTGGATTTGAGGACGAATTGATGAATTTAGTTGAGGAAGGCAAAGCCATTAAATACTCCTCAAAGGATTTCGTTCCTGAATTCAGGTCCGTGCTTGAGCGGGACCGTGAATTCTTGCAGGAGCTTTTTGATGCTTGGAGCAAAATAAATCATGATCCGAAGATTGAGAAATTTATTGAAACCTTAAAATCGGATGATGTTCTAAACGACAAAAAACTCAAGATGATTGTCTTTACCGAATCTGAAGAAACTGGCACATATCTGGAAAAAAATCTTAAGGATATTTATAAAGACGCTGTTTTGTTTGTCTCTGGCAAATCTGGTTCTGGCGACATTAGAAAAGCTAAAGAAAATTACGACCCGGCCAGCTCAGTTAAAAAGGATGATGTCAGAATATTGGTGGCCACCGACATTCTGGCCGAAGGCGTTAACCTGCACAGGGCAAATATAATTATAAATTACGATATCCCTTGGAATGCGACCCGCATTTTGCAGAGAGTCGGCCGTGTTAATCGTGTCGGCACAAAACACGACGTTGCTTATATTTATAACTTCTTTCCCACTGAACGAGCCGAGTCTGAGATTAAACTGGAAAAATTGGCAGTGGCTAAAATTCAGGCTTTCCACGACACTCTTGGTGAGGACGCCAGATATTTAACTCAAGACGAGGAATTCAAATCTCACGAGCTTTTCAGTCGCATAAACTCAAAGGAATTTTTAGACGAAGAGGATGAGGACACTTCCAGCGAGCTTTATTATCTTAAATTGATCAGGGACATTAGGGACAATAAGCCGGCTATTTTTGAAAAAGTCAAACGCTTGCCGAAAAAAGCTCGAAGCTCCCGCAAAGAAACAAAGACCGCCGGTCAAACGATTACTTTTTTCCGCAAGGGTCATCTTAAAAAATTCTTTATAGCTAATCCTAAGGAAGCCCGGGAGCTTGATTTCCTTACAGCCGCCGGATTGCTAAAAACGGACGAAAAAACTCCCAAAGCCGATTTGCCGAAAAATTATCACGACCTCTTGGCTCTCAACAGAGACTCTTTTGAGAAAAGCATTGAAGATGAGAAAGATATTGAAACTGGCAAAAGTATCACTGGCAATGAGAGGACTCTTTTAAAGACGATCAAAGTTATTGGTGCTTTTTCTGGACTTACCGAAGACGATGAGTGGTATCTGACACAGCTCCAAAAAGCCATAGAGGAAGGTTCTGTAAATAAGAAATCCATCAGTAAAATCGTTAAGGAAACCAAAGGCATGAACCAACCGCTTAAAATCCTGCATTTGATCAGAAGCCATGTCCCGGAGAAATACCTTGAAAACTTGGCCAAACGAGAAGGCCGACAAACTGGCAATAAAAAAGAGATCGTTTTGTCGGAAAGTTTTATCTAAAATAAAAAATTATGAAGGAATTTTTAATCGAGACTTTAACCAACAAGTTTGACTCGGAAAGCTACCAGAAGTTTGTTTTGGAGTTTTTCAATGATCTTGTGCCTAATATCAGGGAGCTTGATATCAATCCCGGCTACACCAGCCACATTGACAGTTTAAAGCTGGTCGGAGAATACACCGACCCGGCAGGCAAAAAGATGCATGTTTTGGAAGTCCGATTAAAAACTCACTCCAAACTTGAAAACGCGCGGACCGCTCAAAGAAATATAGTCGCCAAACACATTAAGGATCATTGGCTTGATGGTGCTTTGGTGGCTTTTTATACTCCCGGTTCGTCCAGCTGGCGATTATCGTTCGTTAAGATTGAATATAAATTTGACGGCAAAGGCAAAACTAAAGAGGAATTGACTCCTCCCAAGAGATATTCTTTTTTGGTCGGCGTAAATGAGCCCTCCCATACCGCCCAGCAACAGCTTCTGCCTTTGGTCAAGGAAACCGATTATAATCCCACTCTTGAGCAGGTTGAGGATGCTTTCAGCGTTGAAAAAGTCACAAAGGAATTCTTTGCCAAATACAAGGAGCTGTTTGAGATAACGGTTAAAGAGCTTAATAAAAACCATACTTTCAAAAATGAGGCTTCAAAAAATAACATTATCACCGAAAATTTTACCAAGAAGCTTCTCGGTCAAATTGTCTTTTTATATTTTCTACAAAAGAAAGGGTGGCTTGGCGTTCAAGCCGGCCAGTCCTGGGGTGATGGTGACAGAAATTTTTTGAGGCAATTGTTTGAAGATTCTAAAACTAAAGGCAAAAACTTTTTTAATGATTATTTGGAGATTCTTTTCTACGACACTTTAAATAATCCACGCCGGAACACCACTGATCCATCTTTCAGCAAATATTTCAATTGTCGGATTCCTTTCTTGAATGGTGGTCTGTTCGAGCCGGAGTATGATTGGCAGAATAGTTTTATTTATCTGGACGACAATATTTTTGAAAAAATCCTGAATGTCTTTGATCTTTATAACTTCACGGTCAAAGAGGATGAGCCATTGGAAAAAGAGGTCGCCGTTGACCCGGAAATGCTCGGCAAAGTTTTTGAGAATCTTTTGGAGGAAAACCTCCGCAAAGGCAAAGGCACATACTACACTCCCCGAGAGATAGTGCATTATATGTGTCAGGAAAGCTTGATCAATCATCTTGTCACCGAAACCAAAACGCCGGAAAAGAAAATCAGAACTTTGGTCACCAGAGACATGGGACTTACCAAAGAGGATGTTATAAACGCTCAAAAGAGCCGTGAAGGTAAAAGCAAGGCGGTAGATAAAATCTTGGTGTTCTGGGAAGAGGAAGCCCAAGCATTGGACAAAATTCTTTCAAATATAAAAGTTGTTGACCCGGCTTGCGGTTCTGGTGCGTTTCTTGTCGGTATGTTGCAGGAGATCGTCAAAGCTCGCCAAGTGTTGCAGATGTTTACCGACGACTCCCAAGTGGATGAATACCACCTTAAAAAAGAAACGATTCAAAACTGTATTTACGGGGTTGATATTGATCCCGGTGCCGTTGAGATCGCCAAGCTTCGTCTCTGGCTCTCTCTGGTTGTGGACTACAGTCTGGAGGAAATAGAACCGCTCCCAAACTTGGATTACAAGATTATGCAAGGCAACAGTCTTTTGGAGGAATTAGTTTTGGGAGATACCAGCATTAAACTATTTAATAATCAGGCATCCAGCCGAAAGCGTGGCGTTAATAAGCAGGAATTCCAAGAAGTCTTTCAGGAGAGACTGTCTCTGGGAGGTAAAAAAATCCACGAAGAGAGCAAAGAAAAACTGCTTGAGAAATACAGAAAACTGCAGATTAATTTTTTCAATGAAAGTGACCACGACATCAAGAAAAAAGTCAAAGAGCAATTAACGAGAATTGAAACTGATCTAATAGAGCAAAGTGTTAAAAGCGAGATTGAAGAATTGGACGCACAAAATAAAGGTTTGGGCAATTATCTTATTCCCGGGCTTGGCATGACCAAAAAAGACGCAGATAAATTTCAGAAGAACCTTTCCAAACAGGCTCAAATAATGAAAGTCCTAGACGAATTCAAAAAATCTGGCGTCAAACCGTTTTTCTTGTGGAGACTTTATTTCGCTGATGTCTTTGAGAATAAGGGTGGATTCGATATTGTGATCGCCAATCCTCCTTATGTCAGCTATGGCTTACGAGGTGGCCAGACCATGACGGCTGAAGAGAAAAAAATGGTCAAGGAAATATTTCCGAATTCCGCTGAGTATAAAATCAGTCTGTATGCGATTTTTATGGATAAAGCCATACAGTTGGCCAAAAATCAGGGGGTTCAAACTTTTATCGTCCCAGATAGTTTTTTGCTTGGTAGGTTCTTTTCAAAGATTCGCAGATTAATTTTAGATGAAAACAACATCATTGAATTTTTGCTTTTACCCTATAATGTGTTTGATGCGACCGTTGGTTTCTCGCTAATTTATCTTTTCCAAAAAAATGACGCCACGGATAAGGCAAAGAATATAACCGCAAAGACGGCATTTAGCAATAACGAGGTGGCAAAAAATGATTTCAAGCAGTTTTCTTATCCTCAGAAATATTTCGAGGGCTTGAAATATAATCGTTTCAGACTATTTTTTGATCAAAACACGATGGACCTTGTTACTAAGGTTGAAGGCAAAGCAATTCCTCTGGGCAATATTATTGATTTTAATAGTGGCCTAATCGGAAAAGATGGTAAAAAATCCATAGTCAGCGATGAGAAAAAAACCAAAGATTGGCTACCTGGCATTATATCTGGAGGCGAGATTCAACGATACATTCTAAAACCAGAAGGTTACTTTTTGCTTTATAAAAAAGAAAAAATTCACAGCGGTTTTGATTGCGTGAATTACTTTGAGGATAAGATATTTATGAGGCAGACTGGAGATTCTCTTATATCTGCGATAGATGACATTCACCTCCTGTGTTTGAACAATGTTCATGTTGGTAATTTGAAGGACAAAAAATATTCTCTCAAATATGTGACAGCTGTTATTAATTCGGTATTGATGAATTATTATTACAAATCGTTAGCCCTTGAAGGAGGCAGGACGATGGCACAAACAGATATTGAAACTATTGAGAGTCTACCAATTAAAGAAGCCGACGAGAAACAACAAAAACCGATCATCTCTCTGGTTGATAAGATTATGGCTCTTACTAAAGCTGAGGACTATCTGCAGGATCAACCCAAGCAGAAAAAAGTTCAGGAATACCAAGAGCAAATTGATGAGATGGTTTTTGAGTTATATAATTTAAATAAGGATGAGGTCAAAATCATTCAAAATTTATGAGCCGATTAACAAAGACAAATCTAAAAAATAAAGTCATATCGGTTCTCAAAAAGCAGGGCTACCGTGTTAACAATGACGGGTTCGTCCTCAAAGATGATTCAAGGGAGGTAAAAAGAGAAGCACACACTTTCGCTAAGGCCGAGAGAATGTGCAAGAGTGAGCAGTTTGTTTTAAATAATATTGATCTGGTTAAGAAGTATTTGATTGATGGCAAAAAGCTGGATATTGATAAAATTGACCCCGAAATCATCGAAGTTAAAGAGAGAACCGATCACGAAACTATCTTTAGGTGGTGGAATTTAGTTTGGTGGAGTTTGCCTTATGAGCGGGCATACGGCCGGCAGATTCGGCTTGTTGTCTGGGATAAATATCACAATGCTCCAATCGGTTTAATTGGTCTGCAAAGCCCTATCTTAAGCTGGAGCGTCAGAGATAATCATCTCGGCATTAAGTCGGAGGACCGTGATTATTGGGTCAATCAGTCAATGAGCGCGCAAAGGCTTGGTGCCTTGCCTCCCTATAATTATGTCTTGGGTGGCAAGTTGGTTGCTTCCTTGATGACTACGGATAATGTCAGGAAAATTTTTGAGAAGAAATATCGAGATCAAAAAACAATTATCAAAAAACGCAAATTACCGTCTCGGTTGCTGTTTATCACTACCACTGGGGCATACGGCAAAAGCAGTGTTTACACTCGATTGAAAATAAACGGAGATCCCGTCTCTGAATTTATCGGTTATACCAATGGCAGTGGCACATTCCATATTCCCAATGAGCTTTACGAAGATTTTATAAAATATCTGTCCAAGCGTGATTATAATGTCCGTCGTGGTTATGGCAGTGGGCCTTCCAGAAAGTTGAGACTGATCAATCAAGCCATGGAATGTCTCGGCATATCCAACGGGGCAAATCACGGGATCAAGAGAGCCATATACCTTTTTCCGTTTGCCAGTAATTTGAAAGATGTCATCGAGAAAGGCAGAGCTCCCAAACGGATAAAAAGAAATATTGCGGACGTCACAGATTTTTGGAAGCAACGTTGGGCAGTCCCAAGAGCAGAAAAAAATAAAGAGTATCTGGATTATTCTGGTGATCGCTTTATTGAAGATACGATCAAAGAAGTCAAAAAATACAAAAAATTATATAAGCAGTTGCAATAATTATGGATAACATACCAAATAAACCAAAATACGCCTACTTGCCGGAAGACTTGATTCTCAAGATGTTAGAACAGGCCCCTGACACAGCTAAAAAAGTTAGTGAGCTTGTTAATATTGATGAGGAGGTCGTTGATCAGGCTAAAAGTATTTTAAATGAGAAAGGGATAATCCTCAAAAATGACACTCAAGAATTTACTGAGTCACTCGTCGCTGTCGATGGTGCCGAAATAATAGAAAAGAAAACGAGCTCTGATATCTTAATGTCAATTGCTGTCGGTGTTGAGGGTATAAGAGAAAAAGATTCAGAGTCTTGGTCACCGTCTGGCCAGCAATATTATCAATGGCAGACCGTCTTGCCTCACCACGTCGCTAACCCAAGATTGGCTCAAGGAATTATGTTTTTGATGGAATTAAGTATCTTGGCCAGAGCTGATCATGAAGTTAGAATTATGGACGGAACGCATTTAACTATGATCTTAAAGCTGAATAGTTTATTGAGTGCTCACGATGACGAATTTGCAGACGAGTCTTACGTTAAAGCTTTGGAAGATTTTTTAAGAGAAAGGTATAAAAAAATTATTCCAGATATTCCAGACATCATTGATGACGCCTTCTCTGACCCCGCAATTATTGGTATGGCCAAATACAGTTCATCCCGAGAAATAATCGACTCTCTACTAAAAGATTTGAATATTCTAATGGATGATAAAATATTTTTGTCTTTTGTCCTGGGCAAAGATGAATTCACAAAACCCATGAGTGTCGGGCAAGGAATTAAGGAAAAAGAGGATTGGAAAAGAGTTCACATTGGTTGCAATTTACCGATCAAAAGTTTGACTCCAGAAAAAATGAGAGAATTCGCAAATAGGCTTCAACAGTCAATTGAACCATTCAAAATCAGTGCCGGAAAAGAATCGAAGCTATTCTTTACTTTTTACAGACCGTTTGATGATGGGCCGGTTTATAAGATTGAAATAAAAGAAAAATTAGCCAATGATTTGGATCAGTTGAAAAAAGCGTTATTGAGTATAAAAAAACAGATCATGTTTCCAGAAATCAGAGAGCCCTATCCACAGTATTTCGCTGATGTGATCGCAAAAAACGTATCTTTTGGAATGAATGCGGTTGAGCAGGCAATCTGCAACGATCCCATTCTGCACAATTCCAAAAATTTTGATTTAATTTTCCCTTATAGAACTAACTAAAATTTTATTATTATGCCAAACAAAAACATTATAGAGCTTTTAGCTGAAGACAAAAAACCAGTGGGTGTAGTCGGCTCGCCCAGTGACTCTTTTGAGGTAACAATAGATATTCGAGAAATAAGTGCAGAAGATAAACTACTCGGTGAATTAGTTTGCTTCCTCGTTAAGGAGGGCAAAAATAATGTTTTGGTGTTGGGTCAAATTACCGAGATCAAAACAGAAAATAAGTGGCACGAAGAACCATCTTTTAAGTCAGTAATTAAAAGGCACGGGAGCTTACCTCATTTGAGTGGTGTCGCTGATAACCGCATCGCTAAAATAACGATACAGTCAAGTTTTAATTTAGGCGAGGATCATGTCGAAACACCAAAAGCTCACAAATTAGCTAACTCCCCATCAACAGGACAAGCAGTAAAAAGAATATCAAACGATCTGATGAAGTTAATGATGAAAGAGCATAAAGGTTTAGTCTGCATTGGCAAGGCCTACGATACTGATGTCAGGATTCCGTTCTGGTTTAAGCATTATGGCAAGCCGGAAGATGGAGGGGCTGGTGATTCTTATCATATTGGAGTATTCGGCCGAACTGGTTCTGGTAAGACAACGACTGCGGCCAATATGATACTTGGATACGCAAAAAATACAAAGGATATCAGCATTCTTATCCTTGACCCTCAAGCACAATTTTATAATGACATCAAGGTTATTCCCGGCAAAAAATTTAGTGAAGCTGTTGAGTCGGTGGGTGCTAAATACCATAAAATGTCTATTCCAGATGATGTTTACCTGCCAAATGATCCATTTTTATTTGGTGAATTATTATTGACAAGCGGTTTTATATCTGAGGCTTTTGAAATTTCCGCCACTTCGAGAGAAAAATTGGAGCTAATGAGAGATTCATTGATCTACTACACAAAGAGCAGGATGGATCATACTTTTGATTTAGCCAAGTGTAATGGTGACACTTTTTTAAAGGAAATCATTAATGCTTTTTTGAATAGTTCGGAAGAAGAGGAAGAGGGCGGGAAAAAAGACAAGTGCTCAAAATATATAAAAAGGGTCTACGCCAAGGGTCAATGGCGAGATAATTTAGTGACAAGAGTTGAGGAACTAAAAACACAGCTTAAAAATAATAATTTAGACAAGGAGGCCAAAGATCGATGGGATAAGGTTTTGTCGTTGTTCAAAAAAACTGGCAGTAAAAAATCCTTAGACGAGATCGTTGAATTGGTAGTAAAGCAAAACGGTAATG